>VOFE01000200.1_pt1 | contig 120417 bp, 101 predicted proteins | sample 5384071 | NCBI WGS metagenome assembly VOFE01 (sample SAMN12384724, study PRJNA508395) | human gut metagenome | isolation source: healthy gut D | host: Homo sapiens
CTTCTTTATATAATATGGCCGATAGCATTTTTATTGGCCATGGAGTGGGGGCGTTAGCGATTTCCGGCCTAGCCTTGACCTTTCCGTTGATGAACTTGGCGGCCGCCTTCGGTTCGTTGGTGGGAGTCGGCGCCTCTACGTTGGTTGCCGTGAAGCTGGGGCAGAAAGATTATGAGGGGGCGAATAACGTGTTGGGGAATGTGTTGATCTTGAATGTGGTTTTGGGTGTCGCTTTCACGATCGCTTTCTTGTTCTTGCTCGATCCCGTGCTGTACTTTTTCGGCGCTAGTGAGAACACGATCTCGTACGCTAGGGATTATATGCGGATTATATTGTATGGAAATGTGGTCACGCATATGTATTTAGGCTTGAACGCTGTCTTGCGCTCCTCGGGGTTCCCGAAGATGGCGATGTATGCTACGTTGGCATCGGTCGTTATCAATTGCGCCTTGAATCCGTTGTTTATCTTTGGGTTTGGATGGGGTATAAAAGTGGCCGCATGATGAAACGGATTGGGCCCCGATATTGGACGAGGTGATTCCTTGTTTTGTATCGATTGCCAAGGAGGTGATCAAACATGAGAAGCTCTTGATTGTCTGTCCGGACGAACAGGAAGTACGCAGACAATTGGGCGATGTGGATGACAGCCGGATCATTTTCAGGGAGATGGCGACGAATGATACCTGGGCACGTGATCATGGCGGCATTACTGTATTCGACCAGGGAGAACCAGTCGTGTATGACTTTGTGTTCAACGGGTGGGGGATGAAGTTCGCGGCGAATCTGGATAACCTGGTTACGCGTAACCTGTCGGTACAGGGAACATTTGCCGACGGGGTTCAGGTCATCAATATGCAACCGTTTGTCTTGGAAGGCGGCAGTATCGAATCGGATGGCAAGGGAACACTGTTGACGACGGTCGAATGTCTTTCGTCTCAGAATCGGAACGAATATCTGCAAAAGGAAGAGTTGGAAGCCTATCTGAAGGATGTCTTCGGCTTTGAACGCATCTTATGGCTGGAAAATGGTTATCTTGCCGGTGATGATACGGACAGCCATATCGATACGCTGGCACGGTTCTGTAGCGAAGATACGATTGCGTACGTGCAGTGCAAGGATGAGTCGGATGAACATTTCGAGGAGTTGCAAGCGATGGAACAGGAGTTACAGGCTTTCAGACAGGCTGACGGCAAACCTTACCGGTTAATCGCCTTGCCGATGGCGGACCCTGTGGAATGGGAGGGAGAACGTCTTCCTGCCACTTATGCCAATTTTTTGATTATCAACGGGGCTGTGTTGTTACCCTATTATAAATCTCCGAAGGACGAACTGGCGAAGAAAGCTTTGCAACAGGCTTTTCCGGAGCGTGAGATTATAGGAATCAATTGCTTGCCGTTGATTAAACAACATGGTTCGCTACATTGTGTGACGATGCAGTACCCGGAGGGAGTCGTGTCAATTGACAATTGAGGTTTCAAATCTAAATCATAAATTATAAATCATAAATCATGAAGTTAGGGCTGGTGCAGCAGGCGAATAGCAGTGATCGGGCTGCTAATATTGAGAAACTGAAACAAAATATTCGGGCTTGTGCTTTGCAAGGAGCTGAATTGGTCGTTTTGCAGGAGTTGCATAACGGGCTTTATTTTTGCCAGACGGAGAATACCGAAGTGTTCGATCAGGCTGAACCGATTCCAGGACCTTCTACAGAGGGCTTCGGAGCGTTGGCAAAGGAACTGGGGATCGTACTGGTACTTTCTTTGTTTGAGAAACGAGCTCCCGGTCTGTATCATAATACGGCTGTCGTTATTGAGAAAGACGGCGCTATTGCCGGAAAATATCGTAAAATGCATATTCCGGATGATCCGGCCTATTATGAGAAGTTCTATTTTACTCCCGGTGATCTCGGATTTGAGCCGATCGAGACTTCTGTTGGTAAATTGGGTGTATTGGTTTGTTGGGATCAGTGGTATCCCGAAGCAGCCCGCCTGATGGCGATGAAAGGAGCGGAACTGCTGATTTATCCGACAGCTATCGGTTGGGAAAGCAGTGACACGGAGGAAGAGAAAAAACGCCAGTTAGGAGCGTGGGTAACTGTTCAGCGGGGGCATGCCGTAGCCAATGGTCTTCCGGTCGTTACGGTAAACCGGGTAGGACACGAGGCCGATCCGTCCAGACAAACGAATGGCATTCAGTTCTGGGGAAACAGTTTCGTCGCTGGTCCGCAGGGTGAACTTTTGGCCGAACTTTCCAATAATGATGAAGAAATACGAATTGTGGAGATCGACAAGACGCGTAGCGAGAATGTCCGCCGTTGGTGGCCTTTCTTCCGAGATCGCCGTATCGATGCTTTTGGTGGTTTGACCGAACGTTTTCTGATATGAGATTCTATAACCGCATAGAGGCCGTCTGCCGTATGAACCGATTGGGTGCGGAAAGGCGGCCTTTCCTGTTTGTGATCGATTACAAGCAAGAGCAGGTGATTGTGGAAGAGCCGGATCAGATCGATTCGGAGGCATTGCTCTACAATCTGGACGGTGTGACGAATGTTGCGACTGCAAGCCGTATGAATGATCGGGAGAACCGAACTTCTGCGATCCGATGGGAAACATTCCCTATCACACAATCGGCCTACGCCGACTCGTTTCATAAGGTGGTCGGACATATCCGGGCCGGAAACTCCTATCTGGTCAATCTGACTTGCGCCACTCCTGTTCGGACCGATCTGAGCTTGAAGGACGTTTTTGTCAGTTCGGAAGCCCGGTATAAGCTCTGGATGAAAGACCGTTTTGTCGTTTTCTCTCCTGAGATATTCGTGAAGATTCGGGATGAACATATCTATTCCTATCCGATGAAAGGGACGATCGATGCTACATTGCCGGATGCCCGCAGGCGGATATTAGAAGATCCGAAGGAAACGGCCGAACATGCTACGATTGTCGACCTGATCCGCAATGACCTCAGTATGGTGGCGACCGAGGTGATGGTGACCCGTTATCGCTACATAGACGAACTACCGACACATCAGGGGAGATTTTTTGTTGCAGGTCATGAAAAAGACCTTGGAGATCATCGCCGAGGCGGAAACCTATGAGCGGGGTTTCTATACGGGGGTGATGGGGTATTTTGACGGCCAAGATTTAGACAGCGCCGTGATGATCCGTTTTATGGAACAAGTCTCTCCCCATTCGTTTGTTTTCAAGAGCGGTGGGGGAATCACCTCTAAAAGTGATGTGAGATCGGAGTATAACGAAATGAAACAAAAAGTATATGTGCCCATCTATTGAGACCTTATCTGGGAGTCCGTTTGTGGAGACGATCCGTATCGAGAAGGGACGGATACATAACCTTCCGTACCATAATGCCCGTATGAACCGTACCCGCAGGGAGCTATTCGGAGCGAGAGAAGAAATTGATCTCGCGGGTTATATTCATCCGGGGCCTCATCAAGAACGTACCAAATGCCGGGTGGAATATACCCGCGAGGTCTTACAGGTAGAATACGTTCCTTACCGTATGCGTCCGGTTCATTCCTTGCGATTGGTTACATGCGATGAGATCGATTATTCCTATAAGAGTACGGATCGTCAATGCCTAAATGATTTATTCGCCCAACGAGGCGGGACATGACGATATCTTGATAATCCGTGACGGTTTGCTGACCGATACTTCCATTTGCAATGTCGCCCTTTGGAATGGCACCTCTTGGATCACTCCCGCACGCCCTTTGTTATGTGGTACGATGCGTGCTTACTTATTGGATAAAGGCTTGGTACAGGCCGAGGATATCCCGGTAGAGGATCTGCCTAAGTATACCCGGATCCGTCTGTTTAACGCCTTGATCGGGTTCGGTGAAATCGATGAGATCACGCGAATATACGTATGACCCTACGCGAGTATCGGCGTGGCCCTGTGCCTATATAGGTAAGGGGTTACACCGATATCCGTGTGGCCTCTTACCTATATAGGCATGAATCAAGGTGTTTCCTAGAACAATATATCCACCTCCATATTGCTGATCCATTCTACCGGACGGCCGGCCACCTTATTGCAAGTGACGGCGAATTTCAAGGGGAGGATAATTCCCAACGGGATGCGTAACCATCCCGGCATATTGAAATTATGGACACCGATCAGGGAACCTAGCTGGATACCGACCGAGGGAGCTACCAAGAAACGGGTCTCGTCATTACGGCGGTCTATACCCATCTCGAAATAACTATACAGGCCGAGGAAACGTTTCGGGGAAACGAATATATCCATGTTATAATTGGCGCCCGCCTTCACGTTCCAGTTCTTGATTGTGTAGGAGGAGGAAGGGGCGTGCATATAATAACCGGAGATCGTAGGGGATACCCAATGAGCGATGTCGCCCGGCTCCATGATCATGCCTTTCCCTTTCCCGAACTTATGCCAATTGATCATGCTGACGTTCAAGCGACCGCCATACGTCATGACACCGTCCCGGTTGCTATGGATCGGCGTACCGATCAGGAACATGAAGGAGTTGGCTACCCTCGACCGGATAAAGTTGCGGGTAAAAGGCTCTTGTACGATCAGCTGTAGCTCATCCTTGCGGTCGGCGACGGAAGCTTCCAAGGGGACGTCATCCAGATCCGTCCCGAAGGGGATCGGGAAATCCTTGATTACCGGGAAACGATCGTAGACGAACTGGGGCAGGTCGTCTCGTTCGGAAGGGATCTCGTTCAAGATATTCTCGCCTGATCCTTCCAAAGCATTCTGGTAAGCTTTCCAGACTTCTACGATAGACTCGCAGGTGGCGGTCACGACTTGGTAGAATACCTTCGTCTCCCGCTCGTAGCTATCGCCTTTCTCCAAGGAATAAGGGTGCTTCTCCGTGACCCGGATATGCCGGTAATCATCGGCCTCGTTGTACTCCATCATGTTTTGGTTCAGACGTTTATCGCCGTAAGCGCTCCAAGTCTCACCCTTTAGGTTGGCAGTCTGTACGGGGATGGTATTGTAGAAATCGTGCAAGCTCTTATTGTTGGATACGGCGGAGGCGGAGAAGCCCCTACGTACCATTTGGTGTCCGGAGGCGAAGGAGTCTTGTAGGAAATGCTCGGCGAAAGCCTCGTACATCGTGGCGTAGAACATAAGGTTGCTCGCCATTTGCGTATCTCCTTTACGCATCTCCTTGCCTGCCTCTTGTGCTAGATAGATGGCGAAGATGTGGATGCAGAAATACTTGCTCATGGAGGGCAACTGATTTAATTTATCGAAGACCTTGTTTACTTCCGAGGGGCGTTGAAGGCGGCGGATCAGCTCGGGGTCGATCATCTTCAGATGCTCGTTCAATCCCTTGCCATAGGCGTAGAAGTGGGAGAGATCCTTGATCGCTAGGATACCGTAAGCCAGATTGATGTCGAGCAGCTCCTTGCTGTTGGCTCCGGTGAGGAACTCGTTCATGGCTTGTGTCTCCAAAGCCAGCGTACGGTTCGTCTTGGAGAAATGGGTCTGCAGGCCTGTCTCCAAGAGCATGGGATTTTCCACATGGTCGCCGGCCAATCCGCAAAGCGTACCGTAGGTCACGATATTCGGCAACTGCGTCAGCTCATTCATGGCGTAGGCGTTCGAGCCGGGCATATGCGACATGTTGAGGATTTGCAGCAAGGCGCTATCGGCGACGGCCTCGTTGGGGAAGATCCCGTTTTCCACCAGATAACGCGGGAGAAGGCTCATGGCACGGTCGCCGATCTTACGATGCTCGGCGAAATCCCATGCGAAGGCCGAACTTGTTATTGCGCTGATACCCATAAGTAGGCATCCGCGGTGAAGAAGTTGTTTAATAGTGTTTCTCTTGTTCATATCTATACTTGTTTATAATTATCTGAATAACTCAAGCGCGAACTTCAACCCGACGCTTTGATACTTGAACTCCTCGAAGCCTAGGAAAAGCGCTATATGAAAAAGGTCGCTACCGATACCATACCCGAGCTCGCTGTAATTCGGCAATACGGGAGTCCATAGCTGGCTGAGGTAGAAACGTTCGGACACGAGGTATTTATGCGCCTTGGGATTGGGCTTGAGGAATCGCAATAGAATGAATGGGCTCTCGTACATGAGGTGCCCTTGAATATATTTGTCGGAGGCATTGCACCAATCCCCACCCAGATTATGAAAGATCCCGCCAAACCGATCGCCCCAAGGCTCGGGGAAATAACGTTTGGCGAAATAGCTGAAATCGGCGAAGTACATGTTATGCTGGTTAAAAAAGAGTCCACCGCTTAGATTGTAACTCAGTCGTTCGGATAAGCCCAGCCGTACGGTCTGGTTCATGCCGGCCTCCATCCGCCAGTAATTTCCCGTACAGCCGAGTAGGTCCGGTATGCTTCGTGCCAGCTCGATCCGGAAGGTCGGGTAATGGGAATGTAGGTACTCTTTCCGGTAACCGTCCATCCAGTAATATTGCCGGGGCGTGTAGGTAAGGCCGATAACCGGGGTGAACTCATTATGATCCTTTAGATCCAATCCGGTATCCTTATTCTTTTTCACGGGCGTACGATAGTGGTATGCGAGTCCGGCCGAGAGCCGGAAGCCGTTCATCAGTTCTATCTGGTTCATCAGCTTGGCATAGTAGTGCTGGAAATACTTCAAGTTGAGATCTTCGAAACGGATTGGGGTATCTTTTAGGATCTCGTTGATCTGGTGGATCACTTCGGAGGAATAGCTTTGGTTGTCATTGGCTATCGTGAGGTTGAGGATGCCTTGACGCTCGGGGTGATACTCCCAGTCGGTTGTTAGCCGTAGGCGTAGCTCTTTCTCCTTGAATAGGAAACCGATCTCGGGGTGGAAGCGTAGCTGACGGTCATGCTCGAATGTCTTACTGATACGTGCTTCTTGCTTATAGGTGATCCCGTTGCTTCCGAAAGATAGCTGGAACAGGTTGAGAAGGCCGGAATACTTCACGCGAGTACTCTTGTAATCCTTGTTGACCGTGCTGGTGAGCCGCTCGCCGAGTTGGAGGTAGCGAGTGAGAGCGCTGCTGTCCGCTTCCGTCCTCACCACGTTCGTTCCGGTGGTGTACAAGGCTTTCTCGTCGGTAGTGAGCGGCTTGTCCCTCCGGCTGTTCCAATAAGCGCTGTCTTGGGTAAAGGAGAGTGTGTCGGAGGTGATCGTATAGTATTGGGTTTGATCAAGCGAGTATAATTTCCTGCTCTCATGGTCTTCCTCTACCCAAGAGATCGATTTATAGCGGAAAGCGGCGTGGATGTCGCTCTCTATCCGGTTGCCTAGGGCATGGTAGCAGACTTGCAGGTCAGCCTCTTCCGGGAGGATGAAATGCTTCTCGTCACGGTTGAAACGTATGCTTAGGTTGAACTCGGAGAAAGAGGAGTGCCCTTGTATCTCGATACGGTCGATGGTCCAGAGTTCGTCGGTTACGTACAGGTTTCCGTATAGTAGTTTCTGGCTCCATTGGCGAGGGGTGAAACGGATGTTATACACAGGGATGCCGGAGATCGTGTCCGTGCCTTCCTGCCGAAACGTGTAATATTTGAAAGCATCGGGCGAGAGTGGCATGATCATTCCCTTATTGTAGATCGTGGGGGAGTAGACGTTCAAGTTGACGAACGAGGCTATCTCCTTGTAATGCCTTCCGGCGGCGAGATGGCTGCTGTTGATGGCTACAATCTCGTTGCGATAATGGTTGGGAGCGTCGTAGTGGGTGAGGCCACTCATCTCGAAGAAGGCATCGCGGGGATGACGCTCTATCGGGAAGACCAGATAGGCGTATTGTAGCAGCTTGTTCTTCCGGGGAACGTGCGTACGGCCTTTCACGTAGGTCTCCGCTTCATAGCTCTCGAGGACGTGCTCGTAGATGGGGGCTTGATGGATTACCTGCCGCATGATGGAGTCGGCTCGTGTGACGGGTGTCTTCTCTTGTGCCCGCAGGTCTGAATGGACTAGCGGGCACAGAAGAAGTATGGATAGTAGAATAAGGTGTCCCGTCTCGATCCTCATCCTGTCAATGTATGGCGAAGGTTGGGCATACTAATGCGCAAAGATGGCAGCCGACACATTTTTGCTCGTCTATCACCGGTTTGCGCATAGAGGTGAAACGGATAGCTTGATGTCCACCGTCGTTACAGGAAACGAAACAGCGTCCGCAGCCGAGGCATAGGCTGTTATCTACTGTCGGGCGGTGTATCTGCGTACGTTCCAGTTTCTCGGGGGGTACGATGTTCGGTAAAGCGATACCTATGAGGTCGGATAGGGTTTTATATCCGTTCTCTTGCATGAACAGTCGTAACCCTTCGCATAGATCGTCGATGATCCGGAAGCCGTATTGCATCACGGCGGTACATATCTGTAGGTTCGTGCAGCCTAGTAGCAGGAAATCGAGGGCATCCCGCCAAGTCTCTATACCGCCTATCCCGCTGATAGGCATCTTGCCGGCAGAAGGATCGCTCGCCAGCTCATGTATGAACCGGAGAGCGATAGGGCGCACGGCTTTCCCCGAATAGCCGGACACGCTGCTCAGTCCGCAGACAACGGGCCGGGCCGTAAGTGCTTTCTCATCGATACGGGTGATACATTTGATGGTGTTGATGGCGGCTATCCCGGTGGCTCCTCCTTCGTGGGCGGCGAGCGCCACGGGTGTCATCTGCCCGATATTCGGTGTCATCTTCGCTAGTATCGGCAGATGGGTACCCCGGCGTGTGGCGGCGGTGAACCGGCGTACCAGTTCCGGGCTTTGTCCTACGTCGCTGCCCATCCCTTCTTGCGTCATTTGTGGGCAAGAGAAGTTGCACTCAATGATATCGGCCCCAGCCTGCGTGGAATATTGGGCAAGCCGTGTCCACTCATCGTCTGTCCGTCCCATAATGGAGGAGATGATTAATTTGTCAGGATAGCGTTGCTTGAGGCGATAGAGAGTATCGAAATTCTCTTCGACAGAGGCTTCCGACAATTGTTCCATGTTCTTGAATCCGATGAAAGGTACGCCATCCACCTCCATTTGGTCGAAGCGGGGGGATACCTCATGGATCGGATAGAACGATATCGTCTTGAAGCAGATACCGGCCCAACCGGCTTCGAGGGCCCGGACGCACATCTCGTAATTATGGGCTACGGGTGAGGAGGCCAGTATAAAGGGATTGGCGCAGCGGATACCACAAAAGTCGATCGCCAAGTCCGGAGACGAAGTGAGGGGAGAACTATCCGTCGGGTTTGGCATATCTTGTAATTGCCGTACGATCTGGGTGATGGATATCGCCCGGTCGGTTCGTCCGCGGAGGCAGGCCTTCTCGCAAGGATGCCCGTCGCAATCCTTGCAGGCTTCCATCCGGTAGGCCCGGAGGATAGCTCCCGCTAGGTTGTCCATTTTACAGGCCCGCAGCAAGCGGCCCGGATCTAGTCCGGGCTTGCATGCCTTCGTGCAGACAGGGTCATCGCACAGATAACAGCGATTCGATTCTTCCGTTAGGAGGCGTTTTCTCTGGAGGAGGTTTGTCTTCATGGCTTCTAACTGTATTATCTCACTACTTTCTGTACTTTCCGGTAACGTTCGGTCACTACCTCCACGGTGTACAGGTGTCCGGGCAGGCTGAAGATTGCTTTTCCGGATACCGCTTGCTGGTGACCGGTTAACGTGCCGTTCATGCTGTAGACGTTGACGGTGGCCCCCGGCAGGCAGTCTACCGTAAGCATGCCGTCGAGGAAGCGGATAGACAGGGGCTCGTCGGTCGTTACCTCCTCATTGCCAGTGGCGCTCACGTCACCTCGTACATAGGTGATGTTGTTGATGTCCCACGCCAATACGAAGGGTTTGTCGCTGTTTACCATGAAGGGAAAGGTGTCGGTGCCGAAGCTGATCTTCCGTTCGAGTAGCTTGGGGTAGTACTGGTCACGGAGCGTGTTCGACTTCTCGGCAGTGAGCAGATAGAGGGTGGATGAGAAGGACTCGGCTGTCTCTTCCGGCCTGACGTGCTTGTCCGTGCGTCGTATCTTCGAATAGGATGCGCTGATACCCTGCGAGGTTGTCGCTGTGGTCTGGTCTGTCCATTCCCAAGAACTTTGGTTCTCCAGTTGGAAGAAGGGGAATTTCAAATCCATAAGGCTGATGGCACCTTTGGTCTGACTGTCGGAGATTGTGCCGCTGGTTTCCAGCGTCATGTCGATCCGTTCGGAGTTGAGGCTGAAGTTGACGGACTTGCTGACATTTGGCTCGCTGGCGGTCATGGTGAGGATCTCACGGGCCTCCCAGTCTCCAAGTTTGCTTGGATTGTCTATGCGGAAAGGCTCTAGGTCGAGAGGCACTTCTACTTGTTTGATACTCTGCCGTGTCATGTAAGTATAGCTGAATATGGGCATTCGTACACTCTGTCTCCGGGTGGGGGAGAGGTATTCTAGGTCGCAACGGGTCAGAATGGGTACAGAGTAGAGGGCGATGGCCCGGTAGTCTGCTGTGTCGTTTGCTTCGAAGGTAACGGTGATGGACTCGGACTGGCTTGTTACTTCCTCGTGTTGTTTCTGGAAGGAGTATCCGCCGCCGAATGCTGCCGTGAGTTTATCCGTATGCGGTCCGAAGGAGCATTTGAGGTCGCTTTTATAGAGCCGGCTCACGGAGTTGCTGGTGCCCGATCCCATGGTGAAGGCAAGGCTTGAGGCTACGCCGAGGTCGCCGAACCACTCGTTATTATCCACTACCGTTGGAGGTGGTCCTTCGATGATGCCGACGAGGCGCACGAGATTGCGTAGCTCGCTGTTGCCGAACAGGGCCTTCTCGTCGTTGAAGGAACTGCGTCTCTCTACGATCTCGTTGGAGCGGATGGAGGCGATGTAGGCGTGCTTGTACCAATGGTATGGAGTCTGGTTACCTCGCAGCAGGTAGATATATTGCTTGTAGTAGAGCCCTCCGCCGGGAGCTGTCTCGGTGGTAGGATCTGCCGCGGTGGCTACGACCGTGTAGCCGTAGGGCAGGTCGGTGTAGATGGGTGCGTCGGTGGCGAAGCTGTTGCTGCCGGGGTAGAATTTCTTTAGGAAGTGTTCGCCCGTTCCCTTGCCATCATAGGTACAGTAGCTGAAGATCAGGGGATTTGAGGAAGCTTTGTAGCCGCTGGTATTGTCGGCTGCGTAGCCTTCTATATCGGCTTGGATGAGCTTGAGCGAGAAGGTCTTCGAGCGTCCTATGTCGTGATGCGCGTATTCTTCCCAGTTGGAGGGCCATATGTTATCCTTGCCATACTCGCCGCTGTAGCTGAATGCCTCGAAGGTACCGCTCTTGAGTCGGCCTATGATGAGTTTCTCCACGTTCTTTTTCTCGGTGTCGTCGTAGCCGTACCACGAGGTGGCGTCCCAGTGGTCGTCGGGATCGTATTCCATTGATATGCCTGTTGAGCCTTTTAGCTCGATATTATCGTGTCCGGCGTTGCGCACGGTGCCGCACCAGTCCCAGCCGCTGTTCAGCTCGGGGTCGCCGTATTGGTAGACTTGCAGTTTCTTGTTGGTGCGGCGGTGTAGGATGACGCAGATCTTGTCACGGTAGATGGTGGCGGCGAAGTTGGCGTAAGTTTTCCCGTCATCGAGCATACGAGTTTTCTTGTATTCTCCCTTTTTCATATCCACCTCGCCGATCCATATCTGGCCATTGGTATTATTCTTCCAGAGCACGTAGAAGCGATTGCGGTATACGATGATCTCGGCATCTTGGTATACGCCGAAATCATTGAGAAAGATCATTTTCTTACCGGTGTCGCCAACGGTGGATTGTTCCATTGTCCGGGTCTCGCCGTTCACCTCGAAAGCGATGAGGCGTATGGATGAGGGGCCGTTATTATCTATGTAGACCCCGTAGAGCTTCCCTTGGTAGTATTGTGCGTCGGTGAAGCAGTAATAGGCCCCTCCGTCTTTATCGATATTGTGGAATTCTTTCACCTTATACAGTTCGGGATGTTGGCTGATCTGTGCCTTGACGGTGGTGGTAGAGGCACAGATAAGCAAAAATATGGCGATCAGCCGTATCGCTTGTGCTTTGAGTGTCGTTCTCATGTATATATCTGTTTAAGAGGTTTAGAAACTGATATTGAATTGTAACTGTACGGACTGCCTCTTGCCGAAGCTTCCGTTTACTCCGAGCGAGATGTTGTCAGCGAGGAAATAGTTCACCCCGGCCAAAGCGTACAGCTTGTGACGGGCGTGGAAGGTCTCGTCGATACGAACGGTATAGTCCTCGCCGGCATATGTCTTGGTGAACTCGTACCGGTCTTTCATCGTGTAGTCCTTGTAGAGGATGCCGGCATAGGGCACGAAATTGCCCAGTGCGTATCCGGCCACTACGGGCACGGCCCACTCTAGGTAACGGCGGTTGAGGCTGAGGTCTCGCAAGGGGATGGTCTTGCCTTGGTAATACACCTCGGTGGTCATGTTATCGCTGTTGGCATAGCGCACGCCGGGTTGGGTAGACATGAAAAAGCGGTCGGTGAAGGCATGGCCGTAACCTAGCCCTCCGCTGTAGATGGGTACCATGTTCTTGCTGAAGATGGTACTGCTTAGGTCGTCATCATCTCGGAAAGTCTCCTCGTGGGTGAAGTTGGTGGTACCGATGCCTGCCCACAGGCTGAGATTGTCCCATACACGATAGGAGAGGCGCAGGGAAATACTGTTCATGATGAGTCGGTGACTTACCAGTGATTGTCCTCGTCGATTTGTTCGGATGTCCAATTCTCCGGGTTTCCCATCTGCCCATCTTCATCCACGCCAAATGACGTGGTGGAGAGCCAAGGGGTACTGGTATCGTGACTTCCGTTGATCTGTAAGTTGAAACGTTTTTCCCCCGTAGGATATTTGTCTAAGGGGATCAATATATCCGCCTTGGCTTGATAGACAGTAAAAACGGATAAGAGTAGGAGTGTAAAATGTCTCATATCGCTATTTATTTAGTTGAATCATTTACGTTGTTATAATATAGGTTGGCGAAGTACTCGATGGGAGTGTTGCCCGTCACCTCCTTGAATTGGCGGTAGAAAGAGGTACGGGAGGTAAACCCAGCCGTCTTGTATAACTCCTGCGGCTCTTGTGTGAGGCACTTGGAAAATTCCCGTATGAGGTACTCTACCCGATAGATAGCCAGCCAGCGACTGAAGTTCATACCCGTCTGATTGTTCAAGGTAGAGGATAGCCGGGTACGGTTCGTGCAAGCGAGGTTGGCCAACTGGCACAAATTGAACTGTGGATCGAGATAAGGCTTCTTATCCTCCATGATTTGTAAAATGCGGGCATATAGCCTGCGTTCGATTAGGGATGGCTTTTGCTTTTCTTCCATATTGGTACTGTCTTAAGTAACCCGCATAAGAGGGACTTGCGAGGTCAAATATAGACAGTCCCATTTGGTAAATCAAGGGATGAGAAAAGATGCGAACGTATTGAAACTTGATCCGAACGATCTGGTACACCAAAGGCCGTAAAGCCCCTGCATCAAAGGCTAGACACGTACTTTAACAGATTATTTGCCGGTCTCTTTTCGTACGTTTCTGTATTGGTTGGGCGTAAGTCCGGTGACTTGCCGGAACTGCCGGAAGAAGGAGGTTCGGGAGGTGAAGCCTGATTCGGAGGCTAGTGCGGTGATGTCGCTGTCGGGACGTAGGGCGACGAGCGAAAGGAGGTGGTGTACCCTGTATTCAGCCAGCCAACGACTAAAGTTCATTCCCGTCTGCCTATTGAGGGTGGTGGATAGTTGTGTTCGGTTAGTACCCACTAGACGGGAGAGGGTCACAAGGTCGAGATTAGGATTTAAGAAAGGCTTTTGCTCTTTCATAACTGATAGGATTCGTTGATATAGGAGATTATCAGCTTTTGTTGTGACCTCGGTGTTTGCCTCTGAATGATCTGGTAACTTTATTTGTGGCCGGGAGATTAGCGGAAGCGGATCGTGTATTAGCAACCAAGCCGCATGATGGCTTATCAATAAATCGAATAACTGGCGTAGGCGACGGCGATGATTTCTCCACCAAAGGTATCCTCCGGTTAGGATAGCCATGAGCAAAATAATGACTCCGGTAAGGATATACTGGATGAGCCGTGCCTGTTCCGCTTCCGCCTTCTGACTTTTTAAGCGGGTGGATAATAGTTCGTTTTGCAGGCTTTCGCTGATCATCTTTCTGCGTATGTTCATTTGCTCTTGGGCATAATGGGATTGTAGGGAGTCTGCCCGGTTTGCCTGTTGGATGGCTTCCGATTGATTTCCGGTCGCATAATGGCATTCGGACAACATACGTGCCACACGCACCTTATATTCCTCGATATTGTCTTTGTTCCTCAAGAGAGGCGTGGCGACATTATTGAATGAGACTCTGTCTAATTCCTCCAATACGGATAGTGCCTCTTTGTTTTTTCCATGTTTCCGGAGAGAGACGGCGTATTCCATGAAGAGTTGATATTGCAGATAGCTGATCGTGTGTATTTGGTGTTTCGCCTGAAAGTGGCGGATATCGGTAATGCATCGTTGGGTCCATTCCTCCGCTTCGGCGGTCTTTCCCGTACGGCTTAATGCTATAGCTTTTACTAAGTGAGGAGAGCTTATCACTTTATATTTCAAGTTCACCAATGCTGAATCCGCATAGATGAGTGCTTGGGGATATAATCCACATTCAAGACAAGCGCTAGCCGCCGTGATATACCAGTTTTGAGGATTTATATATGCATATTTTCGTGCCTCGTTTATCCATCGCTCGCATTCTGCGGGTTGGCGTATCTGTGCGTGAAGAAATGCCATACGCAGGTGATTCATGAGAAGGTGCTTGTCTTTTATGCGGATGGCATAAGGTTTCATGCGGTCGAGTAGCATTCTCGCATGGGCCGTGTCCTGTAATCTGCAATAGCGGGTGTATATGATTTGGCGGGTTGCCAGCAAAAGCGAGTCATTCCCTATTTCTTGGGCATGGGTTTCTATCTCTTCGCATAGCTGGTCGTTCAAGGGACCGCTCAACAAAGAATAATCATTCAGTTGCGCTATTTGCTGATCCAATTGCTGCTTGGGTGGAAGAAGAGAGTGGGAGTCGCAGGCGTAAAGGACTGACAGTAGGAATATGTAAAGTATGCTTGTTTTCATGATGTCATAGTTTTATTTGTAATTCCAGACCGAAAAAAGGCTGGGTATTTTGTTGAAGGTAAGATCTCGTGCTGGCCGAATAGCGAGTGGGGCGTAAATCGGCGAGGTTGTTGGCAAAGAATGCCAGCGTGATGTGCTCTCCGAAAGCTTTGTTTACCCGGATATTCAGCATACCATATGGTTTATAAGAGTTTGGCAGGAATCGTTCCGGCGCAGTGGTGGAGAGTAAAGGCGCGAAGGCTGGATCCTCTTTCTGTGTCTCGGTGAACGGATGTATGATTCCGTCTGTTCCACACCAATATAGGGGCCATACATTCTCGCCAGTGCTACCGTTGTAGAGCGTACGATATTTATAGAGCCATATCATTTGCCACGTAAGGGTAGTGACCAGTCCGATTTGGGGGATGCGGGTGATGAAACGGAAGTTCGTGGAGATGATCTCCGAACGACTTTCATTTCCCGGTCCGCCTTGCTTGTCGTAAAAACCTACGTAGGGGTATTCTGTTTTATCTGTGTACTGGATCGGCCAGATCCCGTTAAGGGCCGTATTCTTTTCTCGTACATATAACCAGATCCCGTCTACGATTAGGGAGGTACGCAAGGGTGAGAAAGTCCCGAGGTCCGCTACCATCTCGATCCCATGTTTCTTCCTATGGAGTGTATTGACTGGTACAGATACCGGCGTGTAACTATATTTCTCTTGATAAGGGACAGCCTTACCGTTCACCCATACCTGTCCATTCTTTGTATTCAGGACGAAGTTGGGCGGTTGGTAGATAATCATATTCCCGATAGCTGAATGGAATATATTGTGCCGAGGAGGAAAAGCCATCCGTTTGTTTCTCGAAAAAAGCGGTCATGTCTAGTCGGATGGCCGGAGTCTTCCCTATAAGGCCAACCTCTATCTTTCGATTTACGGTAGGTTTTAATTTCATATTTTGTTCCATTCCGGGGACATGTGTCGTGAGAATACCAAGGGTGTTTCCACTTTCATTGCTATCATTATAATAGAAAGAGACCTTATCATTATAAATAGCTTCCGGGTAGAGTTTATCCAATGTCGGCATGAAACTGATCCATCCGAGCCCACCTTTTAAACTCAATGTATAGCCGGAGGGAGAGGAGAAGAGAGACCATAAGAGATTCAGGCGAGGTTCTGTCTGATAGATTAAGGCATAATCCCGGCTTTTCAATCCTTGATTTCTTAATCCGGCTTCTACATAGAGGTTGGAAGTCCGGTATGTGGCCTCAATGAAGCCACCGAACGTATGCAAGGACGGGATTTCCCGGAATGAGCGGGGACGGATAGATGTAGAAGGAGGCCTCTGCCGATCGAAATCCCTGCCTCGCCCTTCGTTACCCTCACTACGGTATGAGAATCCGGCTACTAAGCTGATCTCCCTCCCTTGTCGTAGAGGGAATAAGGTAGACGCCAGCATCTCGGTTTCTACATAAAAAGGTTGGCTTTCATTGACTAATGTGTACATGTAGTTTGAGGATAAAACACGGGCTTCCCATTCGCCGCTCTCTTTCTGGTCTGTATAAAGCTGGCTAGAGGCATTGTTGACCTGACTCTTTGTTTGTTTGCTTTTTTGAAGGGAACCGTCTATTCTCAGAGACAGCTTCTTGAGCCAACGTCGGTCGGGTTGCCATTCCCCTTGTATGGAAAATCGCTGATCCAATCGTTGTCTTTGTGTATGATTCTGCTCGTTGACGAATTGCTTTTCCTTTCCTATGCGAGAGGTGTAAGTAAGGCTTAATTCTAGTTTTTTCCCTGCGGGCAACCAATGGTAAAGGTTTGCCAAGCGTATGCCGCCGGTATGGAAATCGCCTTGGCTGGTATAGTCCGCTAACAGGTTGAGCGTATGGCCTTGTGGGGAGATACAGAAGCCTTTTCCAAGCATATATTGTTTCAGTTTCGGATTGTAACGTATGCTGGTGGAGAGAGGCATTCTACCTTGATGAGTCTTGAGTAATAATACGCTATTTGTTAAGTTTCCGTACCGGGCAGAAGGTATTCCCCGGATGATTTCCGCCTCTTTCACTTGGTTGAGAGATAGAAAACGGGCATCATATCCTTCGTAAGGCTCGTTGATGCCGGTGTTGAAATGAAGAGGAGAGCCGTCTACCCATATTTGGGCACCCATAGCTGCGTTCTTATGAAATTGGTTTACCCCGTTCTTTAAAGAAACCTCCCGCACTGAGAAATATTGTGCGTCTGTCACCCCAGAATTATTGGTGAGACCTCCCGGTAATAATTGTGTCAGATCAGAGATCGTGATCGGTTGCGTGTGTTCTAATGTTGATGCAGGAAGCAAGGAAACCGTACCCGGAGTCTTAGACTCGATGGCTGTTACCAAAATGTTGGGTAAATAAAAGGACAGAGTATCCGGTTGCTTTTGCCCGTGAAGGTAATTGCCCGGATGAAGTGATGACAATAAGAGAAATATCGTCACGATCTTTATTGGTGTTTTGTACAAAGTTGAGTAACGCATAGTATTAAGACCTATTATAGCCAGATGACAATACTGAGATTTCCGCCCCCTCCGAGGGGCGATTGAGGACTTGTCGTTTGTTCGAGACTACCTATTAAACGAAATCCCGCTGATAAGGCGGAATGAATGGGATGCCGATATTCCATTTCCGCACCGATACCCAGACGGGTTGCCGTGCGAGCAATAAAATCCTCGTTCACTTTTTGCATGTTCTGCTCTAGCTTGATTTCTGCAGAGCCATTCTCATCCTTCTGCGTTTCCTTCTCCCATTTGATCTCGGTGCCATAGCCCGACACGATATACACGGACGGGCGGATACTTAGCTTGTTTTCTTTAGGTAGGCGGATTTGTCGAAGAAACGCGATCTCTCCGTGGAAGAGCCCTGTATATTGTTTGACCGTAAAAGGATATATGTAGAAATCATTTTCCAAACGATTCCATCCGACAGTCATTTGCCATGTGGATACCTTTTCGCCCGAAGTATCATTCTTTGTCGCCTCGTAACTTAGTTGGGTAGATAACATCCGTTGCCTTGCTAGGCGATAGGTGGCGAATGTAGTCCATATGGCAGACGAGCTTGTGGTGGGATTCCGTTGTAATATGCGGTTGGCCGTAGTTTGGTTGAATCGGGCTGTGGGCGACCAGATATGCGTCCACGATTTATTCGTTCGGGTAAAACGACCTTGGTAACTGATTTGATGCAGCCGTTCTTCCCAGCCTCTCAAGTTGCCGGAGTTATTTGGATTGTCCGCTAATTGCTGGGTCTCGTAGAAGAGATCATGGAAAAGACTCCAATGCTCTTTTAGGGTTTCCGTTTGCAAGGAAACACCTAGGCGTTTTCCTTGACTGCGAAACAGGAAACTTCCCGATAATTCTTGCATCGGAAGCCAATAACCCAGAGGAAATGTATAAAGTTTATCTTTACTATCCGTATCATACGTTAATTCCTCTGTACGATGGGTATAATGGATCGAGACTCCAAAGCGTCTGCGTACTTGTTCGTAAACGACACCTCCTGATATCCGGATTAAGTGTGCCATCCCATGGTAGATATGGTAAGAGGAGCGATCTTCGTTGCTTGTAGCTGTATAGTCTCCATCTATCCCGACCTTGATTTTCGGGGATAAGACGTAAGCCGCTTGTCCGTAGATCCTGTATTTCTCGATGCGTTGTGGCTCTCCCAAGGAATCGCCGGCCGTAATCAGATAGTCCGGTTGCGATAATAAATTCCATTTTCTCCCTTCCAGTAGGCTTTGCGACCAATCGATACCACCCGCCAGCCAAAGTAGACCCAGCTTTCGGTTACCGGATACATAAGCCCTATAGGTCTGTGTTTGATCCGGCTGGTCGCTGGCAGGTAAGGCGGCTTGATGGATCAAATAACTTAAACCAGCTTCCATAGCGCTGTCCTTAGGTACATAGCTGATGCTGACAGGATTGGCGGATAAAGCCCATGCGCTCTCTTGTTGAGCCCATGACCGTGAGGCATAGACAGATAGTGATATCATATATAGAATGATAGTGATCTTCATAGAGGCTTACCGTTTTAAGGAAGGTGGACTTTTCTCGAAATCCTCGGCGGTGTTATTGGAATCTTTCCAGCGGAAGCGTTTCCCCTCTTGCTCATATTTCCGACGCATTGCCAGGCCGGAGCCGCCGGACGTGGCTATACCCGGACTCACATCCATAGAAGATGGGATACGTGTGTAAGCTACCGTAGAGGTTGAAGAGACGAAATTCGCGATATCCAGCACCCAATCAGCGGGTATATGGAGGTATTTTAGCGTATTGAAACTCTCTGGTTCTTTTTGGATGTGATCCGGATTGGCGATCCATTCTCTTAAGTCCGTTTTGGGACGGAACAAGAGGATCGTCGGGCCGTTCATGGAAAACAGATAGGAGAAACCGGTGCCACGCCATACCAAGTTTAGAGGTTTTACACCGGCGGAGATTTGGCTTCCGGTCAAGATAGGATCCCAAAAAGCCCATTCCACGCTGGATAAATCGAGCGAGGCCGGAACTCCCACTTCGCTATTGGTATGGTTTATGGCGTTAATCGCTATCGTTTGTCGCTCCCCCGGTTGAATGGGATATTCGGCTCCCGTTCCCGGAAACTCCCAGCACATCATGAATAAAGGTATTTCTTTCATATCGGTATGGAGCATCCATCCGGAAGGCTTTGTCACGCTTACGGGTCCTGCTTGTGCGATACATAGGCCATCTAGGAAAATCAAGTCATCGGAGTTATTGACCAACGTGAGGTATTGATCTTTGTTATAGACATTTTTCCCGTCAGGCCAGAGACAACCGCTGAAATAAATCTCGCTAATCAGCAGACGGCCTCGTTCGGACACTTCCAAAGGTATTTCCACGGATCGTTCTTCTCCATTGGCCTCGAACTGGATATTGGAGAGGCTACCACTCAATATATAATCCCTGTTGCCAGTCGTGGTTTCCTGATTTGCGGAGATTGCGCATATGCCAGCGGTTAGTTCAAATAGTGCTAGTCCATTTGTGTCGGTGGTCGTGGTGTAGACACAGCCTATACTTTGATTGATTAGTGTGACCGGGATATTCGCCAAGGAGATATCTACGTATCCGGAAGGTTTCTTCAATTGGATATGGATACTCCCCGTTTTGAAATACTCATTCTCGCATCCTGCCAGAAAACACAGACAGAGCAGGTGGGTGAGGAGAGAAAAATGTTTGTCTATCATGAATATGAGGCATTGTGCTTAATAATTGTAGACAAATATATGTGATTTTTTTATATTTCCATTTAGGAGCTAAAAACATTAACATGTGTTCTTCTTATTTCGGTAGCTTCAGCACGAACCGGATCAAGGCCACGAACACCTTCCCGTACCGGTCCAGCTTGATTTGCCCCACGCCCCGGATGTCGCTGAACTGGTCCAAGGTGACCGGTTTCTTCTCCACCATGTCTTCCAAGGAATCGTCGGAGAAGATGATATAAGCCGGCGTATGCTCTCGCTCGGCAATTTGCTTGCGAAGCTGGCGGAGGGAGTCCAGCAAGGTCTCGTCCGTGGAGGCGGACCGGATCGGCCGGATCGGCTGGGCTTTGAAGGAAGATTTCCGCTCGCCTCTCCGGACGGGGCGTGTCAGCTCATCCGGTTCCCGATAGATGACGAGCTGGGCCTTTTGCTCCCCGTACAGGACACGCCTGCCTAGCGGGGTCATCCGCAAGACACGCTCGGCGGCGTAGTCGATCTCCATGTACCCGAGTTGGATCATCTGGTAAATGTACTCCTTCCATTCTTTATAAGAGAGGTCCCGTCCGGCGCCGTACGTCTTTAGCTTATCGTATCCTCTCTCCAGGAGCTCCGCGCGGGCGGAGGCACGTAGTATGTCGATCAGCATTTGCATGCCTACATGCTCGCCGGTCCGGATAACGGCGCTCAGCGCCTTTTGTATCAAGACACTGCCATCGAAACGTTGCGGAGGGTTCTTGCACACGTCGCAGTTGCCGCAATCATGGTCCGCCTCCTCGCCGAAGTAACTGAGCAGGACACGGCGGCGGCACATATCGGACTCGCAATACCGTCTCATCCGGTTTAGCTTCTCCAAGTTCACCTCGCTTTGGCCACTCTCCTCGGCGAAACGGCGAAGTACGATCAAGTCGCTCAAGGAATAGAACAGGAGGGCATCGCTTTTCATCCCGTCCCTTCCGGCACGGCCGATCTCTTGGTAGTAGTTCTCGATACTCCCCGGCATGCTGTAATGCACGACCCAGCGGACATTGCTCTTGTCGATACCCATCCCGAAAGCTACCGTGGCGCACACCACGTCCACCCGGTCGTTGATGAAATCATTTTGGGCCTGTTCCCGTTGGGCGGGCAGGAGGCCGGCGTGGTAGGCGATCGCCTTGATATTATACATCGCCAACTCATCGGCCAGCTCGGTCGTATCGTTGCGGCGCATGCAATAAATGATACCGCTCTGCTCCCGGTGCCTCCGGATGAAATGGACGATGGCGGCGATCTTCTCTTTCTTGTTAAGCCCTCGGCGTACCGTGAGGGAGATGTTCGGGCGGTCGAACGATGATATGAACGTTTGGGGCGTACGAAGCCGTAACTGCTCTAGGATATCCTTCCGGGTGATTTTATCGGCGGTAGCGGTCAGGGCCACGACCGGGACTTTCGGGAAACGTTCCTTCAAGATCGCCAGTTGCGTGTATTCCGGACGGAAGTCATGTCCCCAATGCGATACGCAATGCGCCTCGTCGATAGCGATGAGCGAGATGTCCAGCCGGGGCAGGAACCAGTCCGCCTCCATCTTGATCCGTTCCGGGGAGATATACAATAATTTGATCTTGCCCTGCACGCAAAGTTGCTTCACCTGTTGTTGCTCCTCTTCCGGCATCATACTGTTCAACGCCGCCGCAGGGATGCCGTTGGCGATCAACCCCTCTACTTGATCCTTCATCAAGGCGATCAAGGGGGACACCACCAAAGCCGTACCCGGCAGATAGATAGCCGGTAGCTGAAAACAGATCGACTTGCCTCCACCCGTGGGCATCAGCACCAACGAGTCCTCTTTCTGTAAGATACGCTGTATGATGTCCGCCTGCAAGGGACGGAAGGAGGTATATCCGAAGAACTTTTTCAGTAGTAGTAATAATTCTTTCATATCGCTTTACGGGCATAAAAAGCGCAAAGATAGTTTATATCATAAAGTTTTACTACCTTTGCCCGCATTATTTACATAACGAGCCGTGATGGCTCACCCTATTTTAGAATGACATTTGAAGATTTAGATTTGATAGAGCCGATACGTAAGGCTCTCGTGCAAGAAGGTTATACGACTCCAACACCTATACAATCAGAAGCGATTCCCATCGTTTCGCAAGGTTATGATTTATTGGGTTGCGCCCAGACAGGAACCGGTAAGACGGCGGCGTTCTCCATCCCGATTATCCAGCGGTTATATCTCCAGAAGAAGAAAGGTTACAAACGGGGTATCAAGGCATTGATCCTTACGCCTACCCGTGAGCTTGCCATCCAGATCGGAGAGAGCTTTGCCGCTTACGGCCGTTTCGCTGGATTACGCCATACGGTGATATTCGGCGGGAGTGGGACAGAAGCCCCAGACGGAAGCCTTGGAAAGAGGCATCGATATATTAATCGCTACGCCGGGACGTCTGCTGGACTTGATCGGACAAGGATTCATCCACTTGGATACCTTGGAGTATTTCGTCTTAGACGAGGCGGACCGTATGTTGGACATGGGCTTTATCCATGACATCAAGCGTATTTTACCGCTATTGCCCAAGAAACGCCAGTCCTTGTTCTTCTCCGCTACCATGCCCCCTGAGATCGAGCGCTTGGCAGGTACGATCTTGAGCGAGCCGCAAAAGGTGGAAGTAACCCCGGCCTCATCGACCGTGGATGCGATCGACCAATCCGTTTATTTCGTCGAGAAGGCCGAGAAGATCAACTTGCTGAAAAGCTTGTTGGAGAACCCGGAACTGGAATCCGTATTGATCTTTACCCGTACGAAACACGGGGCGGACAAGGTGGCCCGTGTCTTGTCGAAAGCGGAGATAGGGGCGGAGGCGATCCATGGCAACAAGAGCCAGACCGCTCGCCAGCGTGCCTTGACGAATTTCAAGGATCATACGACCCGTGTGCTGATCGCTACGGATATCGCCGCCCGTGGAATCGACGTGGATCATCTGACACACGTCATTAACTATGAGCTTCCTAACGTACCCGAGACTTATGTACATCGGATCGGGCGTACGGGTCGTGCGGGCCGTGAAGGTGTGGCTTTCTCTTTCTGCGACGCCGAGGAGGTACCTTTGTTGAAAGATATCCAGAAACTGATCGGCAAGGAAGTCCCCATAGCCGGTGGCCATATGTATGAGACCAAGGAGGTGAAAGCCGCCGTAGCCGAGAAGAAAGAAGCGATCAAGCAAGAGTCGAAACGCCGTAATATGTTCGGAAGCAAACGTGACGGCAGTTACTGGCGTAACAAGAAGCGTGCCGCCAATTCCTCTAAGTAATCTAAGTTGTTGTATTGTAACGACGTATAGTGCCAGTCATTTCCATAGCATTGGCACAGTCGTGCCACGCTGGTGGCATAGCCGTGCCACAACGATGGCAAGGGCGTGCCATAAGGATGGCACAGCTATGCCACCCATATGCCACCCGGTTCGTCACCTAAGTATCCAAACAGTCCGCTTTAGCGAGCTGTTTGGCGCTATTACCCTATACTTTCTTTTAAAATGAGGTAATCTCTGGAATATTTCATTATTTTTGTGATTCAATTGTGAGTGAAACTTAAGGGTTGACGTTTGTGCTGATTGTAAAGGAGGACATAATATCTCGGATCAATAATGGCGATGCCAAAGCATTTGAACAATTATATACGACCTTCTACGTGTACTTGTGCGCCGTAGCGACTAAATATGTCTATAACCCGGAGGCGGCACGTGAGATCGTTAATGATGTCTTCATGAATGTATGGAATCACCATTCGGCGTTAATACATCCGGTAAACGCTTATTTAATTCGCTCGGTACGTAATTATTGCCTGAATTATTTAAGAGATAAACGTCAGCAAGAAGTCCCTTTATCAGATGTACAAGAAAACTTATTGTCGATACAAGAGTTGCAGATAGACGCCGATCCCCATCCGTTGGCTTATCTGGAGAATAAGGAATTCGAGGAGAAAATCTATCGTGCCGTGGATTCCTTGCCCGCTAAATGCCGGGATATCTTCGTGCAATATCTTTACCATAACAAGACCTATGAGGAAATAGCGATAACAAATCATATCAGTTCCAGTACGGTACGAGTACAGATCAAGATCGGTTTGGCGAAGTTGCGTGAACTTTTAGGCGATCTTTACCCTCTTTTCTTACTTATATTTAATTTTTTCGAAAAATAATTGGAATCTCCTTAAACGGAATCTCTAAAACAGGTGTATATAATAGAAACCGGGTTGAAAACCGGCTCCTTTGTTAATATCATGGAAATAGAGAATAAACACATAGAAGATTTAATTTATAGCTACCTCATGGGAGATATATCCGAGGAGGGCGAAATGAATTACTACAATGGTTGGAAACGGATGACGCTCATAAACAGTGCCTTTCCGAGATGGCAGATTGTTGGGCGACGGCGCATGTACCTTTGTTTGCCTCTGATATGAAAGCCGATTTCCAAAAACATTTCGGGACACTTATCGATCCCGCTATTCCTTCTGAAAAGAATCATTGGCTAAATTTTCGGTTTTTAGGAAAAGTTGCCGCCTCGGTCTTGATCGTGGTATCGGTGGGGACTGCCTCTTATTATATAGGTACGAGACATAATCAGCCGAAATCTGCCGCCTTGGCTTATTTTGAGACGACAACTCCTATGGGAGCCCAAACGAAAGTCGTTTTGCCGGATCAATCCGTGGTTTGGGTCAACGCAGGTTCCACGTTGAGATATGGCAGTGATTTCAATACGAACGGACGTAGCGTACAATTGGATGGTGAGGCTTACTTCGAGATTACCCGGGATTCCCTTAAGCCTTTTATCGTAAAATCAAAGAGATTGGATATCAAGGTTCTAGGAACTAGCTTTAACGTAAAGGCTTACGGAATGGATGAAACGACCGATGTCACTCTGGTGTCGGGAAAAGTAAACGTGAGCTTGCGGGATGAGGTTGCCCATGCGGGCGATGTGACCTTGACTCCAAACCGGAAACTAAGCTTTAATAAGCAGACCAATAAGGTAAGAGTCAGTGAGGTGGATGCCAAGGATGCTCTCTCTTGGATGGACGGTAGCCTGAAATTCTCCGAACAACCTTTCATGAGTATCGCCAAGGATTTGGAACGTAAGTTCAACGTGCGTATCCGCGTTGAGAGCGATCCTTTGAGAAAGGAAATCTTCTCCGGTAGCTTTACGAAAGATTATTCGTTGGATAAAATCCTTCGTGAGGTGGACGTGGATCACAAATATGTGTGGACTCGTTCGGGAGATGAGATTATTATAAAAGATAAATAAAAATACAAACCTTAATCCTAAGGTGTAAGTGTGGAAAATAGTATAAACGAGAAAATTATTTATTAAATCTAACTTTAATGGAAATGAACTATTTCAAGAAGACCGGTAAGATGATGGTAGCCGCATGTATGCTTGCGGGACTGCCGTTTATTCCCGGTACGGTTTCAGCGTCCGAACTTCAGACACAAATGATGTCTGTTCAAATGGAAAGTACGACATTAAAAGAACTTTTCGATTTGATTGAGGAAAAATTTAATTACACGTTCCTTATCCGTAACAATGACATCAATCTGAATGAGCGTATCTCAATCGACATGTCGAACCGTTCGGTCGAGGAGATTTTGACGACGGCGCTGAAAAATCAGCATGCTGATTTTGTTGTAAACAACAATAGGATTGTTGTTTACAAGTCATCTTCTAATCCAAATGAATTGAGAAACACGGAGAGAATGGTGGCGCAGCAGACGATTACGATTTCAGGTACCATTGTTGACGCGGTGACGGGTGAGCCGGTAATCGGCGCGAACGTGCTCGTGAAAGGCACTACGAACGGTACCAGTACCGATTTCGATGGAAAGTTTAGTTTGGAAGCTCCGGCCGGAGCTACTTTGGTCGTTTCTTACATCGGTTATGTGAACCACGAGGTTAAGGCGACTAGCGCTCCGATGACTATCCGTATCAAGGAAGACACTCAGAACCTTGAGGAGGTGGTTGTTGTTGGTTACGGCGTGCAAAAAAAGGAAAGCTTGACGGGTGCCATGCAGGTGGTGAGCAACGAGAAATTGTTGGATGCCACTAGCCCTACGGTCGAGAACTTATTGTCTGGTAAGGCTCCGGGCGTGCAGGTTACTTCGGGTGGTGGTCAGCCGGGCGCTGCCGGTAAGGTGGTGATCCGTGGTAAGTCTACGGTAAACGGTAGCACGGACCCTCTTTGGATCGTGGATGGCGTAATCGTCGGTACGGATGCGGGTAGCTTGAACCCGGCTGATATCGAATCCATGTCTATCTTGAAGGATGCCGCTTCAACCGCTATCTATGGTTCTCAAGGAGCGAACGGTGTTATCGTGGTGACTACGAAGAAAGGTAAGATCGGAAAAGCTACGATCAACGCTTCCGTAAAGATGGGTGTGAACCAGTTGCACCGTGGAAACATGAATATGATGAACGGCGAGGAATTATATGATTATTATAAATCTTTCGCAAATCAAGACGCCCTTCCGAGTTATTTTACGGAGGATTTGCGCAACCGTAACTTCGACTGGTGGAAAGAGGGTACGCATCTGGGCTTCGCTCAAGACTATAACGTATCTGTTTCCGGTGGCTCAGAGAAGATCAAGACGTATACATCCGTTGGTTACTATAATGAGGATGGTGCCGTGAAAGGATATGACTACAAGCGTTATAACTTGCGTTTCAATGTGGATTACCAAGCGACGGATTGGTTGACTATCAAACCTAAAGTATGGGCTACCCGTAGCGACGTGATGGACCAGCAGCAAGATCTAGGCGCTATCATGTACGTTAATTTCCCTTGGGACTCCCCGTATGACGAGAATGGCGACTTGATCCAGCAATACAGGCCGACCGATTGGGTGAATAGCGATGCTACAAATTACTTGTATGACCTGCAATGGAATTATGAGAAGAAAACTTCCTATGAGTTTATGGGAAACTTTGACTTCGATATCAAGTTTACCGATTGGTTGACTTTTGCGTCCGTGAATAGCTATAAATATAATAACATTCTTTTCAAAGGCTATAACGATCCTCGCTCTAAGGCAGGAGAGGCTGATAATGGATTATTGCAAGATAAGACCACAACTTCTTATCGGGTATATAGCAACCAATTGCTTCGTTTTAATAAGGTGTTCGATAAACATTCCATCAATGCGATATTGGCTTATGAGTGGAACTCTTATACCCGGGAAATCAAGGATCAGACAGCGGCTAGTTTCGCTCCGGGCTTCTCTGTGGCCGATGTCGCTACTACTCCTAAGACGATAAAGGGAGAGCAAAAGGAATGGGCTGTACAATCTTATTTGTTCAATGCCAATTATGCGTATGATAATCGTTATTTGTTGTCTTTCTCATTCCGCCGAGATGGTGCCTCAAACTTTGGTGAGGATGCTAAATATGGTAATTTCTTCTCTGTTAGTGGTGGTTGGAATATCCATCAGGAGGAATTTTTCAAGGCAAAGGATTGGGTACAGCAATTGAAGTTGCGCGCTAGCTATGGTTCTGTAGGTAATCGTCCTACTGAGCTGTATTCGCAGTATACTTTGTATGCTATGTCTACGGGATACAACGGTGATCCGGGTGCGGTAATTGCTCAAAAAGAAAATAAGAACTTGACATGGGAGAAAACCTATACGGCAGGTGTAGGTATCGACGCTATCTTGTTTGATCGTTTGACTATCAATTTGGATTATTATAATAAGAAAACAACCGATTTGCTTTACAAAGTGCCTCTGCCTGGTGTGACAGGTATCACGGGTATCTATCGTAACGTTGGTTCTGTTAAGAATAATGGTTTCGAGGTTTCATTAGGTGTGGACATCTTGAAAGGTGGTGATTGGAATTGGAGCGTTGCCGCTAACTTGGGCTTGAACCGTAATAAGATCACAGAATTGTATGGTGGTAAGAGCGAGATTATTACTGCCAACGCAGGAACAAGCTATTACATCTATATGGATAAGATCTTGACTCCGGGTCAGGATGTGGATACTTGGTATGGAACTGAATGGGCTGGCGTAGATCCGCAAACAGGAGCTCCGTTGTGGTATACAACAAATGAGAAAGGAGAACGCATAACAACTTCTGATTATAGCGAGGCTTCCAAGCACCAGACTATATTAGGAAAATTAAGCCCTGACTTCTACGGTGGTTTCTCTACAAATCTATCTTGGAAGAATATCGATTTATCCGCAGTCTTCGGTTATTCGGTAGGAGGTGAGATTTACAATTATGACCGTTCTATGTATGATAGTGATGGTGCTTATGTAAACTATAATCAAATGAATTTAAGGGATGATTGGAATCGCTGGGAAAAACCGGGCGATATCGCTACCCATCCAAAAGCTGAATATGGTAATAAGAGCCAATCCAGCAAGGGATCTTCCCGTTACTTGGAGGATGCGAGCTATTTACGTTTGCGTAGCTTGACGTTAGGCTATACATTACCTTGGAAGATCCAATATGTAGACAATGTCCGTCTTTCTTTCTCGGGTGAGAACTTGTTTGTTCTTTCGGGGTTCTCTGGAGTGGATCCGGAACTTCCCGCTGAGGTTGGAAGCAAATACAAGGCAGGCTCGGTTGGTGTGGCGATCTCTCCGTACCCACAAGCTCGTAAATTCATGTTTGGTCTAAATGTTACATTTTAATTAAAGGAATCATAATGAAAAAAATCGCTATAGTGGCTCTTGCGGCAGCGGCCACGTTCATAACAAGCTGTGATATCGAACGTCTACCTTACGATAAGTACACGGAAGACAAGATCATGGAGGACAAAGATGCCGCGGTGGATGTTTTATTAAACGGTTGCTACGCTAAATTGAAAACTGCATCTGAGCATTTACACTATTGTGGAGAGTTCCCCGGGGGATAACGTTTGCAAGGATAAGCCGACCACAAATCCATTCGGTACTTACTTTACTTATCAGCATACCGTTAATAATGGTGGTCTTACTACGGTTTGGAACAGTGCCTATAATATCATCTCACAGACTAGTTCTTTGATGAAGATGATTAATGAGAATGAATCTCCAGAGTTGAACCAAAAGTTGGGCGAGGCTTATTATATGCGCGGCATGATGTACTTCTATCTTTGCCGTGTGTTTGGCCGTCCTTATTATCAGGAACCGGAGAAGAATCTGGGCTGTGCCGATCGTAAACGGTATGCCTGAGGATATGGATAACCTGGATCTTCCGGATCGTTCTTCCGTGAAAGATACGTATGAGCAAGTTCTGTCTGACTTGAAAAAGGCAGAAGAGTTGATGTCTGATTTTAAGTCGCCCGCCTATGCCTCAAAGTATGCGGCTCAAGCTTTATTGGCGAAGGTTTATATGTATATGAGTGGTACTTTTGAGAATCCGAATAAGGAATACGCTCAATTATCTTATAATTATGCGAATGAGGTAATCGAGAGTAATCAATTCTCCTTATTGAGTCGTTCGACGTTTATGACATATAATGAGCTTGCTCCGGATGCGGCTTCTCAAACGGAGACTATTTTTGCCGTGAAATTCATTGCTTCGGATTGGGATGATTGGGGTAGCCCGTTAGGTAGTATGTATGCGGAGATTGATGGTCAAGGCTGGGGTGAGGTATACGCTAGCGCTAAATACATGGATTTGCTGCATGAGACAGGTAAAAATACGGATGCCCGCGAGGCTTTTATCCATCCACAATATAAGAAGAATGATGCGGGAGATCAAATTCCGGCTTTCCGTTTCGTAGCTAACTTGTATACGGACGGAAAGATTTCCGGTTATGTATATCGTCAGGGTGAGACAAAGGAAGTAGGTGGTAAGTTAATCGCTACCGTGGATGATGAAGAGTACATTAACTCCCGTAGATGTGGATAATAAACGTTATTCTATTAGTTATAAAGGGAAAAACTTATGTCGGTGATTATGATTACCTGATGTTGGAAAGCCAAGGTAACCCGAAATTCTATAGTTATAAATGCTCTAAGCAAGATGGCTATCCTCACCTTTATTCTCCGGTTATCTCTCGCTTAGGTGAGCTATACCTGATTCGCGCCGAGGCTAGCGCTAAATTAGGAAACTATACAAAAGCATTAGCCGATTTGAATACCGTTCGTACCCGTTCCTTACCTAACGCCGGATATAAATCTTTGGATGCGACAAACGCTCATGAGCTTATCATGAAAGAACGTCAGTTGGAATTAGCTTATGAGGCTGACCGTGGTTTTGATGTATATCGTGTAGGCGATACGATGAAACGTCATTACCCGGGATTCCATGACGGCGTGCCTGAATATCCTGCTACCAGCCCGTTGGCTATCCAGTATATTCCGCAGTCTGAGATTAACGCTTATCCGGGTACATTAACTCAGAATCCGTAATAAGCGATGAATAAGTATTGTATAATGAGTGTGTTGGCAGGGTTTTCCTTGCCAACAACTTTAATAGCTCAATCAGCTCCCCGGCAACCTAACGTGGTGATCATCGTAGCTGATGATCTCGGGTATGGTGATCTAAGCTGTTACGGGGCTCATCGCATACAGACTCCGGGAATGGATCGTATCGCAAATGAAGGCATACGCTTTACGCAAGGTTATTGTACGGCGGCTACTTCTACCCCCAGCCGGTATTCCTTGCTTACCGGATTATATCCTTGGACAAATAGGGAAGCCAAAATACTTCCCGGCAATGCGGCTCTGATTATCAATACTCAACAGGTTACCTTGCCAAAGGTGATGAAGCAAGCGGGCTATGTCACCGGCTCGGTCGGCAAATGGCATCTAGGATTAGGTGACGGGGCGGTAGACTGGAACAAGCTGGTTTATCCCGGAGCGAAAGAGATCGGTTACGACTATTCTTTTATCCAAGCTGCTACCAATGACCGGGTTCCCTGTATCTTTATCGAGAATGGGAGAGGTGTAAACCTCGATCCGAACGATCCTCTCTATGTCAGTTATAAGGAGAATTTCCCCGGGGAACCGACTGGGAAGGATAATCCTGAATTACTGAGAATGCTCCCGAGTGTCGGGCATGCCGGCGCTATCGTAAACGGTGTACCTCGAATTGGTTTCCAGAAAGGAGGCAAGACCGCCCAATGGAAAGATGAGGATATGGCAGAGTTGTTCCTTGAGAAGGCGAAAGGTTTTATGAAAGAGAATAAGGATAAACCTTTCTTCCTGTACTATGGCTTGCATCAACCGCATGTACCTCGTGTTCCGAACGAGAGATTCGCGGGTAAGTCGGGGATGGGACCTCGTGGAGATGTTATCTTGGAAGCGGATTGGTGCGTGACCGAATTCTTGAAGGAAATGGATAAGTTGGGGCTAACGGAAAATACGTTAGTTATTTTCACTAGCGATAACGGACCGGTTCTGGATGACGGTTATCAAGATCAAGCCGTGGAATTGGTAGGGGATCATAAGATGGCCGGACCGCTTCGTGGAGGAAAGACGAGCTTGTATGATGGTGGGACCTGTATCCCGTTCATGCTTCGTTGGCCTGCGGAAGTTAAGCCGGGCGCTGTGTCGGATGCCTTGGTTTGCCAGATGGATTTGTTAGCCTCGCTGTCGGCGTTGATCGGACAGACCTATTCTGATAAGGTAGATAGCCAAAACACCTTGCCTGTCTTTCTAGGAAAAGATGGTAATGGGCGAAAGGAACTTGTCTTGGAAGGTTATTTCAATTATGCGCTACGTGATGGTGATTGGGTCATGATCCCACCGTATCCGGATACCTATGGCGATGCGGAGGAGGCTGCCTTTGCCGGAAATAGTAACTGTTATCAATTATATAATGTAAAGGAAGACATCGGTCAGCAAGTTAATTTGGCGGAAAAAGAACCTATAAGACTTCGACAGATGATGATGACCTTCGAGAGGCTAAAAAGGGAAACCGGAAAGATAACGAACTTTTAGTCTTGGACTCTTTATTTTTCAAAATACTCAATAACGTTTTGATTGAAAAAATATTTTTTTAATTTTGTATCCTCAAAACACAAACTAATTTATAAAATATATGGAAAACACTCGTCGTTCATTCCTTAAGAAAGTATCTGCCGCTGGTATTGGTGCCGCAGGCTTGGCAATGGCTGGAAACGCCGGAGCTACAACAACTGCCGCTGAACCCCAAAAGAAAAAAACAGCCGGTAAAGATGATGGTAAATTACGTTTCGGTTTCATCGGAACGGGTTCTAGATGCCATGAGCATATTAATAATGTATTGGCGATCCCCGGTAATAAGATCGTAGCGATTTGCGATATCCAACAGGGCCCGATCGATAGTACCTTGAAACATATCGCTAAATTTAATGTCCCTGCTCCGAAAGTTTACAAAGGGGGTGAACGTGAATTTGAGAATATGTTGAACAACGAGGAGTTTGATTGCGTGATCATCGCAAGTCCTTGGGAATGGCACGTACCGATGTCTGTCGCCGCTATGAAGGCTGGTGTTCCTTATGTAGGCGTGGAGGTTTCTGCGGCTAACACGTTAGAGGAGTGCTGGGATTTGGTAAATGTTTCGGAAGCAACCGGAAGCCATTTGAATATCATGGAGAACGTATGTTATCGTCGTGACTGTATGGCTGCGTTGAATATGGTCCGCCAAGGTTTGTTCGGCGAGATCTTGCATGGTGGTTGTGGTTATGAGCATGACTTGCGTGAGGTGAAATTCAACGATGGAACTCATTACAACTATGTACCGGGTAGTGGTGATCTTCGTATGGGTCCGACGGCTTTCGCCGAGGCTCAATGGCGTACGAACCATTCCGTACATCGTAATGGCGATATCTATCCGACTCACGGTATCGGACCGATAGCAAATTGCATGGATATCAACCGTGGTAACCGCTTCCTTTCTTTATCCGCTATGGCTACTCAATCTCGTGGATTGCATAAGTTTATCGTGGATAATGGGCGGTGAGAATCATCCGTTGGCGAAGGTCAACTTCAATTTGGGAGATATCGTGACTTCTATGATTAAGTGTTCTAATGGACAAACGATTATCGTAACCCATGATACCAATTCTCCTCGCCCTTATTCATTAGGTTTCCGTGTTCAGGGAACTGAGGGTTTATGGATGAATGATGGCGATCATGTATATGTACAAGGAAAGTCTAAGCCTCATCGTTGGGATGATTCCGATGAATGGTTCAAGAAATATGATCATAAATTGTGGGCTTCCTTAGAGTCTCAAGCTGCTCAGGCCGGACACGGTGGTATGGACTACGTGATGATGTTCGACTTGATCAACGCTATTCATAACAAGAAACCGGCTCCTATGGATTGCTACGACGCTGCCGCTTGGAGCGCTATCTCCGGCTTGTCAGAGATGTCAATCGCTCGTGGCGGTGCTTTGGTAGACTTCCCGGATTTCACCCGTGGACAATGGATTCACCGTCAACCGCAATTCGCTTTGTAATAAATTTTCATAAAATACTAGGGAAGGATGTCTTTGTTAAAGGCATCCTTTTCTTTTTTATATACATTTTTCTTGTCTCTTCGAGTATTATGATTATTTTTGTCACTCAAGTTAATCTATTCTATCTAAATTTTAAATTCGTACTATGAAGACAAACAGAAGAGACTTCCTGAAGACTCTTGGAGGAATCGCGGCATTTACGATTGTACCGCGCCACGTGTTGGGTAATGGATTCATCGCTCCAAGTGATCAATTAACAAAAGGAATTATCGGTACAGGTGGTATGGGCCGTGGACATGTGGACTATGCCGGGACTCGTCTTGTCGCTGTGTGTGACGTCGATAAGAATCATCTGGAGCTAGGTAAACAGTTGGTCATGTCTGTCTCACTGGCATGGTATCATGTCTGTCGAGGCCGCTAAAGCAGGAAAAGATATTTGGTGTGAGAAGCCTATGACCCGTACGATCGGTGAGGGTAAGCGTGTAATGGAAGCGATAAGCAATACGGACGTATGTTCCGCTTGAACACTTGGTTCCGTTTTCGCTGACCCGTTCTATGGACTGGGCACTCCTGTCCAACCGTTGAAGAAGCTGGTGCAAAGCGGATATGTTGGGCTGGCCGCTGAAGGTGACGATCAGCAAGCATACCGGTTTCAACTGGAAGTTCTATTTTCTGGGTAGGAAAAGAATATCTCGAACCACAATCGGTGCCTAGTGAGCTGGATTATGATTTCTGGTTGGGCCCGGCTCCTTACAAGCCTTATAACCCGCATCGTGTACACCAGACTTTCCGCGGATACTGGGATTATGACGGCGGTGGTTTAGGGGATATGGGACAGCATTATATTGACCCTGTACAATATTTTTTAGGAAAAGATAATACCAGCCCGGTTAAGGTAGAGGTGGATGCTCCGCAACAACATCCGGACGCCGTGGGTACTTGGCGCTCGATTACGTATACCTATGAGGATGGTTGCCAGATCGTACTTTGGGGAGGTGATTACGGGGATCCGAACACACCTTATATTTCCGGACCGAACGGGAATGTTTATAAGAATTTCGTATGTGATATCCCGGATTGGGAGAAAAAGTTATCCGATTATCCCGAACCTGAGCCACAGGTTACCGACTTTATCGAGTGCGTAAAGACTCGTCAGCCTTTTGCCTTGAATGAGCGTAATGGCTTCCGTTCCGCTACGATCGTGAACATGGGTGCCGTAGCCCTTCGTTTGAATCGTACGCTTCACTTTGATCCCGTAAAACTGGAATTTATTAATGATGAGGCCGCTAATCGTTTGTTGGATCAGCCGATGAGAGCGCCTTGGAACATTTAAATACATACACATATGAAAAAAGTATATATATCAATTGCCAGCTTATTGTTGTGCGGTAGTATGTTAATGGCTCAAAGCCCGGCTAATCGTACATCGAAGACGATCGTTGCCGATGTACTGGCACAGATGCCGGCGGAGCAACAAGCTGAATATAACAAATTAATTAATGACCTAAGCTCCACTGGCGAGGAAGGGGTCTTGATGTTGATTAACAAGATTAACGCTCCGGGAAAAGGCAGTAACTCGAACGTGGATTATGCGTTAAGCGGATTGACTCACTACGTGATGGCGAAAGGTGAGGAAAATGCCCGTCTAGCAACAGCCAACGCATATTTGAAAGCCTTAGATAAGGTGAGCGACCGGGAGACAAAGGCTTTTATTATCCGGCAGCTTCAATTACTGGGAAAAGATGAGTGTGTGGATACGCTGGCTAGCTATTTGAACGATGAGAGCCTAAGCGGTCCTGCTGCCCGTGCGTTATCCGCTATCCGTACCGATAACGCTAAGAAGGTTTTGGTGGCTTCCTTGATGCGTCGTTCCGGTACTCCGAAGACGCAAAAAATATTATCCGTGCGATCGCTGACGTGCAAATCGCTGATGCGGAAAATGTATTGAAAGTGATGCTTAGTTCCAGCGATGAGAATATGCAGAAAGAGGTTCTTTATGCGTTGAGCCGTGTAGGTTCTAAAGCTTCTCTAGGCGATTTAGCCGCCGCTGCCGAGAAAGCCGGTTATAAAATGGAAAAGACCGGGGCGAATGAGGCGTATATCGCTTTGATAAAACGTGTCCTTGAGCAAGGCGATACCAAAGACGCGGAGAAAGCAGCGAATGATTTATTGAAGAAGTCTACGAAAGCAGGTATGACACAGACCCGTGAGGCCGCTCTTCAGATTCTATTGGCCGCTAAGCCGGAAGCTGCTACGAAGAATTTATTATCGGCTTTGAAAGATACGGATAAGGGATACCGTAATGCGGCTTTGAACTTCGCTTCGGGTTTCGCTGATCAAAATGTTTATATCGAGGTCATGAAACACATGTTAAAGGCGAAGCCGGAAGTCAAGGTGGATATCTTGAACTGGATAGGCCGTGAAAGCAAATGCCCGTCTAAACATGACATGATCAAGAATCTGGAACTTCGTTTTGATCTACCAGCGAGACAAGTTCTTTTGGACCAATTGAAAGATAAGGATTTCTATGTGCAACAGGCCGCTGTTTGGGCTTTGGTTAAAATCGGTGATAAGAGTGTCATTCCTGTGCTGGCGGATTTGTTGAAGAGCAATGACAAGCAAGTGATTTTATTGGGTCAAGATGCTTTGATGGCATTTAACGGCGATATTGATCAAGCGGTCGCTAAAGTGATCCCGTCCGCTTCCGATGCCGGAAAATCGCTGGTTTGGAGCTGTTGGCGATACGTATGGCCGACGCGAATCTAAATACGGTACTGGATCAGATTAAATCCGGCTCATCAGAGGTGAAGAAAGCCGCTTATACCGCATTGAAAGATGTAGTATCCGAGAAAGATTTCACTTTATTGTGCGGAATGTTGGAGACTGCGGAGGCTTCAGCTGTCGCTCCGCTTCAAGATGCGATCATTGCCGCTATCTCTAAACAACCGGCGGCAACTCAAGTATCTAACGTGAATCGCCGTATGATACAAGCGGGGAGACAGCAAGAGATATCTTTATTATAAGGTCTTATCAGCGACTGGCGAGAAAGAGGCTTTGGCTACGATCGTGGAAGGATTGAATAAAGGGAATGGAGCGGCCAAGGATGCGGCTCTTGACGCTTTGTTGGCATGGAAGGGTATTGAGGCTGCCGATGAACTATTTAAGGTTTGCCAATCAGCCTCTTCCGATCAAGTATTCGACAGGGCGTTAAAGCGTTATGTGCAGTTGGTATCTAATCCGGCATTTACGAGAGAGAATCGTTTGTTGAGCTTGCGGAAAGTCATGGAGATTGCCCGGACGAGTGAGCAAAAGGCTCTTATTTTACGTCAGATCCAACGGGCGGATACCTTCTTGGCATTGATGTATGCGTCGGAATTCTTGGATTCAAGCGATGTGGCTGTTCGTTCTGCGGCTGTTTATGCGGTTTGGAATATCGCTCGTAACCATCCGGAATATAAGGGTGACAATGTGAAGGCAATCTTGAAACGTGTTTTGACCATGTTTGACGGGGAAGACGCTCGTTATGATATCGATGCCTTGAAGCAACATTTAGATGCGATGCCGGACGAGGTTGGATTTGTCTCTATCTTTAATGGTAAGGATTTAACGGGTTGGAAAGGTTTGGTTGAGAATCCGATCGCCCGCGCGAAAATGAAACCGGCTCAATTGGCGAAAGCGCAGGAGAAGGCGGATGAGAATATGCGTCGTGACTGGAAAGTGGAGAATGGCCTGTTAGTATTTGACGGTACTGGGTACGATAACCTATGTACTGAAAAGCAATATGGTGATTTCGAGATGTATGTTGATTGGATGTTGGATCCTAAAGGACCTGAGGCTGATGCCGGTATTTATCTGCGTGGTACTCCTCAAGTCCAGATCTGGGATACTTCTCGGGTAAATGTTGGTGCGCAAGTAGGTTCCGGAGGCTTGTATAACAATCAGGTAAATGAGAGCAAGCCTTCGAAAGTGGCCGATAATAAACTAGGTGAATGGAATTCCTTCTATATTAAGATGGTCGGCGACCGTGTGACAGTCGTACTGAACGGAGAAGAAAGTGGTGGATGATGTGATTCTGGAAAACTATTGGGATCGCAAGCTCCCGATCTTCCCGGTAGAGCAAATCGAGATGCAGGCTCATGGCAGCAAGGTTTATTACCGGAATATCTACGTAAAGGAATTGGAAAAACAAGAACCGTTCAAATTATCGCCGGAAGAGGAAAAAGAGGGCTTCAAGGTTTTGTTTGACGGTACGAATATGCATGAGTGGACTGGAAACACGGTTGATTATATCTTGGAAGATGGCTGTATCTCTATGGTCCCAAGCAGTAGTTTCGGAGGTAATCTGTACACCAAGAAGGAATACGGAAACTTTATCTATCGTTTTGATTTCCAGTTGACGCCGGGTGCTAATAACGGTGTCGGTATCCGTACGCCGATGGAAGGAGATGCCGCTTATGTTGGTATGGAAGTGCAGGTCTTGGATTGTGAACATCCTATTTACCAAGGAAACATCACTCCGCTGCAACATCATGGTTCCGTATACGGTATCATTCCCGCCCGTGAGGATCATCCGAAAGCGTTCAAGCCGGTTGGAGAATGGAATACGGAAGAGATCATGGCGGATGGCGATCATATCCGTGTGACGGTGAATGGAGTCGTAATCTTGGATGGAAATATTCGGGATGCCGTGAAGAATGGTACGCCTGATGGAAAGGAGCATCCGGGTTTGTTTAACAAAAAAGGTCATATAGGTTTCTTAGGGCATGGTTCCCCTGTCAAATTCCGCAATATTCGTATCAAGGAATTGAAATAATTTATATCAGGCTTTGAATATAGAAAGAGATTGTCTTGAGTGATTCGAGACAATCTCTTTTTTATTATAGAGGATTTATACTATTTAAATTATATCTTTGTGAAATCATAGTGTAATTTTATCGGAAGGGATATTTTTATGGAGGATATACAGACTCAATTGGATCAATGTAAATTGTTATTGGATAGGGCGGAAGTTGGCTTGTGGGAAGCCGATTTTGTTCAAAGAAGTTATATCTGTTCCGATTATTTAATGAGTATATTTGGGAAGAAGGGAATAATCTCTCTTTTTTTGAATTTTACTATATAATCCGGGAAGACTTTAGGGATCTGATTACTACGGATTTTTTATCGATCCAATCTGTCGATACGTATGAGCAAATATTTCCGATAATAACACCGACTGGGGAAAAATGGGTACGCTCCAGATTATGTGAGCGTAAGTTGAATAATGGAGTGTGCGTAAAAGCGTTGGGCATATTACAGATTTTACCTAATTTCAAACTGAAAGAGGAAAAGATTAGTAAGATGATCGATCATAATGAGATGATCTTCCGAAAGCTATATGTAAATTTACCTGTGGGGGTCGAGCTTTATGACAGGGACGGTTACTTGATTGATCTGAACGCAAAGGATATGGAGATATTCGGTATCCGGTCAAAGAAGGACGTTTTAGGAGTCAATATTTTTAGCAACCCGATTCTGCCTAAAGATGTGATCAAGAAACTCAAGGAGAATAAATCCGTGAATTTCCGGCTGAATTATTCGTTTAAGAAGGTCGATGATTATTATAACACCTCGAAAGTAGGCGAGTTGGATATCGTTACCAAGGCCAGTATTTTATATGACCAAAGAGGTGAACCTTCCAGCTATTTACTTATTAATTTGGATAATACGGAAAAGATGATCGCCTATAACCGTATTTCTGAGTTTGAGAATGTATTTACCTTGGTCAGCGTATACGCTAAAGTCGGTTATGCCCTTTATGACTTATATACCTTTGAGGGCTATGCCATTAAGCAATGGTATGAGAATATGGGAGAGAAGGATGGAACCCCCTTGTCCCAAATTATTGGGATTTATTCTTATATTCATCCGAACGACGCTGGATATATAAACTCATTCTTTGAGGAGGTGAAACAGGGTAAAGCGCATCATTTCCGTAGGGAAGTGCGTGTGAAGTCTGGTGACGGATGGAAATGGATTTGCGCCAATATCACCCGTAACCCTCAAAGCGTAGACCCGAATAAACCGGAGATGATCTGTATTAATTACGATATCACGGAGTTAAAGGACTCTCAATTGAAAAGGGAAAGGGCGGAAGAACTGGATCGTTTGAAGTCTGCCTTCCTAGCGAATATGAGTCATGAGATTCGTACGCCATTAAATGCCATTGTCGGTTTTTCTCAATTATTGGCGGAAACGGATGATCCCGAGGAGAGGCATGAGTTTGTGGAAATCATCGATAGCAATAATCGGATGTTGCTTCAATTGATCAGTGATATTCTAGATTTGGCAAAAATTGAATCTGGTACGATGGATTTCAAGTTCGCCGATATGAGCATAAAAGAGGTGATCAATGAGATCGTGACCTCTTTCCGTATTAAGATGCCCGATAACGTAGCTCTGATTGCTCCCAAAGATTCACCGGAATGCCAAATCTATAGCGATCGTATGCGGCTGACGCAGGTAATTTCCAATTTCCTTAACAATGCGATCAAGTATACGAGCGAAGGTTGTATCACCTTAGCTTACGAGATCATAGGTGATGAGATAAAATTCTCCGTGACTGATACGGGGGATGGCATGAGCCAAGAGATACAAGCCCATATCTTTGATCGTTTCTATAAAGGAAATACGTTTAAACAAGGTACGGGCTTGGGGCTATCTATTTGCGAGACCATCGTAAATAGACTAGGTGGTCGGATCGGTGTAAATTCCGAGTTGGGCAAAGGCAGTACGTTTTGGTTTACACATCCCTATTCCTTCTCGCCGAACGCTAAATCTCCTGCATCGCCTAATCCGGGAACGATATAAGAATGATCGTCGAGGTCATTATCTAATGCGGCGATCCAGATTGTAGTCTTGTCATCCGGCATTTTCTTCTGCAAGTATTCCAAGGCTTGTTTGCTTGAGATGATGGAGGCTACGTGTACATGGTCGGGTACTCCTTTGGTCAACAGGGCCTCATACGCCAATTCCATAGAGCTTCCGGTGGCCAACATCGGGTCGGATATGATCAAGGTTTTACCTGTTAAGCGAGGAGAGGCGATATATTCGATATGAATATCAAAATTCAAACGGTCTTTATATTTGCGGTAAGCGGATACGAAAGCGTTCTCCGCATTATCCAGATACCGAAGGAAACCTTGGTGGAATGGAAGCCCGGCACGCAAGATCGTACTAATCACGATTTGATCGTCCGGCGTATTCATCGGGGCTATACCTAGCGGGGACTGGATGTCTTTCGTACTGTAATGAAATTCCTTACTGATCTCGTAAGCCATGATTTCTCCGATACGCTCGACATTGCGACGGAAGCGAAGGCTGTCTTTTTGTATATCTACATCTCTAAGTTCGGCTACGAACTTGTTTAATATGGAATTGGTGTCTCCAAGATTAACGATTCTCATGAGTCTTTTTTGAGCCCAAAAGTAATCATTTCCGGACACTAAAAATCATAAGTATGAAATTTTTCATTCATACTTATAAATGAAAGATTTCATACTTATGATTTTTTATCCCCTTACCGGGGATATTTTTACTACGTTTTCGGTGACTTTATTATTTCAGGTGGGCATTCATCGCCTCAAGGAGGAATTTACCCGGTTTGAATTTTACGGTCGTACGAGCGGGGATCATTACCGGAGTACCTGTTTTAGGATTTCTGGCAAGACGCTGTGTTTGCGGTCTTGGGATCAGTGTTCCAAATCCGACAAGTACGATTTCCTCATTTTCAGACATACGCTCAGTTACGATCTCGATGTAAGCATCCAATACTTTCTTTGCTTCTTGCTTTTGTAACCCGGTCTTGTCTGCTAAAGCCTCTATAAGTTCTGCTTTGTTCATAAATGCAAATTTTTTAAATTGTTAAACACTACAAATGTACACTTTGAAGCTGGTTTTATAGTTACGTTTTGCAAAGATACATTTGCATTTGAGTTTCTTATTAAACAAGGCCTACAGATGTTTGTTACATTTTTAAGAACAAAAAATGTTAATAATGTGTCAGTTTGCGAATTTCGAAACATTTATTGAATCTTGATATACCCGATTCGTGTGTACTTGATAGTACGGGATTCTATATGTTTTAAGACCTTAGCGGAAGTCAAAGTCAATTTTTCCCCTACTTGGAAAGCATGAGCGCCCGGTGGCAACGTTTGCGTGGTAAGACTACGATCTTTCGCTTTTATCCTCAATAAGAAGTAATTTCCGGCGATGTCCACGGCCGTGAGCAATTGATCTACATAGAAATATTCGGTACCACGGATAATCTGTGTCTTGTAAGAATCGTCTTCAATGCGGACTTTTGTGATTGTTAACTTTAAATCGCTCAATTTTTCTCCCGGTGTTCCTACAAAGCGGCTTACAGGCATTTTATATTTCTTACGGGTCTGTAGGTCGAGATAGATTTTACTGTAGGTCACCGCTAACTCTTTAAAACGCATCTCGCTTTTTACGTGAGGCTCATATTTATCGGCTATCCAAACGACGTATCGGGGATCGATCGTATAGATGTCATGCAAATGGTATCCTCTGTATTTACCGAAAGAAATAATATCGTCTCCATTATCGGGAGAGTCTTTGATATCTGTCGTTATAAATAAAGGTAGAAAGGAGTTGCTTACCATCTTAATCGCCTTATTCACCGAGCTGATGGCATTCAAGTCGAGATTCGCCAAATAGACCGTCGGATGATAAGTGGCCGAAGGCGTAAAGAACCAAAGCGTATAATATAAGGTCTTTGAGGTAGGCAAAAGAATGTAGTACCGCCCTTTGTCTGACGTTTTTCCTCGATTGAACGTGTTTAACTTGTCGAGGATCATCTTCTGTATTTCACCGGATATGCCGGACGTGTTCTCATCCATACGATCAACTCTATATACAAATCTACTGAAAAAATCCGGAACTACATAATTTGCGGATGAGTTATTTATGACTACTTTTGCCCTAAAAATAAAATAGACGATGAGAATAGAGCAGAATTATTCGTTGGAGAAACACAATACGTTCCATCTCCCAGTAAAGACACGTTGGTTCATGGAGTATGAGACGGAGGAGGAGTTGCAACGAATCTTACATGATGAATACTTTCAGGAATGTTTATCCTTGCATATAGGAGGCGGGAGCAATCTATTGTTCATCAACGATTATAATGGCATTATCATCCATTCCCGAATCAAGGGGATTTCTATCTCGGCGGAAACGGACGAGTATGTATCGCTTCGTGTCGGGGCTGCGGAGATCTGGGATGATGTCGTGGCATACGCCGTATCGAAAGGTTGGGGAGGTATAGAGAATCTTTCTTTAATACCCGGTGAGGCGGGCGCTGCCGCTATCCAGAACATCGGGGCTTATGGCATGGAGATCAAGGATGTGATCGAGAGAGTGGAGGCTTATAACCAGTTGACATTCGAGAAACGGACTTTTACGAATACGGATTGTGAATATGGATATCGTAATAGTTATTTCAAGAATGAGCATCATGACCCCCACATCATAACTTATATTACGCTTCGACTATCCAAGAACCCTGGTTTTTCAGTTAATTATGGGAACTTAAAGGAGGAGTTGACGAAATATCCGGAAGTTACTTTGGAAACGATCCGTGAGGCTGTCATAACAATTCGCAGGCAGAAGCTTCCCGATCCGGAAGTATTAGGCAACGCAGGCAGTTTCTTTATGAACCCGATAATTACGGCAGAGCATTTTGAGAAATTGAAAAAGCAATTCCCGGAAATCCCGTCTTATCCCGCTTCGGAAGGAAAGATCAAGGTTCCGGCCGGTTGGTTGATCGAGCAATGTGGGTTTAAGGGTAAAAACCATGGGCCGGTAGGTGTTTACGAGAAACAAGCGTTGGTATTAGTGAATTTAGGAGATGCCCGGGGGGCATGAGATCGCGTTGGTCGCGGAGAGCATTCGTACCGCCGTAAAAGATCGTTTCGGTATAGAGCTTATGCCTGAGGTTAAATATGTCGGATAATGAAAATCGTTTTTTTAGGAACAGGAACGTCTACGGGCAATCCTGAGATAGGTTGCCAATGTGAGGTATGTACTAGTAAAGACCCCCGTGATTGGCGTCTACGGGCCTCGATCTTGGTAGAGACGGAAGGGAAACGGATATTGATCGATTGTGGTCCGGACTTCCGTTGGCAAATGATAACCAATAAGATTTACTATTTTGACGCCGTTTTAGTAACTCATGAGCACTACGATCATGTAGGTGGCTTAGATGATCTACGTCCTTTTGGCCGGTATAAAGATGTGGATATTTATGCGGAAGACAATGTCGTGGAGGCGATAAAAGACTCGCATCCCTTATGTCTTCCGGGAGCATAAATATCCGGGAGTGCCTAATTTGGTTTTGCATACGATCGGGACGAAACCGTTTGAGGCCGCCGGTGTCATGATCACTCCCATTCGTGTAATGCACGCTAAGCTGCCGATCTTAGGTTTCCGTATCGGCAATATGGCTTACTTGACCGACCTTAAATATCTTCCGGAAGAAGAGTACGCTAAGTTGGAAAACCTTGATGTATTGGTTATTGATGCCCTTCGGAAAGGAGAGCATCAATCGCATGAGAGTCTGGAGGAAGCCTTAGCGAATATATCCCGTATCCAGCCCAAGGAGGCCTATTTAATCCATATGAGTCATCGCATAGGGTTGCATGCGGTCATTGAAAAAGAGTTGCCTCCGCATGTACATTACTCATATGATGGATTAACGGTGACTTTTTAAGCCATATATTAAAAAGATTCTTTATCTTTGCCAGCTGAAAATCTAGAGAATAGCTGCTTTTTTAAGTTAGTCGCTTATAGCAGGAGTGGTATATAATAAAAAACAATAATAGACTGTATGAATTTATCGTTTAAGAACGTACTATGCGTATGTTGCTTATTGCTGTCGGGATCTGTGTATGCGCAGGTTCCGCAAGACTTGATTGACAAGGCGAAAGCCGCTGGAATGTCGGATACGCAGATCCAGCAGGAATTAGCCAAGCGTATGAAACAAGAAGGGGGATCAGTCGGATCTCAAGCTACCGCTACCGATGCGAAGGTTAGCGACCGGGTAATGCCGGTAATCGATGAAGGACAATCCTTAGAAGCCCAACGTAGAAATAATCTTCCTGCTTCAGCCATGGAGAATACCGTATTCGGGCATGAAATCTTCTCAAACAAGAACTTATCTTTTGCCCCAGATTTAAACATCCCTACACCTAAGGATTATGTGCTTTCCGCTGGTGATGAGTTATTGATTAATGTATGGGGAGATTCCGAGCTAAACTTGAAATTAAAGATCTCTCCGGACGGTACGATCCTTGTACCAAATTTAGGTCCGGTGTCGGTCAGTGGATTGACGATCGCTGGCGCTGAGACTCGTCTGCGTCAGGAGTTGAGCCAGATTATGTCTACGCTGTCTGGTTCGGGAGAGGGGAATACCTTTGTTTCCGTCAGTTTGAGCCAGATTCGTAGCATGAAGGTGAATATTGTCGGCGAGGTAGTCGCTCCCGGTACGTATACATTACCTTCATTCGCCACATTATTTAATGCGTTGTATGCCGCCGGTGGTGTGAATAAGATCGGTTCTTTGCGTAGCATCAAGGTATATCGCAATAGCAAGGAAATCGCTAATCTCGACGTATATGATTATTTATTGAACGGAAAGTACACAACGAATGTTCGTTTGGAAGAGAACGATATGATTATGGTAGGCCCGTACGACCAGTTAGCGGTGGTTCGAGGTAAGGTGAAACGTAATCGTATTTTCGAGTTGCGCAAGGGTGAGACCTTGAAGCAATTGCTGGATATGGCCGGCGGATTTACCGGCGACGCTTATACGAAGGACGTACAAGTGAAGCGTAAATCAGATAGTCGTTACCAGATCTCTACGGTTTCGGAGGATAAGTTCGCTTCTTTCGTGATGCAGGATGGCGATTCTTTGCAGGTAGATTCCGTTATTCCTTTTTATGAGAATCGTTTGGTCGTGACGGGAGCTGTATGGCGTCCGGGAGAATATGAGTTAAGTCCGTCGGTTCGTACGGTAAAGCAATTGGTAAAACAGGCCGCAGGTCTTAAAGGAGACGAGTTCGCCGGCCGTGCCTTGATTACCCGTTTGAATCCGGATTTCACGACTACGATGATCGCCGTGGATATTCGTGGTATCTTGAACGGTACCGCTCCAGATGTGGAGTTGCAAGCGGAAGACCAATTAAGCATTCCTTCCCTATTCGATTTGCGCGAACCTTATACGATCAAGGTTGGCGGAGCCGTGAATTATCCGGATACGGTGCTTCCGTATCGTCATAATTTGACAATAGAAGACGCTATCATGATGGCAGGTGGTTTAAGAGAGTCGGCTTCTTCTATTAATGTAGAGGTAGCCCGTCGTGTGAAGGATCCTAGTTCCAATCAGAATGTCAACCGGATCGCCGATGTATATAACTTCTCGTTGAGTGAGGACTTCAAGTTGAATGCGGGAGATACGATCTTCACATTGGAGCCGTTCGATGAGGTTTATGTTCGTTTCTCCCCGGGGTATCATGAGCAACAGGTCGTGAAGGTGAACGGCGAGATCACTTTTGCCGGTAGCTATGTATTGGCTACGAAGAACGCTCGCTTGAGTGATATTATCGCGAAAGCGGGAGGAGTTACCCCAGAGTCTTATGTAAAAGGTGCTAGCTTGAAACGTCAGTTGACAGAAGATGAATTGAAACGCATGGAGACCCTTCTGGCTTTAAGTGAGGCGAATAAGCAAAGCCGGGATTCCATCGGTGTAGCGTTGATGAATGTGAAGGACTATTCCGTAGGTATTGATTTAGAGAAAGCGTTGGCAAATCCGGGTAGTATCGATGACGTTGTGCTTCGTGACGGCGATGAGCTTTATATCCCGCAGATGCAAAGTACGGTGAAGATGAGCGGAGCCGTGACTTACCCGAACAGCGTGACTTACACGAAAGGTATGTCGGTTATGGATTGCTTGTCTCAAGCCGGTGGTTATAATGATATCGCACGTAAGTATCCGATCGTAATATATATGAATGGTAAGGTCGCTACGACGAAGCGTACCGCTATCTTTTTCAAGCGTTATCCGAAAGTGGAGCCGGGCTGTGAGATCGTAGTTCCGACGAAGACGCAACGTGAGCGCCGAAGCTTGGCTGAGATCATGAGTATCAGTAGCTCCGCTACCTCTATGGCCGCGATGATTACCTCTATTGTTAACATGATTAAAAACTAATCAGGCATGGATACGATAAACGAGATAAAAAGACAAGAGTTACCTGAGGAGCAGGAGATCGATTTAATCGAACTGGCGCAAAAACTGTGGAAAGAGCGTAAGTTCTTATTGAAAGGCTGTGGTATTGCGGTGGTAGTAGGTTTGATTGTAGCTTTCAGTATTCCCAAGGAATATACAACTACGGTGAAATTGGCACCAGAGACACAGGATGCGGCAAAAAAATCTAGTCTTGGCGGTTTGGCTGCTATGGCTGGGATTAATCTGAATGCCGCTGCCGGTGCGGACGCGATCTCTCCGGATTTGTATCCGGATGTGGTGCAGAGTACCCCGTTTCTGTTGGAATTGTTTCCGGTAGAGGTTACCGATAAGGAAAAGGAGTTAAGCACTACATTGTATGATTATATGAGTGAACATCAACGTAAGGCTTGGTGGGGATATATTGTCTCCGCTCCATTCAAGGCGTTGGGTGCGGTAATGAGTTTAATCTCCGGTGACGAGGAAGAGTCTGAGGGCTTGAATCCTTACCATTTGACAAAGGATCAAGAAGAGGTGGTGAAGGCCTTGCAGGAGCGGGTTTCTGTTTCCGTGGACAAGAAGACCTTGGTTATCACGGCTTCCGTACAGATGCAGGACCCGGTTATTTCCGCTCAGATGACAAAGGTCGTTTTGGAAAACCTCCAGAATTATATTACGAATTATCGTACGCAGAAAGTAAAGCAAGATTTGGAATTTACCCAGAAGGTATTTGGCGAGTCACGTGACGCTTATTATAAAGCGCAACGTGCGTACGCTGCTTTCGAGGATGCCAACCGTAATATTATCTCTTCCAGCTACCGTACGGAGCAGGAGCGTTTGAAGAATGAGATGACTCTTACGTTTAATGTTTACAATACGTTGGCGCAGAAGTTGGAGCAAGATAAACTGCGTGTACAGGAAGAAACCCCGGTGTATACAGTAATTGAGCCGGCTACCGTACCTTTGAAAGCATCTTCTCCGAAGAAGGCGCTTATCTTGGTCGGTTTTGTCTTCCTCGCTTTATTCGGATGTATCGGATATTTATTCGTAAAAGATATGTTTGTGGCAGCTTTCAAGAAAGAAGAGACTGAAGCTTAATTCCCGCAAACCGTAAAATATGCCACGGCCTCGTCATGACTGACTTGTGCCGTGGTTTTTATTTGCGGGAATAGCCGATTGATCCGAGTAGTTATCGTATCGCATAAGTTGGGGTAAAAGTTCTCCAAGGTTTCCTCATAGGGTTGCTCATTGAAGCAGCAAAGGCTTCCTTCATTATAGAATAAATCCATTGCCAACCATTGATTTTTCATTTTCCACTCCGTCGAGTCATTCATTTGTACCCGTAAATGTAAAGGGGCGCTTTTGATGAAGAGATTCATTGCGCCACGCTTGCCTTTTTTACGAATCAGATCTGTTAGTTCCGGAATGACATGTGCGGGGTATGTCTGTTGCCTTTCCACCGTCTCTACCAATAATCTTCGATTGTAGGACGCTACGAATATACCCTCGTGGTAGTAACAACCTAGAAAATGCTTATCAACATCAGGATAATATCTAACAGGAACGGAGGTTTCCTCTCGTTGCTGGGCCGGAAAAGTGAAAGAGACGTCCAGTTGCTTGAAAATACGCTCTGCCGTATGACTATCCATAGGGGCGTACAAGACATCCCCTTGTGGATAATAAGCGATCAAGAAAGACGATAAATCCGGATTTTGCTGTATTAAAGAGAGGAAAATAGCGGGCGTATGATCCGAGAACGCCTTGCGTATATTCTCCATGGGTAGTATCATCTTCTCGAATACAGGAGGACGATTGATGGCAAAAATTGCCGTGGGGCTTGGAACGACCAAACTATAGGGATCTACCGTAGCGACAAATTGCTCGTCGTTCATATGCTTGTAAAAGTACCTCACGCATACGATCGTACCCAGAAACAAGACAAAAAATGCCGTTATGTCTTTCTTGCTGATCCTCATGTTTGCTTTAGGAAGTGTTTACACCAAGGCTTTAATCCGCATTCCTCACATTTCGGTTTCCGGGCGAGGCAAACATATCTTCCATGCAATATCAACCAGTGATGGGCGATGGGGATCAATTCTTCCGGAATGTTCTTCACCAACTCCTTTTCCGTTTCCAAAGGTGTCTTGCTATTATTGGTCAAGCCGATCCGGTTGGAGACACGGAATACGTGCGTATCCACCGCCATGGCCGGCTTGTCATATACTACGGATGCGATTACGTTCGCTGTTTTTCTTCCTACGCCCGGAAGTTTTTGTAGCTCATCAATATCGGAGGGAACCACGCCTTTGAAATCCTCTATCAGCATTTTCGCCATACCTACCAGATGTTTAGCCTTATTGTTCGGGTAAGATACGCTTCGTATGTATTCAAAGACAACTTCCGGTGTGCTAGCCGCCATTACCTCGGGAGTCGGGAAAGCCTCGAACAGGGCAGGTGTGATCATATTCACTCGCTTATCCGTGCATTGTGCGGATAGGATTACCGCTATCAATAGTTGATAGGGGTCGTCATAATGTAGTTCAGTCTCGGCTACCGGTACGTTTTCCTTAAACCAGTTTAATACGCCTTTATACCTTTCTTCTTTTCGCATTGCTTTTTCGGTTTCTGTTTTTCGCATCCTAAAGGTATAACTTTTAATAGGAATATACAAGCGGAGATGTGCCAAAAATAAGATACACCCGAATTGTACGAATAAATAAAAAAGTACCGATCTCCTTCTTCCATCTAAGAGAGAAAGAAATCGGTACTTTTTTATTTATTATTCCCTAACGATCTGGTGGATATGTATAGATTCTTTTCCTATTGTGGTGATTTCTAAAGAAGAGAAATCCTCGAACATGGTTTTATTTAATTTGATGTAGCCTACGTTTCCTTGATAGACGATGTTTTTCTCGCCATCTTGGGAGAGGCCGGTGATGGATACCAGATTCTCGTTACTTCCGGAGAGGAAGAAAGATACGGCGTTGATATCATCACATTTTATATGAATCATTTCTCCCGGGTTCAAGTTCTTATACGTATCTAGGTTCATATCGTACATCATAAGAGCCTCATTGATTTGCGGGTCTTGTTTGGTTGTCGCCGTGAATCCTAGTACGTATAGCTCCATTTGCTGATCCGAGTTATTTCGCATACGGATATAACGGGCTTTCGGGTCGATGGTGCGGATCGTATCTTTAGCGTTTTCCGTGGAGACATGAGGGATTAGGCTCCAGCTCTTTCCGTCGGCGGACCACTCGAATACCCGTCCGGGTTGGTTGCTTTTCGGAAGATTGAAACAGAAGGATTCCGCTTCTTTCTGGATTTCCCAGCCGATACCCAGATATTGGTTAGGTTGTACCTTGACTACCTCGAATAGGGGAACGTAACCGACCGTATTGTCACCCTCGGCACAAGGCTGGCTCTTTAATTGGTCGATATTCGTGAATATGGAAGGGATGCTAACCTTCACCTCGTCCGGGGCGATACCGTCCGTAGATAGCAGGTTACGACCTGTCTGGCGGTATAAGTCTACGATGAAAGGGTGTAAGACTTTCGATCCGACTTTCACGCCTTTAGGCTGCGCCTTCTGGTTCAGCGTGCGGTTTATCAGTTTCATGCTATCTAGCAAAGCGGATGTTTCCAGATAGCGTTGCCACGTATAAGACCGGTCTTTCTCATACCAAGCGTGCGCCATATGCAGAGCGCTTGTTCCGGCTTTTCCTAAGAACTCGAATTGGATAAGCCATGGATTGATTTGCTCGATCAGGCGTTTATTGGGACTTTGGCTGTAGATCATGCTTGGGGAAGCCGTGATTTGAGCGAATAAGGTTCCCAGAAGATTCGCGCTTTGCTCCGGGAACGTGTTTTTCTTATATCCGGCGAGGAATGTCTGGATAGGAGCCACATAGTTAGCGGACTCTTCCCGGCGGTATTGATGTCCGTTCGGACCCGGATCGCAGTTATGCTCGCAGAAAATGCGGAAAGCCATGGAGGCCTCCGGCATAATAAAGTCGCAAGCGTCTTTCCATGCCTGTGTAGGATCGTAATTCTTGATATTCCAAGTGTACATTCCAACGCCGAATATAGCGACCTTGGAAGCCTCGGCATATTCCATAGGATTGGATACGAATCCGGTCATGGTGCCGGCGGCTTGCGTATCTAGGCCGTAGGCGGGTCCCATCAACAAATGATCTTGGCAATAATCGCTTACGGGGAAGTTCCACCAGATATAGGCGGGACGACGGATACGGTTGTTTACCCACTCGACACCTTCTTTCGTGATATCGGCTACGACACGGTCTCCGGTCCACATGATTTGGATGGCGGGATCGAGTTGGGTACCGAGGATATCCAGATAATCGGTCTTAGCCCATGAGCGGTTGTATTCGGTAGGGCACATGATTAGGGGCTGCACGTCTTTTCTTGGTGATAAACTCCTTATGGATGTAATTCAATAAGCCGGCTTGCTTTTCCGGGCGGGCTCCCTCTCCGGATATATCATCGAAGAAAACGGCGAAAGAGCGTACGCCCAAATCGTACATTTTCTCGAATTTGGAAAGGATGTTCATGCTGTCCGTCTGGTTCCATTGAATATCTTGTCCCGGGTGGATGGCCCAAACGAAGTTTACTTTGTTATGGGCGGCCTCTTTCGCTAGTTCCTTGATATGCTCGGCTTCCTCGGCGGGATAAGGTTTGCGCCAGTTGGGGGAGCTGTGATAAGGATCATCTTTCGGACCATAGATATAGGTGTTCAGCTTGATCCTTCCGTAAAAGCGGATTTGCTCGATACGGTCGGCGTGGCTCCAAGGCTGTCCGTAGAAGCCTTCCACGGTACCCCGGAATAATACGTCCGGATAGTCCTTGATCGAGCAGAGAGGCAGGATCTTCTTACCCTCGTCATACTTGACCAATTGCTTGAGGGTTTGGGCGGCGTAGAACAAGGAATTATCGTCTACGATCCCGATCGTGATACCTTTTTTAGTGATCGTCAGCGTATAGGCACCCGAGCGTTGCATCTCCGGGGCTTTGTCTTTTAGCTTCTTGATCTCTAAGGGGAGGGATTTGCCGGATTTAGCGAAAGGTAGCGCTTCTTTAAGTAGTCTGACTGCGTCTGCGTCCGGATTATTTATGCCTCGTAGGGCGTATCCATGGGGCGGCGCGTATGTCTGGCTGGAGATAGTTACCTCTTGGGGCTCGGGGAAGATTCCTAGGGATAGCTTTTGGCTATGCGTTAGGTTACAAACGCCTAGAAGGAGCATGGTGGCGAGTAAATACTTTAGTGTCTTCATATACGATATGATTTAATGTTAACGTTCGTAAATGTATGAAATAATTAAACACGGAGCACACGGAATACACAGATTTGTTCCGTGCCCTCCGTATTTAGATCTTATAGGGAGAATAGCAATACCCGGTTATCCGGATTTGTCCATTCATGGATCAAGCTACGCACGTCGCTATATTCGGCGGGAGTGAACTGTTGCTTGTCCAACTCGATCGTACGTACTACCTCGATCGTATTTCCTCTTGGTGTGATCGTGCGGGTTACTTTACCAAAAGGCTTGCTTATCACTTGCTCTTTTGTGGAGGTCTGCAACTTCATGCCCTCGGCGGGAGTAACCGTGTAGGTTACCTCTTCCTTGATCAGGGAGGGGAGTTCGAATAAGTTGGAACGCTTGCTGTTCAAGGCACTCATGCCCCAGCTATCGATTCCGGCGGAGATGGCTGGCAATACGCAGATGGCGAAACCGTCTTTTGCTTGATCGGCGGAGATGGCCACGGATCTACTTTCCTTAATCTGAATAGGTGTGGTCTCAATCTCAATGGAAGTTCCGGAGAGGGAGACTACCTTATCTAGTCCGCCACGATTTGTCAGCGGGGAGGCGGATAGGTATTGGTCTTTCCCATCGACAGTGGCTTTTACGGCTAGTGTCTGGATGGCAGCCAGCCCGCAAGCGTCCGTATCGAGATGGCCGGGATAGACGGCGAGGACTTCCGACGGGATTCCGGCGGCATTCAACATCACGTTCAAGAGCTGTGCGATCTCTAGCGGCGTACCGTAAGCACTGCGGAGAACGGTATCGATGTCACGGACGGTATAGCCGGTCATCGCCATGGGGATAGGACAGGTACTGAGATTGTTGAGTATATGGTCTCGGATGATGTTCACCTTCTCTTGTTCGTTACCGCTTTTATCGGTGAGGAATTGGGCGAAGGTTTTGCTCTCGTATCCCCTGCGATTCCTTTAAGCGCTTATCCAAAGTGGCTAAGGCCGCTTTACCTGAAGGATAGGTAGAGGCTACCAAGTGGGGTGAAGCCTCACGGTTCTTTGGTTGGAAAGCCTCACGGGAGGAAGCGGGAATGTTCCGTAGTGTCCAGTGTACCTCCTTTATACCGTCATGGCTCTCTTCCACGGCTTTTACGGGGGAGCCGTATAGACCGCAAGCCAAGGGGGTCCCTTCCGGTACAGAGATAGAGACCTTGCATTCCTTCACGGGAGAAGTCTCTTGTAGTCGCTCGTTGATATCCAGAGCCGGATAGTAGCCCGGTTTTGTGATAATAGAGTAATCCAAGTAAATCGTGGCCCCAAGTTCTAGGCCAGTGTGTACCACGACCATTTCCTTAAGTTGGTTATAGGCCGGAGCATCGGCGGCGAAACGGGGTAGGACCTCTACAAAGGCGTTATCGGGTGTCTTTACGATCGTACCGTCTTTCTGCCTCGTATAGGATGAGTGAATCTTCAGTGTTTGGAAATCGGGATTGTAGACGATAAAACTCTCGCCATACGTGCTATTCATTGCAGTGTGCGTGAAGAGCGTCAATTCCATGGAGGATCGATATTCTTGGCTACCGTCGGCATGCAAGGTCCAAGCTTTTGATACTTTCCCGTACTCAGCCTCCGATGCGGCGAATGAAGTAACCGTCATCGCTAACAAGCTTAGGAGAAGAATCAGTTTATAGGTTATCTTAATCATTGTCTTTCTTGTTTTTATTTCTTGATAATCAAATAGTCACCATAACTCTTATAAGCGTTCACGGCGGAACGGAAGCCTTTCCAGTCGGCTGCGTCGTAGACACGCTTCTTCAACGCTAGCTTCTGGCGCAAGACGATGTTCCGGTCGCCTTCCTGTGAAAGGGAACCTTCGAAATCGGCCGCATTGCTTGCAGGGCGTCATTCTTCGGGGCGTTCAAGAGGGTATAGCCCTTGGGGAGGCGGATGGTCTCATCTTGTTCTACCAAACGGGAGCAAGCATCCTTGAATCCATACGCACGGTTTTCCGGTTTCGTATCGATACGCAAGAAACTCTTCACTTGATTGTAGAGGTTATTCATGACTAGCGGTTTGATAAGCATCTGGTCTCCGGCGATAATCGCGTAATCGGGGATCTCATAAGAGAACGTGATCTTGATAGGGGCCGCTTGATAGTTCTTCGGGTCCTTACCGTAATCTACACGAAGCAGTTTGGCGTTGGGGGATACGGCCAGCAATTGCTTCTCCATCGTGTTCTGCCAGTCGGATTGCCATCCGGTGGTGAAGATGCGGCGGATATTGCTGTCGGACTGTCCCTCGGCGGTGATCGTGAATTGTCCGCGGAGCGTGCCTTTCTCGTCTAGGCGGTTGTCAGCGTGGATGCGGACGTAGTGGTTCTCCGGGGCGGAGACAGGGGTTAGGCAGAGGTCGGAGCCTTCGGGCACACCCGGGAGGTAGTTCTGCTGTTGCTCGGCGCTACTCCATAATTCTCGGCAGAAAGGAACCCAAGTCGGGTCGAGAGGCATATACGTACCGCTCGCCAGTTTTACCACCGCCACGCAATGGTTGAAATGGTCGGCGGGGATGCTCTCTACACGGCTTCCCGCCATTGTCATCGCCGGGTAAGCCTCGAAGCCGGCCATGCGGAGGAAGGCGATCAACGTGCCGGCGATATCCTTGCAGACACCGCAACGATCGGTATAATTCATTTTCAGGTTGTGAAGCGTGAAACCCTCGCCTTTACCCATCGAGATTCCGGAGTAACGGATGTTATCGGCTACCCAGTGGGTCAGTACGGCTATCTTCTCCATTTCCGTCTTCTTGCCTTTGATCAGCTCGTCTACCTTCCTTTGGGCTTCCGGGATCGCGGTAAAGCTTCCGTAATCCTCGTTAACCTTATTGAACCATACGGATTTATCTTCCCAGCGGGGCGTGCTGGACATCATGAGCTTCGGGGCAGCGTCGAATAGGTCTACCATATTCGGTTCCTTGGCGAAAGGAAGGATATCGTCGGAGGCGAAGGTATATACTTTCCGTCCGTCCTCGTATCGCATCGAAGAGGTACATTCGCCTTGGTAGAACTGGAATTGCAACTCTTTCTCCATCGGCATGGATACCCGGTATACCTTACGCACGGTAGGCTCGGTAGCCCAGAAGGGGACGATATCGTAAAACTGTCCTCGCATAGGAGGGATGAAACGCTCGTCGTCGTCACCCGCCGTCAGCAAGGCGTAGGTGAAACCTTTCTTGGCGATCTCGTACTCCACGATATCTCCCGGTTGCAAGCGGCCCACTTCCAGCATGATCTGCCGGGCGCCCCAGTAGATGGCACGTGCGGGGGCGGCGTAGTCGCAAGCCCCAGTCACGTCGAGATTGATCACGTCGCCATTCGCACGGTAGATCGTGGCGTAACGAAACTCGGCGTGCGCCGTCAGCGGGTCGTAATCGTATTTGATGATACGGTTGGCGACGGCTCCTTGGAAGTCTGTACCTTAAAAGCCTTGCATACGGCGAAAGCCCCCGAGCCGGTAGGTTGTACCGTAACGGCGGTGCTATCCAGCAAGGTGACGCAGTCGTATCCTGCATAGGCTTGCGATTTCTCCAAGGTAGGATCTTGCGGGTATCGGCAAGAATCCTGCCCGTACATAGGCGATAAGGCCAATAGGGAGACCGCGGTGATTGTTAGAATCCTTTTCATGTTTATAGTGTTTTTGTGATGATATTTCTCGCTAGCTCCCGGCAGGCGGCACGATCGATCTTGCCGCTTCCGGTTTGGGGGATCTCGCTTGCCTCTATGACGTGCCTTGGACGGAGGTACTTGGGCAGGCTGGCGAGAGCCACTGTCGATACCTCACATGATAGCTGCGCGGAGTCGCTCATGATAGCTTTCATGTGTGGTGTCACCCGAGGGGGTGATACCGTTTCACATGACCTTGGGGCGATTAGTAAGACTACCGCCTCTCCCAACCGAGGGTCGGGGGCGGCGGTGATGGCATAGGGGCGGTCGAGGTAGGGCCGTAGCCGCTCTTCCACCTCCTCGATCTGGATCTTGATACCTCCGCTATTGATAATATTATCTTTCCTTCCGATAATGGCGAAACTCCCGTCCGGCAGCAGGCGGGCGACATCGTTCGTCACCAGCCGCTCGTCGCAAACCAATGGGGCGTCTATCACCAAGGTATTCTCCGGTGACAAGGATAACGTCACCGAGGGGAAGGGATGGTAATAGGGCGAGGCTTCCGGCCCGTTCAGCCGGCGCAGGGCGACGTGAGACAGCGTCTCCGTCATTCCGTAGGTGGAATAAACCGTGTTTGGCATCTGCCGTATCTCCTGTTCCAAGGCCGCGTCGATCGCCCCGCCGCCGATAATCAGGATATCCGTTTGCTCCAGCCGTTTACGTTCCTCGGGTACTCGCAACGTATTGTAAACCTGCAAGGGGATCATGGCGGCAAAGCGCAGGGGCGTATCCCCCCAATCCGCCAACGGGTGTCCGGAGGGTTCGCGCACCTCCAGATCCAGTCCGGCGTATAGGGAGCGGACCACCATCATCTTTCCGGCTATATAGCGCAGGGGCATACATAACAAGGCCTTGTCGCCCTTCTTAAGCCCCAGATAATCGCAGGTAAGCCGGGCGCTGTTCAGCATCCGGTCCTTGCGTACTCGCATCCGCTTGGGCGTACCGGTGGAGCCAGAGGTCTGGACTTCCAGAAAAGGGGAGGGATCGTGCCATTCAGCTAAGAATGCCTGTAAATCTTCTTGTATCGGCATAGGTCAAAGGTCGTTGGTGAACCAGATGGTGTCTCCTTTTCGTTGGATCAACTTATGTTTATCGTCCTTGAAAATCTCGCCGGTTCCCAGACCTTGCGGTAGCGGGTTACCTAACGTGGCGCACCATTGGGCGATAGCGTTCAGTCCGATTTGCGATTCCAGAGCGGAGGTGACCCACCATTTAGGTTGTTCAGGGGTACTCCCTAAGATAGTTTCCGCTAAGTGAACCCATTCCGTGCATCCGGCGATACCTCCGTGGAGGGAAGGCTTTAATATAATGTATTGGGGATGGATCGTTTCCAACAACCGCCGTTTCTCGTCCGGGGCGTTACAGCCGATCAGTTCCTCGTCGAGAGCGATGGGAAGGGGTGACTCTGCCGCAAGGCGTGCCATCTCTTCCAACTGCCCGGCACGGATAGGCTGCTCGATGGAATGCAAGTCCATCTCGGCGAGCCGCTTCAGTTTGTCCATCGCCTCCGGAGGGTGTGAAAGCGCCGTTGGCATCTACCCGAAGCTCTATTTCCTTGGCGGAGAAATGCGTGCGGATATGTTTCAATAAAGAGAGTTCCCGGTCGAAATCGATAGCGCCGATCTTCAGCTTGACGCAGCGGAAGCCCTCCTTCATCTTTTCCTCTACCTGTTCCAGCATGTACTTATAATCGCCCATCCAGATCAGTCCGTTGATGGGGATGCCCGCCTGCCCCCTGCGAGAAGGGCGTGTCGTAATGCCGCCAACCGCCCTGTTCATAATGGCGCATGGCCGTCTCCAGCCCGAAAAGGATGGATGGGTAATGGCGCAAAGATTCGGTGTCAACATATCCCTTCTGTTCCAGATCGAGGCAAGCCTTGGATAACGTGATCTCGTAATCCACTCCATAATCGCAACTGAGATCCGGCAGGGGGGCACATTCTCCGATACCAATAACCGAGGGTTCGTCTTCCTTACGGATTCGGACCTCCCACAATTTCCGGGTCGTGTAAACACCCCGTGAGGTTCCTGCCGGTCGCTTAAAAGTCAAGCACCGGGGAACCACCTCTGTTTTATAAAACCTCTCCTTCACCATTCATTCTCAATTTTCAATTCTCAATTCTCAATTCCCTTTACGGGAACTTCGGGTAATCCTCGAAGCGTGGACGGCGTTTCTCCAAGAATGCCTTGCCGCCTTCCTGCGCCTCGTCCGTCATATAGTAAAGCATGGTAGCGTCTCCGGCCAACTCTTGTATACCGGCCTGTCCGTCCAACTCGGCGTTCAAGCCCGCCTTGATCATGCGCAAGGCCAACGGGCTAAGCAACATCATCTCCTCGGCCCATTGAACGTACTCGTCCTCTAATTTATCCAAGGGGACTACCTTATTTACCAGACCCATATCCAAAGCCTCCTGTGCATTGTACTTGCGGCATAGGAACCAGATCTCACGGGCCTTTTTTTGTCCGATCACACGGGCGAGGTAAGAAGAGCCGAACCCGGCGTCGAAGCTACCCACACGAGGACCAGTCTGTCCGAAGATAGCGTTCTCGGAAGCGATCGTAAGGTCACAAACCACGTGCAATACGTGTCCGCCGCCGATAGCGAAACCGTTCACGGCTGCGATGACGGGTTTCGGGAGAGAGCGGATCTGCTTTTGTACGTCCAATACGTTCAAGCGAGGTACGCCGTCTTTACCCACGTAGCCGCCACGTCCTTTCACGTTCATATCGCCTCCCGCGCAAAAGGCCGTATCTCCGGCTCCTGTCAGAACGACTACGTTAATGTCCGGGCGTTCCCGGCAGATGTAAAAGCGTCGCTCATCTCCGTGGTCGTTGTCGGAGTGAAAGCGTTGCGATAGCGTTCGCGGTTGATAGTGATGCGGGCAATTCCGTTATAGAAATCAAACAGGATTTCTTCATATTCTTTGATGGTTGTCCATTCTCTTTTTGTTTCCATATATTATATGTTTTGTGCTTGGGATGAATTTTTTAGTTGATGATAATATTCCTTGAGCAATCGTACGTCTTCCGCTTTGTCCGTGAAAACCTCCATGAATAGCGGATGTTCGCTCGGTTGCTCTGTTTGGGTAAAGGCGCTCATCGCCGCTGCCAACTCCTCGGCGTTATGAACGGCGGAGTAGGAGAATCCCCTTTCCGTGGCCCATCCCTCCGCTGAGGTCTGGTGGGAGGCGGTGACGTAACGGTGCGTACGTTCGTTCATCTTGAATCCTGGCAAGGCTTGGAAGATTTCGCCACCTCCGTTGTTCAAGAGCAGGATGCGAAGGTTATTGTGCAAGTTATCGTTCCACAACGCGTTCATATCATAGAAGAAACTAAGATCGCCTATAACGATAAAGTTTAGTTTTTGCGAGGCCGAGGCGTATCCGATAGCCGTAGACAAGGAGCCTTCGATCCCGCTCGTACCTCGGTTACAACAAACCTCAACCGTCTCGGGTACGGTGTACAATTGTGCGTAACGTACGGTGGAGCTATTCCCTAGATGCAAGGCCGATTCAGCCGGAAGCGAGCGTATCAAACCGCCGATCGCCGCCATTTCGGAGTAAGCGAACTCCGGCTCCGGCAGGTTCCGGGATTTGTATTCCCAAGCCTTCGGATATTCAATCTGCCTATTCTCCAGCATATAAGCGATTTTCTCCAGAAACTCGAAAGCGTCCATCTCGATCACCGTGGTCAGGCTACCGAATAAATCCGCTACCTCCCCATCCAATGAGACATGCCAATGCTCCTTAGGCGGGTGTTTCCGCAAAAACTCTTTCAGCCGCTTGGAGACAATATGGCCGCCGTAGGTGATCACGAGCTCGGGAACCAGCTTCTCTTTTTCCTCCTCTGGGGTAGCGTACAGGATGGCGTCGAAATTCTTGATCGGTAATCCCGGTACGATACGGTTGCCGATGTGCTCGGAGAGCCAAGTGAAATGTTTGTATAGTAACTTACATATTTTCTTCTCGAAGAGATAGATCAAACTCATTTGTCCCGCTATCATCATTCGCTTGCTATATTTGTTCAAACGCTCGATCAGATCGTCATATTTCCGGTCGTACACGTTCAAGCCTTGATAACGGGTGATTACCCGTACCTTCGGCAATTCGGGTGTCGTGAACTGAAATAAAGGCTCGGAGATCGGAACGTTGATATGAACCGGCCCTTTGCCGTGATGGTTCAGTTCCAACAAAGCCTCGTTGATCAATCGATTACAATACCATTCATCTTGATCCGTATGTATTTCCGGTAGCTGTACCGATTTCTTCACCAGCGAGCCGAACACCCCGGGTTGCGGCAAAGTCTGTCCGTCCATTTGCCCGATCCATGCGGCGGGGCGGTCGGCGGATATCACGACAAGTGGAACTTTCTGATAGAAAGCCTCCGCTACCGCCGGATGTATATTCAGCAAGGCCGTGCCCGAGGTACAGCAAACAGCCGCCGGCTTACCTCCGTGCAACGCTAGCCCTACGGCAAAGAATCCCGCGCTTCGTTCATCCGTCACGGAATGGCAATTGAAGAACGAATGGTTTGCCAATGTGTGCACAATCGGAGAGTTCCGGCTTCCCGGACATAGCACGATATTACTTACGCCGTGCTCTATCAGCAAGGCTACCAATTGAAGGATGTTCTTTTTATCGCTATACATTATATGATATAAAATTATAAATTACCCACTATTCTCCGCATCGTATCTAATTTATCCTCTGTCTCCTGCCACTCATCCTCTAGCTGCGAGGCCGCTAACAGACCGCCTCCGGCATACAGCGTAAAGGTTTGGGGGAGGATATTCATGCAACGGAGGTTTACGTACAGATCTGTTTTGCCTTTGGGATCCAGCCAACCGATGAAACCGGAGTAATAGCTACGATCGTACCCCTCATTTTCGATGATGAAATGATAAGCCTCCTCCTTGGGAAGACCGCAGACGGCTGGAGTAGGGTGTAATAGTTGAAGGACATCACCCAGCTTCTCGGGATTCGGCAAGGAGAAGAAGAAATCGCTTTTCAAATGAGAAACCTCTCCGGCCCGGGCTGAATAAGGCCCCTTCTCCTCGGGAGTAATACCCAAGGTGGACAGCTGGCGGCGTATATAGGAGGCGACTAATTGCTGTTCTCTCCAATTCTTATGGTCCCAGCTTTTCGGTAATTTCCCGTCTCGTAAGGATTGGGTTCCGGCCAAAGCTACCGTTTGCCAGTCGCCTTTCTCGCCGGATAACAAGATTTCCGGTGTCCCACCCATCCAAGTTCCGGTTTCCGGGGTATGGCAAAGGTAGACATAGGAGCGGATATATCGTTCTTCCGCGGCGAAGAATGCCTTGCCGGGTGAGAAAGAGGGATCTTTCCGGATCGTTTTGCTACGGGATAGGACTAGTTTATCTTGGCTTCCTTTTAGCAAAGGGTTGGTAAACAGGGAGAAATGGTAAGCGTATCGTTCCTTCTCCTCGGATTCGGACGGGATTTCGATTTCATTCGAAGGGAATTCGTTTTTCTCTCGAGAGAAATCCCAATCGGATTCGGAGGGGATTTCAAAGCAATCCGGTTGGATTAAAACGATAGGTCGTTCCGCTGTCACCTGAAACGGAGCGATTACAAAACCGCTCCGTTCATTTAAGTCTTTTATGTCGTATAATAGGCAAGGAGAGCCGGCGCTTTGCATCCTGAAATGGAGCCTATCCTCACTAGGAATACGCCAAATAGCGAAACTCCGGCCTTGCTTGATCAACGTGTCTATTATTTCGTAAGAATCTTTTGGAATCATTTCTTCTTTAGTATACTATTGATTACCCGTACAGAGGAAACCAGTTTGTCGGTAGAGGTGAATATGTCTACGTTCCACACATGGGATGAACGGCCTTTGTGGATAATCGTCCCGACGGCACGTACCGTGTCTCCCTCGTGGGCGGACGACATATGGCTGCCGCTAACTTGCATGCCGACTACCATCTCGTCCGGTTTCGCCAGAATCATGGAACCTAGTCCGGCCACGGTCTCCGCCAAAGCCAGCGTAGCGCCTCCGTGCAAGATACCGAAAGGCTGGCGGGTCCGTTCGTCTACAGGCATGGTCGCTTCCACACGATCCTCCGACGCATAGGTATATTGAATGCCTAGATTACCCATTAAAGCATGTTTGGCCCGTGCGTTTAGTTGATCTAACGGAACCTCTGTGGGTTTGATCGTGGCAAGGATCGCTTTCTCGATCGCTACCGCCACACCTTCCATATTATTGGGTAAGGTCGTGAAATCGGCACAAGCCTTTACGGAATCGCGTGCGTTACCCATCGCCACGCCGGTACCGGCTAATTGAAGCATGGATACGTCGGCCACGCCATCACCGATAGCGACAACCTCTTCGGTCGTGATATTCAGCATCTCCATCAATACCGCCAACGTATTTCCCTTATTGATGAAATGAGGAGCTACCTCCAAGAAATAGTCCTCGGAGCGGAAAGCTTCCAATACCCCGTCCAGACGTTTCTTCCAATGATTTTCGAGACCCACTAGATTGTTCTCGTCATCGCTGGTAAGAATACACTTACAGGGTGCGAAATCCACCGCTTCCGGGAAATTCTCCACACCGATGATGCGCATCTTATTGAGTTCGGCCTCCTCTTGGACATGCTTGTTTTCCGGACTATCGGTTAGGATATAGTCCTTGTGATATGTGAAGATCGCGAAACCGTTTTCCTTCGCCTTCCGGTTTAAATAAGGAATCATGGCCGGATCGATTCGTTTCTCGAACATCAATTCTCCGGTCTGGGCATTGATGATCTGACCTCCGTTATAAGATAATATGAAACCACCGTAATGATTCAATTCAAGGGCCTCCGCCAAGGGTTGAACCCCGTTGGTGGGTCGGCCGGATGCCAATACAACATGAACTCCCATCTGCTGAGCCTTTAACAAGGCGGCATGGGTCCGGGGAGTTATCTCTTTCTTGTCGTTAAGCAACGTCCCATCTACGTCTAAGACTAATAATTTGTACTTCATGGCGTCTTATTTTATGGTTTAGAATACAAATGTACATAAAATAGTTGATAGTTAGAAGACATTTCCATGAAAGGAATTTACGTATATCGGCGCAAGCTCACGCCTATATCGGTGTAGCCTTGCGGCGATATACGTACAGGCTTATGCCGATATAGGCATTGGCCTGTGCCGATACTGGTGTAAATGTCTCTGAAAAAACACGTACGTGTTCTCGCGAAAACATGTACGTGTTTCTCGGAAAATACGTACGTGTTTTTTTCAAAGCAATTCTTGGATGAAACGAGCCACTCCATCCTCATCGTTCGTGTATTGGGTGATGCGGTCGGCATTGGCCTTGACAGGGGGCTGGGCGTTGGCCATAGCGACTCCCAATCCGGCGAAACGGATCATGGATACATCGTTGAAACCGTCGCCGATAGCGATCACTTCCTCCTGTTTTATCCGGGTTCGCTCTAGTAAGCGGGATAACGAGGCGGCTTTGTCGATGCCTTTGGGGACAAGCTCCAGATAGAATGCCTCGGAACGATATACGTTGATACGTTTCCCTAATTCTTGGCGGAGCTTCTCTTCCAACGGTACCAACATCTCCGGTTCGCCTACCACCAAGCATTTATCGGCTGGCTGATGCAAATCCCGCAGAAAATCGTCGGTAGCCTTGATCTTCATTTTGGTTAAGAAAGATTCGTATTGTACGTATTTATTTTCCGGATGCTCGCTTAAGATATATTTACCGTTGTAGGAAAGGATAGCCAGTCCCGCTTCTTTGGAGCGGTTGTATAAAACAGGTACGATATCGGGTGGCAAAGCCTGTTCGAAAAGTACTTTGTCTGTCATCAAGTCGATCACCTTACCGCCGTTGAAGGAAAGGATAAAACCACCATATTGCTTTATGTTCAGTTCCTCGGCTAAAGGCACGATACCGTAGGTGGGCCGGCCGGAGGCTAAGACCAGATGCAATCCTTTTTCCTGCGCTTGCAGAAGGGTTTCCCTCGTAAACGGGGTGATCTCTTTTTTACTGTTTGTCAGTGTACCGTCTAAATCCAGTACCAATAATTTATAGTTCATGCTCTTGTTTCGTGTTGATCGTGATTATTTTACCTCTTTGGGAGATATAATTATAGAGTTCTTTATAAAATGCGTGCCGGGTAAGGGTGGAAGCGTCTCCCAAGATCATCAGTTTCATACGGGCACGGGTGATCGCTACGTTCATGCGCCGTAAGTCGTTCAAGAAGCCTATCTTTCCATCCTCGTTGGCCCTCACCAAACTGATCAAGATGACATCGCGTTCTTGCCCTTGGAAACCGTCAACGGTGTGTACGGTGATCAGTCTGCGTAAAGGCTTGAAGAAAGCGTCTTGTTTGATCAATTTACGGATGTATTGTACCTGCGCCTTATAAGGGGAGATCAATCCGAAGTCGATATTCTCCTCCAGCACTCTCTCCTTGGATATTTTCTGTATATAGGAGCGTAATTGTTCCACGAGCAATTCCGCCTCTTGCCTGTTGACACGGCTCATGGTCTCCTCTCTCGTATTTTCCGTGAAATCGCACTCGGACGTATCGAACCATACGATGGGAGTGTCCAGTCGCAAGATTCCCCGCCCACTTACCTCGGGAGCGGATTCGAGTTCGTTATGATAGAACCATTGGGAGGAGAAGCGCATGATATCCTCGTGCATACGATATTGGATCTTCAAGAGAGAGACCGTTTCCGGTTTCGCATGGGCTATCTTTTGCATCAAGGTACGTCCTAAGCCTTCTCGTTCCGCTTCTATACATTTAATAGTAGGGGGCAATTGGTGATGATCGCCCGCTAGTATGACCCGGTCCGCCTTGCTGATCGCTATCCAGCAAGCGGCTTCCAAGGCTTGGGCGGCCTCGTCGATAAACAAGGTCGTGAAGTGTCGGTTCATCATGATCCGGTTTGCGGAGCCAACCAAGGTGCAAGCAACGACACGAGCCTCGTCGAACAGCTCTGTATCGATCTTGACTTCCAGTTCGGTCGCCCGGAATTTCAAACGGGAGAGGCGGTTTCGGATCGTATCCCGTTCCTCCCGGCTTTTCTTTCGCATATTGGATTGTATATCCCGTACCGCTTTTCGGATGCTCCATAACTCGGGATAATCCGGATGCGATTCGAAACGGCGTTCATATGTGAAAGAGAGCATCTTGTCATTGATACGAGTGGGGTTCCCGATGCGCAGGACGTTAATGCCTCTATCTACCAGTTTCTCCGAGATGCAGTCTACGGCGGTATTACTTTGGGCGCAAACGATCACTTGATTCTCCCGGTGAAGGGTCTCGTAAATGGCTTCCACCAAGGTGGTTGTTTTCCCGGTTCCGGGAGGGCCGTGTACGATAGATACTTGTTTCGCTCCCAATACCTTGTTTACGGCTTCTTCCTGCGAGCGGTTCAACCAAGGAAAGCGGATCGGGAATAATTCACGCTGTCCCGGTTTTTCCTGCCCCAGCAATACGTCCCTAAGATGGGAGAGTTGGTTGTTTTTTGCCCGCATCACGTCGGAGAGAGCGGAAAACATCGTTTTATAGCTGGTCTCATCGAAGTAGAGTTGCACGCCGAGATCATTGCTTTTTCCTTGTATATCCATCAAGGCGGAAGGAGTGGGGAGAACTACCACCATCCGGTCCTCTTGCACGTAGCTGATCGTGGCGGAGAAATCCAGATACTTAAATTTACCACTGATATCTGCCGTAAAGAAGCAAACCGGGCGCCCGTACTCAAAATTATGCTCGATCTCCCGCTCTTCTGTCCTTTCGATCTCGATCACCAATTGGTTTAAGGAGTTATAATAACTGCGTCCCGGAGTGACCGGATACCAACAGAGGCCCTGCGCCACTCGTTTTCGCAAACCCGTACGCTCGGATTGCTGTCGGTATGTTTCCTTCTCATATTCATATTCTTTCTGCAGGAGATCATATTGATGTTGCAAATCTACAAGCGGCGATGAAATTCCCATTCCTTTATCAATTCAATTAATCGGATAAATACAGCCCGGGCGTTCTAGGTCCCGAAGTAGGCGACAAAAGTACTAAAATTATCGTTCCGTACCCAAGTTGCGGTAAGTAAAGAAAAGAATACCGCTAACGTTGGTAGTGTCTATAAAATTCCTAATTTTGTACGAAAACTAATATCATAAAAAAATGAATGAGAACGATGCTTTTTATAACGCATTAATAGATGTAGCTGCTTGGGATAAAGAGAATACCTTAGATCGTTTTATGAATAGTGATAGCCTCTTCAAAAAGTTTCTATATAAATTTATTACTACAGACGGTTCGTATGTGAAATTACGGAGCTCTTTAGTAGAGCGGGATTTGGAGAATGCCAAGCTATATTCGCATACCTTGAAAGGGATAGCCGCTAATTTAGGTCTGGTAAATCTATTCGATGTATCGAATAATATACTATCGCTGTTAAGAGAAGGGAATCTGGAAGAAGCGTTGCGTTATGAAGATGCATTGGGAAAACAATACGATGCCTTGCGAGATATCGTTGTTGAGTTTTGTTCTTAATCTATTGTATATTAACTATCTAATTCTAAATAAAGACTATCAGTATGGATACTATCATAAAAACTCAAATTATAGATTTGATTCACAGGGAGGTAATCCCTGCTATCGGATGTACGGAACCTATTGCCGTGGCTTTGGCGGCCGCAAAAGCGGCGGAAGTGCTGGGGCGTAAGCCAGAGAAGATAGAGGTTTATCTGAGCGCCAATATCCTGAAGAATGCCATGGGAGTAGGAATCCCGGGGACTGGCATGGTGGGGTTGCCTATCGCTATCGCCTTGGGATCGATCATCGGTAAGTCCGCTTATGGGCTAGAGGTGCTGAAAGACTTGACTCCGGAGGGATTGAAAGAAGGTAAGGAAATGGTCTGCAAGAAATGTATCGGTATAGACCTGAAAGAGAATGTAGATAAACTTTATATCGAAATTATAAGTTCTGCAGGGAACGATCGTTCAAGGGTGATCATTTGCCATGAGCATACCCATATAATATATGTAGAGAAAAACGGGGAGGTATTGACTGATTTACGTACGGCAAACGCTTCTGGCGAGGAAGTATGTGAGAATAAGGATTTACGTCTTTCCTTCTCTATGGTCTATGAGTTTGCCATGGAAATGCCATTGGATGAGATTCGTTTTATTTTAGAAACGGCTGAGTTGAATAAGAAAGCTGCCCAAGCTTCCATGAAAGGCAATTACGGACATACTGTAAGCAAGACGGTCTCGGGTGCTTTCGGCCGTAAGTTCATGGGAGATTCCGCTTATACGCATATGTTGATCATGACTTCCGCCGCTTGCGACGCTCGCATGGACGGCGCTATGATCCCGGTGATGAGTAATTCGGGAAGCGGTAATCAAGGAATCGCCGCTACGCTTCCGGTTCTTTCTTTCGCCGAGGATATCCAATGCTCGGAAGAGCAACTGATCCGTGCGTTGATGTTAAGCCATTTGATGGTGATCTATATCAAGCAAAGTCTGGGACGCTTGTCCGCCCTTTGCGGTTGTGTGGTTGCCGCTACGGGAGCGAGTTGCGCTATCACCTATTTGATGGGAGGAAATAAGGCGCGGATTTCTTATGCGATCAAGAATATGATCGGTAATATTACCGGAATGATCTGTGACGGTGCCAAGCCGAGTTGCGCGATGAAAGTATCTAGTGGCGTATCTACGGCGATGCTTTCCGCTTTGATGGCCATGGAGGATAAGGTGGTGACTTCCGTGGAAGGTATCATCGATGAGGATGTGGATAAATCGATCGCGAACTTGACCGCTATCGGTTCTAAAGGAATGGAGGCGACGGATCGTCTGGTGCTGGACATCATGACCGGTAAATCTTGTTAATGGGATTCTATGGAGGAGGCACCAAAGGCGAGGAAAAAAGAGATTATGCGAGTGACACTTTTAGGGTCATTCGCTAATTTTGTTTTATTGGTATTCAAGTTCGTGGCGGGTATCTGGGGGCATAGTAGCGCTATGATCGCCGATGCGGTACATTCGTTATCTGATTTCGTAACGGATATAATCGTACTTCTTTTTGTCAATATATCTTCCAAGCCAAAGGACGAGAGCCATGATTACGGGCATGGTAAATACGAGACTTTGGCGACTTCAATTGTCGGTATCGTCTTGCTTTGTGTAGGTTTTGGCCTTTTCTGGGAGGGAGCGAACAAGATTTATGACTTTTATTTCAAGGGGATTCCGTTGGAAAGTCCGGGAATGATCGCTTTAGTTGCCGCTCTTATCTCCATTGTGATCAAGGAATTACTGTATCATATTACGGTTTGGGTAGGAAGGAAGCAGAATAGTCAAGTCGTTATCGCTAACGCTTGGCATCATCGCTCGGATGCCTTTTCCTCGATCGGTACGGCTTTAGGTATTGGAGGGGCGATTTTGTTGGGGGATAATTGGCGTGTGCTGGACCCGTTGGCGGCTGTGATTGTCAGTTTGTTTATCGTAAAAGTAGCCTTGCAACTAGTGATCCCGGCGATTAATGACTTATTGGAGAAATCTTTGCCGAAGGAGGTGGAGGATGAGATCTTGGCGATCATTAGTGAGGTTCCCGAGGTAAAGAGCCCGCATAATCTACGTACCCGCCGCATCGGTAATAATTTTGCTATCGAGGCGCATATACGGGTGGACGGACAGATAACCGTGACTCGTGCCCATGACTTGACGAAAGAGATCGAACAGAATCTGCGTGATAAGTTCGGTCAGGCTACGCACATCGCTTTGCACGTGGAACCAATTAAATAAACGAATTGTTATTTGACCATGATGAAGAACTTATATAGGGGAGAAGTGCTCTATTTGATCGCTTCCCCGCTGGATCATGTGGAGGCTTACCGCTATTTTGAGGATGGGGGACTGGCTGTTGTTGATGGAAAGATTGTAGAGGCGGGGCCGTTTGAGGCGATGCGTTCCCGTTACCCGGATTTCCCGGTGACAGACTATTCCGGTAAATTGATTACACCCGGCTTTATTGATTCCCATATCCATTTCTCCCAGTCGGAGATACAGGGAATGTATGGCAAGCAACTTCTGGATTGGCTGGACGAATATACGTTTCCCGCCGAGGAAGCTTTCTCTTCCATGGAATATGCACAAGATATCGCTCGCTTTTTCGTGAAGGAACTGGTGAAGAACGGAACTACGACTTGTGCCGCTTATGCCACGGTTCATCCTGCTTCCGTGACCGCATTATTTTCCGTGGCTACGGAGTATAATATGTGTATCTTGGCTGGAAAGGTGATGATGAACCGGAACGCTCCGGATTATCTGATGGATACCACGCATCAGGGTGAGTTGGACTGCCGTAGCTTAATCGAGGATTGGGACGGGAAAGGACGGAACCACTATGTGATCACGCCCCGTTTCGCCATAACCAGTACGCCGGATCAATTAAAGTCTGCCGGTCGTTTACATGCCGAATATCCCAGTACCTATATACAGACACATCTTTCGGAGAATCTGGGAGAGATTGAATCTGTCTTATCGCTCTGTCCCGGTCATGCGGATTATTTGGAGGTCTATGAGCGTGCCGGATTGTTGACCGATCGTTCGATATTCGGGCATTGTGTCCATCTAACCGATCGGGAATATAAGCGGTTGGGAGAAACGGGAGGCATTATCGCCCATTGCCCGACCTCGAACCTTTTCCTTGGAAGCGGATTATTCGATATGAGGGAAGCGAACCGTTACGGCGTACGTACTACCTTGGCGACAGATGTCGGTGCGGGTACATCTTTCTCTATGTGGCGTACGATGGGAGAGGCCTATAAGGTACAACAGTTGAACGGTTATCCGATGACAGCTTTGGAGGCTATCTATAAATGTACGCTAGGCTCTGCACGGGCCTTATCGTTGGACGACCGAATCGGAAGTTTCCTCCCTGGCCGTGAAGCGGATTTCATAGTCGTGGATTATGCCGCTACCTCTGTCCAGAAATTGCGTATGGAGTATCTTCGTTCGAGAGATAAATGGACGATTGAGAATAAGCTGTTTGGCCTGCAAACCCTCGGCGATGACCGGAATACGGTATGTACTTATATAATGGGCAAGCAAGTATACGGCTCAGATTCGTGCGATCATCAAGAAACAAGTATGTAATACGACCGTTACGACGATCCATAGGCGCTCGGCAGTAGTCGGGCGCAATCCCGGGAAATGATATTCTATAGCCCCGTGCTTGCAAGCGGAGAGGCAATCTCCGCAATAGGTACAGGTATAGCCGATCTTTCCCTTCTCGATCTCTTCTTTATGTAGGGCATCATAACGGCAAGCGTTTGTGCAAGCCATGCAATAGCAACAATCCGTGGTCAGTCGTACCCGGAAAGGAGAGAGGTATTTGAGGAAAGACACTAAAGTCCCGATCGGACAATAACTACTGCAATGCACCATCTTCCGTCTCTTTCTGGAAAACAATAGCATGACAAGTAGGCCGATAACTCCGACCGCTATTCCGAAAGCGGTGGCTATCCTGCCGCTCGCTCCGAATATTCGGAGTAGGATGGCCCCCAACATAACCAGAAATAATATGCTGTATCGCATTTGCTTGTGATAGGGGAACCTTTTTCGCTCCAATTTTCCCCGGGCACTCCATGCGTCGAATGCCCCGAAGTAACAAAGCTGGCTACACCAAGCGGGACCGGATAGTAATAAGGTGCTGATAAAAAGTATGGGCATGAATAATCCATCAAAGCGATAAAGCGGTCCGGCCAAGATTACCGCAGGGATCGGTAAATGCAGTTTCCCGGTCATAAGGAAAATGGGATCGGCAAAAATCCCTAGAGCAAGTTGCCCGAAAAAAACGATCGAGAATAACAACCACGCTCGTTTTCTCCATTTGGGACGTTCTTGCCGATCTTGCATCTTATAGCAGAGCCAACCACCGTATAGCATGGCAAGTATCACTTGTATCCATCCTCCATACGGAAATAACCTTTCGCCTATCAATAGTGGATTTTTAGGCATGACTTGAACGATCGAGAGAAGTCCCCCGACTAATAATACGGTACTGATAACAATACGTCTCGTTTTCATGCTCAATTATTTTATGCGTAAAAGTATGCCTTTTATGCGAATAATTATAGCACGGGCATTGTATTTCTGATACTAGTTACACCGATTAAACGATCATACCGTGCTCCCATTGGACAATAGTAGACGTAAATGCTATATTCGTTCTCCGTCTGGAAGAAATTACCCTCGATAGGGCCGGTCTGTCCTACGGTCTGTCCGTTAGGGACAAAGAGGTACTGATAGTTGTAACTGCCTTGTTTCAGTAAGACGGATTTCTCGTATTGATGCGTCTCCGGATTATAGCCCATCTTACTTTTCTCGTCCAATACATTATTATATAATTCGCCGTTCAAATACACGTTTCCATCGGGAATTAAGTCCATGGCGAGGGTAAAGTGAACGATGTAATAGTCCGCTTCCGTATCCGGGTCGTTACAATTACTGCAACGGATGAAAAAACGGCCGTCTTGGTCTTGATCGTATTGATACGATAATTGGTCACGCCGATAGTCCGTCATCAACTCTACATGGTAGTATGGATTATGGATTACATATAAACAATTTTAGTTGTATCATGGCAAATGTGATTAAGATTAAAAAGGGTTTAGACATTAATCTGAAGGGCAAAGCTTCGGACGTACTGTTAAACGGAGGGAAAAGCGATAGTTACGCTATCGTTCCCGATTATTATAACGGTATTGTACCCAAAGTTGTTGCCAAAGTAGGAGAAAAAGTCAAAGCCGGTTCTGTATTGATGATCGATAAGAACCGCCCGGAGATCAAGTTTGTTTCGCCTGTCAGTGGCGAAGTAACTGCCGTAAATCGAGGAGAGAAGCGCAAAGTGCTTAGCGTGGTTGTCAAGCCGGAAGCGCAGATCGAGTATGAAGATTTCGGTAAGAAAAATGTAGCTTCCCTCAAGAGAGAAGAGGTGAAGGAGGCAATCTTGCACGCTGGTATGTGGCCGTTTATCAAACAACGTCCGTACGACATCGTCGCCTCGCCGGCTGACGAACCACGTGACATCTTTGTTTCTGCATTCTATTCCGCACCGTTAGCTCCGAACTTCGATTTCGTCGTGAAAGGACAGGAAGTTGATTTTCAGACGGGATTGGATGCGCTTGCAAAACTTACCGACGGCAAGGTGTATGTCGGCATCCGTAAAGGTTCTTCCGTTAGTGTGAAAGGTGTTGAAACTGTAGAAGTGGAAGGTCCGCATCCTGCGGCCAATGTGGGAGTACAGATTAATCACATTAAACCTATCAATAAGGGTGAAGTGGTCTGGACGGTAAATCCTGCCGACGTGATCGTTATCGGCCGTTTGTTCAATAAGGGCATCGCCGATTTCAGCCGCCTGGTTGTGATAACCGGTTCCGAAACGACAGAGAGAGGATACGTTAAGGCAATTGCCGGCTGTACGATCGCCAGTCTGGTTGACGGAAAGATCATGAGAGGTAACGAAGATATCCGCATTATCAGCGGTAACGTGTTGACTGGTACGAAGGTAGAAAAAAACGATTATTTGGGAGCCTATGACAATCAGATTACGGTTATCCCGGAAGGCGACGAAACACACGACTTCTTCGGCTGGGCGACTCCCGGTTTCGGAAAATTCAGTGTGAGCCATTCATTCCCCGCCTGGTTGATGGGTAAGAACAAGGAATATGTGATAGACGCCCGTATCAAGGGAGGCAAGCGTGCTATGATCATGTCCAACGAATACGATAGCGTGTTTCCGATGGATATCATGCCGGAATACCTGTTGAAGGCTATTATCGCATTCGATATCGATAAGATGGAAAACCTGGGTATATATGAAGTAGCGCCCGAAGATTTTGCCCTTTGCGAATTCGTCGATACGTCCAAACTCGAAATTCAGAAGATCGTTCGTCAAGGTCTGGATGTATTATACAAGGAAATGAATTAATAACATAAAAAACTTATAATACATTGAAAGCGTTAAGGAATTATCTCGACAAGATTAAGCCTAACTTTGAGGAAGGCGGAAAGCTGGCGATGTTCCGTTCTGTTTTTGAAGGTTTCGAAACATTCCTGTTTGTTCCGAGCACAACTTCCAAATCAGGCGTACACATTCATGACTATATTGACTCGAAGCGTACGATGACCGTGGTCATCATTGCTTTGTTGCCCGCTTTGCTTTTTGGTATGTACAATGTCGGTTATCAGCATAACCTTGCAATAGGAGCTGATCCGGGATTTCTCATGACTTTTATTTTTGGTTTTCTGGCTGTATTGCCTAAAATCATTGTTTCGTATGTGGTAGGTTTGGGTATCGAGTTTGCTGTTGCCCAGGTGAAGAAGGAAGAAATCCAGGAAGGTTTTCTGGTTTCGGGTATTTTGATCCCGATGATCGTCCCTGTTGACACTCCGTTATGGATGATCGCCGTAGCTACTGCATTTGCAGTTGTTTTTGCCAAAGAAGTATTTGGCGGTACAGGATATAATATATTTAATGTAGCATTGGTTACACGTGCGTTCTTATTCTTCGCTTACCCGGCAGCAATGTCTGGTGATCAAGTGTTCGTTCGTACGGCTGATACGTTTGGTATCGGTGGCGGACAGGTGGTAGACGGCTTCTCTGGCGCGACTCCGCTGGGACAGGTTGCTATCGCAGGCAAGGAACTGATCGGTTCGTTCCAGGCAGTCGATGTTCTCGGACATCCGATTTCCACATGGGACATGTTCTTAGGTCTGATTCCGGGTTCGATCGGTGAAACATCTGTATTGGCGATCCTGATCGGGGCGGTTATCCTTCTTTTCACAAAGATCGCAAGTTGGAAAACAATGGTTTCCGTATTTGTGGGTGGTGCGGTCATGTCGCTTATCTTCAATATGATCGGAACGACGGTGGCCATGTGTGTATCTCCGTTGGATCATTTGTTCCTGGGTGGTTTCGCATTCGGTGCCGTGTTTATGGCTACCGATCCTGTCACTTCTGCCCGTACGGAAACAGGTAATACATCTACGGATTCCTGGTAGGAGCTATGGCTATTATTATCCGTGCATTGAATCCGGGTTATCCAGAAGGTATGATGCTCGCTATCCTGTTGATGAACGTGTTCGCTCCGCTGATCGACTATTATGTAGTGGAAGCTAACATCAACCGCAGATTGAAACGTGTAATAAAATAAAGTAAGAAGGAATATGGCTAAATATAAATGTAAAGTATGTGGATATATCCACGAAGGAAATAAAGCTCCGGATGTTTGTCCTGTATGTGCAGCTCCCGCTTCCGATTTCGAAGAAATGAAAGACGAGGCTGCTGCTGACAAGAAAAAGGGACTGGACAGAGACAGTAACGTGTATACTGTTGTTTATGCTTCCGTAATGGTTGTTCTGGTCGCAGTCGTGCTGGCCTTTACTTCGCAATCGCTTAGAACTTTCCAGCAGAAAAACGAGGAAAACGACAAGAGACAGCAGATCCTGCGCTCCATCAACGTGACGGTTCCGGCAAATGAAGCCGAAGCTAAATATTCGGAATTGATCAAAGAAGCATTTCTGGTAAATGAAAATGGTGAAAAAGTAGAAGGTGACGCTTTTGCCGCCGATGTGGTGAAGGCTGCTGCCGAACACCAGTATCCGGTTTTCGTTGCAAATGTAGATGGCCAGCCTAAATACATCATGGCTTTGCATGGTGCCGGTTTGTGGGGACCGCTGTGGGGATATATTTCTGTAGACAGCGATAGGAATACGGTTTATGGTGCTGATTTCAGCCACCAGGGTGAAACTCCGGGATTGGGTGCTGAAATAGCAAAACCTGCATTCAGCAATGAATTCAAGGGTAAGAAACTGTTCATGGACGGTACATTCAAGTCTATTGCGGTCGTTAAGCCTGGCAAGAGCGTTGCCGGTCAGGATTATGTAGACGGTATTTCCGGCGGTACGATTACAAGCCAGGGAGTACAGGCGATGTTATTTAATAGTTTGAATGGTTATGTTAAGTTTTTAACCTCACAAAATTAAGTAGAAGATGGGATTATTATCTGAAAAGAATAAAGAAGTTCTGTTAGGCCCGTTGAGCGCTAACAACCCGGTTGTCGTTCAGATGTTGGGTATTTGTTCTGCGTTGGCTGTAACATCAAAACTTGAGCCGGCCATCGTGATGGGTATCTCGGTGACGGCTGTCGTGGCTTTCGCTAACGTGATCATTTCACTGCTGCGTAATACGATTCCAAACCGTATCCGTATCATTGTGCAGCTGGTGGTGGTGGCTGCATTGGTGACAATCGTTAGTGAGGTGTTGAAAGCTTTTGCTTATGACGTAAACAAACAGCTTTCCGTATTTGTCGGTTTGATCATTACGAACTGTATCTTGATGGGACGTCTGGAAGCATTTGCACTGGGTAACGGTCCGTGGGAATCATTCCTTGACGGAATCGGTAACGGTTTAGGCTATGCATTGATCCTGGTGATCGTCGGTTTCTTCCGCGAGCTGTTAGGTTCCGGCACGTTGCTGGGATTCCAGGTTATTCCGCAGGCATTCTATGACTTCGGTTATGTGAACAACGGTTTGATGATCCTGCCTCCGATGGCATTGATCGTGATCGCCGTGATTATTTGGGTTCACCGTTCTCGTAACAAGGAACTTCAAGAAAATTAATGTTAACTATTAAAAAAATAATAGAATGGAAGAATTATTAAGCACATTTGTCCGCTCGATCTTTGTAGACAACATGATTTTCGCATACTATCTGGGTATGTGTTCTTTCCTGGCTGTTTCCAAGAACGTAAAGACTGCTTTGGGATTAGGTATGGCTGTGACGTTCATTCTGACATGTACGTTGCCGATCAACTATATGCTTGAAAATTATGTATTGAAGGAAGGTGCTCTGCAATGGCTGGGTGCTGAATTCGCTGGTGTAAACCTGAGCTTCCTTGCTTTCATTATCTTTATCGCCATCATCGCTTCGTTTACGCAGCTGGTGGAAATGGTAGTGGAAAAGTTTGCTCCGGCTCTGTACGCTTCTCTGGGTATCTTTTTGCCGCTGATCGCTGTAAACTGCGCTATCCTGGGTGGTTCTCTGTTTATGCAACAAAAGGCGTTCCCTAATGTAGGTGTCGCCACTGTTTATGGCTTAGGTTCTGGTATCGGTTGGATGCTGGCTATCGTCGGTATGGCTGCCATCCGTGAAAAGCTGGCATACTCGGATATCCCCAAACCGTTGAAAGGTCTTGGTATCACCTTTATCATCACAGGTTTGATGGGTATGGCATTCATGTGCTTCTCAGGTCTTAAGATATAAGTATTAACGCATTAAACTTATTACAGAAATGACTTTATTAATGACGACTGGCAGTCTTACAATCGCAGCAGGTGCCGTGATCTTCTTGGTGATTACGCTGATCCTGGTGGGTGCGTTGTTGGCGGCCAAAGCAAAATTGGTACCGTCAGGAAATGTAGACCTGAAGGTAAATGGAGAAAAAGATATTGAGACTCCGATAGGAAGCACTTTGCTGGCTGGTTTGCAAAGTGGTGGTATCTTCTTGTCTTCAGCTTGTGGTGGTGGTGGTAAATGTGGCCAGTGCCGTGCACAGGTATTGGAAGGAGGCGGGGAAATCCTGCCGACAGAAAAGGGCTTTTTCTCTCGTAAACAGATTAAGGAACACTGGCGTCTGGCATGTCAGTGCAAAGTGAAGGAAGATATGGTCGTTCAGGTTCCGGACGAAGTTTTCGGTGTAAAGGAATGGGAATGCGAAGTCATTTCCAACAAGAACGTGGCTACTTTCATCAAAGAGTTTATCGTGGCGTTGCCTAAGGGTGAACACATGGACTTCCTGCCGGGTTCTTATGCCCAGATCAAGATTCCGGCATACGCAATGGATTACAACAAGGATATCGACAAGTCGCTGATCGGCGAAGAATATCTGCCGGCTTGGGAAAAGTTCGGTTTGTTCACGTTGAAATGCAAGAACGACACACCGACCATCCGTGCCTACTCTATGGCTAACTATCCTGCTGAGGGTGACCGTATCATGTTGACCGTGCGTATCGCTACGCCGCCGTTCAAACCGAAACCACAAGTTGGTTTCATGGATGTGATGCCGGGTATCGCTTCTTCTTATATCTTTACGTTGAAACCGGGTGATAAGGTGACTATGAGTGGTCCTTATGGTGATTTCCACCCAATTTTCGATTCTAAGAGAGAGATGATGTGGATTGGTGGTGGTGCTGGTATGGCTCCGTTGCGTGCCCAAATCATGCACATGACGAAGACGTTGAAGACTACGGATCGTAAGATGTCTTACTTCTATGGCGCCCGTGCATTGAACGAAGTGTTCTATCTGGAAGACTTCCTGCAAATTGAAAAGGATTTCCCCAACTTCAAGTTCCATCTTGCACTGGACCGTCCCGATCCGGCAGCCGATGCGGCAGGAGTGAAGTACACGGCCGGTTTCGTTCACCAAGTAATCTATGATACATATCTGAAGGATCACGAAGCTCCGGAAGATATCGAATACTACATGTGTGGTCCGGGCCCGATGTCAAAGGCTGTAGAAAATATGCTGGACAATCTGGGCGTGCCGCGTGAAATGTTGCATTTCGACGATTTCGGCGCGTAACAGATCATTCGAAACATGACAATAATAGAATCGGGGAAGGATATTTATTCTTTCCCCGATTTTTTTTTGAACTATTCTGTGTATTAACCTGTTATCCATAAAAATCAAGGGATAAGGACGAGTTGTTACGAAAGAATTACAAAGAAAATTAAAAATGTAATTATTTTGAAATAATATGCAGCGTTTATCGTTTTGAATAACATCATACTTATATAGTCATAAAAACAAGTTAGACATGAAGCCATTGATTTTATCTTTTTTGCGGTTTTATTAGGATACTCATTCTTTTTCGATAAAGATGATGAAATAAAATTGCGTAATGTTGACCAGATATCGTTGGAATCTAATTCTACGATGCCTGAGAGGGGTGATTCTGTCACTTTGTATGCGAAAAGGCTCCCTAATACTCCGGAATATATTTTACGAATCGCAAAACCGGAGGATTATCTCTTTACGAAATAAAATTTTCGTGTTAAAATATTTGTTTATTTGACGAATATTGCTATGTTTGTGCCCATGTAACTTTTAATGCGTGGGATATGGATTTGAAATCTACTCAATATATAGAAAAAACAGGAAGTGTCGCAAAGGCATTCCTGTTTCTTTTTCTTCTCTTTCTATCAAGCATATATAATCTGTTTAAGTTTGCCAGCCTTGAAAATGAGGAGGTAGAAGTATCAGATATGGTGCTACCTTCTAAGACTTCCGGTGATGTCGAGTATATAGAACAAGATGACTTATCTGCAAGCTGTAAATTCCTGATCGATAGAACTACTCACTGGTTGCTGAGTAAGCCCTTATCTGACAAATCCGTCGAGTGCATAGAAGGATAAGGGGGACTTATTTTAGATAATTAAACGATTTTCTCCAATAGATTGTATTCCGGTATATCTTCGAGGAAAGCATACGTCTGTTTCTCATAGTCAATTTTGCAACAAAAATGACGGATGCCGTTGCTTACGGTTAAGTATTTTACGTGTAAGACCATGTTATAACGTACGATTTGATCGAATACTGCGCTTGTTATCTCGATGTGTGGAGCTTTATATTCAATAATCATTAGAGGTGCTAGAAACCGATTGTATGCAACGGTATCGCATCGTTTGGATGTTCCGTTTAGTTTTACCGCTACTTCATTCGCTAAAAGTTCTTGAGGATAGCTTTTTTCCGTGACCAAATAGTTCACGAAATGTTGTCGTACCCATTCCTCTGGCGTTAATGCGACAAATTTTCGGCGTACAGGATCCCAAATAGAAGGCTTTCCTGCTTTCTCCGTAACTTTGACTGAGAATTTTGGTAGATTTAATGGGAGCATTTGCTATATTTGCTATTTATATTCTAAACTAAAATGCACCTCAAAGGTAGTTATTTATGAGAACAAAACAAGAAATCGTAGAAAATTGGCTGCCTCGTTATACCGAGCGAAAGCTAGAAGACTTCACTAATGCACATATTACTCACTAACTTTACTAAATATGTCGAGATATTTGCGGATCATTTTAATGTCCCGATTTTGGGATTGAAAAGTTCGATGCCTAATGCCTCGGCAGAAGGGATTACCATTATCAATTTTGGGATGGGAAGTGCGAACGCTGCTACAATCATGGATTTATTGTCAGCAGTCATGCCCAAAGCGGTGCTTTTCCTCGGTAAATGTGGAGGATTAAAAAGAGCGAATGTATTAGGGGATTATGTATTGCCAATAGCGGCGATCCGAGGTGAGGGAACGTCGAATGAGTATTTACCACCTGAGGTACCTTCATTGCCCGCTTTTTCAATGCTTCGTGCCATTTCTTCCGCCATACGTGATCATGGAAAAGATTATTGGACAGGTACGATTTACACGACAAATCGCAGGGTTTGGGAATACGATAATGCTTTCAAGGAATATCTTCGTAGTACGCATGCCACTGGTATCGATATGGAAACCGCAACCTTGCTTACTGCCGGTTTCGCTAACCAAATACCTACGGGTGCATTGTTGATGATATCGGATAAACCGATGGAAGAAGATGGTGTAAAAACAGAAGCGAGTGACCGGAAGGTAACTCAACAATTTGTAGGAGAACAGGTAATGTTGGGAGTTGAAGCTCTTCAACAGATTTTGGATGGTAAGAAAACCATCCGTCATATCCGTTTTAGTTGGTAATAGCGAAACCTCATAATTTATGGCAAAAAAAGAAATTACTTTCGAGGAGATTTGTAGGGATATAACAGCAAGGAAGTTTCAGCCTGTTTATGTGTTAATGGGCGAAGAGCCTTTCTTCATCGATCAAATAACAGATTTGTTATTAAAAAGCGTATTAGAGGAATCTGAGAGAGATTTCAATCAGATTATTCTATACGGCGCAGATACAGATGCTATTTCTATTATCAATGCGGCACGTCGTTTCCCGATGATGTCCGAATATCAATTGATCGTTGTTCGAGAGGCTCAATTAATTCGTGATATTGAGCTTCTGTCGAACTATGTTAAGAACCCTTTAATGTCGACAGTTCTGGTCATCAATTATAAATATAAAAACTTAGATCGTCGTAAGGCGCTGGCTTCCGCAACAGACAAAACCGGGGTGCTGTTCGAGTCCAAAAAGATTCCCGACTACAAGATGCCGGCATTTATCGCCTCTTTTATGCAGATGCGTTCCATAGGGATAGACGGAAAGGCGTCTCAGATGCTTTCTGACTTCCTTGGAAACGATTTAAACCGTCTCAATAAGGAATTAGATAAGCTGGCACTGATCCTGCCTGAAAAAGGTGCAAAACGCATCACGCCGGAACTGGTGGAGCAAAATATCGGAATCAGTAAAGAGTACAATAACTTTGAACTGATAAAAGCGCTTGCCATGAAAGATGTCTTGAAGGCGAACCGTATTGCTCAATACTTCGAGAAGAACCCGAAAAGCAATCCGATTCAGATGACCCTTCCTGTATTATTTAATTATTTCTCGAACCTCCTGATTTGTTATTATACGAAGGATCGTTCCGAAGCCGGCTTGATGACGGCACTCGGACTTCGGGGGACATTCCAGGTTAAGGATTATCTTTTAGGGATGCGAAACTATTCGGCGATGAAAGTGTTCAACCTGATCAGCGATATCCGTATGACGGATGCTCGTTCGAAGGGAGTGGAAAACACTTCTGTTTCCGATGCCGAACTTTTAAAGGAATTGCTCTACAAAATCCTGCATTAAAACGATTTTTATACTTGATTGGCCTAAAGAAGAGGCTTTTTATCTGGAACAACAGAAAAATTGAACCGGATAAAAAGCCTCTTCTTATTGTTTCTCAATCTTTTATCGTTGATTTTACCCTACTTAGATTTTAATATTTGCCTTTTCCTGAATATCTGTTCACAAAAATCACAAAAATGGAGAGGGAAAACCTTAGCTGCATAAAAGTATGTTCGTCCATAAATCGTACAAGTACAAATTAGAGACACTTTGTCAGTTTATGAAATCAAGTATTTTTAGTTCGGTATTGAATTGTGAACGGGATAGTGCTTGTTAGAAATGTGAACAGCTCTTTTTGTACAAAAGATAGCCATTACATACGATTCTACTTTGTAAACATATAACAGGAGTGTAACATTTGTTTATGTTTACATTACTATCACAAACCGATAAAAGTAACAATTTTATCTCTACTTTATATTTTTAGCATAAGTAATCGTATACCAAATGATTATACAGGATTATTAATTTAATGCATTAACTATTTTGTTACATATGCGTACAATTATGGCTAAATAGGCGTGTTATCTCAATATCATTTTCTATTAATTAAAAGATTAACAGTAAAATATAGCCTATATATTAAGTAATACTTTAATATGATTTTTGCATTAAAACAACCTGTTTACAATCTTAACGGAAACAATTGTTATCCATGCGATACAAAAGTATTGGTTTAAGTTTATATAATTAAATTGCACAATTGAGAATCATTGTGTATATTTGTATCGTTATTGATTTGTATACATTCCTTCCATGTAAACAGACATAATGGCAGTATTTCTATAAACAAATTAGGATTTACAAAAATGATAGGACGTATTACTCAAATAATGGAGCGTGAAGGCTTGACCTCTTCTAAATTTGCAGAAGCAATCGGTATCCAGCGTTCAGCAATGTCGCATATTTTGAACGGAAGAAATAATGTAAGCTTGGATGTCCTTATAAAAATTCTGGATCGGTTCACTTATGTCGATTCCGACTGGCTCCTTTTCGGTAAAGGCGAAATGGTGCGAGATCATATGTCAACACAACCAGATTTGTTCTCAAATACGGCGATAAATCCGTCCGGAGGGCAAGCTGCTCTTGAATATCGCAAGGAAATGAGGGTTGATACACCTGTAAACACTGTAAAACCTACTGTTGTTGAGCAAATTATACAGCAAGAAACAGCAACCAGAAAAGTAAGTAAAATAATGGTATTCTATTCCGATAATACATTTGACACTTTTGTTTCTGAAAAAAATAAGAAAGAATAGCTTGTTTTGGTTTATATACCATATTCATGTATCTTTGTATAGAATTAGACTAATCATATTATATGAAGAAGTACATGCTTGACATGAAGGTGACTGAAAACTGTAGCCTTCACAAAAATTATTGCCTGCTTAAACTAACATCTGATCAGATCCTGCCGGAAATGTTGCCGGGACAGTTCGTACAGGTACGTGTGGATAACTCTCCTACAACATTTCTTCGTCGTCCGATCTCAATTAATTATGTCGACAGAGCGACCAATGAACTGTGGTTGCTCGTCCAGTTGGTCGGTGACGGAACACGCCGGATGGCTGAGTATAAACCGGGTGATGTTGTTAACATCATGTTGCCTTTGGGAAACGGTTTCACGCTGCCTGCCGATAAAGAACAAAAATTACTGCTGATCGGTGGTGGTGTCGGGACAGCCCCGATGTTGTATTTGGGATCCATCCTGAAAAAAGCCGGTTACACACCTACGTTCCTTTTGGGAGCCCGTTCAAAGGAAGATGTGTTGCAATTGGAACAGTTCGAACAGTTTGGAACAGTCTATGTTACAACAGAAGACGGCTCATTGGGCGAAAAGGGATATGTGACCAACCATTCCATCTTGAAAGATGTACATTTCGACCGGATTTACACTTGTGGACCTAAACCGATGATGGTGGCTGTTGCCAAATACGCCCATGCAAACTCTATTATATGCGAAGTCTCTCTTGAAAATACAATGGCTTGTGGTATAGGAGCTTGCTTATGTTGTGTGGAGAAGACCAAAGATGAGCATCATGTGTGTGTATGTACTGAAGGACCTGTATTTAATATTGAAAATTTGACATGGCTGAATTAAACGTAAACATTGGTAATTTGCAATTGAAGAACCCGGTCATGACGGCGTCGGGTACTTTCGGATATGGCATTGAGTATTCGGACTTTATGGATATCTCCCGCTTGGGTGGTATTTTTGTGAAAGGAACAACGATCCAGCCACGCGAAGGGAATTTGTATCCCCGTATGGCGGAAACCCCTTCGGGAATGTTGAATGCCGTAGGTTTGCAGAATAAGGGTGCACAATATTTCGTCGATCATATCTATCCGGAGATTAAGGATATCGACACGAACATGATTGTAAACGTGAGCGGTTCCTCTGTGGAAACGTATGTGGAATGTGCTGAGAAGATTGCAGATTTGGACAATATTCCGGCGATCGAACTAAATATTTCTTGTCCGAATGTAAAGCAGGGAGGTATGGCTTTTGGAGTGACGACTTGTGGGGCAAGTGAAGTGGTGAAGGCTGTCCGCAAGGTTTATCCGAAGACCCTTATTGTAAAACTTTCCCCTAATGTGACCGACATTACGGAGATTGCCAGAGCGGTCGAAGCCGAAGGAGCAGATTCTGTTTCATTGATTAATACTATGCTGGGGATGGCCATTGACGCGGAGAAGCGTAAACCGGTATTATCTACAATAACCGGTGGTCTTTCCGGTCCCTGTGTAAAGCCGGTTGCCTTGCGGATGGTATGGCAGACTTATAAGGCTGTAAAGATTCCTATTATCGGTTTGGGAGGTATTTCGAACTGGAAAGATGCGGTGGAGTTCATGCTGGCCGGAGCTACAGCAATCCAGATCGGAACCTACAATTTTGTAGATCCAGCTGTTGGCATAAAGGTTATCGAAGGGATGAACGATTATTGTGAAACCACTGTTCTTTGCGTTCCTGATCGGATCATGAATATCTATCGGCTCGTGGCAAATGTTGTAATCGCCACAGAGAATTAAGTTCGGACGGGATTTCTGTAACTCAACGACATATTTCTGGAAATCTTCCAACCATAACATCTTAAAATCCTGCCGTTCATCCCCACTAGTCCCGGAAGGATGATAGACACTTACGATCGATACATCCCCGAAATCCGCACGGAGAAAACGTCCCTCATTATCATACTTCTCGATCCCCATTCCATACTCGATATGATCCGGTTCCTGTTTCGTAAGAATGGCCACGCCACTATATCCCTTCTTTTGGGCACTAAACAAATAAGACTTATATCCTAAAGCCTCGAATGTTTCCGACGGAAACTGGTCTGGTTGTAACTTTGTCTCTTGGATACATAACACGTCTGGCTGTTCTTGAGCCAACCATTCGGGCAAGCCTTTACCTACGGCAGCCCTTAATCCATTTGTATTGTACGTTATTATTTTCAATTTTTCTAAGTTTAGAGGTGAATGACTTTTATTCTGTCTCAAAGATACAACTTTTGACGATTTTACATTGTTTTCATTCCATAATCGGTACATAGAAATTTTCTATATTTGTATAACTTAGAATGAATGACAGACTATGCTGGAACATTTGAACGATATTTTAGAGAATACTCAGATAACGGCCTCGACCGCCGCCGTACGATTAGCTATCAGCTTCGTGCTTGGCGCTATTATCGGTGTAGAAAGACAATTTCGCCGCAGGGACGCTGGTATGCGAACCTTTACCTTGATCTGTATGGGATCTGCCGCCGCCATGTTGATATCTATCTGGATACCACAAACCTATCCGAATTTCTTGAATGGAGATCCGGGGCGTATCGCCGCCCAAGTCCTTACAGGTATTGGTTTCTTGGGAGCAGGAGCTATTATTCAAAGTCATGGAAGCGTGCATGGACTCACTACGGCGGCTTGTATTTGGGTAATGGCTGTAGTAGGTTTGGCCGCTGGTGCCGGTATGTTCTTGGCCGCTTCTATCACTACGGCATTTACCTTGTTCGTATTGGTTTCTTTAGAAAGGTTGGAGCGACGTATGTATTTGGATGGTGTTAATAAAATACTTACGATAATTTGCTCAACCTCGACTCCCGATCTTAAAGGTATCCGGAAAATCTTGGAAAATAGGAGCATATTTATCGTAAGTCTTTCTTATGAGCATAATTACGACAAGAATACGTCGACAATTACCTATAAAGTCAATGTGAAATCCAAGTCCTCTTACAGTGAGTTATTCACTGAGATTCGAAAACTTGGTTACATTTCACAAATACGTCTTCTAGCTTGACAATGCCGTTTATTCAAGTTCACCCTTTAGCATATGCCCGGCGATACGAGCCGCTTCCTTAACGTATTTACCGCAAGGACGTTTGGCATAATACTGTTGCGTGCGTGCGGAAGGAGCGGGATTCGTCGATGTCTCTTCCGGAGGAAGAAGGCTACGGCAAATGATCGTCCCATGTTTCTCCTTGAATAAAGCCGCCATTTTTTGTACCATGCCATAGTTGCGGGCACGCGCCTCTTGATCTAGCGGATCAAATACCGGATACTTAAATCCGGCTAACATCGCCATTGCGTTTACGGTACCACAAACCTCACGCATGCGTCCGACACCTCCTCCAAAAGATACAGACATCTTTTTCGCCAGCTCTAAATCCAACTCGAAGACATCCGAATAAGCGAGGAATACAGATTGAGCGCAATTATATCCGGACTCGAAGTTGTGGACCGCTTGGTTCACACGCTCCTCTATATCAAAGGATTTCATAGTCAACACAAGCTCTGTCCGCCTTTACCGGGCCAATAATTCCTTTAGCGACCGCTACATGTTCCGGATGATTAGCGTACGTATTTACATCTTCCAAGGTAGGCAATTCAGTAGTTAAAATAATATCCCAAGTCTCCGCCGGATTACAATTAAAATCTACACGGATCATTTTCAATACGTCTATCTTATTGATTAAGGCTTCCAGTTTATCCTTAATTTCTTGCATTTTGGCTTGCTTCTCAGCCGGAGTTTGAAACTCCCTCAACTTAAACATTACAATATGTCTGATCATAATCGCTATACGTTAATTATATATATTACATCTGTTCATCCAAATACGAATCCTTGTATCCAAGGAAATATAAGATACCATCGAGGCCAATCGTAGAGATAGATTGCTTGGCAGTCGCCTTTACCTTTGGTTTGGCATGGAAGGCGATACCTAGACCGGCGATACTAATCATCGGCAAGTCGTTCGCCCCGTCGCCAACCGCTACGGTCTGGCGAATATCCACGTTCTCCACTTGTGCGATCAGGCGTAGTAATTCCGCTTTCCGCTTCCCATCTACGATATCGCCCACATGATTACCCGTTAGCTTGCCATTCTCGATCTCAAGCTCGTTGGCGTATACATAGTCGATATTATATTTTTGTTTAAGGAAATTACCGAAATAAGTGAAACCTCCGGAAAGGATAGCGATCTTGAAGCCCACCTTTTTCAAGATACGCATCAAACGGTCTACACCTTCTGTGATCGGTAGATTCTCGGCGATCTCCTGCATCACGGATACGTCCAACCCCTTTAATAAGGCACAACGCTGGCGGAAGCTCTCGCAGAAATCGATCTCTCCACGCATGGCTGCCTCTGTAATCGCTTTTACTTGATCGCCAACTCCGGCACGTATCGCCAACTCGTCGATAACCTCCGTCTCTATCAAGGTAGAGTCCATATCGAAACAAATCAGACGGCGCATACGGCGATACATGCTATCCTCTTGGAAAGAGATATCCATCTCAAGCTCCGTGGAAAGTTTCATGAACTCCGCTTTCATGCACTCCTTGTTTTTCGGGGTACCACGTACGGAAAACTCCACGCTCGCCTTGGGAGTACGGGCATTCTCGTCCAACGGGATACGTCCCGTGAGCCGCTTGATATCATCAATATTCATATCTTGCTCCGCAACGATCCGGGAAACACCCGCGATTTGCTTGGCCGTAAGCTTACGGCTTAATATCGTGATGATATATCGGTTCTTGCCCTGCATACCTACCCATTTACTATATTCTTGCTCTGTAATGGGATTGAAACGGATATTGACGTCTAATTCGTAACTCTTGAACAGTAGTTCTTTTAATATATCGCCGGAATTTCCTTCCGTGCTTTGAAACAAGATACCCAATGATAAATGGTTATGGATATCCGCTTGACCGATATCGAGGATAACAGCGTTGTTCTTGGCTAGAATCTCCGTAAGAGCTGCCGTTACACCCGGACGATCCGCACCATTGATATTTATCAGTATTATTTCGTCGTTTTGTGCCATATTTGTCATTCTATTAGGCAAAAGTACGTAAGAATTATCGAAAAAGAGTATATTATATTGAACATTTTTGCTTATATTTGTTTTATCGTATTAACGACAAAATGTTTAATGAGAACCTGGCAACCTTAAAAAGTCCTGACCGGCAGGCGAAATGTATGAGAATCCAATTTGAAATCAAGGAAAAGTTGCCCGACATTATTTCTGAAATACTTCATTCAGATAAGTGGCTGACTTTAGTGAGAGATGAGAATCATGGATTGCGACGTGTGACGATTAAAGATCCCTACTTTGATTCAGAGGCATGCGTCGATATCTGGGAGCATGAGATTCATGTAACGACAGCTTGGTCTAACTACACCTATCGAATCTATCAAAAAGGTAATTCTGTTTGGTGCGAATACATTGGCGCTTATAGAGGATTGTTGGAACAAAACCTTTTGCCGACAATGACTCCGAAAGAAAACATTCTGGATTCGGAAGTATTGAACAGTTCTTTGTTTGGTGACAGAAAGGAGACCTTGAGAAATTACAGCGCGGAAAACCTTAAGCTGAAGAATTTTAGGCGGGATAATTTCGCTGCGGAATATCAACTGGCTTCTCCGCAAGACCATCCTAAGATCGTATATGATGAGTTTATTAAAGAAGGGGTTCCAATTCCCCCTCCTGAAGATAGAAAAGAAAAGTCCGGTAATTAATACCGGACTTTTTTTATTTGAGGATCATCGCATGATACCCGAATCCTCGTCACTATTCCAAAGTTTCTTATTGGCCTCCTTGAACTTGCGGCCGAAGTCAAAATTCCAAGAGAAGGTTAGCATCAACATTCGGCTGAAGTCGTTTGCGTACATGTTCGTACGGCTGGGAGCGTAAGCGTTCCGATTTTCCTCTACCCGTTTGTACTGGCTGGAGAAAGGCATCATCAATCCGGCTCCAACGGCGAATTTACCTTGATTGTACCGGAACATAAACATATGGATATTCTCGCCGCCATGCAATAATTCGCCGACAAACGTATTATAGCTACTTTGTATCTGGAACATAGCCATGAATTTCTTGTACATAGCCATGACGGAAGCCCGGTAATACCAATTGTTATAGGTATGCGAATAACTATTTCCTTCGCTGATATAACGATTGACTCCACCTGTCACGGATAGGCTTATGATCCGCTTGATGATAGGGCCGACACGTAATGTCAAGTCACCGCTTAGTTTCTGCCATCCTTTTTGGTTATCGGTAATGCGAATGAACTTATTATTTTCTCGTATCACTTCCTCCATGATCCGGTCCGGGCTATTACTGTAATAAAAGTTTAAGTCTCCGGTGAATATTCCTTTTTTATATAGATAATTGGCTTGCATGTCATAACTCTTATAGGGTTTCAGATAAGGATTTCCCCGGCGTATCTGTAGCGTATCGATATATTGCTCGATGGCGCTTAGTTCCGATAGGCTAGGTGAGACATTATTTACGCTACCGTTTACCCGGAAATACATATTATCCGTAAAGTTATATTGTAAGGATACCTTTGGGCGGAACGTATAATATTGATAATCTTCCTCGCCTTCTTGCTTGAGCCATGAGCGGGAGACACCTATTCCGGCCGTATAATTCAACTTCTTGACACGTCCGCTGAATTCCGTATAGAGATACGTCTCCGACTGTTTCATCTTGGTTCGTCCTCCAACCGTTCCGCTGTAGGTGTTATCCGTCCACGATTGGGTGTGTTTCAATCCTCCTCCCAATCGACCGGCCTCGAATTGCCGTTCGTAGATTCCCTCGCCGATGATGGAATATTTGTCTCCGTCCACGTTCGACAAGATATCCGATAAGAGGATATCGTTTTTCCATTCTTGATACATTTGGTTTGCGTTCGTATGTATGTACGTACCTACCATATTAAGTATCAATGTCTGCTTATGTGGTAAGGAGTGTTGGTAATAAAGGTCGAGGGAAGGACGTTTGGTAGAGTTGCTATTTGGATTCCAAGCGTATGTCTTATCCTCGGGATGGTTATTGGTATACAGGTTCTTGCCGCCACCTTTATCCTCGTCTGATAAGAAATAGCGTAGCGTGGCATTGAAATAATAATGGTCGTTATCTACCAAATTGTAATTAAGAGAGAGGTTATGGGCGGTCTCAGACATTCCTCTTGGCAGACCTTCCGAGGTACGTTCCAGCGTCTCGCCACTCTCAAAGCGGAAGGTCTCGACTCCTTCCGTCCAGATATGATACGGATTCCGGTAGCGGACGGCGTATTGCAATCCGAACTCTGATTTCTTATGATTGAACTTCGTCGATACCTGATCGTCTCCAAAAGAGGTGGTCGGTGAATTACTAAGATCCAGATTGACAGAACCGCCGCTAGTTTCCCTCCGGACAATGTAGTCGAGTACGACAGAGGCGTTACCGTAACGTAAGCCCGGATTATCATGATATTCTACCCGGATTACCTCCTGTGGCGATAAGCCCCGGATATCGGATAGCTCCACCTTGATACCGTTGATACAGAATTGAATCGTCCCTTCATTCGGTAGCGATACGCTATTCCGGATCGGGTCTACTTCCAAACGAGGAAGCATCAAGGCGTTCAATAGATTGATGCCATTGCTGGAGGCCGCTTTTTGCTCGGAGGTAGGGAACGCGATCTTACGGTCCGCCGTATTACGGATAGCGGAAGCGTTGACCGTGACTTCATCTAAGGATATAGAGGAGGATGCCAATGAGATCGTACCGAGATCTATAGGCTGGGAAAGTCCCAGCACGGAGACTACCGAAGTCTTGTAACCTATGGAGGAAACAGATACTTGATAATCTCCGGCCTTGACTTTCTCGATCCGGAAAAGTCCTTTACTATCCGTCGTCGTCCCTGTGATGAATGCGGAATCGGCTGTTTGAAGCGTGATATTCGCGAACTCAAGAGGAGACTTGTCGGATAGATCGATGACTTTCCCCCGGATCTGTAATTGTTGTGCCCGAATACCCCAAGAAAAGGATATAAGAAGGGCTGCCATAATGATTTGTTTCATTATAGTACGATTTAATGATTAAGAAATAATGTGTGTATGTGCTTGTTACTTAGTCCAAATCTCTTCTCCGTTCAGACGGATCTTCTGGATATTGTTGATACGGATATGCAACGTGAGATTTTTATCTTGCCCGGCGTCCCTCGCCCCGCTAACCAATAATAGAGAATCGTGGCGGCTGACTTCCGGCAAATACCGTTTCATTCCCTCGTAATAGAGTAACGACCGGTCCTTTGCTTCCAGTATTTGCCCCCGGGGAAATTCGGAGGCGGTTCTCGTATCGACTTTTATGTTTTCCGCTTTCAACTCCGGATTATCTATCTGGATAATCTGAAACTTTTGCGTGAAACCTGTAAGGCATTTTTCCGACGTAAACTGGGCAACGCCGAAAGTGAGGGCTGGAACGATATATAATGTCGCTATCAAGGCGATAAACATGCGATTACTTTTTTTCATGATTGTCTTTATTTAATGGTAGATATATATAATGTATAGGCTTTCGTAAGCTCGTCGATACCTACGTCTAGCAGGTGCATCTCCTTGAAGACGGCGGGAAGTACCTCTTCCACGAACTGGTTATGGCGCATCTCACGGATTTTTTGCTCGGCGTCGGAAGCGACGAAGTAGCCGATCCCACGCTTGTTGTAAATAATATCGTTGGCTTGCAGGCGCTCGAAGGAACGCATGACCGTATTTGGATTTACCTCCATCTCTACCGCCAGTTCCCGTACGGACGGGATACGGCTATCGGCTTTGTAATTACCACTCAATACCCGGTCGCAAATCCGCTCGGCTATCTGGATAAATATGGATTGATTCGTATTGTAGTTCATCTTAGTTCCTTTTCTTTAAGTTTTAGATAAGCGACGTATAAGACCACGAGGGTCGCGATGAGAAATGCGGGTGTAAAGGCAAAACTTAGCCAATACACGGCGGTATAAAGTGGGGAAGACTCATAACAGAACCTATCCATACCCGGCTGGATGTTCAACGTGCTTATGCATAGATAGACAATCCCTATGATAGAGGCAACTATCAATATATATCCGCCACAAGCGATTCCTAAGGCATACTTCCGGAACGTGACATAAGAGAGGAACATCAAGGAACCGACAAACGCCAGCATGGTGAACTCTTGCAAGGGCATGGTAATGTCCTTGAATGCTACAGGCTGTATATGAATAAGCATGGAGGCTATTCCCGTCCCAATCCAAAACGTGACTTGGTATGTTAAGAATACCACGATACCTTCGATCAGGATAGCGGCAAATTTCTCTTGGTTGCTCGCGGGAAGCGTTAAGAATAATCCTCTAGGGCGGTGTATCATCAAGTTTACGTAGCTACAGAAAGCGATAAAAGTCCCCAATGATCCCAATACATATAATGTAAGGGTACGGAATCTCGTATCCCATAAAATGGAGGATAACAGGAAAAAGAAGAGGACTCCGAGGATGACCAACACCCCATAAGCTAATTTCTTCTTATTCTCTATCCAATCTTTGCGAAGTAAAAGATTGATGCGTTGTATACTAAAATCTGTTTTCATATCTATGTGTATTTTAGGAGTTCATGATTCTTTGGATCTCTTTGGGATAAGTTATCGCCGCATTAAAGAGCAACTCTAAGGATACGGCTGTCTCTTCCTTGTCCTCCCGTGCGGTGACGCCTATTGTCCCTTGCGGGGTAGGCTCGGAATAAAGAGCTTTCTCTTCCGGCAGGAGTGGTCCGAAATAAAGTTTCTCGCCGATCTCGTTCAACGTCTTATTCAATAGGATTTGCCTTTGGTCTAAGATCAATACCGTGTCGATCAAGCTTTCCAGATCCCTGACCTGATGCGTGGAGATAATAACCGTCTGATTGTCATCTATCAAAGAGGCTACCAGTCTGCGGAATGTCGCTTTCGAGGGAATGTCCAGCCCATTTGTTGGTTCATCCATTAGAAGCAGGGGCGTATGAGCGGCCAGCGCCAAGGTTATCGCCACCTTTTTCCGTTGTCCTTGAGACATTTTCGACAGGCGATCGGATAGATTGATCTCAAACGATTCTACGCAAGCCTTGCAGATATCGTCCCTAAATGTCGGATAAAAAGGCGCGTACATCTTTATATATTCTATGGCGGTGACCTCAGGCATGGAGATTTCCTCCGGCAATAAGAAGATCTGCTGCAAGAAACGAGCGTTTCTCTCGGAAGGAATTTCCTCCAATACGAGGCAAGAACCTTGATCCGGAAAGATCTGTCCGCTTAGAAGGTTTAGAAGCGTAGTCTTTCCTTCGCCGTTCTTTCCCAATAAGCCACAGATGTGTCCCGATCCAACCTCAAGATTGATACGATCAAGTACCTCTTTTTTGCGGCTATAGCTGAATGAGAGTTCTTTTAATGTAATCATATGTTTTGCTGCTTTAGTGTATTAGTTTAATAGTACACTGCAAATGTAGTGGAAGTTTTTGAATAAACAAGAGGGAAGGGTATTTTTTTCCTTTTATTTTTCAAGATGGCAGTACAAGGTGATTAAAGGGAATCTCTTAATGCTATTAGCCTCTTTTCCAAGAAGGATTAGCGGTTTGCTCTTGAAGCATTGCTAATTTTTCAGTTGGTGCATGATCTTCTAACGGCTGTTGGAAGATCATGCACCAACTGTTAGATGATTATGCAACAGCCGTTGGATAATCTATACTTAAAGATGAAATCGCTAAGGATACCCTGTTATCGGTCTAAAGGTAGGGGAGCGGGAAGCTAATGATTCTTGATAATTTTGCGGTTCTCTCGGGGAGAAAAAGGTACTCTACTTCTAAATTTATGTTGCAAAACAGTTAATTTTTTATCGATGTGTGCGCTAAAACATATAAAAAAGCTTGCTAATTTGCGGAAAATCGCTATATAATTTGGTAGAAAGAAGTATTTGGCTTTATATTTGCACCCGTTAAAGACAAGTAAGTGTCTCTTTAGCGAAAGAAACATGCTTGTTTACGATCCTGAAAATCAGGAGTCGGGAGTTTGTCCCCCGGGAGATTCCCCCGATTAAGTTTAACGTAAAATTGAAAATATGAAGGTAAGAGCTTATGTTCTCATCGCATCGGTAGCGTTATTAGGAATGTCTGCCGGTTCGAAAAAGGCGAAACTTACCGAGGGTGTGAACCCCGGTGATCTAGCTCCGAGAATAGAGTTTTTGGGAAACGACGCTAAAGCCAGTTTCCACAACCAATTAGGACGTTATACATTGCTCAACTTTTGGGCGGCTTACGATGCGGAATCGCGGGCTCGTAACGTGCAATTGGCGAATGAGGTTAACAAGTTTGGTCCGGACAAAATCGCGATGTGTTCGATCTCTATGGATGAGAAAGAATCTATTTTTACCGAGACGGTAAAGATTGACAAGTTGGATCTGTCAACGCAATTTCACGAAGGACTGGGTAAAGAGTCAGAGTTGTACAAGAAGTATGATTTAAGAAAAGGTTTCAAGAACTTCTTGATTAACGACGAAGGAGTGATAATCGCCGCCAACGTCACCCCGGAAAAACTGACCGAGATTCTGAAAGCAATTTAATCAGTATTATTTAGCAAAGAGGGCTGTTCCACTTCAAGATGGGACAGCCTTTTTTTATCGATTCACGAGTTTTCGTTTCGAGAAGATGAAATATCATGTATAGTCTGAGAAGGAAATGTACGCTTTCTTTTTAAGTCCGTGTTTATTATTAACTCTTTTTGATTTATTAACCCTAATGGATAGGGTGATTGAGAAGGTCCTCTGTCTTTACTGTAAATGAACAACTAACATCCTATAAATAATGAGATCTATACTTTTCTTTATTTGTTTGATCTTTACCTTTGAGGGACAGGCGCAAGAGGTAGAAAAATCCCATATGTGGAAAGTAGAACTCTCCGGTGCCTTGAATAATAATTCAGCATGGGAGGTAGAGCCATCTGTTACTTATCTACCGATTCCTTATGTGGGAATTACTATGGGGTTGCTTTTCTGTAATACGATTGAGAAAGATAGTTATACGGGGTTTTCAAGAGATAATCAGTGGTTCTGGGATTCAGATGAGAGTAATCCGGGCTGTCATTTCTTTGCGTTACGTCCGGCCATCCAGTTAGTAACTCCCGCTTTTAAATTCGGGAAAGACAAGGATACGGGACTCTCTTTGGTCGTTTCACCCGGATTAACCATTCCTTTGCCTGTCAATCAAGAGTTTAATATAAGCTATGTTCCAAACACTCCCGGGGTATGGATACCTCAAAAATTCGATCATATAAAGAACAAGGGAGGTAAATCGTTATTTTATCATATTAAAAGTATGTTGAGCCTCGATATAGACCAGCGGTATATATTCTCTTTGGGGTATATATTTTCGAATTTTGATTTATATAGTGGAGGGCGAAACTTCATTGTAGAGGGGAAAAGGCTTAGTATGCCTCGGATTCGTTTTATGCATTCATTCTTTCTAAGTATCGGATATCGGTTTTAAATCGTTTCATACATTGTCTTTCTCGTTTAGCCCAAAAAGGGAGAGCTGTTTTTAAGGCTCCTCCCTTTTGCATAAGCTTATATATAATAATGTATAGGATTTATCGAATTGCTTCTACTTCTTCCGTACGCAAAGGGATCTTCTTTCCTAATAGACGAGCGCCGTTCTCGGTAATCAGATAGTCTTCCTCGTTACGTATGCCGCTGAAATCTTTATATGTGAACAGCTTGTCGTAATTGATAAATTCGGTGAACTTGTTCTGGCTTCTCCAGAAATCCATCAGTTCGGGGATGAAGTAAACGCCCGGCTCGATGGTCAAGACAAAACCCGGTTCCAGCTTACGTCCCAAGCGCAATGACTTACGTCCGAATTCCGTACTCTTCGGCTGTCCGTCATAACCAACGTATACCTCTCCCAGATTCTCCATATCGTGCACATCCAATCCCATCATGTGTCCTAGGCCACAAGGCATAAACATGGCGTGAGCACCGGCTTTTGACGGCCTCCATCGGATCTCCTTTCACGAAACCAAGGTCCTTTAAACCCTCCATGATCACTTTACAAGACAACTCATATACATCCACGAAAGGAATACCCGGGCGCAAAGCCGCTACGGCAGCCTCATGGGCGGCTACTTGAATATCATAGATGTCTTTTTGACGGGTCGTGAACTTGGAGTCGGCCGGGATGGTGGAGGACATATCTCCGGCATATCCCATCTCAGTCTCGGCGCCGGCGTCCAATAACAGCATATCGCCGCTCTTAATCATATGGCTATGATCATGGTTGTGCAACGTCTGCCCGTTGATCGTCGCGATGATCGGGAAAGAGAGTTCGTAATTGTTGGCGAAAGCAACTTCGGCAACGGCAGCCGCTACATCCGACTCCCGGATTCCCGGACGTACGGTACGCATGGCAGTCAGGTGCATATCGGCGGTTACGATACAGGCTTTCTCGATCTCGGCAATTTCTTCCTCGCTCTTGTAATTCCGTTGGTTTACGACACCCATGATAAAAGGCACGGAAGGTTTCTCCGCGCCGGGTACGATACCCAACCATTGGAATAACTTGATCTGGTGTTCCGCACGATACGTCGGCAGATAATGGATTGGCTGGCCTTTTTGCTGGGCATTCTTCAAGTATGAGAAGGTGTTGAAGCAACTGTCCGTCGATCCGCGCATCATCAAGCGGGTGGTCGTCGCTCTTTATGAAGCCGAGGTCAATGTCGTGGCGCATGCCTGGCGGGGGACGGTTCTGGCCGATATCGAAGCCGACAGGATCAGCCTCCTGTTGCAAGACGAAGGTCCCGGCATTCCCGATATCGGACAGGCCATGCAGGAAGGTTTCTCCACCGCATCGGCAGCCGTCCGCGAGATGGGGTTCGGTGCAGGCATGGGGTTGCCCAATATGAAGAAGAATGTAGATGAATTAACGATCGAGAGCAAAGTCGGAGAGGGCACGGTTGTCCGTATGCTGACCTATTTCTCCGCAAACGACAGATAGCCATGGAAGAGACAAAGTTTTACCACGCATTGAAAATAGACAATGACCGTTGTGTCGGCTGTACCCACTGCATGACGAAGTGCCCGACCGGTGCGATCCGCATCCGCGAGGGGAAAGCCTCCATCCGTAAAGGTTGGTGTGTGGACTGCGGCGAATGTCTGAAAGCCTGTCCGACGGAAGCCATCTATGTAGAGCAGGACGACTTCCAGAAGATCTTCGACTACAAGGCCCGTGTCGTGCTGGTCCCGACGGTCTTTATCGGGCAGTTCTCCAAATATACGACGGAGGAAGAGATTTTCAGTGCGCTGTACGAACTGGGGTTTACGCATGTGTTCCAGGTCGAGTTTACGGCAGACATGATCCATCGCGAGATGCTCAGGCAGATGGAGCTGGCGGAGGATAAACCTGTCATCAGTTCGTTTTGCCCGGCTATCGTCCGGCTGATACAGGTGCGCTTCCCGGCCCTGGTCGATAATATCTTGTTGGTGAAGCCGCCGGTCAATGCGACAGCCACTTACTATCATAAGGTATTGGAAGAAGACGGTTTCTCGTCCGAAGAAATCGGTATTTTTTATGTGACGCCCTGTGCGGCGAAGATCGCCTCCCTGAAAGGTGCGGAGGGATATTCGTCCACGATCAAAGGATCGTACGCCACGAGGCTCAATTCAGTGATTGCGTATTTATGCAACGTAATATGGAGAAGCACGGTAAACTAGATCAAGAGCATGCCTTCCGTATCGTTGAGAAGACCTGGGGGAAAGATCGTTTGAATAAAGATTGTTATAAGAAAGGAGCCAAATATGAAGGTCAGTGATTTAGTGAAGATGTTGAATCTTACTGTATTTTGTGGAGAAGAGGGCCTTGATACAGAGATAACCGGGGGCTATACGAGCGATTTACTAAGTGATGTCATGGGACATATCGAGGAGGGTATGCTATGGATTACCATGCAAACCCATCAGAATATACTGGCCGTGGCTACTTTAAAAGACGCCTCCGCTGTATTGATCGTGAACGGAACCTCTCCGGATGATGAGACCTTACAAAAAGGTAGGGAAGAGGCTGTCCCTCTTTTAGGAACTACACGCTCCGCGTTCGAGGCTTCCGGTATGATTTACCGCTTATTACAGAATGAGAATGGATGAAACAGTATTTAGCTGATTTACATATCCATACTTGCCTGTCGCCATGTGGCAGTCTGGAAATGAGTCCATCGGAGATCGTGCGTCGTTCCTTAGCGAAAGGTTTGGATGCTATTGCCATTACGGACCATAATACGACCTTACAATGCCCGGAGATTCAATCCCTTGGCGAGAGATTCGGACTAAGGGTCTTTGCGGGCGTAGAAGTTACGACCCGTGAGGAAGCGCATTGTCTGGTTTATTTCCCGACCGATGAATCCCGTAAGCGATTCCAACGATATTTAGAAGAGCATCTCCCTCCAATTCCAAATGATCCGGAACGTTTTGGCGATCAAGTTTGGGTGAATGCGGAGAATGAGATTCTAGGAGAAGTACCCTATCTTTTGCTCTCCGCCTTGGATCAAAGCGTAAACCAAATAGCCGCTCAAGCACGTAAGGTGGATGCTCTATTTGTAGCCGCCCATGTAGAACGTCCGTCATTCAGCTTGATCAGTCAATTAGGTTTTATAGACCCCTGCTTATCTTTAGATGCTATTGAATATAATAATCAGCAAAGATACAGTAAGTTATTGTCTATTCACGGGTATTTGAAAGAGCAGACTCAATACTCAGCCTCGGATGCTCATTGCCCCGAACAAATAGGTACTCAGCCCTCCATTTGGCAAACGGAGGAATTAACCTTCGATGGCTTACGAAAGGCTTTTGATCAAAAAGACAATCACTTAATTTTCGCCTCTCATGGATAATCTCTCGTTTCATATCACGGATATAACCGCTAATAGTATCAGAGCAAAAGCTTCTGATATAGAGATAGATATACAGATAAAGGACACATCCATATGTATTCGTATCGCGGATAATGGCTGTGGCATGGATCCGGAAACAGTCTCTCTGATCCGTAATCCGTTTTATACGACTCGCACGACACGAAAAGTGGGTCTAGGCTTACCTTTCTTGATACAAAACGCGGAGCAAACAGGCGGGAATGTGGAAATATCTTCCATACAGGGAAAAGGTACGGTAGTTGTTGCTTGTTTTGTCTCATCTCATATTGATTGTCCGCCTTGGGGAGATTTGGCGGGTACAATGGCTATGCTTATAGGCAGTAATCCAGACATAAACATTCATTTCTCATATCATTCAGATCTGGTTTCATTTGATATCAGTACGCGAGAGCTTAAAGAAATCCTAGAGGACATGCCATTAAGTCATCCGAAAGTCATGCTTTATTTGAAGGAGTTAATAGCGAATCAAATAGTCGCGTCAAGCTGAATTAATCTTTTCATATAGGTGATCTGATCTTTTCACAGCTGTGATACGATCTTTTCACATCCATGAAACAAACGTTTCACAGCCGTGAAAAGATCTGTGTCTTTACTCAAAGCAGCTACAAGCTTTGCTTGAATGCACTAATTTATCCTTATCTTGCTATTAATTTTATAATTCCCATTATGTTTAATAGTATTATGAACGATCAAAAAATGACTACTCCGATACATGATACACAAATAAAAAACCGCCTAGTAACCTTATATTACTAGACGGTTCCATTTATTCTGAAAGAAGAAATTACTTATTCATCTCTGCTTCAATAGCATCGAATTTATCACCCATATTCAAGTTGTAGTAAATACCTCTTAAAGCGGTCATATATTCTCTTTCTTCTGGTTTCATTTGGTGAGCTTTCTCAAAGTAAGGAAGAGCTTGCTTAAAAAATTCCTTAGCTTTGCCTAATTCCTCTTGATATTGTTTTGCGTCGTTGATCATATTAGCCTCACCTTGCTTGTTTACACCTTGGTTGTAATATACACGACCTAAGTTAGAGAGAGATTCGATATAGTCCGGATTGATCGCCAATGCTTTCTTGAAATACTCTTCAGCTTTAGCGTAATCTCTCAAACCAGTCTCATAAACACGGCCCATTACATCGTAAAGCTGTGGATTGTTGGAATCCTTAGCGATAGCTGTGTTCAAATATTCAATAGCTTTCTCATTTCTATTAGAATAGATGTAATTGTTTATAAGGCTCATTAAGAAATACTGTTCCTCAGGGAATTTATTCAAACCTTCTTCCAAAGTCTTCTCTAAATTCACGGTATCTTTAGCTTGCTCATACTCATAGCATAAGTATTGATATACCTCGCTTGCTCTATAATCCGTATTTTTAGCACGCTCTAACGCTGCGATAGCTTTTTGAGAATCGCCAAGTTGGGTCGCTGCTACAGCGGCATAGAACTGAACTGTCATGAAGTTTGAATCTCTTTCAGCGACAGCCTCACCTTTAAACATTGGCATATCAGATATTTTCAGGTATTGCTCGAAGAAATCGTAAGCTTTGTTATAATCTTTCTGATCGAAATAGTAAGCACCACCATTGATGTAATATACGTGGTTTGCTCCTAGGATACCTTTGATATCTTTCGTGAACTTAGGTTTAACTTTTCCTTTTTCATTAGGAAGTTGATCTAACTCATATGCTTTCTCAAAGTATGGCAAAATACTACCCAATGCCTCGTACATAACAGGCTCGTCCGGTTGTTGGCCCAAGACTTGTTTAGTTCTTTCGTTGCTGAACTGTTGATCCTCGATAAAACCGGCAACATACCAAGTTTTAGCGTCATCCTTTGTTTCTGGATTTTCCAAAGCTCCTTTAATAAGAGTTCTGGCTTCCGAGAAATCAGGAGTTGAACCCTTAGCTATACTTTGAGCCTCATTTACAGCTTTTTTCTGTGCAAAAGAGACCGATGCTGCGACACATAGTGCCACTGTTAATAATACTCGTTTCATTGCGATAGTAATTTTGAGATTAATATTTCTATTTGTTTAAAATTATTCAGTTATTTCTTCGTTATCATTTTGTTCGTTATCCTCCTCTGATTCCGGTAGATCAACATCGGTACCTAGACTAGCTTGATTTTCACTCAACTCTCTTCCCTCATTCTCTTGTCTGGCTTCTTGTTCCGCTTTTTGCTCGGCTATTTCCTCTTCACTCTCAGACAATACTTTACATACAGAAGCGATTTCGTCGTTGCGCTTTTCTAGATTAATCAAACGAACACCTTGAGTAGCACGTCCTATTACGTTCAAATCGGCCACTTTCATACGGATAGCGATACCCGACTTATTGATAATCATTAAATCGTTCTCGTCCGTAACATTCTTGATGGCAACTAATTTGCCGGTCTTCTCCGTGATATTAATGGTTTTTACGCCTTTACCGCCACGATTCGTTATACGATAATCCTCGATAGAGGAACGTTTTCCATATCCCTGCTCCGATACGACAAGTACGGTCTCTTTTTCCTTGTCCTTGATACAGATCATACCTACGACTTCATCGGTATTATCCTCGTCCAAAGTCATACCTTTCACTCCGGAAGCCGTACGGCCCATTACACGTACTGCGCTTTCATGGAAACGGATCGCCCGGCCGTTACGGTTCGCTATGATCACCTCGTTGTTGCCATTCGTCATACATACTTGGATCAAGCCATCGTCTTCACGCAATGTAATAGCGTTCACACCGTTTTGACGAGGACGGGAATAGGCCTCCAACAAGGTCTTTTTGATCACACCTTTCTTCGTACAGAATAATAGGTAATGAGAATTAATGAATTCCGTATCGGTGGTTAATTTCTTAACACGTATAAAAGCTTGTACCTTATCATCCGGCTCGATATTCAGAAGATTCTGGATCGCACGTCCTTTAGCGTTCTTAGCTCCTTCCGGAATCTCGAATACCTTCAACCAATAACATTTACCTTTTGCCGTGAAGAATAATAAGGTTGCGTGCATGGATGCCGGATAGATATACTCAACGAAATCCTCGTCTCTAGTCTCGGAACCCTTCGCTCCTACACCACCACGGCCTTGCGCACGGAACTCACTTAACGGGGTACGTTTGATATATCCCATATGAGATACGGTAATGATCATCTCATCATCCGCGTAGAAATCCTCCGGATTTAATTCCTCAGAGGCGTAAACGATATCCGTCTTACGTTCGTCGCCAAATTTATCCTTGATTTCCAATAATTCATCTTTGATAACCTTCATACAAAGGTCCTCATTCTCCAGAATCTCATTCAAATAAGCGATCAACTTCTCGATCTCCTCATATTCCGCACGCAATTTGTCTTGTTCCAGACCTGTCAACTGACGAAGTCTCATCTCGACAATCGCACGTGCTTGAAGCTCAGATAAAGAGAAACGTTCGATCAAACGCTCGATAGCCTCTTGCGGACTCTTGGAAGACTTGATAATCGCGATTACCTCGTCTATATTATCAGAAGCGATGATCAAGCCTTCCAATATATGAGCTCTCTCTTCCGCTTTCCTCAATTCATATTTTGTACGCCGGATAACGACCTCATGACGGTGCTCAACAAACGCCTTGATTAAGTCTTTTAAGTTAAGCAACCTCGGACGGCCGTTCACCAAAGCGATATTATTGACGCTGAATGAGGATTGCAGAGCCGTAAGCTTATACAATTTATTCAGCACGACACTCGAGTTTGCGTCACGTTTCACGTCAACTACGATACGCATACCGCTACGGTCGGACTCGTCATTGACATTGGAAATGCCATCGATACGCTTCTCGTTTACCAGGTCAGCGATATACTTGATCAACTCAGCCTTATTTACCAAATAAGGAATCTCGGTAATAATAATCTTCTCATGATTATTCTCCACCTCAATCTCGGCTTTACCGCGAAGGATGATACGTCCCCTACCCGTCTCGAAAGCGTCTTTCACGCCTGCGTAGCCATAAATTGTAGCGCCTGTAGGGAAGTCCGGAGCCTTGATATATTGCATTAAGCCCTCTACCTCGATATCTCCCTTGGCATCGATATAAGCGATACAACCATCTAATACCTCGCTCAAGTTATGAGTCGGCATATTCGTAGCCATACCAACGGCGATACCCGATCCACCATTTACAAGTAAGTTAGGAACACGAGTCGGTAATACGGTCGGCTCCTTCAACGTATCATCGAAGTTAAGCTGGAAATCTACCGTGTCCTTATCGATATCCCGGAGCATTTCTTCGGCGAGTTTACTCAGTCGTGCCTCTGTATAACGCATAGCGGCAGGACTATCACCGTCCACTGAACCGAAGTTACCTTGTCCGTCTACTAACGGATAACGCATAGACCATGTCTGGGCCATACGAACCATGGCGAAATATACAGACGAGTCGCCATGTGGATGATATTTACCTAAAACTTCACCAACTATTCTCGCAGATTTTTTATAAGGTTTGTCGGATGTGTTACCCAGTTCATTCATTCCAAATAAAATACGGCGGTGAACCGGCTTAAAGCCATCCCTAACATCAGGAAGAGCACGTGAAACAATGACAGACATTGAATAATCAATGTATGCCGATTTCATTTCCTCTTCGATGTTAATCTTAATAATTCTGTCTTGATCAACCATTTAGTTTTATATTAATTACACTCAATATCTCACCTCTGAAAAATTGCACTAAGGTAAGGTTTTTCCGTATACTACGAAAGAATTTGTCTTGAAATTTTGAGCCTTCGGGCTTTTCAAGGCTTATTAAGGAATAATGGCACGAAATTTGATGATAGTTGGAATAGATTATGTAACTTTGCGTAATCAGTACATATATAATATAGTATGAAAAATTATTCGAAAAGATTGATTGACGTGATTGAGTATAGCCGTGAAGAAGCGGCTAGGCTCCAGAATAGCTATATCGGGCCGGAACATTTGATGCTAGGCATCATCCGGGAAGGCGAAGGCGAGGCAATGCGTGTCTTGCGAGAGCTACATACCGATCCGATGGATATTAAACGCAAGATTGAGCAAGAAATAAAGAACACATTCGATTCTGAGGATTCTGTCCAGCATGAGATCGCTATAAGTAAGACTACAGAACGTGTCTTGCGTATGAGTATGCTGGAATCTCGTTTATTCAAGGAAGATGAGACCGATACGGAACATCTTCTATTGGCGATATTGAAAGAGGAGTTTAATGTTGCTGCCAAGGTGTTGAACGATGCGGGTATTACTTATCGTTCCGCATATAATATATTAGTAAGCGGAACCGGTTTGAACAATATGGAGGAATTCGACGAGATCAGCGACGGATATACGGATGATGACGAAGATGACGAGGACGAAGGTTTCTCTTCTCGTCGTGAGGCATCTCGCCCCTCTTCCGGTGCTGGAGCGGGAGCCGCTCAACCGAAATCCCCTAATGATACACCTGTTCTGGATAACTTCGGAACGGATATGACACGTGCCGCCGCAGAAAACCGTCTAGATCCGATTGTGGGACGTGAGAAGGAGATCGAGCGTTTGGCCCAGATATTAAGCCGTAGGAAGAAAAATAATCCGGTATTGATTGGTGAGCCGGGTGTGGGTAAGTCGGCTATCGTAGAGGGATTGGCTTTACGCATTATTCAGCGTAAGGTTTCCCGGGTGTTATTCGATAAGCGTGTGATTAGCTTGGATATGGCTTCTATTGTCGCCGGTACGAAATACCGCGGACAATTCGAGGAACGTATTAAGGCTATCTTGAATGAGTTATCGAAGAACCCGAATATCATCCTCTTTATCGATGAGATTCATACGATTGTTGGCGCTGGTTCCGCTTCCGGGTCTATGGATGCGGCGAATATGCTGAAACCTGCGTTGGCTCGTGGTGAGATTCAATGCATTGGCGCTACTACTTTGGATGAATATCGTAAGAATATCGAGAAAGACGGTGCGTTGGAACGTCGTTTCCAGAAAGTGATCGTTGATCCGACTACGGCGGAAGAAACTTTGCAGATCTTGCGTAATATCAAACCTCGTTATGAGGAGCACCATAACGTGATCTATACTGAAGATGCTTTACAAGCGTGTGTAAAATTGACAGAAAGATATATCAGCGACCGTAATTTCCCGGATAAGGCGATCGATGCTTTAGACGAGGCCGGTTCCCGTGTACATATATCTAATATCATTGTTCCGAAAAGTATCGAAGAGCTTGAGGCAAAGATCGAGGATACGAAGAATGAGAAATTAGCGGCCGTGAAATCTCAGAACTTTGAGTTAGCCGCAAGTTTCCGTGATAAGGAGCGTCAGTATTTATTGCAACTGGAGGCTGCGAAAGCTAAATGGGAACAAGAGCTTCAAGAACATCGGGAGACCGTTGATGAAGAGAAGGTCGCTGAAGTTGTTGCCATGATGTCCGGTGTACCTGTTCAACGTATCGCTAAGGCAGAGAATGTCAAGCTTCTGGAAATGGCGGACGTATTGAAAAGTAAGGTGGTCGGGCAGGATGATGCTGTTCAAAAGATCGTAAAGGCAATTCAACGTAACCGTGTTGGCTTGAAAGATCCGAATAAGCCGATCGGAACTTTTATGTTCCTAGGACCGACGGGTGTAGGTAAAACTCACTTGGCCAAGAAGCTTGCTGAATATCTATTTGATTCGGCGGATTCTTTGGTACGTATCGATATGAGTGAATACTTGGAGAAATAGGTGGCCAGTTAACAGAGAAAGTACGTCGCAAGCCCTATTCGGTGGTCTTATTGGACGAGATCGAGAAGGCACATCCGGATGTATTTAACTTGCTGCTGCAAGTCTTGGATGAAGGCCGTTTGACGGATAGTCTGGGTAGACGTATTGATTTCAAGAATACGATCTTGATCATGACTTCCAATATTGGTACCCGGCAATTGAAAGATTTCGGCCGTGGCGTTGGTTTCAATACCCAGATGGCTGGTGAGCCGGATAAGGATTTCTCCCGTAGCGTGATCCAGAAAGCGTTGAATAAAGCATTTGCTCCAGAGTTCTTGAACCGTGTGGATGATATCATTATGTTCGATCAGCTTGATAAAGCCGCTATTCATAAGATTATCGATATTGAGTTGCAGGGTCTGTATCAGCGTGTATCAAATCTGGGCTATGAGTTGTCGATCACAGACGAGGCAAAAGATTTCATTGCGACAAAAGGCTACGATATCCAATTCGGTGCCCGTCCGTTGAAGCGTGCGATCCAGAAGTATCTGGAAGATGAGATGGCGGAGATGATTATCCGTGCCTCAGTAGGTGAAGGCGATACGATTATCGTAGACTTTGATAAGGAAGAGCAGAAAATCACGACTTCGATAAAAAAGAAAGATGCTGAATAAGTTTGTCTATGAATATAGAAGCCGGGCGTGAGTCCGGCTTTTTTTATGTTCGTCCATCTTATTCGTCTGTCATTTTGACACGCAAAAAAAGCATGACCTAATAGAATAGATCATGCTCTTATTTCTTTTTTTACTTAAGTACGCAGGATGAGACTTGAACTCACACGCCGTAACCGGCACTACCCCCTCAAAGTAGCGTGTCTACCAATTCCACCACCTGCGCTAGGAAGGGTGCCCAGAACAGGACTCGAACCTGCACGATCGCAAAACCACTCGCACCTGAAACGAGCGCGTCTACCAATTCCGCCACCTGGGCAATCAATACGAGAAAGAGCGGAAGACGGGACTCGAACCCGCGACCCTAACCTTGGCAAGGTTATGCTCTACCAACTGAGCTACTTCCGCATATACAACCGCTTTGTTCTCGATTGCGAGTGCAAAGGTAGTGATTTCATTGAAACCACCAAGCCTTTGCGTTACTTTTTTATTGGATTTTTTTGACCAATTCCCGTAAATAGTTGTGTCATAACAGATGCTGCTTTATTAGCCGCTACGATAACATCGGCACCATCATTTACAAAGTCGTCAGCGAAGTGATAACCTTCGTTCGTGATGACAGACATACCGAATACACGCAAGCCCGCATGACGTGCCACGATTACTTCCGGTACCGTACTCATGCCGATCGCATCTCCCCCGACTTTTCCATAGAAAGCGTACTCGGAAGGAGTCTCGAAGGAAGGGCCTGTCAAACCTACATATACACCTTTCTTTAACGGGATAGATCGGGAGGCGGCTATTTCTTCCACATAGCGGATAAATTCACGATCATAAGCACGTGTCATATCCGGGAAACGAGTGCCGAAATCCTCATTGTTCGGACCGATCAATGGGTTCGGCATCATATTGATATGATCCCGGATGATCATCAGATCACCTACCTTGAACGTATTATTGATACCTCCGGCGGCGTTCGAGACCAAAAGGTTCTTGATTCCTAAGAGCTTCATTACACGTACGGGAAAAGTGACCTGTTGCATTGTGTAGCCCTCATAGTAATGAAAACGGCCTTGCATAGCCAAGACTTGCTTATCCCCTAGTTTGCCACAAATAAAATTCCCCTTATGCCCGGTAGCGGTAGATTTCATAAAATGTGGGATCTCCGCATAAGGTATCACTATAGGATCTGTTATTTGATCGGCTAAAGAGCCTAAGCCACTACCAAGGATAATGGCGGTCTCCGGGTTACCTTCGATCCGGCTAGCTAAATAGGCGGCCGCTTCCCGATATTGTTCGGTTTTAATCATTTCCATATTTAATCAATTTAACGTTTCATCAAGTTATAAGCTATCTCTGCCGCTTTCTCCATAATCTCGTCCTCTCCCGGTACCTTCTTATTCTCCATCAATATTTTACCATCACAGATAACGGTATCCACGCAACTGCCGTTGGCGGCGTATACAAGATTTGAGACGAAATTGAAGTTCGGGGTAAAAGCGGGGGTGTTGAGATCTATCAAACATAGATCGGCTAAATACCCTTCCTTGATCTGCCCGGCTTTTAAACCGAACATAGCGGCTCCTTCCGCAGTAGCGGCTTGCAGCATCTCATTTGCGGTCAAGGCTTCGGGATCCTTTCGCCAAGCTTTTCCTAACAGGGAAGCCAGCTTCATCGCCTCGATCATATCCAGATTATTGGAAGAAGAACAACCGTCCGTTCCCAATCCCACGGTAATACCCAATTGGCGCATTTCCTTGAACTTAAAATGCATGCCGGAAGCCAGTTTCATGTTTGAGGCCGGGTTATGTACGACTTTCACCTCGTGATCGGCCAACATACGAAGCTCGTCATCATCGATGTAAATTCCATGAGCGATGATCAAACGTGGAGAAAGCACACCTAACTCATATAAATAACGTACGGGAGTGAGTCCGAATCTATCGAGAGAGTCTTTCACTTCCCCCTCTGTCTCTGCCAGATGCAGATGGATAGGGATTTGATGTTCCATAGCGAACCGATGCGCCCATTTCAGAAGCTCACCGGAAACGGTATAGATGGCGTGCGGCCCGATCGAGAAGCGAACCCGTTTGCTGTAGTTATCCACATCTTGGATCAGTCGCTCGTTATGGCGTTTGCATTTCTCCGCCTCTTCTTTATCAAAACCATCGAAGCAAACGCCGGCTATGATACCTCGCAATCCCATCTCTTCCGTCACATCGGCCGTGACACGAGGGCGTTGATACATGTCGAAGAAAGTGGTCGTGCCACTTTTTATCATTTCCAAGCACGCTAATTTCGCTCCCCAATATACATCCTCACGGGTCATTTTCGCCTCATTCGGCCAGATCTTTTGCTCAAGCCATGGCATAAGCGGCATATCATCGCCGAAGCCGCGGAACAAAGTCATGGCAGCATGTGTATGAGCGTTCACGAAACCGGGAATGACGGCTTTACGGCTACCATCCAGTATCTTATCGGCAGGAAAAGACAAGCCCCGCTCCTATTTGCTTGATCTCTTTTCCTTCGATATAGATATCAATCGTCCTATCGTTAAACAGGACATTCTTTATTAATATACTCATCTTCTTCCTTCTTATTTATATAAACGGTAGAATTCCGCTACCGACTCGATTCCCTTGAAGAAGATATCCAACTCCTGACTCTCGTTGGGCGAATGGATCGCGTTTTGCTCCAAGCCGAATCCCATCAGTACGGTCTTGATACCTAATACCTGCTCAAATGTAGAGATAATAGGAATGCTACCTCCGCGACGAACCGCCAACGGCTTCTTCCCAAATGCGATGCCAACAGCCTTTTCTGCCGCTTGATAAGCCGGCAAGTCGATCGGACAAACATATCCTTGCCCGCCATGGCTGGGCGTAACTTTCACTTTCACATAAGGTGGAGTCACACGAGTTATATACTCCTCAAACATTTGGGAGATCTTGGCATGATCTTGGTGTGGAACCAAACGAGTGGAAACCTTGGCATAAGCCTTTGAAGGCAATACCGTTTTGCTTCCTTCCCCCGTATATCCGCCCCAAATACCACAGATATCGAAAGAAGGCCGACAACTATTACGTTCTAGCGTAGAATAGCCTTTCTCTCCGAAAAGAGAGTCTACCCCGATCGCTTTCTTATATTTTTCCTCGTCGAATGGGATTTGGGCGATCATCTCCCGTTCCGCGGAAGATACATCCTCCACGTCGTCATAAAAACCCGGGATCGTGATGCGTCCATCCACGTCGGTGATATCTGCCATCAATTTGCAAAGTACATTGATCGGATTCGCTACGGCTCCGCCAAAATGACCGGAATGCAAATCGCGGTTCGGTCCGGTTACTTCTATTTCCCAGTAAGCCAAACCACGTAAGCCTGTCGTGAGCGACGGTGTTTCAGCGCTGACCATGCTTGTATCGGAAACGAGGATTACATCCGCTTTCAATAATTCTTTATGTTCCCGGCAAAAATCTTCCAAGCTAGGAGAACCTATCTCCTCCTCTCCTTCGAAAATAAACTTCACGTTACACTGTAACAAACCTTCTTTAATCGCTGTCTCAAAACCTTTTACTTGAATCATACCCTGTCCCTTATCATCGTCTGCTCCACGGGCCCAAATGCGTCCGTCCCGGATCACCGGCTCGAAAGGTTCACTCTTCCACAGTTCTAGTGGTTCGGCAGGCATTACATCGTAATGAGCGTAAACCAATACGGTCGGAGCATTGGGAGATACCATTTTCTCGGCGTATACGACAGGATTGCCTTTCGTAGGCATTACCTCGGCCTTATCCGCACCGGAAGACAGCAGCACCTCTGTCCAACGTTGGGCACATGTCAACATGTCCGGCTTATTCTCATGCTTGGCGCTGATTGACGGAATGCGGATTAAAGAGAACAATTCTTCAAGAAAACGATCCTTATTGGATTCGATATAAGATTTTACTGACATAGCGTTTTATTTTATGTTTATAAATTGTAGCAAATATAACGAAACAGATGGGGATTGCAAGAGATTTTATGCTATTTTAGCCGTGTTACTGCAATAGGCGTGCAGTAACACGGCAAGGCGGATTGCAGTATACGAGAGAGTTTCATCCCATGATCCATTTAGCTCGTTCACCTAATATACGGTACATGAACCAAGTAAACGCCCATGAGATTATGAAAATCAAAAGTGCCATTATGGGTACTTGCAAAGGTATCGGTAAATCAAACTTCCCGATCAAGATAAAGATCGGACCTACGACAAAGTAATGTACGATATAGATTCCGAAACCATATTTGGATATTTTCGATAGTTTTTTAGCTATGAGAGTATTATGAATACGTACCTTTTGAAGAAGAATAAATACAGCCGCCGTCATTAAGACTACATTCGGACTACAGAAGGTGAAAAATAACTCCATATCCAATTCTGTTGCCTTGGGATTCGCTGCGGCCGAACTGAATCCACTATAGGTTATGGCATAACCAACCACAAACATGGCTGCACAAATAGCGAAGGTTTTCCAAATATTCCAATTATTACCTTGTTTTAAGTAATGTCCTAATAGGAGATATCCGTTGAATCCTGCGAAATAATAAAACATGCCGAATTGATTCCACGTCGCTTCCCCGTATAAATATTTGCTGATATAGGCAGACATATAAGGCAAGAAAAGAGATACGAACCATATCCCTAAATAGACCCTCTCTTTGGAACGATCCGCCTTCTCGATCCATGCGGAGAAGAATGGCATATACAGATACAATCCGATGAGTAAATAAATGTACCACATATGGTTTTCCTTAAAACTGAAATTGAACGGGATCATGGCGATGTCTTTCAATGCGTCGGATAAGGATTGTGACTCATTTCCTTGCACATAGCAGAAAAACTCACCGATTATCTCTTTCGGCAAACCTAATAGCCCTGTAACCCAAGGGAATATCTTGTATAATACAGACCATATCAAAAAGGAAATAATACCCTATATATTCTCTTTTATAGAAAACACCTAAAGATTGTTCCCGTATAGGCAATAGTAAAAGTCCCGTCATCATAACGAAAAGAGGAACAGAGGGCCGTAAAAGAGAGCCGTAAACAGCGGCCCAATGTTTATATTCCGGTAAACTTCCGAGTGTAGGTGAGATATAAAAAGGATCTATACAATGTACTCCGATAACCATCAGCATAGCTACGGTTCGTATTACATCGAGCCACACGATATGTGACTGTGTTGTTGCGTTGTTCATGGATTTATGTGTTAAATTTAAAAGATGGGTGACAAAGATAGAGCTTAGTATGAGAATTTAATTTATCTTTATTGTTAATTTATTGTATCAAGTATTATGGTCAAACGAATTATCATTATTGGCGCTACCTCCGGTATCGGCTATGAGGTTGCTAAGATTTATTGGAAACGAGGATATCAACTGGGATTGGCTGGCCGTCGGGTGGATCGGTTGGAAGAGTTTCGTAAGCAAGATCCGGAACATATCCGGATAAAGCAGTTGGACGTGACCGCCGAGGATGCCGCCGATCGTTTAGACGAATTAATCCGTGATTTAGGAGGAATGGACATCTTCCTGCTCAGTTCAGGGATCGGCAACCAGAATAAATACTTAGATACTTCCATTGAACAAGCTACGATACAGACGAATGTGACGGGTTTTACACGTATGGTACTAGCTGCTTATCGTTATTTTTCCAGTCAAGGTGGTGGGCATATATCTGTAATCAGCTCTATTGCCGGAACCAAAGGATTAGGTGTCGCTCCCTCCTACTCGGCTACCAAACGATACCAAAATATTTATATAGACGCTTTAGCCCAACTTTCCCGTATGGAGAAACAGCCTATTACATTTACGGATATCCGTCCGGGATTTGTCCGTACGGATTTATTGAAAGACGGCAGGAATTATCCTATGCTGATGTCTCCCCAATACGCCGCCTTGCGTATCGCTAACGCTATAGACCGGAAAAAGAGAAGGGCGATCATCGATTGGAGATACGCTATCCTTGTCTTTTTCTGGAGACTGATCCCTGAATGGCTTTGGGAATGGCTGCCAATACGGAATTAGGATCGGGTATGTTAGAGATTTATCTTTTTTGCTTCTACATTAGATTTTCTCTTGCGCCGGGAGCATGCTGAAGGACTGCGCCGACTATCTGGCAACTATCTAATTCATCACAATCGCCACATGTATTAAAGCCTTTTCCGGATACACATTTGCGTATTTCACAATAATCACTGCAATACGCAAATTTCACTCCGTCCGCACGACACCCCATACAGTTTATAGTTGCGGCTGTAATTTCGGGCGCATTGTTCATGGCGCTCCACTTTTGGGCGGTTTTTTCTCTTAGCTCATCATCATTCTTAACTGTGGCTATGCGGGCATCGCAACTTTCGCAATCTAATCCGCAACAGGCTATCAATTGTTTCATTATTTAGTTGTCAGTTTATTTTCTTGTTTGTTTCTGTCCTTGCTTTTACTTTTCGGCAAACATAATAAAAATTCCTACCTTTGCGCCCAATTACTAATTTTTTAATCTATACAGATGGGTTTATTTATTAAGAAGCCTTTAGCGGATTTGATGACCGAGGCAAATGATTCGGGCAGTAAATCGCTGAAGCGTATCCTTGGCCCGTGGAGTTTGATCGCCTTAGGTGTCGGTGTTATTATCGGTGCCGGATTGTTCTCCATTACGGGTGCGGTGGCCGCCGGGTATACGGGGCCTGCCATTACTTTATCTTTCGCTATCGCCGCCTTGGGCTGTTGTTTCGCCGGGTTATGTTACGCCGAGTTCGCTTCCATGATCCCGGTGGCAGGTAGCGCATATACCTACTCGTATGCCACGATGGGTGAGTTGGTCGCTTGGATTATCGGTTGGGATTTGGTGCTCGAGTACTGCGTGGCCGCTACGACCGTTAGCATAAGTTGGAGTCGGTATTTGGTCGTTTTTCTGGAAGGATTCGGAGTACATTTACCGCAAGCCTTGACAGCTTGCCCTTGGGATGGCGGTATCGTGAATATCCCGGCTTTCGTGATCGTGGTGTTAATGAGTATCTTGTTGATACGAGGAACGGAAGGCAGTTCTATCTTTAATGGGATCATCGTATTCTTGAAAGTCTCCGTAGTCTTGGTGTTCGTAGTCTTGGGATGGAAATATATCCGTATGGAGAATTATACGCCTTATATCCCCACTAATACAGGGACTCTAGGCGAGTTCGGATTTTCCGGTATCCTACGAGGGGCGGCTATCGTATTCTTTGCTTTCCTCGGTTTCGACGCTGTAAGTACGGCAGCGCAGGAAACCAAGAACCCGAAACGGGATATGCCGATCGGGATCTTGATGTCATTAGTGGTTTGTACTATATTATATATGTTGTTTGCCCACGTGATGACCGGAGTCGTACATTACTCAGCGTTTGCTGGCCAGAATGGAATCGCTCCCGTGGCAATTGCGATCGAACATATGGGAGAAGTAGATGCTTCGGGTGTGCTTCATCCGGATTACCCTTGGATGAACCGGGCGATCGTAATAGCTATTTTACTGGGGTATTGCTCGGTTATCATGGTAACGTTATTAGGACAGAGCCGTGTATTCTTGAGTATGAGCCGGGATGGGCTGCTCCCTCCCCTATTTTCTCATATCCATGAGAAATTCCGCACGCCGGCACGAAGTAATTTCCTGTTTATGTTATTGGTCGGTGCATTGGCAGCTTTCGTTCCGGCGAGCGTAGCGGGCGAGATGTGTAGTATCGGGACTTTGTTCGCTTTTACGCTAGTTTGCGCCGGGGTATTGATTGTCCGTAAGACAATGCCGGACGCTCCCCGGTCTTTCAAGACCCCGTTGGTTCCGTTCGTGCCTATCGCCGGTATCATAACTTGTCTGGTAATGATGCTTTTTCTCCCGGCTGATACATGGATTCGTTTGGTATTATGGATGTTAATCGGTCTGGATATATATGTCTGCTATGGAATCAAACATAGCAAACTGGAACATATGCAGAAACATCGCTCGGGACAGACCACATTGGATATGATCGGTATTACCCTATCCGTGCTTTGCGTGATTACGGGGCTTTGGCACCAGCAAACCGTGGGATGGGGCGAGAGCAAAATCTTATTGATTATCTCATTCGTATTCGCTTTTACGCATCTAGCTTTCTATCTTTACAGACTCGGGAAGCAGTTTACGAGCCTTACCCGTTAGCGATTCAGCACGATTAGTCTCGATGGTTCACGCGACTAGTCCCGATGGTCAATACCAGTAGTGGTGAAGGCTTATGCGAGTAGTCGCGTTGACCTTCACCACTACTGGCGTACTATACCACTTCCTTTAATACGATTTATCGGATTCTAGCTCTTAAAAGTAAGCCTCTTATTCATCATAAAATTAACGGCTCCGTAAACGAAAAGTCCAAGGAACTGACCCAAATATTCATTTAGATCGATCACCTCCACCATTAAAAGCAAGAATATGAATTGAGTAGCGTAAGCGCAACCAAAAGCGATTAGGAATAAAGGAATCTCCTTCCAGAAATTACCTTTCCCGGAAGAAAATACCCAGTATTTACTCCAAAAGAAGTTATTCACCAAGGCAGCCACATATCCAGCCATGTTCGACCACAAGTAATTACAATCCAGAATATCCATTAATATCCAGATTACCAATGCGGTGATCAAAGCGTTAGAAGAACCTACAATGGCGAAACGAAGAATACGAACAGATTCCTTCATGCTGTTAATTATACGTTTCGAATGACAAATATACGGGTTTATTTCTATATTTGTGCTGTACTTTTGATCAAGTATGTAACATTCTTAAAACAATTATGAGTATGATTAGACTAAATGTATTTATTCAAGTAAGTGAGGAGAATCGTCCCGCCGCATTGGAGACTGCGAAAGAATTGGTTGAAAAGTCTTTGAAAGACAAGTCCATCCGACGATACGTGCCATCGCGAACAGAGGTGTATAGATTTCCTGCGGCAATCCGATCATTTCATACACGAAACCGGAATAGAAATCAACGTTCGAGGAAACCCGTTTCTTAGTTCCTTTATGCTTGGCGAAACATTCGATGGCACGTGATTCGAGCAATTCGAGGAAAGCAAATTCCTCTTCACGCCCTTTTTCTTTCGCGAGATCACGTGCCAGTTCTTTCAAGACGACGGCGCGGGGATCGGAAATCGTATAGACCGCATGGCCGATACCATAAATCAAGCCTGTCTTGTTATAAGCCTCTTTGTTAAGCATCCGCATGAAATAGGTATCTATCTCGTCTACATTTTTCCAGTCGGCTATGTTTTCTTTCAGATGATGGAACATATCAACCACCTGGATATTGGCTCCCCCGTGCAACGGACCTTTCAGCGAACCGATACCAGCGGCTATGGAAGAATAGGTATCCGTACCGGTTGAGCTAGTCACGCGGACTGTGAACGTCGAGTTGTTACCTCCTCCATGTTCGGCCTGGAGAACAAGCAGTAAGTCGAGCGTACGAGCTTCCAGATCGGTAAAATCTTTTTTCAGCATATGAAGGAAGTTTTCGGCGATCGAAAGATTTTCATGCGGGTGGCGGATATGCAGCGAACGACCTTGCTGGCTATGTCGGTAAATGTTATAAGCATAGGCGATGATGGTCGGGAAACGTGAGATCAGCTCGATCGACTGGCGCATCAAGTTGTCGCGAGAGGTATCATCGGGGTTCGGATCGAACGTGTACATTTCGAGGACGCTACGGGCCAGGATGTTCATGATGTTCTGTCCCTCCAGATCCAGGATGTTCATCTTCGTCTTCTGTTCGAGCGGCATATTGTCACAGATTAGTTCCTTGAAACCTGCCAGTTCTTCTTTATCTGGCAATTTACCGGACAAAAGCAGGTAAGCGACCTCTTCGAAACCGAAACGTTTCTCCTTGATCAACCCGTGTGCGATGTCTTCCACATCGTATCCGCGGTAAAACAGTTTTCCAGGGATCGCTTTCAGTCCGCCTTCAGGCAGACGCTCGTAACCCACCACATTACCGACTTTCGTCAGTCCGACCAGCACTCCTGTACCGTCTTCGTTACGAAGCCCGCGCTTCACATTATACATTGGGAACAGTTCGTTGTCAATCTTGCATGCTTCTTTGGATGCATCGGACAATTTATAAATGATATATTCTTTTTTCATGACAGTAAATTTTAATTTATTCAACTCCTATGCCGTTACAAGACCGACATGATATATTCTCCAAACTCCTTAGTGCCGAGAGGCTGTCCGTTCGGCATGAAGCGGGCCAGGTCACGGGTGGCCTTCCCTTCGGAGAAAGCGTGTTCGAGTGCGGCGGTTATCAGCCGGCCGGCCTCATTCCATCCCATATATTCGAGCATCATGACGGAAGAGAGCAAAAGCGAGCAGGGATTCACGACGTTTTTGCCGGCGATGTTAGGTGCCGTCCCATGTGTCGCTTCGAAGATCGCATAGCCGCTGTCGTAGTTGATGTTGGCTCCCGGTGCGATACCGATACCGCCAACCATAGCCGCCAACTGGTCGGAGACATAATCACCATTGAGATTCAGCGTGGCAATCACCGAATATTCTTCCGGCACAAGGAGGGTGTTCTGAAGGAAGGCGTCGGCAATCACATCTTTGATGACGACCTTTCCGGCAGCTTCGGCATCCAACAGAGCGGTAGCGGCGGCATCCTCTCCTTTTTCCTTTTTGATCTTCTCATACTGGGGCCACGTAAAAGTCTTATCGGGGAATTCGCGTTCGGCCAACGCATATCCCCACAGTTTGAAGCCGCCTTCCGTAAACTTCATGATGTTTCCCTTATGCACCAACGTGACACTGGGCAAGCGGTTGGCCAAAGCAAATTCGATGGCAGCGCGAACGAGACGTTCCGTACCTTCGACCGAAACGGGTTTCACGCCGAAGGAGGAAGTTTCGGGAAAACGCACCTTCGTCACACCCATCTCTTCCGTCAGGAACTTGAGGAATTTGCGAGCTTCGGGCGTCCCTTGCTGCCATTCGATGCCGGCATAGATATCTTCAGTATTCTCGCGGAAGATATACATATCGACTTTTTCCGGCTCTTTGACAGGTGTCACAACTCCACGGAACCAACGTACCGGACGGAGGCAGACATAGAGGTCAAGGGTCTGCCTAAGAGCAACGTTCAACGAACGGATGCCACCGCCGATAGGCGTTGTCAGCGGGCCTTTGATCCCGATCATATATTCGCGGAAAGCCTCCATCGTCTCGTCGGGCAACCAACTGCCGATCTGCTTGAAGGCTTTTTCGCCTGCCAATACTTCCTTCCATTCGATCACTCGCTGGCCGCCATACGCCCTGCCAACCGCTTCATCGACAATGCGCTGGCAAACTGGTGTAATCTCCGCACCTACTCCATCTCCCTCTATAAAGGGAATGACGACTTTATCGGGGACAAGGAGGGTCCCGTTTTGTTTTGTTATCTTATTCATAATCTTATTCTCTATTTTTACAAATGATGATTTAACAACCTTGTTCCCGCGTCAAGTGCGGGAACAGGACAGTTTTAATTCGACCATAAATCAATAATTTATCATCGGGCTGCATTCAACGCTGCTCCCGCTTTAAACCATTTTATCTGCAACTCATTATAGGTATGATTCACCGCGAACGATTCTTCTGTGCCGTCGGCATGGTAAAGGATTGCCGTCAGCGGCTTTCCGGGGGCGAACTCTTTCAAGCCGACAATCGAAATCTTGTCTTCCTCGCGTACTTTCTTATAATCATCCTTATCGGCAAAAGTGAGGGCAAGCATACCCTGCTTTTTCAGGTTGGTTTCATGGATGCGGGCGAAGCTTTTGGCAAGGATCACTTTTACATTCAGGAAACGAGGCTCCATAGCGGCATGTTCGCGAGACGATCCCTCACCATAATTTTCTTCTGCTACGACGATAGATGAAATTCCCTTTGCCTTATACTGTTTGGCGACGGCCGACACAGCCTCATACTTGCCGTTCAGCTGGTTCAATATGCTGTTTGTCTTGCCGTTGAAAGCATTCACAGCCCCCATCAGCATATTGTCCGAAATATTCTCCAAATGGCCGCGGAAGCGAAGCCACGGACCAGCCATCGAGATATGGTCGGTCGTACATTTGCCTTCAGCCTTCAGCAACAGCGGCATTTCGATCAGCTCTTTGCCGTCCCAAGCGGCGAAAGGCTTCAAGACCTGTAAACGGTTGGAGCCGGGATTGATTACCACTTCGGCGTCCTTCCCCGTCGGGGCAACATACCCGTTGTCTTTCACTTCGAATCCTTTCGGCGGGAAGTCGGTGCCTTCCGGTTCTTTCAGTTTCACTTCGCGGCCGTCGGCGGTTTTCAGTGTATCGGTCAGCGGGTTGAAACAAAGGTCTCCGGCGATGGTCAGCGCGAGCGTCAGTTCCGGGGAAGCAACAAAGGCATGCGTGTTCGGGTTGCCGTCTGCTCGTTTGGCGAAATTACGGTTAAAGGAGGTAACGATGGAGTTTTTGCGCGTATTGTCGTCGGTATGCCGTTTCCATTGCCCGATACACGGACCGCAGGCGTTAGCCATAATTGTCGCGCCAATTTGCTCGAAATCTCCGAGGATACCGTCCCGTTCGGCCGTATAGCGTATCTGTTCGGAGCCGGGGTTGATAATCAGCGGAGCTGCCACCGGTATCTTGTCTTCGGCTGCCTGGCGGGCAATTGAAGCGGCACGGCTCAAATCTTGGTAGGACGAGTTCGTACAAGAACCGATCAGTCCAACTTCCATCTTGCGGGGCCAACCATTCTCCTTCACTTTGGTAGCAAACTCGGAAATAGGCGTTGCCGCATCCGGCGTGAACGGGCCATTGATATGCGGTTCCAATTCGGACAAATTGATTACAATCACACGGTCATAAAAAGAATCCGGTTGAGCCTGCACGTCCATATCGGCTTCCAAATAGTCGGAAACGGCTGTTGCCCACTCGGCCACATCATCACGTCCCGTAGCACGCAAATAAGTGGCCATGTTCAGATCGAACGGGAAAAGGGAAGTCGTGGCACCCACCTCGGCTCCCATATTACAGATCGTCGCTTTCCCCGTCGCAGACAAGGATGCGGCACCGGGACCGAAATATTCGATGATGGCATTCGTCCCACCCTTCACAGTGAGGATTCCTGCCAGTTTCAAGATCACGTCCTTCGGAGATGCCCATCCGCTCAGGCTACCAGTCAGTTTTACACCTATCAGTTTCGGCATTTTCAACTCCCATTCCATACCTGTCATCACATCCACAGCGTCAGCGCCGCCTACACCGATGGCAATCATCCCCAGACCACCCGCATTTGGCGTATGCGAGTCCGTACCAATCATCATACCGCCGGGAAAAGCATAGTTCTCAAGCACTACCTGATGGATAATGCCGGCTCCCGGTTTCCAGAAACCGATACCGTACTTGTCGGAAACGGATTTTAGGAAATCATAGACCTCGCTATTGCTCTGCGTAGCCGTTGCGATATCCGTCTTAGCTCCCATATTCGCTTGGATCAAGTGATCGCAGTGCACGGTGGCAGGAACGGCCGATTTGGATTTTCCTGCATTCATGAACTGAAGCAACGCCATCTGCGCGGTCGCATCCTGCATCGCGACACGGTCAGGACGGAAATTCACATAATCTTCACCACGGCGAAAAGGACAGATGTCCGATTCTTCATACAAATGTGCATATAATATTTTTTCAGCCAGGGTCAACGGACGGCCAACCTGTTCGCGAGCTGCATCCACCCGCTTCGGGAAATTAGAATAGAAAAAATGTCAATGTCGTCAGCATGTCAATGTCGTATCTATAACCAGCTAAAATGTAATAAATAAGACATCTGCCAATGAGTCTTTGTTTTTATTATCAACAAATATATAATATAATGAAATACAATTTGTTCGATAATTTCTATGAGGTTATAGAGGTTATTTATAATCTCCCGGATAACTTAGAAAAACGGGCTAATCGCACGTTTATTAATAAAACGTACCATTAGCCCGTTTTGTTCAAGCCTTGGAGCTGTTTTTTCTACTTATCGAGACTTTCTTTCCATCTTTGGGCATAACTATGCAAAATAGATGCGATACCCTTTCCGATCCGGACATAATCTTCCCGTTTAAGGTTGGCTAAAGATGCGCGGATAGACCACTCGGGAGCATCAAAACCTCCTCCGTTCAGTAAAACCAAGGAAGTTTCCTGTGCCAGACGGAAAACGACATCCAGAGGTTCGTAATTCTTTTTTAGATATTCCACGAAATCATCCCCATAGAATTTCTTAGCCCAGACAAGCATATCGATCTCACTATAATATCCCGCACGCAAAGGGTCGTCCAATAAGGTGAATCCGGTGCTTTCCCACAATGTGTGTAAACGCTCGTGGATCATATCCTGCATCCTTTTCTTATAGGTATTTTCCGCATCTAATAGAGCGAAAGACGCAAACAGAGACATTTGTGTTTGTTGTGGCAAGGAAAGACCGGCCGTATGATTCAAGGCTACTTGACGGCTATCGGCTACCATACGATCAATAAAGCGGATATCCTCGGGATGTAAGGATAGACTGCTATATCGTTTTTTTAGAAGCTCCTGTTTATCTCTTGGCAATTCACGGATCATCCGGTCGTAAATATTATCTTGATGTAAAGCGATTACCGCCAATCTCCATCCGGTTGCCCCGAAATATTTGGAGAAAGAGTAGACACATAACGTATTCTTTGGTAATTCGGCCATCATCGAGCGAAAATGCGGAATAAATGTCGCATACACATCATCCGTAATAATCATGAGGTTGGGATTGTCGTTCCGTACGATCTCAACGATCCTATTCATCAATGCTTTTGTCAATCCGTATGAAGGCGGGTTGCTCGGGTTTGTTATGAAAGCGGCTTTCACGCTAGGATCTTTCAGGACATCTAAATCCTTTTCTTGATATTGCCACGTGTGATAGCCGTCTTTTGTCATCTTCAAGGCTTTTATCT
>VOFE01000720.1_pt1 | contig 120001 bp, 118 predicted proteins | sample 5384071 | NCBI WGS metagenome assembly VOFE01 (sample SAMN12384724, study PRJNA508395) | human gut metagenome | isolation source: healthy gut D | host: Homo sapiens
CAACTTGCGAGCATCGTTCGAAAAGCCCAAGCATCCCTAAACAAGTCATTCCCCAACCAAGCCCGGGCATACTAATCCCCCATCAGCAAAGAAGCCTAACGTTCCACCCATTTCCGCCCCAACGCCACAAGGGCGATCGAGCAGGACGGCTTGGGCGGGTCCCCGTACTTAGTTTCCAAAATCATTTCCGCAGCGCGAAGGTTTCTTATTATTTTCAGACCTAACGCCACAAGGGCGACGACCTCGAGTAGGTCAACCTGGGAGGGACGAGGGCTTAGTTCCCCAATCTTTCCGCAGGGGGCAAAAAGCCTCGCCGCACGAAGTGCGCAGCGAGGCTTTTTGCATGCCCGAGGACGATTGGGGAACTAAGCCCTCGTCCCTCCCCGGGATATGTAGCGAGTCGGAGTACCCTTGCTGTTACTCTGCTTTGCCCACGGAGTTGAGGTTGGTCATGCGGATCTTAACCAGCTCGGTGATCTCACGCATACCCTCCTTGGCCGGCTTCTTGGGGTCGAAGCAGGCGGGGTTCTCGGCCATGTAGGCCATGAAGCCCTTGGTGTAGGCCTGACGCAGCTCGGTGGCGTAGTTAACCTTGCAGATACCGTTCTTCACAGCCTCGGCAACCTGCTCATCGGGCACACCGGAGGTGCCGTGCAGGACCAGCGGCACGTCAACGGCGTCGCGGATGGCCTTGACCACGGACTGCTCGATGTGCGGATCGCTCGTGTACACACCGTGGCTGGTGCCAACGCCAATTGCGAGGGAGGTGCAGCCGGTACGCTCGACGAACTCCTTGGCCTCGGCCGGATCGGTGTAGGGGCTCTCGCCCTCAACCGCGGGACCGTCGTCCTCCTTGCCGCCAACCTACCGAGCTCAGCCTCGACGGGCACGCCCATGGCGCGGCCAGCGTCGGCGACGGACTTGGTCAGAGCGATGTTGTCCTCGAAGGACTCGTGCGAGCCGTCGATCATGACAGAGGTGTAGCCGGTGCGGAAAGCCTGCATGCAGCGGTCATAGCCATCGCCGTGATCGAGGTGCAGAGCGACGGGCACGGAAGCGCGCTCGGCGGCAGCCTTGACCATGCCGTAGAAGTAGTCCAGACCAGCGGTCTTAATGGTGCCCGGGGTGGTCTGCATGATGACGGGGGACTTGGTCTCCTCGGCAGCAGCCAAAACGGCCATAACAAACTCGAGGTTCTCGACGTTGAAAGCGCCAACAGCGTAGTGGCCGGCCTGAGCGTCCTTGAGCATCTTTTCGGTGGTAACAAGTGCCATGAGCGTTTGCTCTCTCCCTCGCCCGCATCTGGACATCGGGCGTACGTGTCCGCAAGGCGTTTTACCTTGCGTTTTGCTGCTGCGCTCATTGTATGAAATTCAGCGTCTTTGCACGTGCGAGATATTGAGCCCATGCAGGTCAATACCGTCGTTTTTGAAAAGTAAACGGAAGGAATTGGAGCCGAGTGGGCGTGTTCGATATTGAATTTTGGGCGTTGAGCGTCTTTCTTTTATAGAAAAGATAAGTAATCGAAAGGTGTTTTCTTACTCAAAAAGAAAATGAACGAAAATAGAGTCAACACAATTCCTGCAAATTTAGCCGAAAATGGAGCAGACATGACCCAAGCTACCAACCGTGCTTTTGCCGACGAACGCCGCGCCGCCATCATGGAAATGCTCGAGCACAACGCCTCGGTGCAGGTAGCAGAAATCGCCCAGACCTTTGGCGTGTCCTCCGTCACCGCCCGCGCCGACCTGGACGCGCTCGCCGAAGCAGGCAAGCTGCGCCGCACACATGGTGGTGCCGTTTCGCTTCACAAGCGCCTGACCGTCTCCACGCAGGATCGCCGCATCAATGTCAACGTCGCCGCCAAGCAGGCCATCGCGCAAAGCGCCATCGAGCTCGTCAATGACGGCGACACGCTGCTCGTTGACTCGGGCACCACGGCGCTCGAGTTCGTCCGGCTCCTCGATCAGCGCGACGGCATCACCGTTATCACGGCCGACATTACCATCGCCGATTACATCGACGAAAGCATGCCCTCGGTCGATGTCGTCATGCTGGGCGGGGCGCTGCGCAAAGGTCATCGCTATCTGTACGGCCCGCTCACTATGCAAGCGCTCCAAATGGTCCACGCCGATCTTGCCGTCATGTGCCCTGGAGCTTTTGTTCCCGGCTGCGGCTTTACGACCGACTTTCCGCAGATGGCCGAGACCAAAGCGGCTATGGTCGGTGCCGCCCGTCAAAGCGTCGCCCTTATGGACGCCAGCAAGGTTAACGGACGCGGCATGTACCGCTTTGCCGAGCTGACCGATGTCGACACCATCGTGATGGACCGTGATCCCGATGGCGCCGTCGTCACCTCAATCGCCGAGACCGTCGACGACGCCCGCCCAAATCTCGTCATCGCCGGCGCTTAAACAAAAACCACCACAAAGGTGCCTGCCCCCTTTGTGGTGGTTTTGCTCGTTAAAAGCGAAATATCGCTACTTGGAAAGCTCGTCGGCAAGGGCCTCGATCTGAGCGCGCGAGGCGTCGTTGAGCGAACCCAGCACGGTCACCTTGTTCTGCGCCAGAGCGATGTCCTTCATACCCTCGAGCTCCTTGGTCATAACCTTGGCGGCAGCGGGCGCCCAGGAGCCGGCCTCGACGAGTGCCACCGTACGATTCTGATAGGCGTGCCCGGCAAGCGTGTGGATAAAGGTGCTCATGAACGGGAAGATCTCGCCCTGATAGGTAATGGAGGCGAGCACCAGACGGTCATAGCGGAACGCGTCCTCAACGGCCTCGGCCATATCGTCGCGAGCCAAGTCAAAGACGGAGACCTTCTGGCCGCGGGCCTCGAGCGCAGATGCGAGCTCCTCAACGGCAGCCTTCAGATGGCCATACACACTCGCATAGGCGATCGTGATGCCCTCGTCCTCGGGCTGGTAGCTCGACCAGGTGTTGTAAGTGTCGAGGTAGTAGCCCAGGTTCTCGGTCAGCACAGGACCATGGAGCGGGCAGATGATCTGGATATCCAGATCGGCGGCCTTCTTGAGCACGGCCTGCACGAACTTGCCGAACTTACCGACGATGCCAAAGTAGTAGCGGCGCGCTTCGCAAGCCCAGCCCTCGGGATCCTCGATGTCGTTAGCACCGAACTTGCCAAAACCGTCGGCACTAAAGAGCACCTTGTCGGTGGCCTCGTAAGAGAACAGCACCTCGGGCCAGTGCACGTTGGGGGCGCCGACAAACGTCAGGCTGTGGCCGCCCAGGTCGAGCACGTCGCCATCTTTGACGACCATCTTACGCTCGGGGTAGTCGGTGCCAAAGTAATTGACCATCATGCGGAAGGCGCCCATGCTGGCCACAATCTGTGCCTGGGGATAGCGCTCCATAAAGGCGGCGATACCGGCGGAGTGATCGGGCTCCATGTGATGGACGATCAGGTAGTCGGGCGTGCGGCCATCGAGCACGGCCTCGAGGTTGCCGAGCCACTCGTCAACAAAACCGCCGTCGACTGAATCGGCGACAGCGATCTTTTCGCCCAAGATAACGTAGCTGTTGTATGCCATGCCGTTCTCGGACACATCGTACTGGCCCTCGAACAGGTCAATGTCGTGATCGTTAACGCCAATGTAGCGGATATCCTTGGTGATCTCCATCAGGCAAAGCCTCCTAGATAGACAAAAGAGCCCGTCTATCATAGCACTCGTCTTCATAGCCACGGCTATCTGCCAGCATCCTTATCGATTGTTATTGAGGCGGAATATATCGCCATTGACCTGCAAAAACTATGTGCGCGGAGCTGCCGTGGTATGTCGAACGATAAGCTGGCCGGGAATACGAATGGCAACGGTTTTGTCCGTTGCCCCCGCCTTGGGAACCGCGTGCTCGAACACCTCGCGTCCACGCTGATGCAAATCGAATCGAACGGTCGTGAGCTCGTTGTGTGCCACAAAATCATCGAGCGAATCGTCGACGCCCACCACGCTCACGTCCTCGGGCACGCGCAGACCGCTATCGCGCAGCGCTGCAATCGCGCCATTTGCCATCTGGTCGTTTGCCGCGTAAATCGCCGTCATGGTGCGATCGTGCTCGGCCAGGTACCTGCCGGCCTCGTAGCCGCTGTTGGCAGACCAGTCGCCCTCGAGCGGCTCTGCCGGCTCGATGTGTTTACGCTCGAGTGCATCCTGCCAACCGGCGCGACGAAATTGCTCGTCGACCGAGAATGACGGGCCGCCAATATAGCGAATCTGCTCGTGCCCTAGCTCAAACAGGTGATCCATAAGCAATAGCGAGCAGCCGTAATGGTCGGAATCGACCGTGGTCACCCGCGGGTGCGCGTACATGGTAACGATGACCGTGCCAATGCCCGGCAGTGGATCAAACGTCTCAAAATCGGGCGCCATGCGACTCATACCGATGATGATGCCGTCCACCGGCAATGCGGCCATACGACGCGTGGCCTCGGCAAGCGAAAACTCCTCGGTCTTGGACATCTCGACCAGCGTGATGGCACAATTATGCTCACGAGCAGCGCTGGCGATGCCGTCGATCATTGAGAGGTTGCCGAACTTGGTCACATCGTTGACGCACAGGCCGACCGAATGGTAACGGCCGTCGCGCAGCGAGCGACCGGCATAACTCGGACGAAAGCCGAGCTCTTGCATCGCGGCCTGTACGCGCTGGCGCGTCTGCTCGTTCACATTGGGCAAGCCGTTGGCAACGCGCGAGACCGTCTGCTGCGAAACGCCGGCAGCGCGGGCGACGTCGGCCATGGAGACCGGACGCGAACTGGTATCGTTGGACGGGCGCCTTGCCACAGGATCACCTTCACCCTTGCGAGATCTGAATAGCGTGAATGCCGGCCCGGGCAGAAATACATCCCGCGCCGAGGCCCGCTATCGTCGGACGCATGTTAACGTACTCTACTTTTTCTATCTGCATCTCTTCTGCTTTATAAGTCCATACGGCAGTACCGTTCACGGCTGAATTTCTACCGATTACCAGATTCTCAAAAAGTGACAAGCGATGTTATGAGTACGTTAACATAGCCCGTAGCGTGCGGTATTGTGAACACTTGGTTCATGCCGCTTCAAGTTGTTAACGTACTCATAACGACGCAAAACCCACCCGTGCGCGCCAAGGAAAGGACTCCCATGACCACCCCCGACGAAAAGACATTCGCCACGCTCACCAAGCTGTTCGAGGAGGAGTTTGGCCCCATCGGCGACCGCCAGGTGCTCTACGTGCACGCGCCCGGCCGTTCCGAGATCAGCGGCAACCACACCGACCACGAGGGTGGCCACGTTATCGCCGGCTCGCTCGATGTCGCCGTCGACGGCATCGCCGTGGCAACCGATTCCAACAAGGTTCGCGTAGCCGACGAGGGCTATCCCACGTTTGAAATCGCGCTCGACACGCTAGACGTTCAGGAGTCCGAGAAGGGCACGTCCGCAAGCCTCGTGCGCGGTATGGCCCACGAGGTCGCAGCCCTTGGCGTTGAGCCCAAAGGCTTCGACTTTGCCTTTACCTGCTCCGTCCCCTCGGGCGGCGGCCTTTCCAGCTCTGCCGCCGTCGAAGCCGCGTACGGTCGTGCCATGGAGACGCTCTGGGGCGCGCCCGCCATTGAGCCCGTCACGCTCGCCCAGATGAGCCAGCGCACCGAGAACAACTACTACGGCAAGCCCTGCGGTCTGATGGACCAGGCCGCCGTTTGCTTGGGCGGACTCGCCTACATGGACTTTGAGGATCAGGCCCAGCCCAAGACCCAGAAGCTCAAACTCAACTTTGAGGATCACGGCTATGCGCTCGTGCTCGTTAAGGTCGGTGCCGACCACGTGGCAGCTACCGACGACTACGCCGCCGTTCCGCGCGAGATGCAGGACGTCGCCGCCGAGTTTGGCAAGGCGCGTCTGTGCGAGGTAAACGTGGCGGACTTTGACGCCAAACTCCCCGAGCTGCGCGCCAAGCTGGGCGACCGTGCCTGCCTGCGCGCCGTTCACTACTGGTACGAAAACGGCCTAGTCGACAAGCGCTGGGCTGCCCTGAACGCCGGCGACATCGACCAGTTCCTGGTCCTGACGCGCGAGTCCGGCGCCAGCTCTGCCATGTACCTGCAGAATGTCGTTGCCAAGCTGGGCTCCGAGCAGCCCTCGATGTATGCCCTGGCACTGGCCGAGCATGTGCTCGACGGCCGCGGCGCCGTCCGTATCCACGGCGGCGGCTTCGGCGGTACCATCCAGGCCTTCGTGCCGCTCGATCTGGTCGACACCTTCATTGCCAAGATGAACGGCTGGCTGGGCGAGGGCTCTGCCCGCCACTACGCAATTTCTGACAAGGGGGCTTACGCGGCATGGCTGTAATGACTGACGTACGCGAGGCCGCGCAGAACCTGATCGAGTACGCTATCCACCGATCGATGATCGGCCAGGACGATCGCATCTGGGCATACAACACCATTTTGGAGTGCATCGGCGCCACGGGCCCCGCACTCGACATGGCCTGGGCGCTCCAGGTCGAAAAACTCTCGCTCTTGCACCCCGATACCCTGCCCGACTTTGACCTTGAAGGCACGCTTGCCGCGCTTGCCGAGGCTGCCGTTGCCAACGGTGCCGCCGAGGACACGGTGTCGGGCCGCGACCGCATCGCCATGCGCATCATGGGCGCGCTCATGCCGAGGCCTTCGGTTGTAAACGAGGAGTTCAACGGACGTATGGGCGTCAACGAGCCCCGCGCCGCGACCGACTGGTTCTACGGCCTGTGCTGCGACGCCGGCTACGTGCGCCGTGCCGCCATCGCGCGCAACATCAAATGGAGCACCCCCACCAACTGGGGCGATCTTGAAATCACCATCAACCTGTCCAAACCCGAGAAGGACCCGCGCGATATCGCCGCGGCAGGTGCAGCCAAGAACTTGGGCGAGAAGTATCCCGCCTGCCAGCTCTGCATCGAGAACGAGGGCTACCCCGGACGCTCCGCCGCAGCCGACGGCGGCGCTCACCCGCCCGCCAGAATCTGCGCGTTATCCCCATTGAGCTCGACGGCGAGCGCTGGGGCTTCCAATACAGCCCGTATGCGTATTTTAACGAGCACTGCATTGCCATGAGCTCCGAGCATCGCCCGATGCACGTCGACCGCAAGGGGCTGACCTGCCTGCTCGACTTTGTCGACCTGTTCCCGCACTACTTTATTGGCTCCAACGCCGACCTGCCCATCGTGGGCGGCTCGATTCTGTCGCACGACCACTTCCAGGGCGGCGCGCACGAGTTCCCCATGATGCATGCCACCGAGGTCTCGCAGTTTAGCGTGCCCGGCTTTGACCAAGTCAGCGGTACCGTGTTGCAGTGGCCGCTTTCGGTGCTGCGCCTGCGCTCGCACGACCGCGCCCAGCTGCTCGACGCTGCCGAGAAGATTATCCTCGCCTGGCGCGAGTGGACCGATGAGTCGGTGGGCATCATCGCGCACACAGCCGACGGCGTAGCGCACTTAACACCGTGACGCCCGTCATCCGCCGCGTCGACTCCCGCGGCAATGCCGGCGGCGAGATCTACGAGGCCTACCTGGCGCTTCGCTGCAATATCACGATCGACGAGCATCCGCTGGGCGTATTCCACCCGCATGCCGAGTACCACCACATTAAGAAGGAGAACATCGGCCTGATCGAGGTCATGGGCCTGGCCATTTTGCCGCCGCGCTTGGTTCCCGAGCTCGGCGCTGTCCGCGACTTGCTTGCCTTGCTGGCGGCCAAGGCCGATGCCAGCTACGACCTTGCTGGCGCGCTCGAGGGCGACGACCTTTGCCGCAGCCATGCCGCGTGGGCCGAGGACGTTTTTGCTCGCCGCGCCGACGAGCTTACGGCCGACAACGCCATCGATATCCTGCACGAGGAGGTCGGCGTGGTGTTTGGCCACGTGCTCGACAACGCCGGCGTCTTTAAGTGGGACGAGGCAGGACGCGCCGCCCAACAGCGCTTTATCGACTCGCTGTAGCAGCGAGCCCGAACGCACGCACTCAACGAATAGCGCCTACGCGACAGCGGCGCCCGCCGGCAACATCGCCGGCGGGCGCCGTTTTTGAGTGTAGTCATTGGGGTCATTCTTAAGGGGCGTTCTTAAACGACTAGTCATTAAAGAGCGTCCCCAATGACTACTTGCGACCAAGGCAACGCCGGTGTCTTGGCAACGACAGCGAAAACGCCCCTAAGCGAGCAAGGTGACGTGAAAGAGGAGGGCATTGACCTTTGGTCATGCCCGACGATTGAGATCAGATTACCCGCTTAGAGGCATTTAACAACATCGCGCCGTACGCGGTTTGGTAAAACCGCGTAACCCTACAGTTCAGTCACGACAACGCTGTTGTAGACCTCGTCCCAGCGGTCCATGACCAGGTGGCCGGTCTTGGGATCCATGGCGTTGAGCTTGCCGCAGGTATTGGCGGTCTTGAGCACCGTGACGTCGTCGGCGCCAGCAGCAATGGCATGTGCAAAGCCGGCGATGGTCAGTCACCGGAACCCGTCGCGTTCACAGCCGCAATCGCAGGCGTCTTCGCGCGGAACGCGCGACCCTCATGGAAGCCCACCGAACCGGCAGCGCCCATCGAAACGACAACCCAGGGAATACCGGTAAAACGGTCATCGGCGGCAAGCGCCTCGCGCAGGGCATCGACATCATCGGTCGTAAAGGACGTACCCAGCAGGCCGTTAATCTCCGGTCAGGTTGGGCTTTACGAGCTCAGGCTTAGCGTCGGACTCCAGCGCGGCCTCAGCGATGCACCCAGGTATCGAGCAGCACCTTGGCGCCCGCCTCCTCGGCGATCTTGACGAGCTCGGCATAGTAGCCGGCATCGACGCCACGCGGCAGCGAGCCCGAAAGCGTCACGACGTCCGCCTTCGCTGCAAGCTCGGCAAACTTGGCCGTAAAGGCCTCGAGCTCGGCCGGGGCGATCTGCGGGCCGCTCTCCAGCAGCTCGGTCTGATTACCCTCGTGCAGGATATTCAGGCAAATGCGCGTCTCACCGGCGATGGGCACAAAGTCGTTCTTGACGCCGTCGGCATCCATAAGCTCGGCCATATAGGCACCCATGTGGCCGCCGAGCAGACCGGTCGCGAGCACGTCGTCACCCAGCTGCAGCAGCACGCGACTCACGTTGAGGCCCTTGCCGCCAGCGGTCTTTTCGGGTGTCACACGGTTAACATCGTCGATGATCAGCTTGTCGAGCTGATAGCGCGTATCAATCGACGGGTTCATGGTAACGGTCAGAATCATGTTGAACTCCTGTTCCGGGGCGGCATAACCCGCCCCAAACATACGATAGCTCGTTAAAGGATCTCGATCTCAAAGCCGCGGGTGACGGTCTCTCCCGGCTTGGCCACCAGGCAGCCGCGCTTGTGCTCCAGAATATCGTCCTCGTCGGAGCAGGTGGACAGGCCGCCCCACGGTTCCACGGCCACAAAGTCGCCCTCGGGCTTGCTCCACACAATCAGGTATGGCATATCGGGGAACGTCAGGCGCACGCCCTTGTCCTCGGTTTTCTTGGTAAGCGTAACCACGCGGCTCTCGAGCACGTCAAAGATGGTCTCTGCGAAGTCAAAGAGTTCGTGGGTCAGCGGCAGGTCATGGCCAACCATCGGGTTCTTGCTGCGATGCTCAACATCAATCAGGCCCGTCGAGGGAACGGCAGTACAGAGCTCGGCGGCCTCGCGCTGCTCAAAACGGAGCTCGTAGTCGTCGTAGGACTCGCCCTCGTCAAGCGGGCACTTAAAGCCAGGGTGACCGCCCACAAAGAACGGCATGTCCTCGGTGCCCTCATTGGTCACCTCGTACGACACGGCCACCTTCTCCGCATCGATCGTGTAACGAGCAACGATCTTAAACGGATACGGGTACTGCTCGAGCAACTCGGCATGGTCGGCAGAGCTTAAGCTCAGCACAACCATGTTGTCGCTCTGCTCCTCGAGCTTCCACTCCTGCTTGCGAGCAAAGCCGTGGCGGGCGAGCTTGACCTCGCGGCCGCCCATGGTCATTGCGCGACCGTCACGAAGGCCGCCGCAGATCGGGAAACAAATGGGTGCCTGGCCCGACCACACCGCCGGGTCGCCCTGCCACAGGTACTCACGGCCGTTGGCTTTAATCGAAGTGAACGATCCGCCAGCCGTGCTCAGTGCCACACGAATAGAACCGTTATCAAGAACAAACTCCATGGGAATCTTCTCCTTCACATATCATCTTGCACGATCCATTGCGAACGCCGTGCCTTTAGCACAAAGGTAATGAGGCAGCGCCGCACGCAAAAGAACAATGCACGCCAAGCCCGCCAAGCCAATTGGGCTGATAGAAAACTGGCCCGCGCCCCCTCACAGAAACGCGAGCCGTCAATTGAAAAGCTGCAGAATGCCAGGTACCGCCAAGAGCGAAGCACTCAAGCCAAGCAAGCAAACGTGTTATCGGAGCAGCTAGCCCGCCAGATGGCTTCGCAGCGTCGACCCGTTACGCGGTTTGGTAAAAAACGCGTAACCCCACTAGTCGTGATACTCGCCGCGGTCCCACTTCTCGAGGAACTCATCGAAGAAGTGCGGATCGGCCTGGGCCTCGGCGTCGGCCTTGTTGCAGGCGTCGATCTTGGCGATCAGGGCATCGTGCTCGGGGGTCTTCTCGTAGGGCTCCTCCAGGAAGGCAAGCATGATATCGGCCATCAGGAACTCGCCGGTGATCTTGCCGCCAAAGCCCACGATGTTGGCGTCGAGCTCGCGACGGGCATACAGGGCAGAGGTCATGTCGCGGACCAGGGCGCAACGGGCGCCGGGAACCTTGTTGACGGCGTTGGTGATGCCGATGCCGGTGCCGCACAGGGCCACGCCAAAGTCGGCCTTGCCGCTGGCAACGGCCTCGCCCACGGCCTTGCCGTAGATGGGATAGTGCGTACGGGTGTGGCTGTAGGTGCCGCAGTCGAGCACCTTGTAGCCAGCCTGCTCCAGGCGGTCGGCCAGATAGATCTTCTCGTCCGTAACGATATGGTCGCAACCGATTGCGATGGTCTTCTTCATCAGAACGTCCTTTCGTCTGAATTCAAAGTTGAGGTAGAAGTTCGAGTTCTCGGTGGCTCTCGTTAGGCCATCTTGTTGAGCATGTCGACACGGATCTGGTGACGGCCGCCGGCGTACTGGGCGCGCAGGAGCTCGCGGGCGATCTTCTTGGCGACCTCGGTGCCCACAACGCCCGGGCCCATGGTGACCATGCGCGAGCCGTTGTGCTCGCGGGTCATGTAAGCGGAACGCTCGTCGGAAATGTTGGCGACGACCATGCCCTTGATCTTGACGGCGGCCATATAGGAGCCGACGCCGTACTTATCGAATGCGAAGCCCTGGGAATCCTTGTGCTCCAGCAGGTCCTTGGCAACGGCGGTCGCGGAATCGACAAAGTCCGCGGCAGGGGTCTCGGAATAGTCGACGACCTCGTGACCGTCGGCGATGAGCATCTCCTTGATGGACTCCTTCATCGACATACCGTCGGCATCGGAAGCGATTACAACCCTCATGACATCCTCCTTGAGAGATACGCAGGTGCGTAGTTTCTGTTTGGAAGTGTTGAATCGCGTTCAGGTCCGGGCATCTGAATGTGCGGTTCTTCACTGTTCATGTTTATTTGAACACATTCGAACACTAACTGCAACAACTATTTGTTTATCTTTGTTCTTTTTTGAACAAATACCGCCCACAGATGATTGCTGACCGTTTGGACCGAGCGCGGACGTAGCGACCATGTGTTCAACAAACAAAAGGGCGGCCGAGAACGCGTCTCGGCCGCCCTTCGGCGGTATTCCCCGGTATATACAGCTGTTTTAGCTACTCGGACTGCCCACCCTTTTTGGCGTGCTTGGACGGAGCACCCAGAAAGCGGCCCGTCAGATAGTTCGCGGGACCGGAGATATCGATCCCCAGCAGGGTGTGGCCCAGCCACAGAAACGCCACGAGCACCAGCAGCGGGATAACGCACGAAGTCACGATCATCACGATGACGCCTTCAATCAGATTGGTCACCTGCTGCACGATCTCGTCGGTCATCTGCTTGGCGCCGCTGGTCACCGAAGTCAGTAGACTCGAAGCGCCTTCGGTCAGTTGCTCAAGCACGTTTTTGTCTGTTTTGGCTTCAGATTTCTTTTCGCTCTTTGACGAGCTCGCCTCAGCCGCGCTTGTCGCCTTTTGCTCGGCCTGCTCGATACTCACCTGGTACGTCTCGTCGACCTTTTGCGATACCCACACGCTCGCAGGCACCAACGCCATGCCGATCATGGCAACCACCAGCACGCGCGTCGCCACACGGCGAAGGACGGCGCTAGTACTCCAGCGGCCATGAATGCCAAGGGACACCGCGAAGAGTACGAGCGAGAACGGGATCAGGATGCCCAGCCCGACCGACCACAATATAGTAAGCAGATATTTCTCGAGGTACAGTACGGCAAGCACAATGCCTAAGTTGCCCGGAGAGCTGTGCGAGCTGCTCGGCGACCGGCGTTCCCGTGTCGCCCGGCAGTGCTGTGATGCCCGCAGACAGCGCCACGCACGACGTCGTGAGCGCCAACACATTGCCCTTCTTTTGATCGATGACCTCGATAGTTGAGTCCCAGGTCTTGGTGTCGGCATAATGCGGACGGGCGACAAAGCCCGACAGAAGCGCCAACACCACGAGCGCGATGATGAACCCGATCTGCAACTTTTTGTTTGCGCACACGACATCGGACAGGCTGGGCTGCAGCTCCGTCACCGTCGTATGCTCGGTAATTTGAACGGGGCGCCGTGGGACATCTCGTGTGCGCCCTTCTTTTGAATCGATCCGTTGTCCGGCATTTGGATACCTCCTCAGTCCGGCGTGTATTGCGGATGGAAGTATACCCACGAAGCAAAATGTCCAACAGCACCCAATAAGTTGCGGTGAAATAGGGGACTGTTTTTATGCCTGCTAGCCCCCTTTCAGTCCCTATTTCACCGCAACTTAGAAAGGGGAACATGAAAAGCCCCCTGCCGCGGGGTGCGGCAGGGCTTTGAGAGGGGGCTTGGTTGTGAGGGGGCTCGTTAGGCAAGCTTGGCCTCGAGCTCGGCAATGCGTTTGTAGGCATCGATGGTAAAGCGGGTCTGCTTCTCCAGGATCATGGTGGTCATCAGGGTGTCCTGAGCGTGGGCCATGATGAAGGTCATCTCCATCTCGCCGCCGCCGGCCTCCTGCGAAAGCAGCTTGGTCTGCGTGTCGTGAGCACCGATGAGCGCGTCGCTGGCATCCTTGTGCAGCTGCTCGGCCTTCTCGAAATCACCCTCGCGAGCAGCATCGAGCGCTGCAAGCAGATCGGTCTGGGCGTCACCTGCGTATGCGACGATCTCGAATCCAACCATCGAGATTTCTTCTTTGGTTGCCATATTGCGTTCCTTTCACATATGAACCAATGGAGAGCATCGCGTCCGGGCATACGCGCTGCGTTCTGTATGGCAGAAACATTAACATTCAAACAAAAAAGAACAACGCAAAACATAATTTCAAGCTATGAACGGTCAATTTTCACCCGTGAACGGTTTCCAAACCATTTCGAACAATATCAAACATGATTAACGGAAACCCAATCAGGACCGCACCCTAACGCAAATCGCGCACCGTATCGCCCTCTACGAGCACGCCGGGGATCAGCATGTGCTCCACGCCAGACACAACGCCCTCGGCGCCGGCGATTTTGTCGACCGCCCACATGCCGACGCGCCTGTTGTCGAAGCGCACGGTGGTCAGGCGACGATCGGGCACGATATCGCCCAGGCTGTCATCAACACCCACCACGCTCACGTCCTCGGGCACGCGCTTTCCGCGCGACTCGAGCCCGCGAATGCAACCGTAGGCCATGGCGTCGTTGGAGGCATAGATGGCAGTACAGGTCGGATCATCCGCCAGGGCCTGACCTGCGGCATATCCGCTCTGCGCCGTCCAATCGCCACGGATAAGTCGCGGTGGCTCAATGCCATGCGCACGCAATGTCTCACGCCAGCCTTCCTCGCGTCGCATGCCCGAAAGCGAGCGCTCGGGGCACGAGATAAAGTGCACGGTCTTGTGCCCCTGCCCCAGTAAGTACTGACCACCTGGCGCGAGCAATCGAACTGGTCGTTATCGACCGTCGAGCACAGCGGATGTTCCAACATGGTAACGAGCACCGTCTGCATACCGGGCAGCGGCTCAAAGGTGCCAAAGTCTGCCGGCATACGGTTCATGATCACAACCATACCGTCCACCGGAAGCGCACTCATGCGCGACGACGCGCTCTCGAGGGTATAGGGATGCCCATCTACTTTAGTAAGGGTGATGGCATAGCCGTGCTTGTCGGCGGCGGCAGCAAAACCCTCCATGCGGTCGAGGTTTCCGGTGCCGGTGATATTGAACATGGCGACGCCGACGGTCTTGAACTTGCCGCGGCGCAGCGACCGGCCGGCAAATTGGGTCGATCCCGAGCTCGCGCATGGCGGCGCGCACGCGTTCCTTGGTCTCGGGACGCACGCTAGGCGAATCGTGAACGGTGCGCGAGACCGTCTGCTCCGAGACGCCCGCAAGACGTGCCACGTCCTTAACGGATACCGATTTTTTAACAGCCGCCATAGGTCGATCTTTCTATGTCAACGATGCCATCGCGAGCATCCCAGCAGACAAAATGAACGCCTCCAAGTATATCCAACGCCTTCCCCGCAATACGCTCACCACCCAAAACCTACCGTTCACCGACAATCCCGCGTCGCCGAACGGCTTCTGTCGCCCAAATGTTAACGTTGCCATTGTGCAAACACAGAGCCACCGGGCGGCTCAGACGTTTACGCATAAGGAATCGACGGTTCGCAGGCACAGGAACCACCGGTTCGTGTCTTTTTTGTGTCGCAAAATGGCAACGTCAACATTTTGGCAACCGAACGCCAAAAGCTACCATCGTTGTTAACCCACCGACTCTTAGGAGCATTGCATGGAGCAACTTATCGCCATCATCGAAAAGGGCCAGCCCTTTTTCAACGCGATCGCCCGCAACAAGTACCTCAAGGCGATCCGCGACGGCTTTATCTCCGTCATCCCCATCATCATCTTCTCGTCCATCTTCTGCCTGGTAGCCTCGGTTCCCAACATCTGGGGTTTCTACTGGTCCGATGACATCAACAACGCCCTGTGGAAGTGCTACAACTACTCCATGGGTATCCTGGCCATCGCCTGCGCTGCCACCACAGCCAAGCACTTCGCCGACGCTCAGAACCGCGATCTGCCCAAGAACAACCAGATCAACTTCATCTCGTGCATGTGCGCGGCCATCATCGGCTTCTTGCTCCTTTCGAGCGACATGATCGCCACGGACGCTGCCAGCGGCTTCAACACCACCTACCTTGGTTCCAAAGGCCTGCTGACCGCCTTTATCGCTGCGTTTGTGACCGGCATCATCTACAAGTTCTTCATTAAGCGCAACATCACCGTCAAGATGCCCGAGCAGGTTCCGCCCAACATCTCGCAGACCTTTAAGGACATCATCCCCTTCTCCGTCTGCATCACCGTCTTTTGGGTCTTTGACATCGTCTTCCGCGCTGCTTTTGGCTTCTGCTTTGCCCAGGGCGTCATCCAGGTGTTCCAGCCCCTGTTCACCGCTGCCGACGGCTACATCGGCCTCGCTGTGATCTACGGCGCTATGAGCCTGTTCTGGTTCGTCGGCGTCCACGGCCCCTCGATCGTCGAACCCGCCATCGCCGCCGCCCTCGTTGCCAACATGACCGACAACCTGGCTGCGTTCCAGGCCGGCCAGCACGCTTCCGCTGTCCTGACCCAGGGTGCCCAGTACTTCGTCGTCTGCATGGGCGGCACCGGCGCCACGCTCGTCCTGGTCTTTATGTTCTGCCTCCTGGCCAAGTCTCAGGAGATGCGCGCCGTCGGTAAGGCCGCCATCGTCCCCGTCTGCTTTGCCGTCAACGAGCCGCTGCTGTTCGCCGCGCCCATCGTGCTCAACCCCGTCTTCTTTGTCCCGTTTGTCTTTGCCCCGATCGCCAACATCTGGATCCTCAAGATCTTTATCGACTTCTTGGGCATGAACGGCTTTATGTACACCCTGCCTTGGACCGTCCCCGGCCCCATCGGCACCATCATGGGCCTGGGCTTCCAGCCGCTCGCTTTTGTGATGCTCGCCCTTATCCTGGTCGTCGACTTCGTTCTGTACTACCCGTTCTTCCGTGCCTATGACGCCCAGAAGTGCGCCGAGGAGGCCGAGATCTCCCAGGAGGAGCTCGCCGCCAAGAACGCCGAGAAGGCTGTCAAGCTCAACGATGCCTTCCAGGGCAAGGCTGACGCCAAGAGCGTTGCCGCCGGCGCTGCTGCCGAGGCCGTGAAGGCCGACTCCCCCGCCGCTTCCGCAGCACCCGCTGCCGAGACAACGACCGCCAGCGACCTCAACGGCAAGCGCGTGCTCGTGCTCTGCCAGGGCGGCGGAACCTCGGGCCTGCTCGCCAACGCGCTGGCCAAGGCCGCCAAGGAGCGCGGCATTAACCTCGAGACCGCTGCCGAGGCCTATGGCAACCACGTGGACATGCTCCCCGACTTTGACCTGGTCGTCCTGGCCCCGCAGGCCGCAAGCTACCTGGCCGACCTGCAGAAGGACTGTGAGCGCGTGGGCAACAAGTGCGTCGCCTGCCGTGGCAAGCAGTACATCGAGCTCTCCCAGAACGGCGACAAGTCTCTCGCCTTCGTGAGTGAGCAACTTTCGAAGTAAGTAACGCCCAGGGCCAGCCGACCATCCAAGACCGGCTGGCCCTTCGATTTAGACGATTGGATCATCATGTCCGTTAATCCTGCTAGCGTCACCAACCCGCCCGCGCAGTTTCCCGAGGACTTTGTCTTTGGCGGCGCCACCGCTGCCTACCAGGTAGAGGGCGAGACCCGCACTCACGGTAAGGGCAAGGTTGCCTGGGACGACTTTCTGGAGGCCCAGGGGCGCTTCTCCCCCGATCCCGCTTCGGACTTCTACAACCAGTACCCCGTCGACCTGGAGCTGTGCGAGGAGTTCGGCATCAACGGCATTCGTCTCTCCATCGCCTGGAGCCGCATCTTCCCCAACGGCACCGGCGAAATCAACCCCGAGGGCGTCCAGTTCTACCACGATCTCTTCGCCGAGTGCCACAAGCACCACGTTGAGCCGTTTGTCACGCTGCATCACTTCGATACGCCGCTTCCCCTCTTTGAGAAGGGCGACTTCCTCAACCGCGAGACCATCGACGCCTTTGTGGACTTTGCCACCTTCTGCTTTAAGGAGTACGCCGACCAGGTGACCTACTGGTTCACCTTTAACGAGATCTGGGCCGACGCCTCCAACACCTACATCGAGGGCACCTTCCCCGGTGGCGTCAAGGCGCATCTGGCCGAGGCCTTCCAGTGCGAGCACAACATGATGCTCGCCCACGCCAAGGCAGTACTGGCCTTCCACAACGGCGGTTTTAAGGGCAAGATCGGCGTCATTCAGTCGCTGGAGTTTAAGTATCCGCTCAACGAGAACGACCCCGCCGACATCAAAGCCGCCAACAACGAGCACGTGCTGCAAAACCAGTTTTTGCTCGACGCCACCTTCCGCGGCGACTACGCACCCGACACCCTCGAGTGCGCCAACCGCCTGGCCGCCGTCTCGGGCGGCACCATCGAAATCCTGGACGAGGACCTCAAGATTATGCGCGAAGCCGCGCTTTACAACGACTACCTGGGCGTTAACAACTACCAGTGCCGCTTCTTGAAGGCTTACGATGGCGAGAACGACCTGCACCACAACGGCACGGGCGAAAAGGGCACCGGCCGCTGGCGCGTTAAGGGCATTGGCGAGCACGTGAACAAACCCGGCATCCCTACCACCGACTGGGACTGGATCATCTATCCCGAGGGCCTGTTCGATCTGCTCGTCTACATTAAGCAGCGCTACCCCAACTACAAGCAGATCTTCATCACCGAAAACGGCATGGGCTACAAGGACCCCTACAAGGACGGTTTTGTGGACGACCAGCCGCGCATCGACTACATCGAGCAGCACCTGCGCTGGCTGCTCAAGGCCATGGAGGTGGGCGTCAACGTGGGCGGCTACTTCCTGTGGAGCCTGCAGGATCAGTTCTCCTGGACCAATGGCTACAACAAGCGTTACGGCTTCTTCTACGTTGACTTTGAAACCCAGAAGCGAACGCCCAAGGCAAGCGCATACTGGTACAAGCACGTGGCGCAGACCCGTCGTCTGGACTAGTTAACGCCATCGGCCGCCGTGACCATCACGCTGCCGTGCACCTTACCATTCCCGATCGCATGGGCGCTGCGTCCATGCACCTCTTTCCGTGTGGCGGATACGACCTTCCCGGTGGATGCCTCAGCATTCTTGGTCGTATCCGCCGTATTTGTTTTTGTGCGAGCTGGACCGCATTCGTTTTTCTCGATCTGTAACATCCGACTCGCTTTTGGCCGTCTAACTGTTACAGATCAAGACAAAGATGATGACTGGGTAGACAAAATCTCGATCTGTAACACCTGGTCGAGTTTTTGGGTCCCAGCTGTTACAGATCGAGATGAACGGGCTGAGCACGTCTACGCCCGCAGGTCCTTTACGCTAGAACGCTCGACCAGCACACCCGAGACGAGCGTCCGGCTTCTGGAGCTTGGAGCCTCCAGGCCCGCAACGACCTCATTGAGCGCACGGATGCCCAGCTCACGATGGCGGAACTTCACCGACGTCAAAATCGAGTTGGGAATCGTCTTGTAGAGTTCGTCGTCAAAGCCAATCACGGACACGTCGTCGGGCACACTGAGCCCTTTGTCACGTAGGGCCATCATCACGCCGTTTGCCATGCAGTCGTTAGCAGCGAGGACCGCCGTGCAATCAGGTTTATCGGCAAGCGCGAGACCCGCAGCATAGCCACTATCCGCATTCCAATCGCCTTGTAGGGGCTCAGGCGGCTCGATACCACGCGCCTCGAGTGCCGCACGCCAACCTGTCATACGGCACTGGCTCGACAGCGATTCTTCTTTACCGGCAACGAAATAGACGTTCTTGTGCCCATGATCCAAAAAGTACTCGCACGCCATGCGCGCACCACCCTCTTGATCGTCACTGACCGTAGAGCAGGTAGGATGCTCCATCGGCGTGATAATCACCGTTTTAAGGTCCTTTGGCGCCTCGAAGGTGTCGAAGTCGTCAACCATCTGACGCAAGTTGAAGATCATACCATCGACGGGCAGCTGCGACATCCTGCGCGCCGCATCGGCGAGGGTCATCTTCTCTCCTGCCCGTTTCTTGATCATCGTAAGCGCAAAGCCTCGCTCCTCAGCAGCATCGGCGATACCGTCAATCATGTCCACGGCACCGCCTGACAAGTGAAACAGCACCACGCCGATGCACCCGTAGCGTCCCAACTTGAGCGAGCGTGCGGCAAAGTTGGTGCGGAATCCAAGCGCCTCCATGGCGGTATGGACTTTACCGCGCGTCGACTCGCGTACGCTATCGGGTTCGTTGATCACACGAGACACCGTCTTAAGGGAGACACCTGCGGCAACAGCCACATCGTTCATTGAGACGTTTTTCTTGTCCAACGTTGCCACTATTTCTCCCATCGGCTTCATGTCGCATGCTTTCTGCGTTCTAGCATACACTACCTGCTCAATTTTCAAATCAACCGTTTACCGGACAATATCGACCGCTCACGCGTAAATCCTTGTTGCTCTTCCAAAAATGTCTTACGTTGTCATTAACGAAATGACAACGTTGTCATTTCGTAACGCCTTCCTTACGCAGGAAGGTTTCCGGGCAGTCCTGACCATCCATCGACGACCAGTTCCATCCACATGCATCGCGCATCAAGCAGCAAAGGAGCTCTATGGACGCCATCGTAAAGATGCTCGAGAAGCATCAACCGTTCTTTGAGAAGATCTCGAGGAACATCTACCTCCAGGCCATTAAGGACGGATTCCTTTGGGTGCATGCCCATCGTCCTCACCTCTTCGATTTTCCTGCTCATCGCCACGCTCCCCGGCGTCGTTGGCGTCACGCTGCCCCAGCCGCTCATCGACTGGTGCAACAAGCTCACAACTTCACCATGGGCGTCATGGGCATCATGGTTGCCGGCACCACCGCCAAGAACTTTACGGCATCCATGAACCGTCGTATGCCCCGCCGGCAAGGTGCTCAACGACGGCTCCACCATGTTTTGCTGCCCAGTGCAGCATGCTTTTGCTCGCTGTTACGCAGTTCACCACCAAGCTCGACGGCTCCGAGCTTTCGGTCTTCGATTGCACCAGCATGGGTACGCGCGGTCTGTTCTCGGCCTATATCGCCGCGTTCATTACCGTGTGGGTCTATAAATTCTGCGTCTCGCGCGATCTGACCATTAGCTGCCCAAGGAGGTTCCGGGCGCCATCGCTCAGAACTTCCCGCGACATTATCCCCTTTGGCGGCGCCGTCATTATCTGCGGCATCATCGATGTCGTCGTGCGCAACCTCATGGGCGTTCCGTTCTCCGAGCTGCTTATCAAACTGCTCTCCCCGCTCTTTACCGCTGCAGAAACCTATCCTGGCCTTATCCTTATCCAGGCAGCCACCGCGTTCTTCTGGTTCATCGGCGTCCACGGCCCCTCGATTGTCCAGCCGGGCATCGACCCCATCCGTCTTGCCAACCAGGCCGAGAACCTGCAGGTTCTTCTTGCCGGCGGTCACCCCGCCCACTCCCTCACCTTTTAACATGTCGCTCGTGGGCGAGTTCGGCGGCACCGGCGCCACGTTCATCGTGCCGCTTCTGCTGATTCTCTTTATGAAGTCCAAGCAGCTCAAAGCCGTCGGTAAGGCCTCGATTGTCCCCGTCGCCTTCGCCGTCAACGAGCCGCTGCTCTTTGGCGCGCCCATGATCCTCAACCCCTACATGCTCATCCCCTTTGTTGCCGCCGGCTGCGTCAATGTGAGTGTTGCCAAGTTCTTTATCGATAACGTGGGCATGAACGGCTTCTCCTTCGTGGTGCCTTGGGCCACCCCTGCCCCCATCGGCATCTTCATCACCACGAACTTCCAGCTCATTGCCTTGGTGTTCGTCGCGATCATTATCTTGCTGGACGCTGTCATCTACCTGCCGTTCTTGAAGGCATATGACAAGCTGCTCTGCGACCAAGAGGCCGAGCGCGCCGCCGAGCTGGGTCTCGAGTCCGATGGCGCTGCCGCCATCGCTGCCAGCGCCCCTGCACCCGCTGTCGAGCAGACTACCGCTGCCGTCGAGGCAACCGTTGCCGCCACCGACAGCAAGCCTGTCGCCGATCAGCCCGAGCCCGCCGCCGAAGCATCCGCCAAGAAGGATGTCGATGGCCTGAAGGTCCTCGTCCTGTGCGCCGGCGCCGGCACCTCTGCCATGCTTGCCAACGCCATCAAGGAAGGTGCCGCACAGACCGGAGAGAACATCGCTTCCTCCGCAGGCGCCTATGGCCAGCACACTGCCATCATGGATCAGTACGACGTTATCGTGCTTGCCCCGCAGGTTCGTAGCTACTACAACGACATGAAGGCCGACACTGATCGCCTGGGCATTAAGCTGCTCGCCCCGCGCGGCAAGGAATATATCGACCTTACTCGCGACCCCGCTGGCGCCATCAAGTGGCTCCGCGAGAACCTTGACTAGTTCCTCCCTCTGTTGGTGCCCGGATCCCCAGTTCGGGCACCTCTCCCTATTCGTATCCCACAGAAAGGATGACTCATGACCAACCCCATGCAGTTCCCCGACGGTTTTGTGTTTGGCGGCGCCACCGCCGCTTACCAAGTTGAGGGCGAGACTCGCACGCACGGCAAGGGCAAAGTGCCCTGGGACGATTTCCTGGCAGCTCAGGGTCGCTTCTCCCCCGACCCCGCAAGCGATTTCTACAACAAGTACCCGGTCGATATCGACCTGTGCCAGCGCTTCGGCATCAACGGTATCCGTGTCTCCATCGCTTGGAGCCGTATCTTCCCCAACGGCACCGGCGAGATTAACCCCGAGGGCGTCGCTTTCTATCACGAGCTTTTCGCCACCTGCAACAAAGCCGGCGTTATCCCCTATGTCACGCTCGATCACTTTGATACGCCCGAGGCCTTCTACCAGGACGACGGCGAGGGCTTCCTGACGCGCACGACGATCGACGCTTTTGTCGAGTACGCCAAGTTCTGCTTTGCCGAGTTCACCGAGGTCAAGCACTGGTTCACGTTTAACGAGATTCCCGCAACCGCCGAGGGCAGCTTTATCGTCGGCAACTGGCCGCACGGCGAGAAGTACCGCCTGGACAAGGCCTTCCAGCTCATGCACAACATGATGGTGGCCCACGCCAAGGCTGTCGTCGCCTTCCATGAGGGCGGCTTTGAGGGCGAGATCGGCATTGTCCAGAACCTGGAGCCCAAGTATCCCCTCGACCCCAACAACGCCGCCGACTGCGAGGCAGCTCGCATGGCCGACGTCATCAACAACCGCTGGGTACTCGACGCCACCTTCCGCGGCCACTATGCAGCTGATACCTTGGAGGCTGCGACCAAGCTGGCCCATATCGCCGGCGGCGAGCTCGATGTTCGCGACGAGGATATCGCCGCGCTGACCGCCGCGCTCCCCTACAACGATTGCCTGGGCGTCAACACCTACAAGTGCCAGTTCCTGCGTGCCGCCGAGGGCGAAAACGACATCAACCACAATGGCACCGGCGACAAAGGCTCCTCGCGCTGGTTCCTCAAGGGCGTGGGCGAGTCATGCGTGCGCAAAGGCGTACCCACCACCGACTGGGACTGGATCATCTATCCCGAGGGCCTGTACGACCTGCTGCTCCGCATTAAGAACGATTACCCCAACTATAAGAAGATCTACATCACCGAGAACGGCATGGGCTATAAGGACGACTTTGAGGACGGCTTTATCGACGACGCCCCTCGCATCGACTACATGCGCCAGCATCTCGCGTGGATCCTCAAGGCAATCGACGGCGGCGTGAACGTCGACGGCTACTTTGTGTGGTCGCTGCAGGACCAGTTCTCCTGGACCAACGGCTACAACAAGCGCTACGGTCTGTTCTACATCGACTTCGAGACCCAGAAGCGCTATCCCAAGGCGAGCGCGTACTGGTACAAGAACGTCGCGGAGACCGGCCTGCTCATGGCCTAATTCAAGCCGCATACCCCCCTGTCGGCCGCATGCGAATCCCTCCACGGATTCGCATGCGGCCTTTTGTTTTTCGGCCAGGCCACGCGGTTCATTTGTCTCGATCTGTAACATCTAGCAGGGGTTTTCGGCCCCAGCTGTTACGGATCGAGACAAACAGAACGCCCGAGCAGAAATGTCTAAATCTGCAACACGTAACCCACTTTCGACCGTCTACCTGTTACAGATCAAGACAATAAGATAGTCAAATCCAAACTTTCCAAGCAGTTATGAAGCATGGTTTCTAGTTTTCGGTATCACGAACATACTTTCGGTATCATTTAATGGTATTATTATATCGAAAGTATGTTCGTGATACCGAAAGGAGCCACATGCGCCAGTTCGATTACGCCACAGTCCCAGCGGAACTCGAAGCAACTCCAATCACCAACCTCCTCCTCTCGATACGCGAGCATAAAGGCCGACAGCTTGTTCTGAGTCAAGTCAAACCCGAACTCCTATCGTCCCTTATGGAGGAAGCTAAGATCCAAAGCACCCAATCCTCCAACGGACTTGAAGGAATTGTTACCACCCAAAAAGACTCAAAGCAATCATGGCGTATTCCGCCAAGCCAAGCTCCCGCGCAGAGGAAGAAATCGCTGGATACCGAGATGTGCTGTCGCTTATTCACGAGCAACACGATTCCATTCCCGTAACGCCATCGGTCATTCTGCAGTTGCATCGTGACCTCATGGCGCACACGGCAATCTCGTATGGAGGCCATTGGAAGGATAGCGATAACGAAATCGTCTCCATTGACGATCAAGGTAATCGATTTGTGCGCTTTAGGCCCCCTTCGGCTCTAGCAACCCCGGGACTTATTAAAGAAGCCTGTCGGTCCCTCAACGACGCCTTATCTCGTCAAGCTTGCGACCCCCTCCTTATATCATTCCGCTTCATCTTCGATTTTGTCAGCATTCATCCCTTCAACGATGGCAATGGCAGGATGAGCCGGCTCCTTACAACGCTGCTGCTCGAAAAGACTGGATACGACGTTGCGCGTTACATCAGCATCGAACGTCTCATTGAAGACAATAAAGTGCTTTACTACAACGCCCTCGCCGCAAGCTCCACTGGATGGAATGAAAATCAAAACACCGAAGTGCCTTTTATCCGTTTTATGCTCGGAACTATCCTGGCGGCCTACCGACGGCTCGAGCAGCACACCCTGATTGAATCTGGCACTCACCCCATGTCGAAGCAAGCACGTATAGCTGCTCTATTTCAGCAGAGACCCGGTGTCATCAAGAAATCCGACATCCAGTCCAACTGCCCCGATATCAGCGAGGTTACCGTTAAACGAACCCTCAGTCAGCTTGTTAGTTGCAGCGCAATCGAAAAAACAGGGGCGGGTCGTTCGACGGGTTACGTACTCAAAGACGTCCACGCCCTGGAATTATTCTTGCAACCCGCAATACCCGACGGCAGGTCAGAAATTACAAAAGAGTCCCCAAAGGACAAACTCCTTGAACGCATGAACCGCGCCGAAGATGAAAGCAGAGACGAACTCTACGAAGATTACGGTTCATTCTCAAGGAATATCAAAGCGAAATACGAAGTCTAGCCATATCTCAGAATGGCCTCACCCTTGTTGTCCAAAACTATTTGCGCATCATTTCACGTCACGTTGACGCGTAAAATGACGCGCAAATTTTACGTGTCATATTTTTGACGCGCAAATGACATTTTTACATTTACGTGTCATTTTCCGCGTCATTGTGAGGCGATAATCCCCGCGCCGGCAGAGGGCAGAAATGTCTCCTGCCTCGCTAGCTAGCAAATGACCTGCGTGTGCTCCTCGATGGCGGCGCGATCCTCGGCGGCGATACCTGGCTCGCACACCACTGCGTCCAAATTGTCCAGACGACAGAAGGTGTAGAAGTCGCGCTTGCCGATCTTGCTGGAGTCGGCGATCAGATAGCGCGAGTCGGCCTTGCTAAAGGCGAGCTGCTGGATACGGCCCTCGTCCATGTTGGACGTAGATACGTCACCGTCCAAGATGCCGTTGGCGCCGATAAACGCCGCATCGATGCCCAGCGCACGCAGGGTATCCTCAGCCGTTGGCCCCACAAAAGCGGCGGTGCGGCGACGGTACATACCGCCCACGAGGCACAGGTCGCAATCTTCGCGCGCCTCGAGCAGGTTAAACACCGAAAGCGAATTAGTCACGATGCGCAGGCGAAACGCCGGCAGCATCGAGGCCATCTGCTCAACCGTGGTGCCCGTACCCAAAAAAGATGGTCGAGCCCTCCTCGATAAGCTCCACAGCACGGCGCGCGATCTGCAGCTTTTCCTCGGCATGCTTGGTGCGCTTTTCGCTGTGCGAATACTCATGGCGCAGCATAGCGTGGGGGCGACCCTGCGCACTACGGGCTCCACCGTGCACGCGCTCGATCTCGCCCAGGTTCGCAAGTTCCTCAAGGTCGCGACGAATCGTCATGTCCGAGACACCCAACGCATCCGAAATCTCCTTGACCGAGACCGTGCCCTGCTCCTCGAGCAACTGACGAACCTTATCCTGTCGCTCCGCTTTAATCACGATGAGTCCTCGCTGTTCCATGCTTGCGTCAATTCAAACAGTAACGAACAAATTGTATCAGACTCGTACGCGTCAAAAATGAACGCCCGCACAGCTCCAATCATCACTTTTTTGAGAAAAATACCCCCTGCTTTAGTGGGGTGTAGTGATAATCTCGCCTGTTCGCGCTACAGTTTGTCCGAAATACCTCGATGTTAGGAACCAAATGATCACTTCCGAGCTTTTCGGCACCGCGCCGTGCGGCACCCCCGTTCATCGTTACACCCTCAACGGGCCCGAGATCTGCGTTCGCATTATGGACTATGGCGCCACCGTGCTTGGCATCGATGTGCCCGACATTCCCGGCAATGTGCGCGATGTGGTGCTGGGCTTCGATAAGCTCGAGGATTACTTTGACAACCCCGCCTGCTTTGGCGCGACCATCGGCCCCGTGGCAAACCGCACCGCGGGCGCCACGATCACCATCGACGGCACGGACTGGCATATGCCGGCCAACGAGGGCGTCAACAACCTGCACAGCGATCTTGAGCACGGTCTGCATAAACGCGTGTGGGACGTTGAGCTCGACGAGACTCACAACGCCGTGCGCATGACCACCTCGCTTGAGGATGGCGAGCTGGATCTTCCCGGCAACCGCACCTTTACAGCCGTGTTTACCGTGACGCGCACCGGCGTCTTTCGTATCGAGTATGGCTGCGAGAGCGACCGCGCCACCTACGTGTCCATGACCAACCACACGTACTTTAACCTTGCCGGCCATAACGCCGGCATGGACTGCGAACATTTCTTTGTCGCCAACGCCGCCCACTACCTGCCCATCAACGAGCAGAACATTCCCACCGGCGAGATTGCTCCGGTCGAGGGCACGCCGTTTGACTTCCGTGAGCTGCGCCCCGTCGCGCCCGGCATGGAGGCCGACGATCCACAGATTAAGCAGTCACGCGGCTACGACCACTGCTTGTGCATCGATGGCTATCAGTACGGCCGTAATCTGCGCCGCGCCCTGCATGTCGAGGAGATGTGGACCGGTCGTGAGCTGGACTACTACACCACCGCCCCAGGCGTGCAGCTCTACACCGGCAACTGGCTGGGCGACGAGCACGCCAAGGACGATGCCAACTATGGCTGGGGCGCCGGCTTTGCCCTCGAGGCCGAGATGTACCCCGACACGCCGCACCAGCCGTTGTTCCCGCAGGGTATTGTGGGCCCGGGTCACCCCTACAGCAATGTGATCGAATACCACTTTATGAGGCACTAAGCCCACAACGCGACATATCGCACAGCAACGCCCGTCGGCACACCGCCGACGGGCGTTTTGCTACCTAGTCATTGGGGACGTTCTTAAATGACTAGTTGGATGGGGCCGGGATTAGAACTGGGGAGATAGCGGATTTCTAGTTCTATGCCGAGCGCCTGCAGTTCTTTGAGGGCAGCGACGTCTGCGTCACTCACGGCAACCGTGGGCGTTATGGGACGCTTGCCCTCCCCTGCCTGCATATGGCCAATGCTGATCTTGGTGATCGGCACACCACCCTTAACCAGCGCGAGCGCATCGGCGGGTGAGGCCACCATGATCAAGATCAATTGACGCGGCGTTGCGGTATGAATGATGTCGATGGTCCTTTGCACCGAGGAAAACCGTGTCCACACGCCATCGGGCGTCGCCACCCTCATAGGGGCCCACTTGTGAGCGTCCGCGGCAATCTCGTCGTTGACGACCAGGACAAGGTTAGTACCTACGGCCTCGTTCCACAGCGCAACATCTTGCCCGTAAATAAACCGATCATCGATGCGTGTGAGAAGAATCTTGGGTTGAGCCATCGCTGCCCCATTCTGCTTGAGACCCGTAAGAGCAAGACATCGCGTCTCTAATATTAGTGCATTTAAAGTGAGAAAAGCCGTCAGAACACTTGCGCGGATTTGCGATGTCCCGTATCATAGACAGCCGTTGACGCCTCAGTTGCGTCACCACATGGCCGCCAGCGTAGCTCAGTTGGTAGAGCACCGCTCTCGTAAAGCGGGGGTCACCGGTTCGAGCCCGGTCGCTGGCTCCATTGCACAAGATAGCCGCCTTCGGGCGGCTTTTTTGTTGCCGATTTCGGGCGCACATCCGCCGGAATTCGCCCACTCGGTGGACTTCGGGTTTAATGCTTAGGGGCGGGGATTTACCAAAGTGAAATTTTAATGAAAAGAAACTCAGCTGCAACAATTGCCATGGTGAGGGCTCGAATTGGCCATATAGATCTAAAATAGTCACGATACCTTCTCTTTTGCTGGAACGATATATCTATACAAGGTTGTGAGCGGAAAACAAAAATACGTCGATTGCTATCCGACAAACGGGTCTGGAATTGCATTCACCGGCATTTCGGGGCAGATTGATACACATGTACGAAAGGGAACCTATGTGGTGCGTTGGGTTGGAGCTGCTGCAGGCCCGATATGGATTGCGGTCTTGCGCCCCGATGTCCAAATAGGTTTCTCTCTCTAGACGGGAAGTTGCTCATGGACGCCATATATGACGGAGATGACTGGGTCGATCATTATACTTGGCGCCTGGTCGGCTCGGATGACAATGGGGATGTGGTGTTTGATGGACTATGTCCAAAGCATCTCCATCCTTTTGTCTCGTCGTTAATTGAGAGTTCCGCTCGTGTTGCCCCCTACAGCTCGGCATCGCTTCATGATACGGACGTTTTGAAGACCATAAGGGAATCAATTGACGAGGGCACGATGAGCGGCCCGCTGTTTTCTCGGCTTGTGGGGCTAGATGAGATTGGCTCGAAACGACTGCTTGCGGGCGAAAAAGTGGAACTCACTTATCGGTCGATGATTTCAATCCTGCGGCTAGCCGATGTTCTTCGCAAATAAATCCAAGCAAAACGCCGCCGGCAACTCCCCTACTCAACAAAAAAGCCCCGCCAACCGCAATCCCCAAGGGAACCGCGATTAACGGGGCTCAAGCGTGCTCCTCAATGGAATCACGCCATCAGACGAACAGCTCAGCCGAGCAGTTCGCTACTCCTCCCAGTAAGCGTCTGCAAGCAGCTTAAAGCAGATCTTCTTGACCGGCTGCGCGCCATCGCCCGGGAACTCGAGCGTGGGCATGTGAGGCTCGCCGGCAACGAACAGCGCGAACTTATCGTCAGCAAGATCGCCGGCGATCGAAGCGTCGGAATCGACCAGATCGTAGTCGTCCTTCTCGTCAAACTCCTGAACCAACGTCAGGCTGCCCGTGGCAACCTTAAAGGCCTCGCGACCCTCGACATCGATCTGCAGGTCGTGATAGCGCTGATGCGTCTCATAGTGAGCCTCGGCCTCGGGACGCGTCGTGGGAGCCATGACGTTCGCAAAGACCTTGTCGCCCAGAATCGGATGGCTTCCGACCTCGAGCTGCGCCGGGTCGTTCTCCTCGAGCCAATCGATCAGCACGTCGAGGCCCTTGAGCATTCCGCGGTACTCCTCGATATCGCCCAATGCACCGTAAATCATCTAAATCCCCTCTCGGATCGTTTCTTTGGCAGCTACTCGGTAAACGCATTACCGACGCTGTTGCCACCCCACATACGTCTCGACCAGGGTAAGGTCGGGATTGAACACGACAAAATCGGCATCGCGGCCAGGCATAATGCTGCCACATTTCTCCTCGACGTGAGCAGAACGCGCGGGCACCTCGGTCGCCATGCGAATGGCGATATCGGCGCTCGCTAGACCCCAGTCGACGATGTTCTTGACGCCCTGTGCGAGCGTGAGCACCGAGCCGGCGATAGCAGAGCCATCGGCGAGCCAGCAAAGGTTGTCCTTCATAATAACGTCCATGCCACCGCTGGTGTACTTGCCCTCGGGCATGCCGCCGCAACCCAGGCAGTCGGTGATCAGCACCGTGTGCTGCCAGCCCTTGGCCTGCAGCAGGGCCTTGATAGCAGCAGGGTTCACATGTTTGCCATCGCAGATGATCTCGGCATAGGTGTTGGGCGTGGTCATAGCGGCTCCGACGACACCGGGCTCGCGATGGTGCAGACCACGCTGGCCGTTGTAGGTATGCGTAAAGCAGCTGGCGCCAGCATTGATGGCGGCGGCGCACTCATCATAGGTGGCATCGGAGTGGCCAATGCAGGTCACAACGCCCTTGGCGCTCAGAGCCGCGGCGTAAGCGGCGGCACCGTCACGCTCGGCCGCCATGGCGCTCTTGACGATACGACCGCCGGCGGCCTCCTGCCACTCGTCAAAAACATCCTCGGACGGGTCAATCAAAAAGGCGGGGTTCTGGGCACCCACGTGCTTCATGGTAAAGAACGGACCCTCCAGGTAGATGCCCTGAATACGAGCTCCGCAGAACTCAGGTCCACGCTCTTCGTCCGCCTGCGCAATGGCAGCGCAGGCGTCCTTGATCTGCTCCACGCCGTCGGTAAAGGTCGTGGGCAGCCAGCTGGTGGTACCACGACGAGCGAGCTCGGTCGAGCTGATGTTGATGCCCTCGGCATCGTTATCGGTCGTGGCATGGTTATAGAAGCCATGAATGTGGGTGTCTACCATGCCCGGCGCAATCCATGTACCCGAATAATCTTTGATCTCACAAGCGGGCTCATCGGCCTGCCAAGCGCCAAAGACGCCGCCTTCGACCATGAGGTAGCCGCCCAGCTGCGGCCCCGCCGGCAAAAAGAACTTGTCGGCCTTGATAGCATACGTGCTCATCTATGCTCCCGTACCCGCAGTGCGTTTTAGGGCGGATCAAAAACCACTGCATTGTTAATTCGAGCGATTGTTCGTTGCCTTCTACCGCTTGGCACATTTTGCACCCGCCGCAAAACACGCCAAGCCGTTTATACCCAATAACTCTAGACTGCGCGGTTGTGGTAGACCTTGTACTTAAACTGGTCGGCACGCGCAACCGAACGCGTATACTCGATAACCTCGTTGTTCATGTCATATGTGGTACGAATCAAATCCAGCACCGGTGCGCCTTCGGTAATCTCGAGCAAACGAGCGTCGGAATGGCGGGCGATACTCGCATAGAATTCTTCCTCTGCCACGCGAACTTTCTCGTGAAAGTCCTGCTCGATCATGTCGTACAGCGATTTGTTCTCGATCATGGGGCGCTTAAGCGCAAAGAACTTGCGACTCGGCAGATATGTACACTCAATCATCAGCGGCACACCATCGGCAATACGCAGGCGCTTGATCTTGTACAGACGCTCGCCCAGGCGCGCGTTCATCTCTATGGCAATATTCTTGTCAGCCTCGACCTCGGTAAACTCAAGAATCGTCGTCTTGGGCACACGGCCGATCGCCTTCATCTGCTCGGTAAAGCTATAGGTTTGCGTGAGATTTGCCGTTTGCAGAGAGCGATCGCACACCATTGTTCCACGGCCGCGCTGACGAACTACCAAGCCCAGGCGCTCAAGCTCCTGCAGGGCAAGGCGAACCGTCGTACGCGAGAGCCCGTAGCGTTCCGACAGGTCACGCTCAGACGGCAAATAGTCGCCGGGTCGAAGCTCGTGATCGATTTTATCGGTCAGCAAATCGACGAGCTGATCGTACAGAGGTTGTTTGCGCGCTCCCATTGCCATAATGATACCTGCCGGATAAATGACTCGAAATTGGTTGTAACCAGACACCACGTACTATAGCAGTTTTAATGGAATAACAGCAGGTCAACCAGCATATTTCAATATTGTTTGCCGGTTGATAGCCTGCACACTGTAATACCAATTACATCACTGCATCAAGTATTGAGGTAGCAAAAAGGGCCGCCCCCGCGGAGCGGGACGACCCTTTGTAAGACAGATACGTCTTTAAGGCTTAGAGAAGCTTCTTGAGCTCCTCGGCAACAGCCTGGACCTGCGTGCCGATGATGACCTGGGTAGCACCCTTGTCCATCTTCATGACACCCAGAGCGCCGGCCTTCTTGCAGGCGGCCTCGTCGACCAGCTCGGAATCGCCAAGCTCAAAGCGCAGGCGAGTAGCGCAGCAGTCAACGGTCTTGACGTTCTCCTTGCCACCGACGGCAGCGAGAACAGCAGCGGCCAGGGCGGCGAACTTGTCGTCGCCAGCGGCAGCGGAAGCGGAGGTCTCCTCGACATCCTCATCCTCGCGACCAGGGGTCATGAGGTTGAACTTGGTGATGGCGAAGCGGAACACGAGGTAGAAGACCAGGAAGGCAGCGATGCCCAGCGGGATGATCATCCAGGTGTTGGCAGCAGCCGGGAGGCTAGCGGAGAACAGGAGGTCGGTAGCACCAGCGGAGAAGCAGAAGCCAGCACGGAAACCAACATAGTAGGTGATGATGGTGAAGATGCCGTACAGGGCAGAGTACACGACGTAGAGCGGGAAGCACAGGAACATGAAGCCGAACTCGAAGGGCTCGGTGACGCCGCAGACGAAGGCGCAGATAGCAGCGGAGACAACCAGGCCGATAGCAGCCTTCTTGTTCTTAGCGGTCTGAACCATAGCCAGGGCAGCACCCGGGATACCGAACATCATGCAGGGGAAGAAGCCGGACATGTACATACCGAGGCTCCACTTGACGTCAGCGGAGGTCTCGCCAGCCCAGAAGTGGGTCAGATCGCCCAGGCCGATGGTGTCGAACCAGAACACGTTGTTCAGAGCGTGGTGCAGACCAGTCGGGATGAGCAGGCGGTTAAGGAAGGCGTAGATGCCAGCGCCGATACCACTCATGGCGGCGATACCCTCACCAAGAGCAACAAGAGCACCGAAGATGAGCGGCCAAGCAAAGAGCAGGACGACGGAGACGACGATGCAGATGACGGCGGTCATGATGGCGACGCAACGCTTGCCGGAGAAGAAGGCCAGCCAGTCGGGAAGACGGGTGTCCTTGAACTTGTTGTAGCAAGTACCACCGATGACGGCGGACAGGATACCGATGAAGGAGTTGCCAGCGATCTTGGAGAACGCGATGCCCTCGGTCGTGGCAAGCCAAGCGGTCTGAGCATCGGCGTCCATACCACGAATGGTACCAACAACAGCGGGGTTCAGGAGCTGCTGGATCATCAGGAAGGCGACGAGGCCAGCGAGGCCAGCGGTGCCATCGTGATCGTCGGCAAGGCCGACAGCGGCGCCGACTGCGAACAGCCAGGCCATGTTATCGATAAGAGCGCCGCCTGCCTTGATGAGCAGGAAACCGGCGGTATAGGCAAAACCGGTAGTGTCACCGGCAGCACCCATGACTGCGGGAGCGAGCAGGTAGCCCACACCCATAAGAATACCTGCGACGGGAAGCGCCGCGACGGGAAGCATCAGCGCTTTGCCGAGCTTCTGGAGGTACTTCATCATATGGTATCTCCTCCAACCTTTCTTTCGTTGTTCACCAACGAGTTCCATGTCCGCGCCTTGTGCATACCGGCTTCTCCGCTTGCCGGCATTGATGCGCAAACTTAGACAACCCAGTCCCTATTTGGGGTTGCTGGTATGTACGGTAGCACACACTCAATTCAAACGTCCACCACATTTCGTTCAAATTACTATATCGTTGCCAAACGGTTATTTTTGGCCCGTAAACGGTAATTTACGCAGGTAGACATGGTGCGTTTCTTTCATTACCAAACTAATTCTTAGCAATTTCCATTCGATTTCGTCTCAAAATTGGTTACTACCAGATGAACAGTGGTACCACATTGTTACTACCAGTTTAGCCGAAATCGTTTTCACTTTATATGAATAAAGTCTCCAAGAATTTGTATATAACCTCTCCCCTACCACCCTCTTCCCCGCCCTTCCCCGCAACGAAAAAAGCCCCCTAGAACGATGTTGAACTGCCTCCCATTTCTTGGACACGAGAAATGGGAGGCTTTTTATGCGTGTCGACTTGAGGGTGAAGCACGACATCGAGGCCAGGAAGGCGGCGATCGGGCTCTTCGAGCGAGGCCACGGCTCCGAGTCGGCGGCGAAGGCGCTGTCGGTCCCGCGCGACACCGTGAGACAATGGCTCTGCGTATACCGGTCGTTCGGAAGCGAGGTGCTGCTATCCATGGACGGCAAGCAGGCCAGGTACACATACGAGCAGAAGGTCGCCGCCGCCTCGGCCGTGGTCGACGGCGGCATGACGAAGGCCGAGGCGATGGCCGAGTTCGGCATCATGTCGCTGGCGCCGCTGGAGAGGTGGTGCCGGCTCTACCGCGAGGGCGGCGCGGAGGCCCTGCGCCCGAGGCCCAAGGGCCGGCCGAGCGGTTCCAAGGCGAGGCCGCGCACGCGCGAGCAGGAGCTCGAGGAGCGCTGCCGAAGGCTCGAGACCGAGGTGGCCTACCTAAAAAATTGCGTGCCCTGGTCGAGAGGGACGGACTCTGACCAGGGCGAAGGTCGAGGCCGTGAGCGCCCTGCGCGAAGAGGGGCACGGGCTGGGGCGCCTGCTGGAGTGCGCCGGCATGGCCCGGTCCAGCTACTACTACGCGCTGTCGCACCCGAAGGCTCCCACCAGGCCCGAGCTCTGGGAGGCCGCCGCCGAGATATTCTCGCGCACCGCCAACGGGTGCGGCCACAGGCAGATCGCCATGTGCCTGCGCGCCGAGCGGGGCGTGCGCATAGCCTGCAAGACCGTGCTGAAGATGATGCGCGAGATGGGCATCAGCTGCGGGATCCGCCGCGAGACCGACTACCACAGGTACAACTCGTACAGGGGCAAGGTCGGAAAGACCTTCGAGAACGTCATCGGCAGGGACTTCGCCGCCGACGGGCCGTGGGAGAAGATGGGCACCGACGTCACCGAGTTCAAGCAGCCCTGGGGCAAGGCCTACTTCGCACCGGTCTACGACTTCGGCAGCAAGGAGATCGTCGCCTGGTCCACGTCGCTGCACCCCAACATGGCTCAGCAGCACGAGCTGCTCGACCAGCTCGTGTCCAGGAAGCCCAAGGGCTCCAGGCCGATCCTGCACTCGGACATGGGCTGGCAGTACCAGCAGGCCGGTTGGTGCAGGCGGCTGGAGGAGGCCGGCGTGGTGCAGAGCATGTCCCGGAAGGGCAACTGCATCGACAACGGCGCGACGGAGCAGGTGTTCGGCCACATCAAGGACGAGTTCTTCCGCGGAAGGACGTGGCCGGACTTCGGGTCCTTCAAGGCGGATCTCGACGACTTCGTGGTCCATTGGAACACGAGGAGGCGCCAGGTTAAACTGAAGGGACTGACCCCGGAGGAGTTCCGGAGACAGTCCCTTGCGGCGTAGTTCTTATTTAAGCCGTCCAAGTTTTGGGGTGCAGTTCATGTCCGTTCTAGGGGGCTCCATCAGATATTTCGGCTTCGTACTCGAAGGCTCGGGCAATCTTTACGCAAACAGGCCGTAGATGCTGATGTTGGCCTTGGCGTAGAGGCCGTTGGCGTACTCGGTCCACTTGGAGCTGGCGCTCGAAGCCTGCGAGGAGTACTGCTGGTAGGCAGTGTAGTAGGCGGTCATGGCCTGCTTATAGGTGGCGCTATCGGTCGTAAAGGCATCATCGGCAAAGGCCTTGGCATAGGTGCTGTCGGCATCCCTCCAAGTGCCCTTTGAGCTATCCCACTCATCGCCGGCAAGGTTGATGATGTAGTCAGCGTAGTCCTTGCTCGCGGTCTCCTCGTTGCCGTCAGCAGGCTCGGTCGGGGCGGTCGGCATGCTTGCGGAGCTATCGCCCGCCTTCTTCTTGTAGAGCTTCTGCAGCGTAGCGGACTGGCGGACGATCTGCTTGGCCTGGTCCTTGGACACGCCGTACTGTTTTGCCATGGTCTTGTAGTCGGAGGTGCCGATGGAATCCTCGGCGTACTTCTTCATCTCCTTAGAAGAGACGGTAATGCCCTCGTCCTCGGCAGCATCGAGCAGAATCTTGTTGCGCACGTAGGACAGGATAACGTCGGCAGAAGGAGCGGTGTAGTTGCCATCGCTATCCTTGACGGTATCGAGGCTGTACTGGCTCTCGATGGCCTCGCGCGCGGTGATGTTGCTCTTCTTGCCGTTGTAGCTATAGCTAGCCACGGTCGAATCGAGCTGGTCCTCGGTGAGGGTAGCCGAGCCGACACCCTTGCCGCCAAAGCCGCCATTGCCAATAAAGAAGCCGACCACGGCAGCGAGCACGACTGCGACCACAAAGGCGGCAATCATCGTCTTCTTGTGCTTGGATGCATGGTCGTCCACGTCGGAGTCGTCGTCCTCGTCCTGCTCCTCGGGCATCAGATTCTCGTCGGCGGCGTCCGCGGCGATCTTTGCCTCCAGGCGAGCGTCCTCCTCCTCGGCCGTCGTACCGGCGGCAATATGTTCGGCAGACGTGCCGGCGACCAGGTCGATCTTCTCGGCCTCGTCACCGTCGGGACCTTCGCCGCGCTCGATGATCTGGATGCCGTCGATCTCGTCCTTCTCGTCCTTCTTTTGAATCAGACCCATATCAGTTACTCCTTGTTAGGAAACATAGTCCTCAATAGAATACGCCCGACAGAGCGCCGGGCGTATTGATTCTTAGGTTATACGCAAACACTTAAGTACTATTTAGGCGTTTGAAGTGTGCATGCCTTAGGCCAGGTGAGCGATAACGGCATCGGCGAAGGCTTGCGTACCCACCGCACCCTCGACGGAGCCGGTCTGGGCACGACGTACGTCGCCGGTAACCTGCTTACCCTCGTTGAGCGTGGCGGACACGGCGGCGCGGATGCGATTGGCTGCATCGTTCTCGCCCAGATGATCGAGCATCATAGCCGCGGACAAAATCTCGGCCGTGGGGTTGGCGATATCCTGGCCCGCGATATCGGGCGCGGAGCCGTGCGTTGCCTCGAAGATGGCGCAATCGGCACCGATGTTGGAACCCGGAGCCATACCCAGGCCACCCACCAGGCCAGCGCACAGGTCGCTGACGATATCGCCGTACAGGTTGGGCAACACCAGGACATCGAAGTCATTGGGGTTCTGGACCAGACCCATGCAGGTGGCGTCGACGATCTTGTCGTTGAACTCGATATCGGGATAGTTGGCGGCCACCTCGCGTGCCACGCGCAGGAACAGGCCGTCGGTCGCCTTCATGATGTTGGCCTTATGCACGGCCGTCACCTTTTTGCGGCCGCAGCGGCGGGCGTACTCAAAGGCATACTCCACAATGCGACGGCTCTTGGCGATGGAGATGGGCTTGATTGAGATGGCGGAATCAGCGGCGAAGGTCTTTTGGCCCGAACGCTCGACAAGCTGCGAGAGTTCCTCGACCTCGGCAGCGCCCTCATCGAACTCGATGCCGGCGTAGAGGTCCTCGGTGTTCTCACGCACGATGACCAGGTCAACGTCGCGGAAGCGCGAGCCGTCGCCCGGCTGCGACAGGCAGGGGCGCACGCAGGCGTACAGGTCGAAATGCTTGCGCAGGGCGACGTTAACGCTGCGGAAGCCCGTGCCGACCGGCGTGGTGATGGGGCCCTTGATGGCAACCTTGGTCTCGGCGACCGCATCGAGCACATGCTGGGGCAGCGGCGTGCCAAACTCGTCCATGACGCCGGCGCCGGCCTCCTGGACGTTCCAGTTGATCTGGACACCGGTGGCCTCGACCACGCGGCGCATGGCCTGCGTAATCTCGGGACCGATACCGTCACCGGGAATCAGGACTACATCGTGCGCCATAATCTGTTACTCCTCGTCTTCGGCGTCGTCAGATTTTTTAACGCTAGCACGCTTCTTCTTTTTGGAGAGATCCAGGCCAAAACGTTTAACAAGCATTTCGCAAATCTCGCTCGAACGGGCCTTGAGATAGCTGCCCTTGCCGTTCTCGGCATCGAACTTAAGGCGCAGCGCGAGCTTCTCGGCAACCTCGGCGTCGATCTCGCCCTGGCAAAACTCGTACAGGCAACCGAGCATGTCGCGATACTCAAGGTCGCCGTGGTAGCACTGGATGGCCTCGTCCAGGATGGGCCAAGCCTCGCGCGAACGCTCGACGCTCGTGGCACCCCACACGCACAGCAGGCGGAAGGCGGCATAGCGCAGCGTGGAGGAGATCTCGTCGAACAGTGCAGTCTCGGCGCCCTCAAAGGCATCGCCCAGCTGCTCGGGGCAGGTGGTAGCGAGCGCCGTCAGGGCATCGAGGGCCTCCCAGCGGGTCTGCGCCTCGGGGCGGTCGAGCGCCTCGATCAGCGCGGGCACGCAGGGCACGACGCGCTGCGGATCACGCTCGGCAAGCAGGTGCAGCACGCGGGCGGCAAACTGGCGGATGCGGCGCGTGGGGCAGCCGAGCTCCTTGACCAGACGGTCGACGGCGTTCTCGTTCTCCTCTGCCAGCTGAAGCTGTGCCAGCTCCTCGTCGGTGAGCTGTTCATCTTTGTTTTCTGCCATAGTTACCTCTTCTTACTATTTCTTAGCGTGCTTGCCAGCACCCTTGCTGTCATCGGTGACCGAGATGAGCTGTCGGTCTGCCGCGCCATTGCGACGCGCGGCGGCGCTCCTCGGCGTCGCCCGCGTCGGCGGCGGCGCGATGGGCCTTGTTGACGTTAAAGACCTCGTCGTGTTTGCGCCACGGACCGACGGACTCGCCAAAACTCATCTTAAGACCGGCGATAAAGCCGCCGAGCCAGCCGATCGGCGCAAACTGCACCAGCGGGAACAGCGAAAACACCCAGGTCAGCAGGACGACTGCCGCCGCTCCTGCAAAATTGGCGATCCAGTAGTCGCGCTTGGTGATCACGCGCTTTTCGCACGCCCACTGGCCGCACAAAAAGCCAATGTAGATCGCAAAGAGAAAGAGCACCAGCGCTAGTACCACGAACGTCCAGCTCATGGGCGCTACTCCCCGTGATGGTGGCCGCAGCAGCACTCATGGCCGTCGTCATGGCCGTGGCCGCCGCAGCACTCGTGGTCCTCGCCGTGATGGTGACCGCAACCGCACTCATGGTCGTCGCCGTGCTCGCCGCAACCGCAGCCGTCCTCGTGAGCGCCATGCTCCTCAGGACGATACTGCGACCAGTCCAGACCGGCGGCGATGGCGTCGGTCTCCTCCTTATAGAGGACCGTGATGGCCTGGGTGCCCAGCTTGGCACCACCGATGGCATCGAGCATGTCGTAGAGCGTAAAGGCCACGTCGGCGCCGGGCAGCGCAAGCTCGCGATCGTCGGCATAGGCGAGCGCCAAGCGCAGGTCCTTGATGAAGTGCTCGACCATAAAGCCGGGCTTGTAGTCGCCGTCGAGCGCCTTGGGAGCCAGGCTCTCCATGGCGCCGGACTTGCCGGTACCGCCCAGGATCATCTGGCGGGTCTTCTCCAGGTCAAGGCCGCTCAGCTCGGCAAATGCCATGGCGTCTGCCATGCCGACCATGCAGGCGCCCAGCGACACCTGGTTGGCGAGCTTGGCAGCCTGGCCCTTGCCGGCGCCGTCGAAGCAGCAGATGTTGGCCGCGAAGGTGGCAAGGATGTCGCGGACCGGCGCGATGTCGTTCTCGGTGGCGCCCACGATAGCCGTAAGCGTGCCGGCGATAGCACCCGACTCGCCGCCGGTGACGGGGCAGTCAAACGCCATGCGACCGGAAACCTGGGCGGCCTCGGCAATGTCACGGGCGAGCTCGGGCGAGCTCGTGGTGAGATCGATCAAGACCGCGCCCGGCTTGGTGCACGCGAGCAGGCCGTCGCCCGCCAGGTAGAGCTCCTCGACCTCGGAGGGATAGCCCACCATGGTAAAGACGACATCGGCGTTAGCCACGGCATCTGCCGGCGTATCGGCCCAGACGGCGCCGCGCTCAACGAGCGCTGCGGCCTTGGACTTGGTGCGGTTGTTGACCGTGACGGAATAGCCGGCGTCCAGGATGTGGCCGGCGATGGGGGCACCCATGATTCCGGTGCCGATAAATGCGACGGAGAGCTTGTTTGCCATGAAACCTTTCCTTTTGGGTTGGGTGTTGTTACCAGGTTAAATACTCAGCGCCAGCGCTTGAGCTGCGGGGCGCCCGTGGTCGTAGCGCCTGTCTACTCGCCGCGCACACGGCGCGCGATGCGGTCGGAAAGCGAGGCCTTCTCGGCGCGGTTCTTGCCCCAAAACGCGCAAGCCACCATGCCGGGGCCTACGTGCGAGCCAATGGTGGGGCCCACAGAGCTGCGGATGATGGTGACGTCGGCGCAGCCCTCCTCCTTGCGGATGGCGGCTTCGAGCCAGTCGCCGTCCTTCTCGGCATCGGCCGTCATGATGGCGATGGGCATAGTGCGATCGGGCACGTAGTTCTCACGGAACGACTTGAGGATGGACTTGAGCGCCTTCTTGCGGCCGCGGTTGACGCCAATCAGCGACAGCGAGCCGGCCAGGTCGTAGGAGAGCTCGGGCTTGACATCGAGCTTTGCCGTGAGTTGCGCCGCCGCGGGCGGAATGCGGCCGCCGGCAGCCAGTGCGTCGAAGCTCTCGAGCGTAAAGTAGCCGTGGACGTAGGTCTTTGCCTCGTTTGCCCAATCGACCAGCTGCTTGGCGGTCAGTCCCGCCGAACGCTGGCGCACGGCCTCGAGCGCCAGGAGCGCGCCAGTCGCGCAGGGCAGAGCGTTGTCGACCACGTACAGCTCAAAATCGGGATACTCGGCGCGCACGGCGTCCGCCGCCTGGCACGCGGAGTTGTAGCTCGACGACAGCGCCGAGGTAAAGCACAGGTAGACCGTGGGCGTGCCCTCTTTGGCGCACTCGGTAAAGAACTCGATATAGCGACCGAGCGACACGGCGGAGGTAGACACGCGAGCGCCGGCGCGCATGCGGTCGTAGAACTCCTTAGGGCTCATGCTCGACCAGATGTCATCCGTGCGCTCCTCGCCATCGATAATGAAGGGGAAACCCAGGATATCGACATCGAGGTTCGCGGCGACCTCGGGGCTAAAGTCGCAGCAGGTATCGACGACGATGCGGCAGCGGTCAGAATGGCCGGTAGATGCAGCCTTGTCCATCAAAGCGACTCCTTACGTAAAAAAGGCGGCCATCCGCATGGGATGACCGCCGGCCGTTAACTCATGCAAGTTAACGTATTTTACTCGTCAAGTGTTTCGATGCGGGGCTTGATGATGCCATATCCACCATTCTTACGGTGATACACCACATTGATGAGGCCAGTCGTCGCGTTCTCGAACACGTAGAAGTCGTGGCCGAGCAAATCGGTCTGCACCAGCGCCTGCTCCTCAGTCATCGGGGTGACATCGATGACCTTCTCGCGGACGAGCAGGTCGTCCTCCTCCTCGGGCAGCAGCAGATCGGCAAGATCCTCGACGCGCTCGACCGGTGCAACATCCGCTGCGCTGGCACCGCCCTGGCGGTTGTCCACGACCTTGGTCTTGAACTTGCGCAGCTGGCGGGTGACCTTATCGGCGGAGAGGTCGATGGCGGCGTACATATCTGCACCATGCTCGGCAACGCGAATCACCGAACCGCGGGCACGAACCGTGACCTCGACGATTGCCGGGTTGGGATTCGAGGGGTTCTTCTCATAGCGAAGTACAACGTCGACCGTCATGGGCTCGATATCGAAAACCTTGAGCGCCTCGCCGATCTTCTCATCCACATGCGCACGCAGAGCATCGGTTACCGTCGTCTTGCGTCCAGAAACCTTGATATCCATACGTGGCTCCAATCTGCCTCGGGGACTTACTGTACTGGCTATGTACCCATTGCCGTGCATTTAATCACGCGGATTCTAAAGACCCGAATAACGATTGCTTGATACCGCATACCGAAGTCTCGTACTTTTCCATGGCAAAGTGCGCTATAGGAAAGCGTCGGCGGAGTTGTTTTTCTCCTGAAAATTAGCTTTGACCTGCTGGTTTTATCAAATCAAAACCACCCCTAAAAAGGGGTGGTTTGCTCTTAGGTATAACCCTTGGATTTCCGGCACGCGTCTAAAGGCGCCGGCCCTCACGGGGTTCGGGCCGCACTGCAGATTGACCCGTGACGGGCCGGTCAAACCGGCGCTATTTACGCCCCGGCCCCCTATCGAAGGGGTCCTCGTACTCCCTTGACGCTCAGCCGGTCGATCGCGATGTCGGCCTTCTCCTGCTCCCGGATGTACTTCGCGATGGTGGCCTCGTTCAGGCCGACGGTGGACACGTAGTAGCCCTCGGCCCAGAACTTCCTGTTGCCGAACTTGTACTTCATGTTCGCGTGCTTGTCGAATATCATCAGCGAGCTCTTCCCTTCAGGTAGCCCATCACGCTCGATACGCTGTACTTCGGCGGTATCGCCAGCAGCATGTGGACGTGGTCGGGCATCAGGTGCCCCTCGATGATCTCTATCCCCTTGTACTGGCAGAGCTTCCTGAAGATCTCCCCAAGGTCGGACCTTATTTGGTTGTAGATGACTTTGCGCCTATACTTCGGCGTGAACACGACGTGGTACTTGCACATCCACTTCGTGTGCGACAGGCTGTAGGCCTTCTGGGCCATACGCCACCACCGCCCTCTCGACTCGGATTCCTTGCGGCCTGAACAATCGCAAGTGTCCGGCGAGGGGGCGGCTTTGTAAAGCCGTTTGGCCCCACCCGCATAGCGGGTGGTTTCTGATGCGGCGCGCTGCGCGCCCCGCACAGGCTAAAGCCCGTAATAGAAAAGCCGGGCTCCCCTATTGGGGAGACCCGGCTATGCGTGTTGAAACCGTGAAGAAGCGCCTCGTTCAATGTATGGCAGACGCCACCCCTAGCAATAACTAGCTATTGAGCTTGTTAATGTCGTCGTCGGTGATCGCGCCCTCCTGGCTGGACGATTTATCCTCGGAGGTTGCACCCTCGCTGCTCGAATCGGAGGATGCGGACTCGCTGGATCCGGTGTCGGTCGGCTGCACGTCGGCGCCCGAAACCGTCTTAGTGGTGAGGTCGTAGGGCATCGTGCCATACCAGACGGAGTGGACCGCCTCGAGCGTACCGTCGACCGTGATGCCGTCGAGGGCATCGCTCACGGCACGGCACAGTTCGTCATTGGACGAGAGGCCCGCAACACCAAGCGTCGAGGGCGCCTCGAGCGCACCGACATAGGAGACCTCGCTCATCAGGCGTGCAAGATAGCCGCCGGCTGTGGAGTCGCAGATCACATAGTCGACCTCGCCGGACTCGAGCGCCTCAAAGCACTCGTTGATGTTGGAGTAGGTCTTTTGGTTGGCGGTGATGCTCTGCTTAGCAAGCGCCTCCTGCGAGGCCGAGGACATCTGGACACCCAGGGTAGACGTGTTAAGGGTATCGGTGGAAACGCTTAGCGACCCACCATCGCTGGTTTTACCGAACACAGAAGCGGCATCGTACAGGCAGGTGCCGAGCGAGCTAACGTCCCCGTCTGTGGAGTTGATCTCGCCGATAAAGATATCAGCCTTTTTGTCGCCGAGCGCGGAACCTGCCGAGGACGCATCGACAAAGGCGACCTTAAGGCCCATGCGGCTTGCGAGGGCGCGGGCGGCGTCAACTGCGTAGCCCGTGAGGTTGCCATCGGCGCCCTGCATGGCCTGCGGGGCATCGGAAGTGTCGAGGGCGACCGTCAGGGTTCCGGAAGTGACCAGGGCATCGTCCGACACCGTAGGGGTGACGGTCTCGTACTCGATCTGGTCGATCGTGGGAGTCGTGAACGTAGACAGCGGGTTGAACGCGCATCCGCTCAGGCCCAAAACGGCAATGACCGCTGCGGTCCCAGCACCTAACCGAGCCGCGTGCATCAAGCTGCCCCTCACCATGTCCACTACCCTGCCTTCTGTGTCGTATACAATCCGTGCGTTGCGCGGAATATCAGATTGTTCCCACCAGCTGACCTGGTATTTGACCCCACACTTGCGCACCGGGGTGTTTGCTCGGGAGGCCGCAGCCACCTTCACGACTGACCCGCTCGCCCGCGAGGCGGTATTGCCCCAAAGAAAGTAGAACGGACGGTGCGGCTTACATCTAGGACGCGCCATGATCGCGCCGCGCGCACGCGGTCGCTTACGTGGATCCCTTTGACCGCGTCTGTCTTGGACTAGGACGGGCATTTCGTCCGTCCGCAACCACAGCCTGGTAGGAACGAAGCGCATTATAGCTAAGTTCAAGCTAAAGTTTAAGGTTAGGGGCGTCATTCGCATCGCGAGTACAGATTTCGCAGGTCGGGACGGACCATTCGTGCCCCATGAAGCCCCGGAGCTCCCCTACGGGGAGCTCCGGGGCCCCCTTCTTAGGGTGCCCCGGCCAAAATATGGCAAATATGAGTACTGTCACCAATTTAGTAACAGGCAATTTTGGCCTTTCGGACAGATTTTGCGCTCAGAGTCGCCAACCTGATGCTTAGTTATTCTACATTTGTTTATTATCTTCTTACTTTACGCCACCTCCGAGTTCTAAATTCCTTGATTTTGCTGTTACTGATTTAGTGACAGTACTCATATTTGCCATATTATGGCCAGGGCATATGATTAACCCTCTATTTTCGACGCGAATTAGACCGGCTTAAGCCCAAAACACGCCCGCAGCGTGTTAAGCAACGCTTCTTGCTTCTTCCTGCGAGCATCGACACGATTCCGGTACCGCTTTCGCATACGCTGGTGCATGCGCCATGCGAGCGCCTCCACCGCTTCCATGTCACAGAGCATTTCGTTGTTGACCGTCGCGACCTCGATTCCCATAGTAATCAAGCCCGTGTTGCGCTTTTCATCATGGATACGTCCCCTCCGAGAGGAATGGCCCAGCTCACCGTTGTATTCCAGGTCAAACCGGGCTGCTTCTTGATACGCATCGCAAACTGCATGGGACATCCCCGAGATTGCCTGCGCACGGTCATCGAACTCAATCTTGTAGTCGGTCTTAAAGGGACCGCAGGCAAATCCGCCATAGGAAAACGGAAGCGAAAACAGAGCGAGCATGATGCACTCCATGGGCGAGCGCAAGTTTTCTGACAAGTAGGGACACAGACGCTGCAGTTTTTTGGCCGCATTCCCCTTGCATACCGCGAGGTAATCTGCCAGACGATCGGGCGTCAGCACCGGCTCAACCTCAAAGTAGCCCACGTCTGCTGGCTGGTCCTTGTCCTTTGCAAGCTTATTCGTAACGGGCGAGGTGTAGGGAGGCAGATACTTCCCGCGGTCACTCAGCGAAATCTTAGAGCACAGCTCCTGAGCCAGGGCAAATGCCTGGATGCAGCCGACCTCGCGCGCAACGGCAACACAAAGGGCCTCGGGAGATAGACTGTACACCCCCGGTTCCACCTCTAGAATCGAGCCGACGGGCAACCCGGAGCATACGGACCAGCCCACGCTAGGCATGCGGCGGCGCTGCGCCGCAGATCCCACCAGCAAGCAAAGATCTTCTTGCACCTCGCCGCTTGCGGCCCCAATCCGCACCAAGTCGGGAAGATAGATGTCCTCGGTCGAGGGCGACGACGTGCGCAGCACATGGCGCTCTTCATCGGAATCAAGGTCCCTCCAGCTTATGTAGCCCATCTGCCGGCGCTCGGAGCGCATCATGCGTAGCGCCGAGGCGCCTGTTAGGATTACGGAAGCCGCTAGCTGTTCGCTTGTCGGCTCGTTGCGCCGCTCAATCTTCACTGCCACAAAACCACCCCTACCAAACGCGTGCGATAGCGAGACCATCGACTGCCGCGGCGCCGGCACGCTTGAGCTCCGCCGAGGCCGCTGCCATGGTCGCGCCCGTGGTAATGACATCGTCGACGAGCAGCAGGCGGCGGCCGCGCACATCCTCGACCGTCTCGTACATACCCCGAGCGTGTTCCCGGCGCTCATCGCGACCGAGCTCGCGCTGGTCACCATGGCCGTACTTAACGAGGGCGTCGAGCAGCGGCACGCCCGAAAGATCGCAAAACGAACGCGCGATTGCTTCCATATGGTCGAACCCACGCCGCCGAAACGCCGCCGCAGTCGCGGGCACAAATACCACCGCGTCGGCGCCGGACAGCACACCGCCTAAGCGATCGGGGGCTGCCGCCTGGGCATGCAAGGCAGTGTCGTAGAGTAGCTCCGCCAGATACGGTGCCAGGCGGCGCTCGCCCGCATCCTTGTACGCCCTGATGATGCGCGGCAGCGGATGTGCGTAGACGGCACACGCCAGGCAGCGATCGAGCGCCTCGGCCATTGCCGAAGACGTGCCCTCGACCGAACACTCGGTGCACAGCAAATCCCCAAACGGGGCGCCACATCGGATGCAGCTATGGCACGGATCGATGAGCGCGAGCGATGCCAGACAATCCTGGCAGATCAACGCACCGGAACGCTCGCAGCCAGCGCATCGCGTGGGCGACAACGCCTCGAGCGCCTCGTACGTCGCGCGCTCGGCAAACGGTAGCAATTCGTCCGCAAACGGTAGGACGCCTGCCCCCTGCAAGCGAGTCAATACGTTCAGATGTCTCTTCATGACACAACCCTCCCTACGCGAAGGCGAAGGGAGGGTTGTCGGTGTAGAGCCATGATACCCAAAGGTGCTGGGGTCAGGCGGGTTAAATCCGCTCGCGGGCGTTATTCGCCGGCGGGCGGTTGTGGTGCGGACGAAGACGGGGTCGAGCCCTCGCCACCATCCTGGCGCGGCTTGCGGGAACGACGACGGCGACGGCGCTTTTGACCCTGGTCGGCCGAGCCCTCGCCACCGCGATCCTCGCGCGGCTCGCGCTCGTCGCGAGCGGCGCCACGCGAAGCCTTGGCAGCCGCTCCCCCGCCATCCCCGGGACGACGGCGCGTGACCTTGACCTCGCCATCCGAGACCTGATCGGCCACGGAGGGCACTGAGGGCTTCTGTTGCGCGCCCGAGGAATGGCGACGGCGCGGACGCGGCGCGCGCTCCTCCTCGCCACGTGACTTGCCACCCTTGTCGGCAGGCGCATCGGAACCCGAACCACCCTTGGGGGCGGTACCAGCCTCGCGAGCGGCTGCGGCGCGGAAGGCGTCCTCGCGCTCCTCGCTCGACAGATGACGGCGGCGGCGACGTGTGGGGTTCATGCCACCGCCGCGATTCTGCTGCTGGGGTTGCTGAACCTCGCGCTCGCGAGAGGCGTTCTGCCCGCGGCTGCAGCCTCGGTAGCATCGCCCGAGCCCGCGCGCTTGCGACGACGACGGCTACCGGCGGCCTCCTCGGCCTCGGGTGTCTCGGCCTTACCACGGCCCTTTCCGCGGCCACGGCCCTCGCCCTGGCTCTGAGCAGCGCGAGCATCGGATTCGGCATCGCGACGACGGCGCTTGGGCATCGACGTGCCGGCAAGACGGTCGGCGCTCGACAGGCCATCGCCCACGTCGACGCCGTTCTCGCGGTCGAGCTCCATGAGCGCCAGGCGCATCTCGGGCGACTCGATGCGCTCGAGCACGTCACGCGTCACGCAGTCGGGGCGGCAATTGCAGCCCTGCTCGGCAGCCTTCTTTTGCAGCCCTCCGAGCACGTCATATCGGCTAGGTTGACCTTAAAAACCTTGCCGTTCTCCAGGCGCAGCACCAGCTGCTCACGCGGCGTGTCATATTCCTGAATACGCGCCTTGCCGAGCGGCGTATCGATGAGCGTCTTCTTTTTGGGCGCACGGCTCTTAAAGTCCTTGTACGCCTCGAACTCATAACGCAGGCAGCACATCAGGCGGCCGCACGCCGCTGATCTTGGACGAGTTGAGCGGCAGGTCCTGCTCTTTTGCCATGCGAATCGAGACGGGTTCAAACTGTCCGCCAAAGCGCGTGCAGCAGAGCTCCTGTCCGCACTGGGCGTAGCCACCCACCAGGCGGGTCTCGTCGCGCACGCCGATCTGGCGCATGTCGACGCGAATGTGCAGCGTCGAGGACAGGTCCTTGACGAGCTGGCGAAAATCGACGCGCTCCTCGGCCGCAAAGTAGAACACGGCCTTCTCGCCGCCAAACAGGTACTCAACGCCCACCGGCTTCATCTCGAGGTCGAGCTCCTTGACCAGGCGGCGGAAGTCGACCATGGCCTCGTCGCCCTGAATGGCCAGGTCGTCGGCAAGCTGCAGGTCGATGTCGCTCGCCACGCGCAGCACGGGCTTGAGCGGCTGACCGATCTCGTCTTGCGGCACCTCAAAGGGATCGGCCGTGACCAGGCCGATCTCGGTTCCGCGCTCGGTGGAGCAAATGGCATAATCGGCCTCGAGGATATCCAGATCCTGCGGATCGAACCACAGGTCGCGCGAGGCGTAGGTAAACTTAACGGGTACGACTAACGGCATTTCAGTGCCTTCCTGATATCGAACAGCATGACCTCGATGGCCAGCTGGGGAGTAACGTTTCTGGCGATGTTGCGCTCGGCGGTTGCGACCGCCTCGAGCGCCCGGGTGGCGCCCGCAACATTGGTCGCGGCGGCAAGCCGACCGATCGTGTCGCGCACATCCTCGTTCACGACGTCGGCCGCCTCATCCTGAAGCGTCAGCAGCACGTCGCGCATGAGCGTCCGCGCGCTCGCCAGCGCTTCCATGATACCCGAACGCTCGCGCGCGTTGAGTTCGCGCTTGTTGCGGTCCTCAAGCTGCTTCAATGCTCCACGCGACAGGTAATCGGCGTTTTGCTCGAGCACCTTTTCCTGCGTGGACTTGACCTCGGCGAGCGGCGCCTTAACGGCGACGATGAGTGACTTGGCGCGGCTGAGCACGTCGGCCTCGTCGGCGGCGATAAGCGAATCGATGGCGCGAACCATCTGACGGCGGGCGTCCTGGCGCTCGGCGCTCTTGAGGAACTCGATGCCACGCGTGGGGCTTCCCGCTACGGCGACGGCCATGCGGCAACGCGCAGGGTCCTGACCGGTGGCGCGGCTCACGGCCTGCGCGGCGACGACGGGCGATACCAGCCGAAACGGCACGCACTGGCAGCGGCTCACGATGGTGGGCAACATCACGTCTGCCGAGGTGCCCAGCAGGATGAACATAACGCCCTCGGGCGGCTCCTCGAGTGTTTTGAGCAGTGCGTTGGCGGTGTTGGCGCGCAGTTGCTCGGCACGGTCGATGATGTAGACCTTGGCCTTGGCACGGATGGGCGCCAGCGGAACGTCGTCGAGCAGCTCGCGGGTCTGGGCGATGAGGTAGCCCGTGGCGCTCTCGGGCGTGTAATAGTGCACGTCGGGGTGCGTATGGCGGGCGACGCGCACGCAGCTATCGCATGAGCCGCAGCCATCCTGCTCGCACAGGAAGGCTTGGGCGAGCGCCCACGCGGCGTCGAGCTTGCCCGCGCCGGGCGCGCCCAAAAACAGGTAGGCGTGCGATGCGCGACCGCTGGCGACGGCATTGGTCAAAAAGTCGCGCACGCGCTCTTGGGTGTCGAGCTTGGCCAGCAGGCTTGCCTGAGCGGGGGCCATGTTACTCGGCCTCCTGGGCAAGCGCGGCGGTGACGGCGTCTTGCGGAATGTCGAGACCGTATGCGCGAATCTGCTCGACCGTCTTCTCGAAGACTTCCTCGACGGTCGCAGTGGCGTCGATGAGTTTTACGCGGTTTGGTTCCTCGGCGGCAATGGCGCAAAATCCCTGGTAGACGCGCTCTTGGAAGGTCATGCCTTTTGCCTCCATGCGATCTGCCGCGCCACGGGCTGCCATGCGTAGCGCCGCCTGCTCGGGTGTGATGTGGTAGACGAGCGTGAGCGCCGGATGCGTACCGGCGACAGCCAGGTTGTTGGCATCGCGTACCATCTGACGGTCGAGACCATCGGCAAACGCCTGATAGCAGGTCGTGGAATCGTAGAAACGGTCGCACAGGACCACCTTGCCGGCCGCAAGGGCGGGGGCGATGACCTCGTGCACCAGCTGGGCACGCGCTGCCTCGTAGAGCAGCAGCTCGCAGGTGTCGCCCATCGCCGTGTTGGCGGGGTCGAGCAGCAGAGCACGGATCTTTTCGCTGATGGCGGTACCGCCCGGCTCGCGCAGGCTCACAACCTGGTAGCCGGCGAGTTCAAGAGCGCGGGCAAGCAGGCGCGCCTGCGTAGATTTACCGGCGCCATCGACACCCTCGAGCGTAATGAAGCTATGTTGAGCGGGCTCAAAAGCCATGGGCGCAGCCCCTTCCTACAAGGCGCGTAAATGCGAGTTATAGCAACCAAGCCATGATACCCCAGGGGCAGGCGCGTCCCAAATCCAACCTAGCCATCGAGGCATCCCCGAAGTTGCGGTGAAATAGGGACTGATTGAAGCTCTGAGACCGCCAAACAGTCCCTATTTCACCGCAACTTATGATGGGGAATTTTGGACGCTGGGTATAATCGTCGTATTGCATTGAAATGTGGCGAAAGGAGTGGCAATGTCTCGGTATTGCGCCTCGTGCGGCAAGCTTCTTGCAGATGATGCCAAATTCTGCACCTCATGCGGTGCACCCGTTGAGCAAACAACTGCAAGCAATGGCCAACCCGCGTTTGAGCAGACCGGCTCCCTCGATACGCCACAAACCAAACCGGACGACTCCCTCGCCTATCGCCCCGACCCCGCTGCCGACCCCGCAGCGGTCGAGACGACGCAGCGCATACCCGTCGCGGGCACCCCGGCCCAACAGCAACCGGCGTCTGCGTACGCGTCTGATTCACCGCAGGCCCCCGCCGCAAAAAAGAGCGCCACCAGGGCGCTTATCGCCGTTATCGTTGTGCTGGTGGCAATCATCATCGCCCTGGTCATTTTCTTTGTGATCAAGCCGTTCGACAACTCCGCCACGCAGACGACCGCCGAGGTTACCAAGCTGCACCATGATGTCGACGCCGACGACCTTAAGCCTCTCGACGACCCCAATAGCCTCTACGATGACGACGACGATGATGACGGCGAAGCAACCCTCTCCGAGCAAAACCTCTACCGTCGCCTGAGCGAATACTACGACCTGCTCGAAGATCTCGATAACCAGGTCCGTGCCTGCGCGCAGGCCTTCAATGGCAGCTATCTGGAAGAGGACCGTACCACCCGTCAAAATCTCGCCGACGTCGCCGAGCGCACGGAAGACACCATCGAGCAGTACTACGATATCGTCGAGGACCTGGACGTCCCCATGAGCTCTAAGAACTACAGTTCCTGGAAAGACATCGTTGCCCTGTATGACGACCTGGACAACCGCATCGATGCGATCTGCGATGCCTGGGAGATCAGCCTAAAGTACGCAAAGCCCGCGGACCATAAGGACGAAATCGTGGCGCCGCTGGCAGGCGACAACGAGCCGGGAACCAACAGCAACAAGTACCGTCAGGACTTTGAGGACCGCTATCCCGGCGCCAAGCCCGTCGAGGTGAACTAGTCGCATGCGACGTTCTTAAACGACTAGTCATTAAAGAACGTCCCCAATGACTAAGACAAAAACGAGCGAGGATCATGGGACCCTCGCTCGTTTTTGTCTTAGTCAATGTTTCGGCTGCGCCGTTACTTATCGGCGGCCTTCTTGGTGGTCGTCTTTTTCGCGGCAGTCTTCTTGGCGGTCGTCTTCTTGGCAGCAGTCTTCTTTGTCGCCGTGGTCTTCTTCGCCGTGCTCGCCTTGGTCGCAGTCTTGCGGCCACGGGCGGGCTTCTTTTCCTTGGTCGGGCAGTCCATGTTGACGCAGATACGCCACGGACCGCGCGCCGTGTTGACCACCACGATGGGGGCGCCGCACTCGGAACAGGTCTCACCCGTCGCCTCGAGTTTGCCACGCGCCGGCAGCGGATAGCTCACGCCGCAATCGTCATAGTTGGTGCAGCGGATAAAGCGCTTGCCGCTCTTCTCGCTCTTGTGCGCAATCAGATCGCCATGGCGTCCGGCCTCGGCACACACCTTGCACTCGCCCACCTTAAGGTCGGGCTCGTAGTTGGTGGGGCATGTGGGGTTCACGCAGATCTCGAAAGCCTTCTGGCGGAACGGCTGGCACTTAATGCGCGGTGCGCCGCATTCAGGGCACACGGCAGCCTCGCCCTCGAGCGGGCTCACCTTGACGCCGCTCGGCACCGGATAGGTCACATCGCAGTCGGGCCAGCCCATGCAGCCAATGAAGCTGCCACGGGTCTTGGCGCTCGTCTTCATAACCAAGTCCTTGCCGCACTTGGGGCAGGCGCCCACGCGCGCATCGGCCGTGACGGCGTCGCTGATGGCGTCGCCCAGCTCCTGCGTGTGCTTGAGCAGCTCGTCGAGCACGCCGGCCAGCAGCGCGCGCGAGTGCGTCACGACATGCTCTTCGGTATCCTCACCGCGCTCCACGCGGGTCATGTCGCCGTCGAGCTCACTGGTCATATCGGGGCTCGTGATGCGCGGGGCAAACTGCGACAGTGCATCGATGATGGCGATACCCAGCTGGCTCGGCTCCACGGGATCGTTTTTGAGGTAGCGCACGGCGTACAGGCGCTCGATGATGCTCGCGCGCGTGGACTTGGTACCCAGGCCGCGCTTCTCCATCTCCTGCACGAGCTTGCCCTGGCTGTAGCGCGCGGGCGGCTCGGTCTGCTTGGCCTCGAGCTTAATGTCGAACACATCGACCGTGTCGCCCTGCTCCAGCGGCGGCATCTGCTCGTCGCGTTTGAGTCCGTACGGATACGCCTCGCGGAAACCCGGGGTCACGAGCACATCGCCCGAAGCCACGAACGGCTCGCCGTTCACGTCGAGCTCGAGCTTGGTGTTCTCGATGGTCGCGGGACCCATAAGCGTCGCCAGGAAGCGGCGGGCGATGAGGTCATAGAGCTTGCGCTGACCGCCATCAAGCGTGGACGGATCGCCCTCGCCCGTGGGATAGATGGGCGGGTGGTCGGTGGTCTCGACTTTGCCCCGCGTGGGCTTCATGGGGCCGGCGAGCACCTTTTTGCATACAGGTGCCAGCGCGCCGGATTGATCTTTGCCAGGTCGCTCACCACGGCGCCCAGGTCGAGCGTCACGGGGTACACGGTGTTGTCGACACGCGGGTAGCTGATGAGGCCCGCCATGTAGAGGGACTCGGCGATGCGCATGGTACGCGCAGGCGAGATGCCCTCGGCTGCGGCGGCAGCCTGCAGCGAAGTGGTCGCAAACGGCGTGGGCGGCTGCTGCTTGCGCGAACGCTTGGTCACCGCGGCGACGGTTGCCGTCGCAACGCCGTCAACATGGCCGTACGCCGTCTCGGCAGCATCCTTGTCGGTAAAACGCGCCGTCTTGTGCGCAATCTTAAAGCGGTCGTCCTCGGCAGCACCCTGCGCGGCGCCCATGCCGCGGATCTGCCAATAGTCCTCGGGCACAAACGCCATGCGCTCGCGCTCGCGCTCAACCACCAGGGCGAGCGTCGGCGTCTGCACGCGGCCGGCGGAACGCACGTTGCCAAAGCCGCCAAACTTGGCGAGCGTCAGGTAGCGCGTGAGCACCGCGCCCCAAATGAGGTCGATGTGCTGACGGCTCTCGCCGGCGTCGGCCAAGTTCTGGTCGAGCGAGACGAGATTATCAAAGGCCTGCGTAATCTCGGCCTTGGTAAACGAAGAATACTGGGCGCGGGCGACCGGCAAGTCGGGCGCAACCTCGCGCACCTTGTTGAGGGCGTCCGAACCGATCAGCTCGCCCTCGCGATCGAAGTCCGTGGCGATAATGACGCTGTCGGACTTTTTAGCGAGGTTCTTGAGCGAACGAATGAGCTCCTTCTCGGCCGGCAGCTTAATGACAGGCGCCCAGGTGAGGTAAGGCAGGCTCTCGAGCTTCCAGCCCTTGATGGAAATGCCATCGGCAAGGAACGGCTTACGCTTGGTGTCGTAAGGCGGACGAGCCAGGCCATCGGGCATGTCGGCCGGCAGTATCTCACCGTCCTCGGTGACCGAATACCAGCCCAGCTTTTTATCGAACAGCACGCTGTCGCAAAAATCGGGCGCAAGGATGTGACCGGCAAGGCCGATCGTCACGCACTCCTCGCCCTTCCACTCAAAACGGTAGATGGCGGTGTTGTACACCTTGTCCTTTTTGGGCTTGCCCGTGGACAGACGCTCGGCAATCTGACGCGCGGCGTCGTTTTTCTCGGCGATGATGAGCTTCAAAAGAGGCTCCTATCTCGTATCTCTGCGGCTACGCCCGCCCGTATGGCGGCCGACTTACGCCCTTGCTTGCTCAATCTGCCCGATGAGCCAATCGCACCAGGCATCCATGCCCTCGCCCTTACGCGCGCTAACGGAAAACCGCGGCGCCTGCGGATTGAGGTCATCGAGTGTCTTAGTATACCTATCCATGTCAAAATCGAAAGCCGGGGCCACATCGACCTTGTTGAGCAGCTGCGCGCCGGCGTGCTGGAAGATGCCCGGGTACTTGATGGGCTTGTCGTCGCCCTCGGGCACCGAGAGAATCATGATGGACAGGTTTTCGCCCAGGTCAAAGTCGACTGGGCAGACCAGGTTACCCACGTTTTCGATAAAGATGACGTCGATGTTTTGAAGACCCACAGCCTGGTCGAAGGCGTCAACGGCCTCCATGATCATGTTGCCCTCGAGATGGCACAGGCCGCCCGTGTTGATCTGGATGGCGGGCATGCCGGCTTCCTTCATGGTGATGGCGTCGACATCCGAGGCGATATCGCCCTCGATGACGGCACAGCGCAGGCCGGCCTTGTCACGTAGACGCTCGTTGGTGCCCAGGATCGTGGTAGTCTTGCCCGAGCCGGGGCTCGACAACACATTGATCACATAGGTGTTTGTCTCTTTAAATCGCTGTCGCAGCTGATCTGCCAGGCGCTCATTGCGCGACAGAATCGGCGACGCGATATCAATCGTTTTCTCGGCCATATTCGGCACTCCTTAATTTCCAACATTTATACCCCGTCCCCAGGTGGCTGGCGGGCTAATCGTCGGGGGTTTCGATTTCTATACTGGCGATGTCGAGCTCGCGGCCGTGCAGTAGGCGCACATTGGCGCCACCGCACTGGGGACAACGGCAATGGAAGCGGTCGTGCTCAAAGACCTCGCCGCAGTCCAGACACTCGCTTTGTGGATGGACTTCCTCTACGGCAAGCTCGCAGCCGCGCGTGAGCGGGTCCTCGTCGCGAAATGTCTCCCATGCAAAGTCGAGTGCCTCGCGCACGACCTCGGTCATATCCCCGATACGCAGCGTTACCAAAACGGCGCGCGAGGCCCCCGCCCCACGCGCCGCGCGAATCACTGTATCGAGTATGCCGTTGACAATGCCAACCTCGTGCATACCGATTTACTCCTCGTCGTCCTCGTCGTCCTCGTCGTCCGAGAACAGGTCCAGACGACTCACGAACAAGCCCTCCTTGCCCTCGCGCGCGGTAATGACCACACGGGCGATGGCAAGCGAAATCTCGTAAAGCGAGAGCAGGGCGCCATACATGAGGCCCAGCGTAACGGGCGAGCCGTCAGGCGTAATCACAGCCGAGCCCACAAGCAGGCCAACGTATACGTAACGCCAGGCACCGCGGAAAGCAGCGTAGGACACGATGTGGAAGACGGACAGGTAGAAGATGATGAGCGGCAGCTCAAACGCCACGCCAAAGCCGATCATAAAGAGCAGCTCCATGTTGACGTAGTTCTCCAGATCGGGCAGCGCCGTAGCGACGGCCGAGGTCTCGCCGATGAGCCACTCAAAGCCCGCGGGAATGATGATGAAGTAGCAGAAAATGGCGCCCAGGAAGAACAGCACCGTCGAGGCGAGCACCGTGGGCACGACCCACTTGCGCTCGTTGGGGCGAAGCGCCGGCAGGAAAAACGCCAAGATCTGCCAGATGATCATGGGCGTGCACATGACAACGGCCATCTTGATGGCCAGCGAAAAGCGCAGACCAAAGCCGCCGAGCGTAGTGGTGATGTAGAACTTACCGTCCGGCACAAAAGAGCGGATGGGGTCTTCCAGGATATCGAGCACCACGGGCGTGGCAAAATACAGCACGATAGCGGCGGCAAACACCGACACGACCACGATGGTCAGACGGCGACGGAGCTCTCCCAGGTGATCGAAGAGCGGCATACGCGCAGGTCCGATAGGCATTACTCATCGCCTCCCTTCGGGGCGTCGGCGGCAGCGGCGTCGTCCTCGGCCTCGAGCTCGCGAGCGAGCTGGTCGACGACGGCCTTGCGCTTGCGGGGACGACGGGCGTAGAGGTCAGCCGTCGTGGGCTCTGCGGGCTCGGGCTCGGGCTCCGGCTCTACAGCAGGCTCGGGCTCGACGGTGGCAGCGGCAGGCTCGGCCTTGACGGGCTCGGCGCTCTCGGCCTCATCAGCAGCGCCTTCGCCCTCGGTGAAACCCTCGCTCGCAGCCTTCTCGGCGGCAAGGCGGGCACGTCGCTCGGCAAAGGTCTCCTTCTTTGCGGGTGCAGCCGTCTCGACGGCATCCTCGTCCGCATCGGAATCATCATCGACGGCAGCCTTCTTGGGCTTGACCGGGGCCGACGCGGCCTCGCTTACCGGATCGATAATCTCGGACTGAACAACGGCCGTCATCTTTTCCTGCGTCTCGCGGAACTGACGGATGGCACGGCCGATCGTGCGGCCCATCTGCGGGAGCTTATCCGGGCCAAACAGCAAAAAGCCGAAGACCACGATGATCGCGAGCTCACCCTCTCCAATACCAAACACACATACCTCCAAGGCTCGATGTGAGTCGAGCCCGCACCGCGCCATTCGGCCGGAACTCGTCTATTCATTCGGTCAAGTATAGCGCCCGGACGCCAAAACGTCCGAGCGCATCACAAACATATGCCAAACGGCACGCCCCTTTTGGGGCAGGGCTTATGCCGCCGTGATCGAGATCTCCTGGTCGACGCCCAGCAGCTGAACCACGCGCATCACCGGGGGCTGCACATTGGTGCAGCTAAAGCGCTTGTCGTGGTCGACCGCGTGGTGCGCGGCGCCCACGAGCACGCCAATGCCCGTCGAATCAATGTAGCTCACCTGGGCAAAGTCGAGCTCAACGGCCTCGGTGGGCTGCTCGAGCGCCAGGTCAATGGCATTGCGCAGGCTATCGGCGTTAGAGATATCGATCTCGCCGGTTACCTTAATGGTGTAGAGCTCTGGCGTGGGGTTGGTAGAAATTCCCAAATCCATGTATATGCTCCTTTACATATCGAAAGTGCGGATAGTACGGGAAGCCGCGCGTTAGACGCGCTCGGCACGCGCAAGCTCGGCAGCGACCAGCTTCACAGCCAGCACCAGCACATCGAGCGCGGCCTCCAGGTCCTCGACCGTGGGATAGCTCGGCGCGATGCGGATGTTGGTGTCGCGCGGGTCCTTGCCATAGGGCCAGGTAGCACCGGCCGGCGTGAGCTTGACGCCCAGGTCGGCGCAAAGCGCGGCGACCTTTTGGGCCGAGCCCTCGGGACCATCAAAGCTCACAAAGTAGCCGCCGCGGGGATGCGTCCAAGTAGCGCAACCCGTATCGCCCAGGCCCTCGGTAAGCTTGCGCTCAACGGCCTCAAAGCGCGGACGCAGGAACTCGGCATGCTTTTTCATGTGCTCCTTGACCGCCTCGATGGTGGGAAGGAAGCGTACGTGGCGCAGCTGGTTGAGCTTGTCGGCGCTGATAAGGCCGGCCTTCAGGCGCTTGGAGAACTCCGCGATAACCGCGGGGCTCGCACCGATAAAGCCGATGCCGGCGCCCGGGAAGGTGATCTTGGACGTCGAGGCAAAGGCCACCACGCGGTCCTCGGTGCCCGCCGCGCGAGCGAGGTCAAAGATGTTGGCGAGCTCGTCGGTCTCGTCGTACAGGTCGTGCACGCAGTAGGCGTTGTCCCAGAAGATGCGGAAATCGGGCGCGGCCGTGGGCATCTCGACCAGGCGACGCACGGTGTCCTCGCTAAAGGTGATGCCCGTGGGGTTGGAGTATTTGGGCACGCACCAGATACCCTTAATGGAGTCGTCGGCGGCAACCAGGCGCTCGACCTCGTCCATGTCGGGGCCGTTGTCGGTCATCGCGACGGGGACGTTCTCGATACCCAGGTCGGCGGTGATGCCAAAGTGACGATCGTAGCCGGGAACGGGGCACAGGAACTTGACCTTCTTGTCACCGTGCGCGGCCTCGTAGGCGTCCCAGGGCTCGCTACCGCACGAACCGCAACGCCAGAACATACCGGCGATGTCATGCTCGATCAAGAGGCTCGACGAGCCCAGCACGAGCGTCTGCTCGGCAGGGCAACCCAGGAACTCCCCCGCCAGCTTGCGCGCCGAGGGAATGCCCTCAAAGCAGCCGTAGTTGGAGCAGTCGACATTGCCGTCGTGCAGATCGGCATCGGCATTGAGGATATCGAGCATGGGTCGAGAGATGTCCACCTGGGAGGGCGACGGCTTGCCGCGGGCCATGTCGAGCGCCAGGCCCTTGGCCTTGACCTCGGCGACCTCGGCCTTGAGCGCATCGATGGCGGCATCGAGTTCGGTGGTTTCCATCTTCTGGTAGATCGTCTGCATGGGGTGCGACCTTTCGCGAAGCGGTACGTTGCAGTTCGTCTAAGTATAGACCGCCACCGCCGCAACGGTATGAAGCCGTGATAGATTAAGTCCATCGCAATAAATTACGAATCGCCGCGCATGCCGGCGTGGGGCGCCCAAGGAGGCACTATGGAGTACGGATTGTTCCAGGCCGAGGAATTCGGCGACCTGCAGCGCCTGGTCGACGGACTGTTTTACGACCGCCGCGCCATCGACCGCCTGGATCTCATCGTGCAGGCCGAAATCTTGGACCTGGCACCCGATCTCATGGAGATCGTCAACCTGCTACCGCCCGGCTACTACGACCGCCAATCGCTTTGCGACCAGCTCAACTCGGCCCTTGCCGCCCACGGTTGGGGCGCCGTCTACGGCACCGTGGAATAAGCCTCGAGGCCGACGATTTGGCCCGTTTCCCGACTCTGGCGAGGCTTGTTTTAGGGCTTGTGGCCAAAAAAGGGCAAATATGAGTACTGTTACCTTTTTAGTAGCAGCGATTCTTGGTCGAAATCGGCAAAACTCGACTTGAAACTCCCTAATTACCGTCAGCTAGCGCCAAATTGGAAGTCGATGGTCACTCATTAACGTACAGTTCTTATAACTTTGTTAATTATTTTCCACACCTAAAATGAAACGCCGTTTGTGACAGTACTCACAAACGGCGTTTTTGACCACGGGGGTATCTGGCAGGGGGCCAGTAGCGCTCGGACCCGAGTTTCGAACGCATCCAAACCGGTTCTGGTGTCTTTTTTCGAGCTTTTACTCGTTCTTGGGCGCAGGGTGCTTGCAGACCACGCTCATGTAGATCATGCCGAGCACGGCAGCGGTGACCGAACCGGCAAGGATGGCGGCCTTGGCAGCCAGAACCTCAAACTGGGCCGTCGGGAAAGCGAGGCCGCTGATGAGGATCGACATCGTAAAGCCGATGCCGCCCAGAATGCCCACACCGGCAATCATGTGCCAGTTGACGTTGCGCGGCAACTGGCAAGCCTTGAGCTTGACCAGGGCAAATGTCATGCCAAAAATACCAATCGGCTTGCCCAGCAGCATGCCAAAGTACACGCCGAGCGTCACCGGGTCGGTAAGCAGTGTGCTCATGTCCACGCCCACCAGGCGAACCTGTGCGTTCACGAACGCAAAGATCGGCAGAATCACAAAGTTGACCGGCGTGGAGATCAGACGCTCCATGCGGATGAGCGGCGGGGTCACGCGGTGCATGACGCGCTCGACCCTGGTGGTCGAGACGGTAAAGTCATGCTGGCCCAGGATGTGTGCCTCGTCGTCGTAGCGGTCATCGAGCAGCGGTAGGCACTCGCCCAACCAATCGGTGAGGCTATCGAGCTTGACGCCGCACTTAGCCGGGATGGTAAAGGCCAAGATAACGCCAGCAAGCGTGGCGTGCACGCCGCTCTTGAACATACAGAACCACAACAGCAGACCCAGTACCGAATACGGGGCAAGGCGGTAATGCTGCGTCTTGTTGAGCCACACGAGCGCGCAGGTCACAAGCGCGGCGGCGCCCAACCAAAACGGATTGGGGCTCTGACCGTAGAAGATGGCGATGGCGGCGATGGAGATGAGGTCGTCGGCGATGGCGAGCGTCGAGAAGAACACGCGCACGCCGTTGGGAACGCGATTGCCCAAAAGCGATAGCACGCCCAGCGCAAAGGCAATATCGGTTGCCATGGGGATGGCCCAACCGTTGCGGGCGCCGGCATGGTTGAAGATCAGGTAGATACAGGCGGGAACGACGACGCCGCCCACGGCCGCCAGCATGGGAAGCATGGCCTGACGCGGATTCTTGAGCTCGCCGACCGTCATCTCGTACTTAAGCTCAATGCCCACCAACAAAAAGAAAATCGCCATGAGGAAGTCGTTGACGAAAAGCTCAACGGTGAGACCGGCCGTAAGGTTTCCCAGACCCACATACAGCGGGGTCTCAAAAGTGATGGACGGCCTCGTAGGCATCGGTATTGGCGCAAATGACGGCGGCGATGGCGGCGAAGACCATGACGGCGGCGGAAATCGTGCCGTTCTCGGCGATGCGCTCCCAGATGTCGTGACGTTCAAAGCGCTTGCGCTCACGAACGTTGAACAGCTGCTCAGTTGCTGCCATGGGCGGCTCCTTTCACGGGAAAGCTCCCGTCTTAAAAAAGCACGGCCCGCCCAAGTGGCGGCGCCGCGCTCTAACGTATTACGCTTGCATCTAGCCTACCCTGCACGACAAGCACGCAGGCGTGACCGAAAAGCGGAACCACAGGTTGAACATTATTTGCTCAACGGCACGGGCACGCCTGTCCAAGAGACGACGCGGCGACGTGCACAAAAAACGACCGGAGCGCGGGGCGTCCGCGATCCGGTCGTGGCGTTTGGTCAACTAAACCTAGCAGGCGGCCATGATGGGGGCTGCGACCTGCTTCTTACGGGAGAGGACGCCCGGCATCCAGACGCCGTCGTGCTCGTCGGCAATGCCCAGGCCCTTCTGAGCGGCCTCGGTCTCGCCCTCGAGCAGGACCTGCGAGCCCTCCTCCATGATGTCGGTGATGCACAGGACGATGCCGTCAGCACCCTTCTCGGCGGCGTAGGCGCGCATAGCCTCGCGAATCTCGTCGATCATGCCGAGTGCGCGGGTCTTGTCGACAGTCTCGTACTGGCCGATGAGCAGCTTCTTGCCGGCAGGCTCGAACATCTTGATGTCGTTGCCGACCATCTCGGCTGCGGTGAAGGAGCCGGACGGACGGGTGAGGAAGACCTCCATGCCAAACTTGACCGGGTCGACGCCCACCTGCTCGCCGAGCTTGGCGGCGACGGCGCGGTCGACATCGGTGGTGGTGGGGCTCTTGAGCATGAGCGTGTCGGTCATCATGGCCGAGAGCAGCAGCTTGGCCTGAACGTCGGAAAGCTCAACGCCGAGCACGCCGGCGAGCTTGGTGACGATGGTGCAGCTGGAGCCCCAGGGCAGGCAGATGTAGTGCAGCGGGCCGGCGGTCTCGAAGTCGCCGATGCGATGATGATCGACAACGCCAAAGACCGTGGCGTCCTTAAGGCCGGCGACAGACTGGGCAGACTCGTTGTGGTCGGTGAGGACGACGAGCTGACCGGCCTCGACGGACTCGATCACGCGGGGCTCGGCGATGCCGGCGTCGGCGAGCAGCTTGGCGGACTCGGCCGGAAGCTGACCAAGGGCGCAGGCCTCGTAGGTGTTGCCGGCATACTCAACCTGGTTGAGCAGCTGGGACAGGACGACGGCGCTCATGATGGCGTCGTTATCGGGGTTCTGGTGACCAAAGACAAGAACGTTTGCCATGGATATCCTCCACTTGATATGTGTACTTGGACGTAGCTATGGTAGCACGCCGATGCCGAGCCTTCGCAGACGGAAGGGCCACGGTATATTTTGGGGCGCAGGCACGGGGGCCAAGGCTGTCCCTTTTGCACCATGTTGGTGCAAAGTAACCTGTCCCCCTTGCACCAGCTATTTACCGGCGGCGCGCAGGGCTACGTAGGCGGCACCGATGATGCCGGCGTCGTTTCCGAGCGAAGCGACCTTAATGGGTGTCTCGCGCGAGGCGGAAAGCGCGTACTGCTTAAAGTGCTCGCGAACCTTGTCGAGGTAGACATCGGCCGAGGCGGAGGCGCCGCCGCCGATGAGGAACATCTCGGGATCAACCACGTTGGCAATAAGCGCCAGTGCACGGCCGAGATAGTCGGCCATGGTATCGGCCGCGGCCAGCGCGAGCTTGTCGCCCTCGCGGCAGGCCTGGAACACGTCCTTGGAATCGGAGGGGCCGGTCAGCTCGATGGGCTCGACGCCCGCCTTCTTGCACTCGGCAAGGTAGTTGCTCACCACGCCGGTGGCGCTGGAATACTGCTCCAGGTGGCCATGGCCGCCGCAGCCGCAGGTGCGCTCCTCGGCCGGGTTCAGGCACATGTGGCCAATCTCGCCGCCAGCACCCACAACACCCGATACCACGTCGCCGTTAACGATAACGCCGCCGCCCACGCCGGTACCAATGGTGACCATCACCACGTTCTGTACGCCCTTGGCAGAGCCGAGCCAGGCCTCGCCCATGGCAGCGGCATTGGCATCGTTCTCATACTTAACGACCGCGTCGGGGCAGTGCTCCTGAATGGCGATCCTCAGCTCGGGCAGGTTAATGGCAATGTTGGCCTTGACCTTGGCATCGCCCGATGCCGGGATGGGGCACGGAACGGCCAGGCCAATGCCTGCCACAAAGGCGCGCGGAATCTTGGCCTTGGCGACCACCTGGTCGATAGCCTCGGTCACCGCGGCAAAGCCCGCAGCGTCAACGATGGGAGGCGTGGGCACACTGGCCTTGGCAAGCAGGTTACCGTCCTCATCGAACAGGCCCTCCTTAACCGAAGTGCCACCGACGTCAATACCGATGTAGTACTGCTTGGGTTCCATAGGGGCCCACCTTTCTCGTTTAAACATTGCCTGTATGGTACCGCTCCCCAGCCCAAAACCTGCCAAAAAGGAGCAGGTTTGTTTTGGCGGGTTTTATCTGGTGAAATGCTCGACGAGAAATTAGTACTATAGATACTTACGTGCTAGCTAGATTTACTTTCTGACTATCCATGCCAGAAAGGGGGTTGCATGATTCCCAAATATGAAGCGATAGCCGCCAATATCCGCCGCACCATCCGCGCTGTTGCGGCAACCGAGGAAGAGGCAGAGCGCCTGGACACCACGCCCGGCTCTCCCCTGCTCGAGCTCAACCAGATTGGTTTTTTGGACAGCGGCACCGCGTTTGAATACTCAATCTCGCGCAACGTGGGCGACCGTTTTGAGCTGCACAATGTAACATTGGCATAGTAGACGGGCGCTTTTTGAGATGCTTTGCACGGCGTCCGCACAACACAATGGGGGTATGAACATGTCCGATTTAATTAAGCTCAAGCCCATCTTCCACGAGAAGATCTGGGGCGGCCGTCAGCTGGAGACGGTATTTGGTTACGACATTCCCGAGGGCCCCATCGGTGAGTGCTGGGCCATCTCGGCCCATCCCAACGGCGACTGCCAGATTGCAGAGGGCCCGTATGCTGGCCACACGCTGTCGTGGCTGTGGGCCGAGCACCGTGAGCTTTTTGGCAATTGCGAGGGCAAGGAGTTCCCGCTGCTCATTAAGATTCTGGACGCCAAGGGACGACCTTTCGATCCAGATTCGTCCCAACGACGAGTACGCCGCCGAGCACGAGAACGGCAGCCTGGGTAAAACCGAGTGTTGGTACGTGCTGGATTGCGAGCCCGGCGCCACGATCATCGTCGGCCAGCGTGCTAAAGACCGCACAGAGGCCGCACAGATGATCAAGGACGGCCGCTGGGACGACATGCTCAACGTACTGCCGATCCACAAGGGCGACTTTTTCCAGATTGATTCCGGTACCGTTCACGCCATCAAGGCCGGCACGCTCATTTTGGAAACGCAGCAGTCGTGCGACGTGACGTATCGCCTGTACGATTACGACCGCCCCGGCACCGACGGCAAACTGCGTCCCCTGCACATTGAGCAGAGCCTCGACTGCATAAACTTTGACGCTCAGGCTCCGACCGACGGCACGGTGACCGCGCCCGAGGTGGACGGCGTGACCGAGCTCGAGTCTTGCCCCTGCTACACCGTCGATCGCGTGCGCGTTAACGGCAGCAAGACCCTCGACCAGCGCTGGCCCTTCATGTGCCTGTCGGTCATCGACGGCGAAGGCACCGTCTGCGGCGACCCCGTCCACAAGGGAAGCCACCTGCTGGCCCCGAGCACCGTCAGCTCCATCGACCTCGAAGGCAAAATGGAACTGATCATCAGCCACCTCTAGGTCGCACCAACAACCCAAACGTAACAAGGGGCTCCCCCGTTCTTCAACGGGGGAGCCCCTGCCATGTTAAGTATTCAGCCCACCCGGCTCTCCAGATCAAAAAGCGAACGAGCAAAGCGACGTTCGTCCAGCAACGTTACCCAAGGACCTGGGCGGGCGTATGGGGCAACATCGATCGCGAGTTCCGCACGAGCCGGAGAGCACTTAATGTGCTCTCCGTGCGAGCAGGACTGCCCGAGCAGGCGATGTTGCCCCATACGCCCGCCCAGGTCCGCCGGGATTACGACAACTTGACGATCGGCGCAAAGCCCTTCATCAGCTTTTTTGGTCTGGCCGGTCTTTTCGAATTGGACCTCGATCATGTCTCCGGCGACCGAGATCACGGTGCCCGTGCCAAAGGTCTTGTGGCTCACGGTGTCGCCCGCCGCAAAGTCCTGCGATGCGCTCGCGCGGTCGACCTTGCGCTCCACCGTCGGTGACACCTTGGACGACGGCTTTTTGGCGCGCGGCGCCCCCGAGCCAAAGGTCGAGGCGACGCGGCCGGCATCGGGCGAAACGCCGCGATGGCGCTCAGTTCCGTAGCTGCTGCCGCCAAAGAAGTCGTCGAAGCTCGAACCGCCGCGCGAGCCGGAACCGCCGGTCGAGCGCGTGCGCGAGCCAAACACCTTGCCACCATACATGTCCGAGCCCATGCCCGAGCCAAAGGTACCGTGACGGTCGCCGCGCTTCTCCCAGCCCGTGCCCTCAAAACCGGCAGAACCGATACCGCTAAACTCGATGTCCTCAAACGGAATCTCGTTGAGGAAGCGCGAGCGCGGATTGGCAGAGGTCGAGCCGTAGGTGCGACGCGTGGCCGCATAGGTCAGGAACAGGCGCTTGCGAGCACGCGTGATGGCGACGTAGGCTAAGCGACGCTCCTCCTCGAGCTTGCCCGGATCGTCACTACCGCCAAAGTCGTGCACGTGCGGGAAGATACCCTCCTCCATGCCGGCCACGAACACCGCCGGGAACTCCAGGCCCTTGGCGGAGTGGATGGTCATCATAGTGATGGCATGCGTCTCGCCGGCCAGGGAATCCAAGTCGGAGCGCAGGGCCAGCCACTCCATGAGTGCAGGCAGCGCCTTGCAGGTGAGCGGGCCGTAGGTGCGCTCGATCTCGTCGGCATGCACGGCACCCACCGGCAGCTCTGTCGGCGCGGCATAGGCGTTGCCCGCGATAGCGGCAGCCAGGGCATCCTGCGGCGATAGCGCCGGGGCCGCCAGGCTATCGAGCGGATTGGAACCCGCGGCATCACGCGCGCCAACGAGCGCCTCAAACGAAGACGCGGGCGCAGACGGGCCGGGCTCGGGCGCGGGCGCGCTCACCACAATGGGCTCGGGCTCAACGTCGGCGGGCACATCGGCAACACCAGCAGCGCGCAGCTCTTCCAAGCTCTCGAGCGTGCCTTCGATATCCTCGTGCGTCTCCTCAAATTCGGCAGCGACACCCAGGAATTCCTGGATGTTCTCGGCGCGGCTCTCGGACTCCATGGTGCCCTCGGCGCGGAAAGCCTGCAGCAGGCCCGTCTTATCGACAATCATCTCGACGACGTCCTTGAGCTCGCCGTCCATGCGGCGACCCTCGCGCACCAGCGACACAAAGCTCGACAGGCCATTGCGCACCTTGGCGCTAAACATGCCGGTTTCGGCGCACGCGATCTCGCAAGCCTGGAAGAACGAGCAACGGTTGTCGCGCGCCAGCTGCTCAATCTTTTGGATCGAGGTGGAGCCGATACCGCGGCGCGGCGTGTTGATGACGCGCTTGACGCTCATCTCGTCTGCCGGGTTCACGATCATCTTGAGGTAAGCCATAACGTCGCGGATCTCGGCACGGTCGAAGAATCGCGTGCCGCCGACGATCTTGTAGGGCACGCCCGCGCGCAGGAACATATCTTCGAGGATACGCGACTGGGCGTTGGTGCGGTAGAACACGGCGATATCGTCGTAGCTCGTACCCTTGGCATGCAGCTTCTCGATCTCGCCGGCAATCCAGCGACCCTCGTCGCGCTCGTCGCTTGCCTGGAAAGCCTGGATCTTCTCGCCATCGCCCTCGGCCGTAAACAGGCGCTTGTCCTTGCGCTGCGAGTTGTGGCGAACAACGGCATTGGCGGCGCTCAGGATGTGACCCGTGGAGCGATAGTTCTGCTCCAGCTTGACGGTCTTGCAGTTTTTAAAGTCCTTCTCAAAGTCCAGGATATTGGTGATGTCGGCGCCACGCCAGCTATAAATGGACTGGTCGTCGTCGCCCACGACCATGAGGTTTTGGTACTTGGCGGCCAGCAGGTTGGCGATCTCGTACTGGACGTGGTTGGTGTCCTGATACTCGTCGACGCTAATGTAGCGGAAGCGCTCTTGGTACTTGTCGAGTACCTCGGGGCGGGTGCGCAGCAGCTCGAGCGCGCGCACGAGCAGGTCGTCAAAGTCCATCGCATTGGCGGCGCGCAGGCGGCGCTCCAGCTCCAGGTAGACCTGCGCGGCCTTTTTGTCATTGGGGCTGTCAGCGGATTTGAGCATGTCCTCGGGCCCGATCATGGCGTTTTTGGCCGAGCTGATCTTGCTGCGGATCATGTTGATGGGGAACTGCTTTTGCTCGATGCCGAGGGCCTGCATAATGTCGCGCACCATGCGCTTAGAGTCGTCATCATCGTAGATGGTGAACTGACCGGTGTAGCCCAGCAGGTCGGCATCCTCGCGCAGCATGCGCACGCACATGGCGTGGAAGGTGCACACCCACATGCCGCGGGTGCCGCTGGGGATGAGTGCTGCCAGACGCTCGCGCATCTCGGCCGCGGCCTTGTTGGTAAACGTGATGGCCAGGACCTGCCAGGGCTTAACGCCCAGGTCGCCGAGCATATGTGCGATGCGGAAGGTCAGGACGCGGGTCTTGCCCGAGCCGGCGCCGGCGAGCACCAGCAGCGGGCCCTCGGTGGTCAGGACCGCCTCGCGCTGGGCGGGATTAAGGCTGTCGATGTCGACGAGCGGCTTGGCGGGCTTGGGCGCCGGCGCGGGAGCGTCGTAGATGTCGAGCGGAACGAGCTCGGGCTCCGGCGCAGCGGGGGCGGTGTATGCATCGAGCGGCACGGGTTCCGGCGCGGGCGGCACGGGTACCACGGCGTTCTTTTCCCAGGGCAAGGGCTGGGTCATGGGCGACTCCTCATCTGACGGACGGCGCGCCTGCGGGCAGCGCCATAGTTTGAGCCGTACCAGTATACCGAGCCGCGCGGACACCGACGCAAATCACACCACGACTCCGTGCGCCACCGTCAAGCCCGCCCCATCGCCCAAAAAAGGGGGCGGCATAGACCTTTTGGTCATGCCACCCCCTTTGAATGACAAGTTGTCGCCCTGGCCGCCGCGCAGCGTCAACTAAGTTAGAGGCCGAGCATGGGCTCCAGGACAAAGAAGTATGCGAGCACTACGATGCCCAGGACAATGCGATAGACGCCGAAACACTTAAAGTCGTGACGGCGGACGAAGCCCATAAGCCACTTGATGGCGATGAGCGAAACCACAAAGGCCACGACGCAGCCCACGCCCAGGATGGCGATCTCGTTGGTGCCGAACGTGCCGCCCTTAATAAAGTACTTGACCAGCTTGAGCGCACTTGCGCCAAACATAACGGGAATAGCCAGGAAGAACGTGAACTTAGACGCCACCGAGCGCGTGCAGCCCAGCAGCAGGCCGCCGATGATGGTAGAACCGGAGCGAGACGTACCAGGCACCAGCGAAAGCACCTGGAAGCAGCCGATACCCAGCGCAGTCTTCCAGCTGAGGTCCTCGAGCGTGGCGATGGAGCCAAAGTCCAGGTTCTCGTCATCGTCCTCATCCTCAGCAGTAGCCGCGGCGGGCGCCGCAAAGTGCGCACCGGCGGGACGTCCACCCGACACCACAGCACGCGAACCAAACGAACCGGCAACGGCCATTTCCTCGCGCTTGCTTGCGCGCCAGTTCTCGATCACGATAAACAGCACGCCGTACACAATGAGCGCCAGCGCCACGACGGGAGCATTGTAGAAATGCTCCTCCATCCAGTCGTTGAGCGGCAGGCCGATCGCCGCCGCAGGAATGCAACCGAGCACAATCTTGCCCCACAGCACCCAGGTGTCGCGACGGCCCTCCTTGCCCTTGCTGGGCGAGAACGGATTGAGTTCATGGAAGAACAGCACGCAGACGGCCAGAATGGCGCCAAGCTGAATCACGACTAGGAACATGTTCCAGAACGTCTCGCTCACGTTCATCTTGACGAACTCGTCCACCAAGATCATGTGACCCGTCGACGAAACGGGCAGCCATTCGGTGATGCCCTCGACCAGGCCCATGAAGGCAGATTTTAGAAGCTCGATAATATCCAAAGGGACCCCCTCGTTAGACACCCGCCGGTAGATGTTCTGCGGACGATGCGGGCGATGTCCCATTATCAACCGTTGGCGGTGCGACCGCGCCTACCCTTACCAAAAAACTCGCCCGTTCACAGAATTGCGAGCGGTCAAACCGAAATCCTTGGGTATAACTGCAACAAGATAAAGTGTCCGGCGGCCAACGCGCCCGCGCCCGCCCGACGCACGAGCCCCGCGCCCGTGCGATAGACCAAGGAGGAAACCATGAACGAGGGCTACACCAAGGTATTTGTTTCACTCGACGGTACTGAACAGCAGGATTTTGTGCTCGCACGCGCCATCAAAGTCGCCGCGAACAACGGCGCTAAGCTGATCATCGGCCACGTCATCGATTCCACGGCACTCGAGAGTGCCGGTTCCTATCCGGTCGATCTGGTCAACGGCCTAGAGGAGGCATTTAAGAACTCCATCGCCAAGCAGCTCGAAGAGGCCAAGGCCAATCCCGACATTCCCGAGGTCGAGGTCATGATTCGCGCCGGTCGTATTCGCGAGACGCTCAAGGACGAGATGCTCGACGTGGTCAAGCCCGACCTGGTGCTCTGCGGCGCTCGCGGCCTGTCCTCGATCAAGTATGCGCTCCTGGGCTCGATTTCGACGTTTTTGCTGCGCAATACGGACTGCGACATTTTGGTCGTGAAGTAGGTTCCTTCCCGTCGGCGCAAGGCCTGCGGGGTTATCACGCCGACGTCCTCGCCGCTTCGCGGCTGCGGGATGTCGGCTTAGATAACCCCTCCCGGCCTTGCGCCTTCGTCACCATACTTCAACGAGTTGGCTGATAGAAAAACGGCGTGCCGCCCCGTTTGGGGCGGCACGTTTTTGTTTGGGCGGGCGTCTGCCGTGTGCGTTACTCGAAATATTGGAACTTGTTCGTCGAGAAGGCGAATGTTACGGCGAAGCCTTCGCCGGGCTCGGATGCTGCGGTGACGTCGATGCCCATCTTGGAGCACAGGCGTGCCACCAGGTAGAGGCCGATGCCCGTTGCGCGCTTGGTGGTGCGGCCGTTGTCGCCGGTAAAGCCCTTCTCGAACACGCGTGGCAGGTCTGCCGCACTCACGCCGCAGCCGTTGTCCGCGACGGTGAGCTCGATGCGTTCGCTAGCCAGGCCCTCGTCCAACAACGCTCCCGAAAACACGATCTTCGCGCCGTCCTCGCGCGCGTATTTAATGCTGTTCTGGATGAGCTGTCCCAAGATAAACTCGAGCCACTTCTCGTCGGTAAAGACCTCAAAGTCGAGGTTCTCGCACACCGGCGCCACATGTGCCGCGATGAGCTCGCGCGCGTTGGCTTTAATCGCGCCCGTCACCAAGGTCTTGAGGCTCCAACATCGAATCAGGTAATCGCGCTCCACAACCTCCGAGCGCGCATAGTAGAGTGCCTGGTCGATATAGCGCTCCACGCGGGCAAGCTCGCGACCGAGGTCATCTACGCGCGACAGGTCATCTTCGCTGCCGTCCAGGTTTTCCAAAATCAGATGGGCTGCCGCCAGAGGCAGTTTGGCCTCGTGGACCCAGCTTTCGATATAGTCGCGATAGTCATCGGTCTGACGACGGCCTTCGGCAACCTCGTCGCAGGCAGCTTTGCCCACCCGGCACAAGACCTCGTACTCGAGCTCGCCCTCGGCATAGGTCGGGCATTGCACCATCTCCTGCACCCATGCGGGGCTCTCCAGTTCCTCGGCCGCCCGCTCCAGCTGGCGCAGAAAACGACGACGGCGCGTGTACTCGATCACGATGCCGAGCATACCAAAGATAAAGGACACGCCGACTGCCACGACCACGATAGATGTCGAAGCACCGGTGACCGTCAGGACAAAGCAGCTCAGCAGCACGCCGCACGTCCACACGGCGACGGGAAGCAGCACATCTTTAAAAAACTTGGCAAACGACATAGCCGGCCCCTAGACCGAATAGCCCTGGCCGCGATGCGTAGTCAAATACCCCTTGATGCCGATTTTTTCGAGCGTAGTGCGCAGGCGGTTGATGTTGACGGTGAGCGTATTGTCGTCCACGAAGGCGTCGGAGTCCCACAGGTCCTGCATGATGGCCGAGCGCGAAACGATCTTGCCCGCGCGGCTCAGAAGCAGCGAGAGGATACGCAGCTCGTTTTTGGTGAGCTCGGTACTGTCGCCGGATGCCGTATTGGTGACCATGGAGCGAGCGAGGTCGAGCTCCAGTCCCTTGTGGACGAGCGTGCTGCGCTCACCGGCAGCCATGGTGCGGCGCAGCAGGGCATTGATGCGCGCCACGAGCACACGGGCGCTATAGGGCTTGGGCACAAAGTCGTCCGCGCCGAGCGTCATGGCCATGACCTCGTCGATCTCGGTCGTGCGCGACGTGAGGACGATGATGGGAACCTCGGATTCGAGGCGGACTTCGTGGCAGATATGCTGGCCGTCTTTGACGGGAAGCGTCAGGTCGAGCAGTACCAAGTCGGGTGCAGCGGCGAGAATATCGCACGAGACATGCTCAAACGATTCGCAGGCCTCGACCTCAAAACCGGCACGGGCAAGGATGTCGGCAAGCTCGCGACGAATGGGCTCGTCGTCCTCAACGATATAGATCAGCGCCATGTGTCCTCCCATTTCGCGTAACTTGCACCTTCCACCATTATGCCCACGGCGTCGCAGCGATACGACCCCGTGGGCACCTAATATGACAAAAGTGTTCGGTAGCCTTGAGAGAAAATAGGGGCCCTCGGGTCTGAGCCGATCGGCCCCATCACTTCGACCTCGAGTCTCTACTCGAGCGTACGCATGTACGCGGAGATGGCATCCAGGCCCTTCTGCAGGTCGTCGGTGTTATCGGAGTATGCATAGCCGATGCGCATGCTCTTGGGCTCCTCGAAGCAATCGCCCGGGGTGACGAGCGCGCCGGACTTCTTAATCATGTCGATGCAGAACGTCCTGGAGTCGATGTCGTAGTCGTAATACACGAGCGCGGTGGTACCCGCCTCGGGCTTAACGAACGACAGGTGCGGCTCGCTCTCGACCCACTTCTCCAGAACAGCAAGGTTCTGACGGACGATGCGACGGCTGCGCTCAAGGATCACGGAAGCGTTGCCCAGAATCAGCTCCGCCACCGACTCGCTGAATATGCCGGCGGAAATCAGGTTGTAGTCGCGATGCGAGAGCAGTGCGCGACGGAGCTCCGGGCTCTTGGTGACCGCCCAGCCCAGACGCAGGCCGGCGAACGACCAAACCTTGGACATGGATGCGGTGACGATGGCCTTGTCGTACAGGTCGATGACGGACTCGGAGTACTCATCCGTCTGAGTAAGCAGACGGTAGACCTCGTCGCAGAGCACCCACGCGTCGTGTTTGCGTGCGACCTCGACAATCGCCTTGAGCGTATCGGTGTCGAGCAGGGCGCCCGTGGGGTTGTCCGGGTTATTGATGCAGATGAGCTTGGTATCGTCGGTCACCAGAGCATCGAGCGCGTCGACGTCGACGTGGTAGCCGTTCTTGCGGTCGAGCTGAAGGATATCGACCTTCGCGCCGCACATCTCGGGAATCGAGTAAAGCTGCTGGTAGGTGGGCTTGACGGAGACTACATGATCGCCCGGTTCGACGAGCGTGGAAATTACCAGGGAGTTGGCACCGGTCGCGCCGTGCGTGGGCACGATATGCCCGGGCTCGACCGTCTTATAGAGACGCGCGACCCCCTCGAGGAAGCCGGGCTGCCCCTCGATGTCTCCGTAGGTGAATCGGCGCGAGCACAGGCTATCGAGCCACGCCTTCTTGTCGGTGTTCGTAAGCTCGAACAGCTGGTCGAGCGTAAGGGAGTAGACGCACGTCTCCGCAACGTTGTGGGTGCACTTGGTCTCCCACTCGTTCATCCACTGCTCGACGGCGAAATCCTTGATCTGCATTGTCGTTTCCTTTCCTTGACTTTCTTACAGTTCCACCGCGGTGCCCAGCCCCGCCTCGACGGCGCGGTCGTAGGCGATTTTCGATGCCGAAAGGTCCTGGACGGCGATGCCCGACGTATCGAACACCGTCACCTGTTCGTCATCCGAACGCCCCGTAGCCGTGCCGGCGATGACTTCGCCGAGCTCCGCTTTGATGTCCTCGGGCGTGATGGCACCCTCGGCAACCGGAATCTCCAGCTCGCCGGACGCGACCGATTGCTCGCGGTCGTCGACGTAAACAGCGGCACGGGCGATAAGTGCCGAGGCGAGCTCCTGCTTGCCGGGCATGTCGGCACCGACGCAGGAAATATGCGCACCGGGGCGCACCCATGCATCGGGGATGATGGGCTTGGTCGCCGGCGTGATCGTCACGATGATGTCGGCCTCTGCCGCGGCACCTTGGCCGTCGGCCGTCGCCTCGATGGAATAGGTGGATGCCTCGCGAACATGCTCGCAGGCGCCCAAGATATGGGCGACTTCATCTCGCATGCGCTCGACGCGGGCCTCGGGCGCGGCATCGGAAACCGGCTCCCACACCTTGACCTCACTCACTTTGGGACAGGCGGCGAGCACGCCCGCCACCATATAGGTGCTCATATGGCCGGCACCCGCAACAAGCAGTTTGGACGCATCCGCCCGAGCCAGCCACTTGGCACCGAGCGCAGCGGCGGCACCGGTGCGAAGTCCAGTGACGGCAGAGGCATTGAGCAGCGCCAGCGGCTCGCCCGTCGCGTTGTCGCACAGCAGCGTGGTGCCAAAGATCTCGGGCAACCCCTTTTTGGGATTCTGAGAGAACCAAGCAGTGAACTTGAGACCGAAGAGGCCGCTTCCCGCCAACTCGCCCGAGCGGATATCCATATCGGCCACGCCGGGTTCGAACTGCTCATATACCATCGGCCACGCAACACCCTTGCCCGTTGCCTTCTGGCGATATGCCTTCTCCACGGCAGCGATTGCATCCTCAATCGTCAGCACCTTGGAAACTTCCTCGGCCGAAAGCACCACCATCTGCCCCATCATCGCTCCTCTCAGCGAAAGCTTTACGTTGCTTCACTGTACGGTTTAGTAACGATGCCGCCAAGGATCATTTCTTGTTGGAATCTACAACGATTCTCAATCTGATTTTTCGTTCTATCAGCATGTATTTGAACTAATTCCCGCATCAACAGTATACGGATGTGCGATTATCCTATTAATACCTGTACTTATTGTAGTAATTTACAAGGTGATGTTGATGCTATACACCATCTCAGACTTCTCACGGGAATATGAGGGGTCGGTCCGCCTAATCGCCGGCAGCGATGGCGTCTCGTGTGCCGTCTCTGGCGTCGGGATCCTCGATTATGAACTTATGCCCGGCCTCAAGAACAAGTACCAGCGCGTCAACTTCAGCTCAGACGAGATCGTCCTCAGCACCTTCCTCTATGCACAGGACGACCCGTACCTCATCACTGAAGCCGTGAAATACCTCGTCGCCAAGGGGACGAGCGGTCTCCCCTCATCAAAAACGTCCTGCACATCCCGATTCCCGACCAAGCCATCCGCTACGCCAACGCGCGGCACTACCCGGTCTTTCTCACGACCGACGACTCACTGTTCTTTGACAGCGTCATCTATGAGGTCAAACGGCATATCGAGCAGCTCGCGTCCATCGACTTCGCGCAGCGCGAGATCGATGCCCTGAGGACAGACGTATCGCCTGAGTCCATCTGCCGACGCATCCGAGGGCTCAACCCGTCATTTCTGGACGAAGCGGTCGCCCTGTTTGCATCGTTTGCAGAGCCCCTCGACCCGCGTACGTTTTTGCAAATCGAACGTCTCTGTGCAAAATCGACCCTCGCCGGATGCCACAACATGCTGGCACCCTATGACGGAGGTTTATTATTCGTAGCGACAAGCGACTCGGAGCAGACGCTCGATGTGGAGCGAATCGTGCAGGCACTCACGGAGCTCATCGAGGTTAGCGGTATCGATGGCGGAGCGGAGGGGCTCGGCATCAGCGATATTCTGTTTGGAGACGAGGCGGTGGCGCAGGCGATCTCGCAGGCGATTTACGCACAGCGTCTATCTTGTCAACGAGCCGAGGGTCCCGTCCGCTATACGCAGCTCGGCATCCTGAGAACCGTGATGCCTTTTGCGGAAACCCCGGAGATGCGATCGTTCTCGGAGGCGATTCTCTCGCCGATACGCGAACACGACAGCGAGCATGGCAGCGAACTGGAATCCACGCTCGCCGCATTCATTGAGAACGACCGACGTATCGAGCAAACCGCCAAGCAGACTGGCCAGCACCCGAACACGATTCGATATCGCCTCGATAAGGTGACAGTTCTCACCGGACTGAGCTACAAATGCGCCCCGGAGATGGAGCAGCTGTCGCTCGCCTACGCAATCGAACGCGCTCGCTCGCTTCAGTAAGCCCACCCCGCCTTGAGGTTAGGAGCAGCGGGCACGGAGCTTTTCGTAGCCGTCGGCAAAGAAGGCGACCGTGGCGGCGTCGGTCTCGGCGGCATCGGTATCGTCGGCGGGGACCACGCCGTGCTCGTCGCTCACTAGGAACAGCGCACCCTTAAGCTGCGCAGGAATATCTACGCGCGTGACCGGGATGCCCTTGGTCTGGGCCAGCTGCTCGATGAGTGTCGCCGTGCCGCACAGGCACTCGTCCGCTGGCGCCACAAAGGCAAGCTCGCCGTTATCGACGGCGGCGAGCAGCTCGGGCGCCACGCCGGTTTCGTCGGCCTCGGAGCGGGCCTCGGCGGAGCGGGCACGTAGCGCCTTGGCCGACGTATCGGTTAGCGGCTCGTACTCCCCCACCGTCATGGCGGCGTTGCCGTTAACGTCGATCACCAGCATGAGCACGCCATCGTGCGCGGTGTAATCGCCCTCGGCTAGCGACCACTCAACGTGCTGTTTGGCCCAGCTGAGCATGTTATGGGTAAGTGGCTCGCCCTGCACCAGACGCTCGGACAGTGCGCGAATGTGGCGGTTGAGCATGGGCACCTTTTTGTTGGACATGCGCCAACGGCAGACAAGCGCGGGCTTGTCGAGTGTAAACTTCTCGACCGCCTCCTGATTGGCGCAAAAGTCCTCATACGCACGCTGATCCTCGGCATTGCCAAACAGCTCGGCATCATCAATCTGGGGCATGGTCATACCTTTCGTGTTAGTCATTCCGTCCTCTTATACCAAAAAGACGGCCCTCCAAACGGAGCAGCCGTCTTTTGCGGAGATTATTTTGTCCCAGGGCGAAACTTAGTGCCTAAAATGCCTGGCCCCCGTGAAGACCATAGCAATACCATGCTCATTGCAGGCCTGGATGCTCTCGTCGTCGCGCTTGGAGCCGCCGGGCTGGATGATGCAGGTCACGCCGTGTGCAGCAAGCACGTCGACGTTGTCGCGGAACGGGAAGAACGCGTCGCTTGCACAGGCAAAGCTGCCCTTCTCCACGCCCTCGCGCTCGCAGAAGTCCTCGGCACGCTCGCAGGCAAGCAGTGCGGAGTCAACGCGGTTAGGCTGACCCGGGCCCATGCCAATGCCGGCCTTGCCCTTGGAGACCAGGATGGCGTTGGACTTGACGCCCTTGCAGACCTTCCAGGCAAACTCGAGCTCGGCCATCTCGGCGTCGGTGGGCTTGCGGTCGGTGGGGAACGTAAAGGTCGCGGGATCCTCGGTCACGTGGTCGACTTCCTGCACCAGCATGCCGCCGTCGATGGAGCGCAGCTCCACCTGGGCGCCGTGGTCCACGCCGCCGGTGGCCAGCACGCGCAGGTTGGGGCGCTTGGCCATGCGCTCGAGCGCCTCGGCAGTGTAGCTCGGGGCGATGATAACCTCGACGAACTGCTTGTTCTGATCGGCAAAGTGCTCGACCAGCTCATAGGGAACCTCGCGGTTGCAGGCAATGATGCCGCCGAAGGCGCTCTTGGGATCGCAGGCGAAGGCGCGGTCGTAAGCGGACGTAATGTCCTCGGCAACGGCGGAGCCGCAGGGGTTCTGGTGCTTGAGAATCACGCAGGCCGGCTCGTCGAACTCGCGGACCAGGTTCCAAGCGGCGTCGGCATCCAGATAGTTGTTGTAGCTGAGCGGCTTGCCCTGGATCTGCTCGGAGCCCACGAGCGGGAACTGCGAGCTCGCGGTGTTCTCGCAACCCTCGGCAAAGCGATAGACCGTGGCCTTCTGCTGCGGGTTCTCGCCATAGCGCAGGTCGTCGACCTTCTCCAGCGAGATCTCGAGCTTGGCAGAGGTGTCCGCCACGTCGCTTGCCTGGGCGGCAAGCCAACGGGAGATAGCCGTGTCGTAGGCGGCGGTGGTCTGGTAGACCTTCACCTGCAGGCGACGACGGGTGGAAAGCGTGGTGCAGCCACCGGTCTCGTGCATCTCGGCCAGGACGGCATCATAGTCGGCCGGGTCGGAAATGACGGTAACGCTCGTGGCGTTCTTGGCGGCAGAACGCAGCATGGAGGGGCCACCGATGTCGATGTGCTCGATGGCGTCCGCGAAGGTGACCTCGGGGTTGGCGACGGTCTTCTCGAACTCGTACAGGTTGACGACGACCAGGTCGATCAGCTTAATGCCGTGCTCAGCGGCCTCCTGCATGTGCTGCTCGGAATCGCGGCGGGCCAGCAGCGCGCCATGAACCTTGGGGTGCAGGGTCTTAACGCGGCCGTCCATCATCTCGGGATAGCCCGTGAACTCCTCGATGGGGGTTACGGGAACGCCCGCGTCCTCAATGGCACGAGCCGTGCCGCCCGTAGAGATGATCTCGACGCCAAAGTCATCGACCAGCGTCCGTGCGAAATCGACGACGCCCGTCTTATCGGTAACCGAGATCAACGCGCGTGCGATCTTCACATCAGATCCCATGCAGTCCTCCTGTCTGGTACGCCGCCGTGCTCTGTGAGTCGGTGATACGTCGATCTGCAGCGCTCGCGCAGCGGCATTGAAAATACTGATTTAATGTAGCGCATCGAGCGCATCGATGCACCCCGCAACGGGCGCATGTGCAGAAAAAGTTTGCGAGCGGAGGGGATGGGCACAGCACCGGGCACGGTGAGTTCATGGAACACAGGGGCACCATAATTTGATGCCAATGGCGTGGTAGAACTGTGCTCGATATGCATCCGCAAAAGAAAGAGGCACCATGGTCTCGCGGGTTCTCTACCGACCGTTTGATACCGAAGACTTCGACGCCATCGCGCTGATTCTGCAGCAGCTTTGGCATAACAATTCGGATAACGATGAGTACAACCGCCTTGAGGCCGCGTGCGACCCGCCTACTGCCTTTCATCGTCGACGTTTTCACAGGTTGCCGTAATCGACGGTCAGGCGCGTGGCATTTCGCTCGCGCGTGCGGGACAGAGTTCCGGCGCCACTATCAACGAGCATTGGATGGATACCGAACGCGCGCTGCTATCGCAGATGCGTGAGCTAGAGCCCGATGCCTGCGCCGAGTATCTCTCGTTTGTGCGCGCAACCATCCGAACCAACAACCGCCTGCTCGAGAGCAGCCCGTTGCCGCACGACAACGAGGTCACGCTGCTTGCCGTGGATCGCGATGTCCATGGCCTGGGCGTTGGCACGGTTCTGCTCGATGCCGCGGTCTCGCACCTGTCCTCGCTTGGAGCGACGAGGGCGCACCTGTACACCGACTCCAACTGCTCGTGGAAGTTCTACGAGCTGCATGGCTTTAAGCGCACGGCCACGCACCGCGCCAACCGCGAAGAGCGCCGTCACGACATGCCGCGCGAAAGCTTCCTCTACGAACTCGACCTAACAGCCTAGCCCAGGCAGCCACACCTAGTCATTTAAGTCTGTCCCCAATGAGTGGCCTAGGGGGTTTGTAGATAGCCGTGGTCAAAAAACATCAAATATGAGTACTGTTACCTTTTTAGTAGCAGCGATTTGGGGCATTTTTGATGCTTGTAGGCATGACGACCAGCTGCACGAGCTGACGTAGCTCCCCAAATGTTCAATAAAATGGGCTCCTAACGAGAAGTACTCTCATTAGGAGCCCGTTATTATGTACAAACATATGTGACCAACGCAGCAACAGTACTCATATTTGGCATTTTTTGTCCACTGCCCCTTGCGCGAAAGACCTCAACGGAAAGTTTAGCCCGTTTCGATGCACAAAAATGGGGTGGATCTTCCTGGCAACCGCCCAGAAAGATCCACCCCAAAGCCAGCGCTCGCTAGAACGTTCCGCCGCCGCCTCCGCCGACGCCGCCACCGCCGCCACCGGAAAAGCCGCCGCCGCTACCTCCGCTCGAGCTATCGGAACTCGAAGCCAGCTCGCGGATGGTCTCGTGATACACATCGTTAAACGAATCGAGCGGAGACTCGTTGCCGTAGTGATGGTAATACCACCAGTAGCAGGGGTAGTTGTCGTAGAAATCGTCGCTGTTGCGCAGGTCCGCAGGCACGGCCTCGGCCAGCTGTCGCAGCACTTCTTTCGAAACGCCCAGGGCAACGCCCATCACCAGCAGTTTGTTCCACAAGATCAGGTCGCTGGGGATGGCCTCCTTCAGGCGCGTAAAGTCCTCGAGCCAATGCTTAAGCGCCTTGCAGCGAGCCGCCACCTCGGCGCCCTCCGGCGTGTAACGGCGGAAAGTGCAGCTCAGGGCAAAGCCCACGATCGTGACGGGGATAGAGATCATAGCGGCACCGACGTTGGCGTCCGCAAAGTCGGTATAGAACAGAGAGCCCAGAATGCCAAAGACAATGATGATGCCGAGAACCAGGCCGGCCACCATCGCGATAGTGCCATCCGATGCTATAAGCTCGCGCGCTTCCAGCTTGCCCTTAACTGTGCTCTGATAGTCCTCGAGCTTGTCGCCAACAGATGTGGTGCGCTCGCTAGCGTACTCCTCCAGCTCGCTAAACGTGCGCGAACGGACTCCGTCCTTATCGGGCTTAACGCCGGCGAAGAAGACCTTGAGCACATCGCGATCGATGCCGTCCTTCTTGGCAGCCTTCCAAGCCTCATCGGTCACTGTGATGCGATACGTCTGCTCCTCTTTTTCGCGACGGAGCAGACCCTTCTTCTTGGTCTCGGTCGCTTCTTCCAGCTTGATCACGCGGTCGTCGGTCAGCTTCATCAGTGTGGCGATATATGCCTGATCGGGCACGTCGTTCCAGCTCATAAGAGCTGCAAGCACCGCGGGATGGTCGGCCGAGGGCACATCGCGGAAGTACTCGTCCTGGAAGAGCGGCTTGGGCTTGGGCCTGCGCAGCTTGAGCATCACGATCACACCGGTATAGGCAACCGCCACAACAACACACACCACGGCAATCGCGCTGGCAACCGCACGCGCGTGCTCACGGCGGGCGTTGGCCTCGTCGGCCCATTCCTTCTCTTCGCTCAGGATCGTTGACATGCGCTCTTCGCCCGAGGCGGCAAGCTGCGGCACCCAGTCGCTGGGGAAGGCGATGCGTGCCTCAGCGAATTCGCCCTGATGCACGCAGGGAATGGTATAGGTGACCATGGGCTCGTCCTCATCGAGCGACACGTCGCCCGTCAGCGGACCGTGACCCCATGCGCGGAAGTTATCACCCTTGACGGCCGCCGTCCCGGCAGCGGCATTTGCGAAGTACACTTCCATCTCAACGTCATCGGAATCCGCAGACCAGCCATCACCCACGAACTTCCAGTAGAGCTCGGCGGTATCGGCCCAGTTCATAACCGCACCGGTCATGGTGTAGCTCACGTAGTAGATTGCACTGTCGCCGCTCTCGTGGGGGCTGAAAACCTTAATCCTTACGCCGTCACCGGTCTGCTCGACCGTATAGACGCCAGAGTCGCCCTTGTTCGCGCTATCGACTTTGTTAAACGCGGTGTCCTCTTCCTCGACACTCAGCACATCGACGCCCGCCGTGCCGCCCTGCTGGTTGGTACCCGTATTGATCTCCCAAAACACGCCGTTGATGTCGTCATCGAAATCAAACTGGCGACCCTCGACAACGCTCAGCGAGCCATCGGCCTCGACCGTGGCACTGATGTAGGTTTGGGTCATGGAGTAGCCGTCGGCGTGCGCGACGGCAGGCAGCAGCAACAACGCAAGCGCGACGAGTGCGCAGACGGAAGCGAACCGCGCAAACAGGCGGCGCTGCCGACAGGGCTGGGCAACGGGGGCGTTCATAGGCACATCCTTTGTCTGTGGTACCAGTAGCGTCATTGTCCCACGTTTGCGGGTTCATGTGACGAACATCTAGGTCAGCGGAGCGTCAAAACGGGACAAAAGTCACGCCCGCCGCCGGCACCTGGGGACGTTCCTTATCTGCCGGCAATCTGGGACACTCCTTGGCATAGCCCGCTCCGGCAATAGATACCACTTCATAGCTCCATCACAGGTGTAGCGGCTTTGTGTGGGCGCGGCATGCACTGATTGAGCCGCCAGTTGAGGGGCATAAAGCAGTTGAGCGAAAACGGTTTGCCCCTTTGCCGTCCGCTCGAGGATCATGTCCCCCTTTTCCGCGGAAACCCCGACAGTTGCGAAGAGCTGCCGGGGTTTCTGTCGTTTGAGGGGTTGGGCTGGCGGGCGGCGATCGAGCTGTCGAGCCGGTGGTCCGGCACGCGCAACGCGCGGCCTCGGCAACTTGCAGGCCACGGCAGCGTCTCCCCCACCGCGCCCCGCGCTATACTCGTCCGCATGGACATCAACGCACGCAACATAGCAACACCCGCCGCCGACGCGCCAACGACGCCGGCCGCCCCCACCCCCGTCGTGGGGCGCTTCGCCCCGTCGCCCTCGGGCCGTATGCACCTGGGCAACGTGTTCAGCTGCCTGTGCGCATGGCTTTCGGCCCGCAGCCAGGGCGGCAGCATCGTGTTACGCATTGAGGACCTGGACGATCGCTGCAAGCGCCCGGAACTTGCCGCCCAATTGATTGACGATCTGGCCTGGCTGGGGCTGGAGTGGGACGAAGGCCCCTACTACCAGCACGACCGCCTAGACCTGTACGAGAGCGCCTTGCGCCGGCTGAAAGACGCCGGCCTCACCTATCCCTGCTTTTGCACACGCGCCGAGCTCCACGCCGCGAGTGCACCGCACGCGAGCGACGGCACGCCCATCTACCGTGGCGCCTGCCGAAGTCTTTCGGCCGAGGAGGTGGCCCGCCGCAGCGCCCTGCGCGCGCCGGCCACACGTCTGCGCGTGCCCACCGTCGACGACCTCGCAGACGACGTGATCGAATTTGTGGATCGCACGTACGGCGCCCAATGCGAAGCACTCGCCACCGAGTGCGGCGACTTTTTGGTGCGCCGCAGCGACGGCGTGTTTGCCTATCAGCTAGCCGTGGTGGTCGACGACGCTGCCATGGGCGTCACCGAGGTCGTGCGCGGATGCGACCTGCTGGGGTCCACGCCGCGCCAGATCTATCTGCAGCACCTGTTGGGACTGCCCACGCCGCACTACGCACATATTCCGCTGCTCATGGCACCGGACGGCCGCCGCCTTTCCAAACGAGACCGCGATCTGGACCTGGGCGAACTCCGCGCCCGCTTTGGCACGCCCGAAGCGCTGCTGGGCTGGCTCGCCGGACAAACAGGCATCGCGCCGGGCACCACGCCGCGCTCTGCCGAGCAGCTGGTCGAGCATTTTAGCTGGGATGTTATCCGCAAGCACAGGGAGAACGTCACCGTAACGGCTGAGTAATCAGGCACCCCACCCCTACGCAACATCCCAGGGCTGGAGTTCGTCACCCAAGCGAACGATGCAGTCGTAGAGCACGGTATGGCGCTCGGCCGGGTTGGCATCCCGATGAAAATGCCCGTAATACCAGCGTTTGTAGTCCAAGCGATCTTCCAGTTCATCGAAAAATGCCGTAAGTCGATCAACCGCGGGGCAATTCCAGCCGGGTGCCGGGTAAAGCGTGGGCGAGAGCATGCGCGTGGAGCAGGTATGGGTAACCACATAGTCGACCTTCCAGCCCACGCTGTCGAGCTTTGTCCGTGCCTCCTCAAAGTTACGCTCGTCCGGCAACTCCTGCGGCCACCAGCTGGAATACGGAATGCGGTATTCCTTGTCCGCTCGTGGCGCCGCCCATGGTAAAGACCGTTGAGCCGTCGAGCTCAAAAACCTCGCCGCGCGTCAGGCGTCGTATGGGAGAGGTATCCGATAGGCGCTGCGTCAGCCCGCCGTGCCACGGCTCCATGGGGCGCTCCGCCCAATGGTCGAAGCGCTCGTGGTTGCCGTCGACGAACAGCACCGTGTAGGGGCGCGACTCCAGCCAGGCGATGTCGGCGCATTCCTCGGCGGAGAAGTCCCACGGAAAGCCAAAGTCGCCGGCGATGATCAGATAGTCGTCGCTGCCAAGGCTATCCCCAAGCTCCCAGTCGCGCAGCTTTTGCATGTCGAGGCCGCCGTGGATGTCGCCTGTCACATAGACCGTCATCGGATCACCACTTCCCTGTAAGTCGCTAGCCCGCATTCTGCACGATCGCCAAGCAAAACCGTTCCAGCCCTTCCGTTCCTTAGGGCTTACCCCTCGTTCTTCCATCCAAACGGGTCGAGCACCCAAAAAATCAGATCTAGCACACCGCCGGTCATCATGGCACCGGCAAGGGCCATGCAAATGTGCAGAGAGCTGGCACTTCGGAGCGCGTCGAACGGTCCCAGAACAGCCAGCAGCGCAACCGCTGCGCCGGCAAGGCACAACGCGAGGCACGGCCCCGCGTCCTTGACGCACTTCTTTGCGAGATGCTTGGTGTTGTCGCTCATCAAAATCAAACTCCTTAGAGGGTCGTTGCTTTGATTCACACCGCCACGACAGAGCAAGGCGGCAGGTTAAGTGTCACATGTCGTGCGGACATCAATGGAGAAACCGCCTGCTCGACCAACCCTTGACGCCGTTTTGCACCGGCACCCCATCCCCCGCTATCGAGGTCTAATACTTTTCCGAGAAGTGAACGGCTGTTTTTGAACCCCTGAAACATCCGCATTTTTCGGCGGCAAAATCGTGGGATTTCAGCATTGAAACCGCGGGAAACGGCACCTTTAAAGTGTCGATGCTTCGGGGGTCCGTTTTAGCTCGTTCACTTCTCGGGAAAAGTATTAGACCTCGCTGCTAGCTATCCAGAAAGACACCTCTCCCTTCCCCACCGCCACCCAAAAACTCATCCAACATTAATCTTGGCTCAAGAATCGCTTAATCTATAACCTGCACTATAGAGTTCGACCAAGGGCGGGGCGGCGCCGCGCAACGCAGGCCGCCGAACGCAACGCTCGCGCCCATCGAACGAAAGGACAGGTCATGGACGACCTCGAAAAAGTTGAAACCATCCGCACCAAGTGCAACGTGAGTTACACCGATGCCAAGGCGGCGCTCGACGCTGCCGACGGCAACGTTTTGGATGCCATCATTTGGCTCGAGTCGCAGGGCAAGACCCAGACCACGTCGGCGCATGCCGCCACCGAGTCCGCGCCAGTCGATGAGCCCTCTGCCGAGATGGTCGCCGCGCAGGCAGCCTACGAAAAGTCGAGCGAAAAGACCGACTTCTCCAAGAAGATGGACAGCGTGTGGGAGTACCTCAAAAAGCTCTTCCGCCTGAGTCTGGACACCAAGTTTATCGCCACGCGCCGCGATGCGATCATCCTCAACATCCCCATCCTGATCCCCATCATCGCCCTGTTTGCCTGGGGTGCCACGATCTGGCTGATGCTGATTGGCCTGTTCTTGGGCATGCGCTACCGTATCGACAGCGACGGCGACGTGCCCGGCAGCATCAACAACCTGATGGACCACGCCGCCGACGCCGCGGACGACATCAAGCAAAATCTCAACGACGACAAGTAATCGCAGACGGGGGCACGCATGGCGCGGATCTTGATCGTAGAGGACGAGGAGAAAATCGCCCGCTTTGTGACGCTCGAGCTGGAGCACGAGGGCTACCAGGTGGAACACGCCGCCGATGGCCGCACTGCCGTGGACCTGGCGCTGGAGCGCGACTACGATCTGATTCTGCTCGACGTGCTGTTGCCGCAGCTCAGCGGCATGGAGGTCTTGCGGCGTGTCCGCAAGCGCAAGGATGTGCCGGTGATTATGGTCACCGCGCGCGATGCCGTGATGGACAAAGTGGCCGGGCTCGATGCCGGTGCTGACGATTACCTGACCAAACCGTTTGCGATTGAGGAGCTGTTCGCACGGATCCGCGTGGCGCTGAAGCGCTCGGAAGCCGTGCGGGCGGCTTCGGGCATTGGCGGCATCGGGACGGGCGCGGCGAGCGACGCGGGCGGGAGCGCCACTGCGATGCCGCCGGTCAGCGACTCGACCCAGGCTTCCGCCACGCCCTCCCCCGCTGCGCTCGCCGTGGGCTCGGTTGCGCTCGACCCCGACCGCCGCGAGGTCACGGTCGGCGGCTCGCCCATCGCGCTCACGGCCCGCGAGTTCGATGTCCTCGCCCTGCTTATGGCGCATGCCGAGACCGTGCTCACGCGCGAGCGCATCGCGCACGAAGCGCTGGGCTACGAATACGTGGGCGACACCAACAACGTCGACGTGCACATCGCGCACCTGCGCGCCAAGATCGAGGACGCCGGCGGCGCCCGCATCATCCAGACCGTGCGCGGGGTGGGCTATGTCTGCCGCGCGTAACGCCGAGACCAAGCGCGTCACCTCCATCGCCCGCGCCATCAACTGGAGCTATATGTGGCGCCGCTTGATGAGCCACATCTGGCTCGATCTGTTACTGTTGGTTATTGCGGCGGCGATCCTCGTCTATGGATACAACCAGACGCTGCCCGATGGCGCGTTTACCGCGGGATGGATCCCCGGCGCCGCCGTTCGCAGCATGTCGCTGACGCCCGCGCGCGGCTGGGACCTGACAACGCTCACCTATACCGTCGAGCTTGCGCGTACCACCAAGACTTTCCCCCTCGCGCAGGACCTCGTCGCGCTATGGCCTCTCTACCTTGTCGTTGTGAGTTGGCAGGTCATCAGCGTGCTCAACATGCTCGGCGGCGCCCGCCGCGTGCGCCGCACCATGGCGCCGCTCAACGATCTGGCCCTGCGCGTGGACGAACTCGGCCGCATGCAGCTCTCCGGCGGCAAGATGGAAACACTGGAGCAGGCCATCGAGCGCGCAAGCGTCGACTCGCCGAGCGTCACTACCGGCGACGCCGACCTGGCAAGCATCGAGGTTGCACTCAACCGCCTACTGCGCCAGATGCAAGAGGCCAAGCTGCAGCAGATGCGCTTTGTCAACGATGCGAGCCACGAGCTGCGCACGCCCATCGCGGTGATTCAGGGCTACGTGAACATGCTCGACCGCTGGGGCAAAGACGACCCGGACGTGCTGGCAGAGTCCATTGCCTCGCTCAAGGCCGAAAGCGAGCATATGCAGGAGCTCGTGGAGCAGCTGCTGTTTTTGGCGCGCGGCGATGCCGGGCGCACGGTCCTGCGGCGTGCGAATACTAACCTGGCCGCACTGGTCGACGAGGTATGCGAGGAATCGCAGATGATCGATGCCGCGCACACATATCGACTGGCGTACGACGCTGCGCTTGTCAGCGACCCGCGCTGCGACGCGCCCGTTGACGTGGCGCTCGTGAAGCAGGCTCTGCGCGTAATCGTGCAAAACGCCGCCAAGTATTCGGACGCGGGAACCACCGTCACATTTGGCATAACGCCCGATGCGAACACGGGCGCGATCGACATAAGTGTTGAGGACGAAGGCATCGGCATGAACCAGGAATCCGCAGCTCACGCGTTCGAACGGTTCTACCGCGCCGACAACGCGCGCGATGCCGGCGCGCAGGGCTCGGGTCTGGGGCTCGCCATCGCCAAGTGGATCGTCGACAGCCACGGCGGCGTCATCGGTGTGACCTCAGTCGAGGGCGTCGGCAGCCGCTTTACGATTCGCCTGCCACGATAGAAAGCCCCTCGGCATAAATAAAGGGATAAGGCCATGCGGCCCTATCCCTTTTTGCTAGCTATAGCAGCCTGTGCGCTACTCGCGGCACAGGTGCACGGCGAAGCCGGCGAACTCGCGCTTAAAGTACACGAGCTTGGTGCCGCCGTCGGGCAGCAGCACGCGCGACTCCTCGTTGACCTCGAGCCCGCGCTCGGCAAACCACTTCTCGGCCGCATCGATGTCGTTGACGGCAAAGCCAATGTGGCCCTTGGTGCCACGACCGTTCTGCTTCATGACCTCGATCAGCGAATCGTTAAAGTACGAAACCGGGGTCTCGATAACGGGTAGGCCCATCATCGTCGAGAACAGCTCCGCGATCTCCAGGGCATCGGCCGGGTCGGTGGCGTTAATGCCCACGTGGGCGACGCGCATGCCAAAGAGCTCTACCGGGTTGGCGTTCTGCTCATTCATACAGGCAGCGCCTACTGAGCCATAACGTCGAGAACGGCCTTCTCGGCAGCGACGCGGTTCATGCCGGTCATGAAGGGCACGCCACTCACGTACGGGCAGGTGAGGCCCTCGGGGGCAACGGTGGTGGCGATCAGCAGATCGGCACCCTCGTCGCAGTAGTCCTTAGCCTCGGAGATGGCGCACTGCACGATCTCGTACTTGTCGGCGTAACCGTTGGCGTCGAGCAGGGTGGCGACCTTCTGGGCAACAAGCGTGGAAGTAGCAGCGCCAGCACCGCAAGCCAAAACGATCTTCTTCATAGGTAGTGTCTCCCTTCATGGTTTACTTTAGGTAAAGTGTACCGCAGCGAGCGATGGCACTCAGCCTCGATGAGCTTTTATGCCAGTTTGCTTTGTGCGCTGCGTATAATACATCTAGTACGTGTTGTCATACCGCTCGCGCTACGAGCGACTAAGGACCCTAACATGCCCGATTCCCGCACACTCTGGACCGCCGTCGTTATCATCTGCATCGGCGTGTCGGTGTTCTTTAGCGTCAAAAAACGCACCACGTTCAAGCGTCTGCAGCAGCTTATGGCTGCCAAGCAGTGGGACGAGTTCGATCGTTTGCTCGACGGCAAACTCACCAGCATGCTGTACCCGCGCTACAACCGCGACTACCTGCGTCTGAACTCCTATCTGCTGCGCGAGGACCACGAGCGTGCCAGCGAGATGTTCGACCTGCTGCTGGGACTCAACCTGCCCAAGATGCAGCGCGTCGACCTGGTGATCAAGGCCTTTAACTACTACGTTGGCCAGGAGGACCGCAAAAGTCCAAGGAGCTGCTGCACGAAATCAAGGGCTTTGAGGGCGGTCAGGCCGAGGCGGTCGCACACGAATGCCAACTGATGTACGACACGATGATCCTCAAGCGTCACAACGACATTCCCGAACTGGAGCGCATGCTCAAGGAAGCCGGCGACGACCCGGTCAAGCGCTGCCGCCTGGAGTATCTGCTGGCCCTGCAGTACCAAAACAAGGGCGACGAAGCCAAGTTCCAGGAGTTCCTGGAGAAGTCGGGCCAACACTCGATGGCAGTCAACGCGTAACGGACGGCTTGTGCTAGACTTCTAGTCTCACGGGGGCGTGGCGGAATTGGCATACGCAGGAGACTTAAAATCTCTCGCCGCAAGGATTGTGGGTTCGAGTCCCACCGCCCCTACCATATGGAGCTTACTAGCCCGTGTCCCCCAGGGATGCGGGCTCGTTTCCTTTAGGTGCCGGTGGGACTCGAACCCGCGAGGGGGCGAGCGTCAAGCGGACGCACAGCGTCCGTAGCGAGCGGCGGCGAGGGCGCCAGCAGGCGACCGAAGCCGGTGCGGATTTGCGAAGCAAATACGCAGACGTCCCACCGCCCCTACCATGTGATTGCTTGCGAGCTCGCATCCCTTTGAGGTGCGGGCTCGTTTCTTTTGGATGCCGATACAAATGGTGAGTTGCGGTGGAATAGGGACTGTTTGGTGCCCGAAAGGGCGATTTTAGTCCGTATTTCACCGCAACTTATTGGAAGGCGCTGAGGCTCGGGGTCCAGCCGATGGTGGGTAGCTCGCCGTCAAGAACCTCGTTAATGGTGGCGGCCATGCCGGCAAGCAGGCTGTTCTCGCTTACGGTGAGCGTGTCGTAGCCGCCGGCTCGCATAAGCTCGCGAATCACCACGGCACCAGCCAAGATCACGCCCGCGCGTTTGGGCTGTACACCCGGTAGCGCGGCGATGCCTTCCGCGTCCAACACAGACATGCGCTCGATAGCGGCCGAGACCTGCTCCAGCGACAGCTCGCGTAGGTGCACAAAGCTCGAATCGTACGGTTCCAGCTCGTGGACCAGAGCCACCAGCGTAGTCACCGTGCCGCCCACCGCGACTAAGCGTTCGGCGCGCTCAAAGTCGACAGGCAGGCCCTCAAAATAGGCGGCGAACTGATCGCCTGTCCACGCGGCAGCGGCAGCAAGCTCGCCGCCTGCGGGTGGCAGCGCCGAGAAAAACCGCTCCGTCACACGGCGGCAGCCAATGTCCAGCGAGCGGGTCCCTTCTAGCGCAAAGACGCCACGCTCTGGCGCATAGACGCCCGTCGCGAGCTCCGTGGAGCCACCGCCCGAATCGGCAACGATGATGCGCTCGCCAGCAAAGTCGTGCGCCACGCCAAAAAACGTCAGGCGCGCCTCGACCTCGCCCGGAATCACCTGTGGTTTGAGCCCCAACTCGCGCAGGCCGTCCAGCAGCAGGGCGGCATTGGACGCATCGCGCGCGGCACTCGTGCACGTGGTGCAGACGCACGCGGCCCCAAAGGTACGCGCCTCATCCACAAACATACGACACGCATCGAGCACGCGCTCAACGGCCGTCTCGCAAAAGCGGCCCGTCGCGTCCACGCCCTCGCCCAGGTCGGTAATCTCGGTATGCTTGGACGATTCCACGATCGCCCCGGCCTCGACCTGCGCCAACACCAGTCGCGACGACACCGTTCCCAGGTCGATCGCGGCTACCTTATAGCGTTTGCAATTTGTCATTGCGGGCTCCCCTCCGGGCGCTATTTGCCGTCGGACACGACCGTCTGGCCCTCGACGCCGTTAAACCCAAACAGCATGTCGAGCGCCTGGATGTACCACGGCGCGTCCTTGCCGACTTCTTCGATTTCCTTGGCAACTTCGCTGGCCTTCTTGGCGTTTGAGGACTTTTTGCTCGACGACGAGTCCGAATCGTCGTCCAAGCCCAGCACGTCAATCTTCTTCTCGCCGGGCATCACCAGACCCAGGTCCTCGGACGCCGCGTCCTTGATACCCTCCTCCGAGAGCAGCTTGTCGACGCTTTTTTGCAGCTCGTCTTTATATTGCTCGCGAATCTCGACCTGCTTGGCCAAGATATCGCTCGAACGCTTTGCCACGTACAGGTCGCGCACGGGAAAATACAGGCTCACGAGCACCAGCGCCACCACGATACCGACAAACAGCGGACGCAGAGAGCCATGCGTAAAGTCATAGATCGCCTTGACCACCGCGTTGTCGTTGGCGTAGCGCATAAAGTCCGAGCCCGAAAAACGGCTCGAGGGCCTGCTCGATTTGTCGTGTGCCTGAGTCGAGGGACGCGACGTATGCGACGAACGTGCCGGGCGCACCGGTCCATCTGTCGAAGTATTCACTTGAGCATTGGGGCGCGAGGTACTTCTCGGGCGCTGCGTGGAGCGATCGACGCCGGCGTAGGCGGACCCACCGAGCTGCACCGTGCGCGCACGGCGAGGCGACGGCTCGCGCGAACCGGCGGAATAGTACCTGTTGTCGTAAATCTGATCCATGTGCGCCTTGTGCGGTTGAGGTTTGTTTGCGCTAAGTATTCTAGTTATAGCACGAGCGCGCGCACCGCCTTCGCCAGCCTTTGCTCGACATAAAAAAGGCGCTGAGCCGTATGGCCCAGCGCCCATAGCACTTTGCGGCATCCAGCCAAGGCGAGGCGGAACCGAGTCAGCCTCCCCCTCGCCAAATTCGCCCGTTTAGCGAATGTTGTAGAACGCGGCCTTGCCGGCGTAGCGCGCGCTGCCCTCGAGCTCGTCCTCGATGCGGATGAGCTGGTTGTACTTGGCGATACGGTCGCTGCGGCACGGGGCGCCCGACTTGATCTGGCCGGCGTTGACGCCCACGACCAGGTCGGCGATCGTGGAGTCCTCGGTCTCGCCGGAGCGGTGGCTCACGATGCAGGCGTAACCGGCCTCCTTGGCGGTCTCGATGGCCTCGAGCGACTCGGTGAGCGTGCCGATCTGGTTGACCTTGACCAGGATCGCGTTGGCGGCACCCAGCTCGATGCCCTTCTTGAGGCGCTCGGTGTTGGTGACGAACAGGTCGTCGCCCACCAGCTGCACCTTGTTGCCAATGCGACGGGTGAGCTCGACCCAGCCGTCCCAGTCCTCCTCGGCCATGCCGTCCTCGATGGAGATGATGGGATAGGTGTCGACGAGCTTCTCCCAGTAATCAACCATCTGGGCGCTCGTGTACTCCACGCCCTCACCCTTGAGCTCGTACATGCCGGTCTCGGCGTTGTAGAACTCGGTCGAGGCCGGGTCCATGGCGTACATGAAGTCGACGCCGGGCTTAAAGCCGGCCTTCTCCACGGCCTTGGTGATGTACTCGAACGGCTCGGCATTGGTCTTAAGGTTGGGGGCAAAGCCGCCCTCGTCGCCCACGCCGCCGCCCAGGCCGGCCTCGTGCAGCACGCCCTTGAGGGTGTGGTAGACCTCGGCGCACCAGCGCAGGCCCTCGGCAAAGCTCGGGGCGCCCACCGGCATGATCATGAACTCCTGGAAGTCGACGTTATTGTCGGCATGCACGCCGCCGTTGAGGATGTTCATCATGGGCGTGGGCAGCAGATGGGCGTTGACGCCGCCCAGGTACTGGTACAGCGAAAGACCCGCCGACTCGGCAGCGGCGCGGGCGACGGCCAGCGACACGCCCAGAATGGCGTTGGCGCCGAGCTTGGTCTTATTGGGGGTACCGTCCGCGGCGATCAGCGCGGCATCGACGGCGCGCTGGTCGAAGGCATCGAGGTCCACGACGGCGTTGGCGCACTCGTTGTTGACGTGCTCGACGGCCTGCGAAACGCCCTTGCCGAGGTAACGGCTCTTATCGCCGTCGCGCAGCTCGCAGGCCTCAAAGGCGCCGGTCGAAGCACCCGAAGGCACCATTGCACGGCCAAAGCTGCCGTCCTCGAGCACGACCTCGACCTCGACGGTGGGATTGCCGCGGCTGTCGAGCACCTCGCGACCGTAGACGTCCAAAATATCGCTCATGTTGTCTCCCTCTCACTTGGAAACGGGTTGAATGCTTGGCGACACGGCTTGCACGCTACAGCGGCGCGCAGGTTCATAAGTTAGCCTTATCGCACTTTTTGCATTATGCCCTAAGTTAGCCAAGGGATACAATCTTTTTAAAAAATAATAGGGGCGATGGGACAAGTCCGTCCCGTCGCCCCCGCAGTCTTACTCCTCTGCCTTTGCGGCATCCCAGAGGTCATTGAGGCCGTGGGTCGAAAGCTCGGCCAGATCCACGTGGGCGTCGGCCGCCATCTGCTCCATCGCGGCCCAGCGGCGGCGGAACTTTGCCGTGCTGGCACGCAGGGCGCTCTCGGCGTCGATTCCCTCCTTGCGCGCAACGTTGACCAGAGCAAAGAGCAGGTCGCCAAACTCCATCTCGCGCTCGGGCGAGCCGGAAGCCTCGGCCTCAAACTCGGCACGCTCCTCGGCGACCTCGTCCCACACATCCTGGACCGTCTCCCACTCAAAGCCCACGGCAGCCGCCTTGCGCGACACCTTCTGAGCCTGCATCAGCGCCGGCAGGTGCGTGGGCACGCCGTCGAGCAGGCCCTCGGGCGCAGCCTCGCCCGCTGCCACGGCCCTGTCCTTGGCAGTCTTCTCGGCAAGCTTAACCTCGTCCCAGATCTTGAGCACCTCGTCGGAGTTATCGGCATCCGCATCGCCAAACACGTGCGGGTGGCGGCGGATGAGTTTGGCGTCGATATCGCGTGCCACATCGGCCAGCGTAAACCCACCGGCGTCCGCCGCAATCTGCGCATGCAGTACGACCTGCATGAGCACGTCGCCCAGCTCCTCGCGCAAATGCGCCACGTCGTCCGCCTCGATGCAATCGAGCGCCTCGTAGGCTTCCTCGATCATGTTCTTGCCGATGCTCTGATGCGTCTGTTCGCGATCCCACGGGCAGCCATCGGGCTGACGCAGACGCCAGATGGTCTGCACCAGATGCTGCAGCTCGGCCGACGCGTCGACCAGCGTGGACAGATCGCGCGAGCCCTCGGCATTTTGCTGAGCCGTGTGCTGCGCCATGGTTAGTCCTCCTCCATGATCACGTGACGGAACGCGCCGCCCTCGTAGATGCCGTAGCTGTGCGTGCCATCCTTGGGGATGCTCACGCTGCCGGGGTTGAAGAGCCACAGGCCCGGGTGCGCGGCGCTTTCCTCGTTGACCTTGATGTGCGTATGGCCGTAGACGAGCGCGGAGCCCTCGGGCAACGCGGGCGCGTGGTCGACGCTGTTGTGCATGCCGGCGCCAAAGACATGGCCGTGCGTCAGGAACAGCTCGCGGCCGGTCTCGTCGAACAGCGTGGCGTAGTCGGCCATGACGGGGAAGTCGAGCACCATCTGGTCGACCTCGGCGTCGCAGTTGCCGCGCACCGCGATGATGCGGTCGGCCAGGGCGTTGAGCCGCGCGATTACGCGCTTGGGGGCGTAATCGCGCGGCAGGTCGTTGCGCGGACCGTGGTAGAGCAGGTCGCCCAGCAGCACGATGCGGTCAGGCTGCTCGGACTCGATGGCGGCGCAGAGGCGCTCGGTCCAATATGCCGAGCCATGGATATCGGAGGCAATGAGGTATTTCATGGGGAGTCCTTTCGAAGCGGAGTTGATGGGGGCTGAATACGGGGTCCGGCGGATGTGGAGCCCATCTACCGTGTTACTCGAATCGCAGCGCCGCGCTCTGAGCCGCCTGCATCACGCGTTGGAGCGGCACGTCATGTTCGCGGGCAAGACGGGCGCAATCCTCGTACTCGGGAGCCGCGCGCTCGCTGCCGTCGGGCAGGGTCGCCACCTTAACGGATACCTCGCCCCAAGGCGTTGTCACCTGCTCGAATCGGCGCGGCAGGCAAACGCGTTCCATCACCTGGCGACGAACGGCGTTGGTCGTGGTCTCCAAAAAGATAATCGTCTGTAGGCGCTCGATATCCTCGTGCGAGCAGATCATCTGCAACTGCCATCCGGGGCGACCCTTTTTGCAGTAGAGGGGTAGCCAGTGCACTTCGCGGGCGCCCGCCTCGCGCAAGCGGTCGGCGGCATAGGCGAGTACCTCGGGCGACGCATCGTCGATGTCGCACTCCAGCTTGACGATGGTTTCGGGCGCATCGGTCTCGCGGGACAGCGGAGATGTACTTCCACGTTGCATACGGTCCGGATCCTTTCCGCACGGGCTCGTTTTGTTCATCCAAACGCTAGCACATCGCGGGCGGCGCAGGGGCGGCGTCATGGGATAGGTGCGACTTTTGCTGGGCGCAAGTGCTGGCGCGCTCCAACGCCGGCCCGCTCCACTCAAACGTGTACGTCAGCCTCCAAACATGTCATTTTTTGCAGCTTTTGGAGGCTAATGTACATGTTTTGAAAGCGCAAGCGAGGCCGCACCACGCGCCGCGCACCCTTTCCAATCGATTTCGACCCCCGGCGTGCCCGGCGTGTTGAGAGCTGCGCCATTACAATGAAGCGGATTCGCTTGACGCAAAGGAGCCGCTATGCCCATGTGCCCGCTGGTCGATTGCCATACCCACACCTCGTTTTCGGACGGGCATGCCTCGTTTGAGGACAACGTCCGTGCCGCTGCTGCGGCCAGCTGCCGCGTCATGGTCTCGACCGACCATCTCACCCTGCCCGCCAGCATGGACGCCAACTGCGAAGTGCAGGTTACTGAGGGCGACCTGCCGGCACATCGTCTGGCTTTTGAGGATGCTCGCAAGCTTGCCGCGCAGATTGCGCCGGAGCTCAGCTTTATCTATGGCTTTGAATGCGATTGGTACGAGGGCTGCGAGCCTTTGGTTGAGCGCTGGTCCCAGGGCGCCGTCGTGCGCCTGGGCAGTGTGCATTGGATTGGCAACCCAGGCGATATTGCGGCAGGTGCTGCGGGCACGGCGGGGACGGAGGACGTCGCTCGTCCCGATACGCCCGATTCGCGCTGCGGTTGGATCGACGATGATACCGACCTGCATGTTTGGGAAAACTTAGGCGTGCGCGGCGTGTGGGAGCGCTATGTCGATGACTGGTGCCGCGCCTGCGAGAGCCCGCTCAACTTTGATGTAATGGCTCACCCCGACCTGGTCATGCGCTTTTCGAAGGAAGGCTTTGCGCCCGACTTTGACCCCGCACCGTTTTGGCAGCAGATGGCCGAATGCGCCCACGATACGGGCCGCCGCATTGAGGTCTCGACCGCCGCACCGCGCAAGGGCCTCGACGACTACTATCCCACGACCGGATTGCTGCGTTGCTTTGCCCACGCCGAGGTGCCGATCACTTTTGGCTCGGACGCACACCGCGCCTGCGACATCTGCTGGAACATCCGTGAGGCCCAGGCACACGCCTACGACTGCGATTATCGAACCTTCGACATCCCCCACCTCACCGGAGAATGGGAGTCCACGTCCCTCGCCTAACTAGTCGTTTAAGAACGTCCCCAATGACTAGTGACGGCGGGCGTTGAGTTCGCCGGCAAGCTCGTCGAGGGTGATACCGTAGCGCTCAAGGGTTACGAGCAGGTGGTAGATCAGGTCGCCGGCCTCGTAGCGGATGTGATCGTGATCGTTATCCTTGCAGGCCATGATCACCTCGCTCGACTCCTCGGCAAGCTTCTTGAGCAGCTCATCCTCGACGTCGGTCAGCAGACGCGCGGTATAGCTTTCCTGCGGCGATGCATCACGACGACCGTGAATCACCTCGGCCAGACCTGTCAGCGTCTCTCCGATATTTCCATCCTGAACGTTTGCGGTGCGCACACCCATAGTTCAATCCTTTCTGGTGGCCGAGCGTCTAATCGAGCGCCCGCCCTACGCGAGTTTCTTAAAGAAGCAGGTACGGTTGCCGGTATGGCAGGCCGGACCCGGCGAGTCGACCTTGACCAGCAGCGTATCGCTATCGCAGTCGGCCCAGAGCTCCTTGACCTCTTGCATATTGCCGCTCGTCGCACCCTTGTTCCAGAGCTCCTGGCGACTGCGGCTCCAAAACCACGTGGTACCGGTCTTGAGCGTCAGCCCCACCGACTCCTCGTTCATCCAAGCAACCATAAGCACCTCGCCGGTGTCATACTGCTGAACCACACAAAGGAATCAGCCCCTTGGCGTCGTACGTAAGATCAGACGCTTCTATTACCTCAGTCATCATTTCTCCCAAGTAATTACCGTAAACTCCACAGGTCGGCGAGGGTTGTCCAGGTGCCGCAGGTTGCCGCGAAAGAGGAGCGACGCGTACTTTGGTACGCGAGCGACGGTTTGAGCGACAAGATGCGGTGCCTGGGCAAGCCGCAGCGAAGCCCGCAGCATTAGAAGTCCAACCTCACAGGAATACCCTGCGACGCCATATACTCCTTCACCTGGCGGATGCTGAAGGTTCCAAAGTGAAAGACACTTGCTGCCAGTACGGCATCGGCCTCACCCTCAATCACACCCTCGGCAAAATGCTCGAGCGTACCCACGCCGCCGCTCGCGATGACGGGAATCGGCACCGCGCGCGCCACGGCGCGGGTGAGCGCCAAATCAAAGCCGGCCTTGGTGCCATCGCGATCCATACTGGTCAGTAGGATTTCGCCGGCGCCGCGACGAGCCGCTTCCTCGGCCCACGCCACCGCATCGATACCCGTGGCGTTGCGACCGCCCGCCGTGAAGACCTCCCACCTATCGGCACCCGGCTCGCCGGGCAGGCCCACACGCTTGGCATCAATCGCCACGACCACGGCCTGGCTGCCAAACGCCGCGGCAGCCTGGCTAATCAACGACGGGTCGCGCACGGCCGCCGAGTTGAGCGACACCTTGTCGGCACCGGCGGCAACCATGGTGCGCATGCCTGCCAGGTCGCGAAAGCCGCCGCCCACGGTATAGGGAATGGCCAGCTCCTCGGCTGCATGCGCCGCCATCTCGATGGTCGTCGCGCGGTTATCGCTCGTGGCGGTAATGTCCAGGAAGACGACCTCGTCCGCGCCCTCGCAGTCGTAGGCGCGCGCCAACTCCACCGGATCGCCCGCATCGCGCAAGCTCACAAAGTTGACGCCCTTGACCACACGGCCGTCCTTGACGTCCAGGCAGGGAATCACACGTTTGGTAAGCATGGGCTACTCCTCCCCTCGGGCGGCGGCCAGCGCCTGTACCAGCGTAAAGTTGCCCTCGTAGAGCGCGCGACCGGTGATGGCACCTTCAATCGCGCCCTCGCCCACCGCGGCCAGCGCACAGATGTCGTCGAGCGTCGAGATGCCACCCGATGCCACGACGGGAAAGCCCGCGACCTCGGCCACATGGCGATACGCCGCCACATCGATGCCCGTCTGCATGCCGTCACGCGCGATGTCGGTGTAGACCAGGTGCTTAAAACCCAGCTCGGTGAGCTGTGCCACGGCATCGTCGAGTGCCACGCCCGCGCCATCACGCCAGCCGTTCACCTTGACCTGGCCGTCGCGCGCGGCGATGTCTGCCACCAGCAGCTCGCCAAAGCCTTGGGCCGCCACCTCGGCAAAACCCGGCTCGGTCACCAGCACGGTGCCCAGCGCAATGCGACGCGCACCGTAGCCGGCCAACTCGTCGATGCGCGCGAGCGAGCGAACGCCGCCGCCCACGTCCACGGACAGACCGTCGACGCCGCAGATGGCCTCGATCGCCGCCGAGTTAGCAGCGCACGCGTCCTCGTCCTCACCAAAGGCAGCGGACAGGTCGACGACGTGCACCCAGCTCGCGCCCTGCTCGACAAAGGAGCGGGCAACGGCCACGGGGTCGTCGGAATATACCTTGCAGCGGCTGCGGTCACCGCGCTCCAGGCGCACAACCTTGCCGCCGATCAAATCGATTGCGGGAAACAGAATCATCGGCCGGCCCCCTCGACGATGCTCACGAAGTTCTTAAGGATGCGCTGACCCAGCGCGGAGGATTTCTCGGGATGGAACTGGCAGCCCCACACGTTGCCGTGACGCACGATGCACGGGAAACTCCGCGTGTAGTGCGTGCGCGCCAAAACATCAGCGGCATCGGCGTCGTCGGCCACCGCATAGCTGTGGGTGAAGTACATGTTGGCACCCTCGGCAAAACCGGCGAGCAACGGATCGGCCGCGCCGGCGGGCGTCATGTGCACCTGATCCCAGCCCACGTGCGGCACCTTCAGGCGGCTTGACTCCAAGCGCGTACACGAACCGCGCATGATGCCCAAGCCATCGACCCAGGGGGCACCGGCCTGCCCGGAGGCGTCGCCGTCCGCGGCAACACCCTCGCCCGCAGGAACGCCCTCGTTGCCGCGCTCAAAAAACAGCTGAAGGCCCAGGCAGATGCCGAGCAACGGAGTTCCGGCGGCAACAGCATCGAGCACGGCCGCCTCCTCGCCGCTCTGGCGCATAAAGGCGATCGCGTCATAGAACGCGCCCACGCCCGGAATGACCAGGCCGTCGGCGCGGCGGATCTGCTCCGGGTCGTCCGATGTACAGGCGGCGGCACCGGCGCGCGCAAGCCCGCGCGCAACGCTCGACAAGTTGCCCTTGTGGTAGTCGACCACCACGATCTTCGGTTCGCCCACGCGACCCCTCCACTTCTCATCATCCAAAACCACCACAAAGGTGCCTGTCCCCTTTGTGGTGGTTTTACCCTTGTGCGGTTACAGTGAACCCTTGGTGCTGGGGATGCCCTGCACGCGGGGGATCCAGCTCACAGGCATGGCGCATCGTGCGGCCCACGGCCTTAAAGGCGGCCTCGATAATGTGATGCGAGTTGCCGCCCGCCAGCTCGCGCACGTGCAGCGTGAGCTTGGCGTCGCGCGCAAAGGCGTAGAAGAACTCGACGGCCAGCTCGGTATCGAAGCTGCCCACGCGCTCGGTCGGCACGGGCAGCTCGCAGTAGGCCTGCCCGCGGCCCGAGATATCCACAGCGGCCATCACGAGCGTCTCGTCCATGGCAATCGCCGCGTCGGCAAAGCGCGTAATGCCCGCCTTGTCACCCAGCGCTTGGCAAAACGCCTCGCCCAGCACGATGCCCGTGTCCTCGACGGTGTGATGCGCGTCGACATCAACGTCGCCCACCGCATGTACCGTCAAATCGAACAGGCCATGGCGACCAAAGGCGTTGAGCATGTGGTCGAAAAACGGCACGCCGGTCGAGATATCGCACACGCCGCTTCCGTCCAGGTCAAGCTTTACGACGATGTCGGTCTCGCCCGTCTTGCGGGTAACCTCGGCATAACGGCCCATCTACATCTCCTCCTTCACCAGCGCGGCAAACGCAGCCAGCACCTCATCGTTTTCCTGCGGCGTGCCCACGGTAATGCGCAGACAGTCCGCGAGCCCCGGCGCGTAGCTAAAGTCGCGCACCAAAATCGAATACTCGTCGCGCAGACGCTCGCGCACGCGCGTGGCATGCGGCGTACGCACGAGCACAAAATTCGCCGCACTCGGCCATGCCTCCACGGGCAGGCCCTCGGCAGCCATCGCGTGCAGGACGCACAGCTCGCGTTCGCGCTCGGATGCAACCTGTGCCACCACGGGCGTGTACGCATCGCGGGCACGCACGCAGGCAAGCGCGGCGGCTTGGCTCAGCACGTTAACCGAGTAGATCTGGCGAATCGCCGCGAACACATCGATGACCTCGGGCGCCGCGATCACGTAGCCCAGACGCGTGCCGGCGGCGCCAAACGCCTTGGACAGCGTATGCAGAATCACCAGGTTTGGATGCTCGGCGATAAGCCCTTGCGCCGTGGTGGCCGCGCCAAACGAATCGTCGGCAAACTCAACGTAGGCCTCGTCGACCATGACCATGCCGGGGCACGCATCGCACAGGGCCGCGACAAAGTCGAGCGGCGCCACGTCACCCGTGGGATTGTTGGGCGAGGTCACAATGGCGAGGCTGCACTCCGGCGCCGCCGCGAGCACAGCAGCTTGGTCGAGCCTAAAGGTCGCCGGGTCGCGCCACACGTCGCGCACCTCGGTCTGGCACAGAGACGCAAAGAAGGCATACTCGCTAAAGCACGGCGGGCAGTTGAGCAGGGTCCGCCTCGCGCCGCCAAACGCCAGCAGGTAGTTATAGAGCAGCTCGTCGCCGCCGTTGCCCACGCAAATATTCTCGCGCGTCACACCATGCCAGGTAGCCAGCTCGTCGCGCAAGTCGTTCGACATGGGATCGGGGTAGCGGTTGAGCGGCGTGACAGCCAGGGCGGCGTCGACCGCCTCGCGCACGCCGGCCGGCACGGGATAGGTGTTCTCGTTGGCCGAAAGGTTGATGCGCGTGGGCGTAAAGTTGGGATCGTAGGGCTCAATACCGGCCAGGTAGGGCTGGACGAGCTCCTTCATGCGGGGCGTGAGTTCGGCCATATTAGGCCTCCCCGCCGGTCGCGCCAGCGCCATCTGCGCCTGCAGCGGCCAGGTCCACGCCCTCGGCGACCGTCGCGGTCGCATCTCCCGGCCAGGCGACCTTGGTCAGGTCGGCCGCGGCGAGCGACTCGGCACTCACGGCATCCTCGCCTTGCTCCAGCACGCGACGACGCAGAGCGGCGGATAGCGCGTGCGCCCACAGGCCCTCGGCCTCGGCCAGGCGCTGCGTCGCGGGAGCGTCCGAGAGCAGGCCCTCGGGCGTATAGCAAATGACGCTCGAGCGCTTGACGAACTCTTCGACCGAAAGCGGGTTGGAGAACATGGCCGTACCGCCGGTCGGCAGCGTGTGGTTGGGACCGGCAACGTAATCGCCGAGCGGCTCGGAGCTCCAAGCGCCCACAAAGATGGCGCCGGCGTTGCGAATACCGCCAAGCAGGCCCATCGCATCCTTGCAGTGCAGCTCCAGGTGCTCGGGCGCCACGGTGTTCACCGCCTCGACGGCAGCAGCCATATCGGCGGCCACTACGATGGTGCCCTCGTTATCGAGCGAGGCGCGCGTGATCTCGGCACGCGGGGACTGCGCCACCAGAATATCGATGCCGGCCTCGACCTCGCGCGCAAACTGCTCGTCGCAGGTCACCAGATAGCAGGCTGCCAGCGGATCGTGCTCGGCCTGGGCCATCAGGTCGGCCGCGACCACCATGGGCTTGGCCGTGGCATCGGCCAGCACGCAGACCTCGGACGGGCCAGCGACCATGTCGATTCCCACATCGCCCGAGACAATCTGCTTGGCCGCGGCGACAAAGGCGTTGCCCGGGCCGGTGATTTTATCGACGCGCGGAATGGTCTCGGTACCGTACGCCAGCGCGGCCACGGCCTGGGCGCCGCCCACCATATAGATTTCGTCCACGCCGCCGAGCTTTGCCGCGGCAAGCGTGTAGGGGCTGATCAGGCCGTCTTTTTGCGGCGGGGTCACCATGACCACGCGCTTGACGCCGGCGACCTTGGCGGGAATGGCATTCATGAGCACCGTGGAGGGATACTGCGCGCGACCGCCCGGCACGTAGATGCCGGCCGCCGCGAGCGGGGTCACCTTAACGCCGAGCATCGTGCCGTCCGCACGCGTGGTAAACCAGCTCTGCTCGACCTCGCGCTGGTGGAACTCGCGGATCTGGCGTGCAGCCTTTTCGAGCGCCGCGACAAAAGCGGGATCGAGACCTTCGAGCGCGGCATCGATCTGCTCCTGCGGCAGGCGGAAACTCTGCAGTTCAACACCGTCAAAACGCTGACAGTAATCGCGCACCGCGGCATCGCCGTTGGCACGCACGTTGGCCACGATATCGCGGGCGGCGTCGACAATGTTTTGTGGCAGCACGCCCTTGCGGTTGAGCTGGTTGGTAACGAGGCGCTCACCGGGAGCAAGCTTGATGGTCTTCATTTCGGTATCCCCTATCGGTTGAGGTTGCGTTTGAAAAACGAGATGCCGGGCGGCGGCGCCAGTCGACCCGCAGCCCGTACGTTGGGGCGCCCGTGCGTGCTCTCGCTATTGTGCCGAGCCCGCGACGGGCTCAAAATGCTTGTCCTTCACGGCCGCGGCCAGGCGATCGGCCAAGTTGCGAACGCGCGGATCCAGGCGAGCGGCACCCGGATTGACAAAGAAGCGCGCCGTGCAGTCCATAATGCGACCAGTAATAACCAGGTTGTTATCGCGCAACGTGGCGCCCGTGGCAGTAATGTCCACGATACGGTCGGTCATACCGACGATGGGGCCCAGCTCGATGTTACCGTGTAGCGAGACGATATCGGCATTCACGCCGCGCTCGGCATACCAGGCGCTCGCAATGCGCGGATACTTGGTGGCCACACGAAGCGACCCGCGGCGGGCATAGTTGCGCTCGGCCTGACCGGCGCGCCACGCGGGCTCCGCCTCGATAAAGGTGCACAGGCCATAGCCCAGGTCGACCAGCTGCAGCAGGTTGAGGTCTGCCTCGATGAGCGAGTCCCAACCGCAGATGCCGCAGTCGGCGCCGCCGCAGCCCACAAAGGCGGGCGCGTCGCTGGGGCGCACAATGACAAACTCGATATCGCCGACCGCGCCCTCGCCGGCACGCGTGTCGCGGCCGCGCACGATCAGGTGACGGCCGGGGTCACGCAGCTCAGAGACGTCCAGGCCCGCGGTCTCGAGCACGTCGAGCGTGTCGGCCTTAAGCGAGCCCTTGGGCACGGCGATGCGCAGCGGGCCCTCGGCGCCACGGCCCGCGGCGTGATCGTCGTCGAAAGCGGCGTCCTCGGCCGAGGTGTGCGCGGCCTCCAGGCGCTCGAGCGAAAAAGCGAAGCCCGCCGCCGGCACCTCGATGCCGTCGCCAAATGCACCGGTAAAGATGGAGTCGTAGCGTCCGCCCGAACCGACCGGATCGGGCAGGCCGCCGGCATAGGCCTTAAAGACCAGACCCGTGTAGTAATCAAAAGAGTTCATGATGGAGAAGTCGAAGGACAGCACCTGAGCATCCTCGGGAGCCAGGCCCTCAACCAGGGCACGCAGCTCGCGCGTCAACGGCGCAACGATACCGGCCGCCGCCAGCAGCGCATCCACGCGGTCGAGCACCTCGGCACCACCGTGCAACCGCGGCAGCTCGCTAACGGCGGCCTTGACGGCATCGGACTCGACGCTTGCCGCCACGCGGGCATCGAGGCCAACAAAGTCGTTGGCATGCACGCAGCGCAGGGCCTCGGCAGCCAGCTCACGATCCTCGCATACCGCGAGCAATTCCTTAAAAGGACGCACGCTGCCTGCGATAATGCGCGCATCGGGCAGTGCGAGCTTACGCACCGCCTCGGCCACGAGCGAGACAATCTCGACATCGCCCCGCGGTATCGCCCGCACCGATGAGCTCAAAACCCAGTTGCGTAAACTGACGCGAGCCGCCGGCATTGCGCTGGCACTCACGAACCACCGGCGCCTCGTAGCGAAGGCGCAGGGGCAGGTCGGCCGCGCGCATGCGGGTCGAAACCAAGCGCACGATCGGCAGCGTGTTGTCGGGACGGACCACCAGCAGGCGACCGTCGTCATCAAAGAGCTTAAACGGCGTGTCCGCAATGCGGCCGCCTTCCTCGAGCGAACCCTTGTCCTCGAGCAGCGGCGTCTCGACCGGAAGGTAATGATGCTCCCTGAAGCAGCCCTTCACCGTCAGCGCAATCTCCTCGCGCGCCTGAGCCTCCTCGGGCAATATGTCCCGGAATCCCCACGGTGTGGCCGTCATCTGGTGAGCCTCCTCATGCTGCGTTTCATATAGAACAGAAGACCGGCATAGCTCCGCCGGTCTTCTGGGTACTTTAGCATACTAGAGTGCTTGCGGGGAAAATCCGTCGCAGCCGCTCGCGCCGTATTCATTTGGAAACATAGGGCAGATTGCCGCAACCCAACCCCACCTAGGCGCCAATCGCACGACGATACTCTGCCATTACCTGCGCATCGGCAGCTGCGGGGTCGGCAAAATAGCGCCAGTCATACGTCTCGGCCGAAACAACTCCGCGATAGCCGCGTGCCACCAGCCTATCTAGGTCGGCGCGCATATCGCGGTCGCCGTCACCCCTGGCAAGATGCGTCGTGCCATCTGCCGCAACATCGACAAAATGCACGTGGGCAACATCATCGCCAAGCAGATCGAAATAATCGTCGATGGTATCCCCCGCCACCGCCATAGCGCCCATATCCAGACACGCCTTAAGTGCCGGATGATCAACTGCCTCGATCATGCGCTTCGCGTCGGCCGCCGAGTTCACGATCATCGACTCAACCGGCTGCAGGGCCTCGAGCACCAGTCGCACGCCGCGCTCTCCCGCATGCTCGGCAATCGCACGCAGCATCGAGGCGCTGCGACCCCACGCGTCCTCGATCGGCTCGTTCAAAAATGCCCAGCCGCTCGAGACCATGACCTGCTCAGCTCCAAGTTCCGCCGCGATATCCACAACGTTCTTAAAGTACGCGAGCGTGCGGGCACGCGCCTCATTCCCGCGCGCCGCGATATTCCACGGCTTGGGGTTGTTCTGTTCGGGACAAAGCCCCACAATCCGAACCCCATACCGCTGTGACAGCTCCCGCACCTGCTCGAGCGAATCGTATCCATGGCAATCGACATACAGGTGCATTGCCCCGGTCCAAAGCTCGCAACACGTGTAGCCCGAGGCCGCTGCCGAAGAAAAGAATTCCTCCAGGTCAAAGTAACGATGGCTGATATTCATGACGGCAAGCTGGGGATAGCTCATAATTACTCTCCAACCCAAGCGAGGCCCCGTTCCATATAGGAGCGAGGCCCAATTACACAAACGTTATTTGCTCTTAGTAGTCGAACTGGTGATAGTAACGACGGTAGTTGAGGTTGTGCTTGGTGACCGTCTCGTAGTAGGCGGCGAGTCGGTCGGTGACCAGCGAGGAAAGGATCCACGGAGACACGATGACGCGGAACTCGTCGTCAAGGCCCGGGATCGCGAACTCGGCGGTGTCGACGATGTTGATGTCGGTGTCGCCGGTCACGCCGCGGTTGAGGAACGCGCGGACGCGCTCGTCGAGCTTGCGGTTCTCGTCCTCGCCCATGAACAGGAACACCGGGACGCCCGGCTCCACGAGCTCGAGGGTGCCGTGGAAGAAGTCTGCCGAGGTGATGTAGCGGGTGCGCTTCCACTGCATCTCCTCCAGGATGCACATCGAGAACAGGATGGTCTCGCCCCACAGGGCGCCGGAGCCGATGAACATGGTGTAGGGGGCCAGGGCGTACTTCTTGGCGAGCTCCTCGGCGCGCGGCTCGAAGCGCTTGCGGATGTCGACCAGGTGGGTCCAAACGTCCTTGGTCTGCTCAATAAACTTATCGAACTGCGGGAAGCAGCCGCGGCGGTTGAGCAGGCGCAGGCCGAAGCAGTCGGCGAGGTAGTAGCCCATCTCGCAGCCGCCGTTACCGTGATCGGAAGCCATCTTGACGCAATTCTCGGCGCCGACAGCCTGGCCGATGAGACCCTCGGGCTTGGTCATGGCGTAGACACGAATGCCCTTTTCCTTCATCTTCTTGACGGCCTCGAGGACCTCGGGGGTGGTGCCGGACTCGGAGGCGGTGAGCACGACGGACTTCTCGGTCATGCGCTTGTGGCCGGAGACGTTCCACTCGGCGGCGTGGATCAGGTAGACCTCGAGGTCGCGGTCGCCGAACTTGTTCATGAGGTACTCGAGCTGCATGAGCTCGTCCCAGGTGCCGCCGACGCCCATCAGGAACACGGCGTCGTAGCCCTCGTCGGCGACCTTGTCGGCGAGCGCGGTCATCTTCTTGCCGGTCTCGTAGACGTTCTTGCCGTCCTCGACGTAGCCCTCCTGGCTAAAGTGCATGATCTCGATCTTCTCGGTTTCCTTCATGGCTTTTCCTTTCTGTCCTACACGCGACTCTATACATCGCGTTTCTTTTCGATACCAATTATAGACATACACCTAACGTGTTTTTAATACCACTTTTCAATCTGCTCCAATCCTCGGTGAGCGGTCGAAATTCTCTGGTGAGTGGTATTAAATTAGAATTTGATGTATAGCTAACGCCCCTGACGCCTCCCTTGTGTGACAAAGAACAGCGTTCCTACCAGCGCAATAATGGTCGATGCCCCAAACAGCACCGCCTGAACGCCCAAAGCCTCCGCCAAAAACGGAGCCGCCAGCAGCGGCACCACGCCGGCGCTCATCAGGCCAAAACGCACAAAGCCGGTAATGCGCCCCAGGTATTTGATGTCGGCGCGCTCCTGAATCAAGATCATCTGCAGCGGCTCCAGGAACCCCCAGGCCAGACCGTTAATCGCCTGACCGATAATCGCGACCCCCAACATATCGGTGCCCACGTACACCATGGACCCAATGCCCACGGCCATGAGCGCGCCGAGCAGCAATCGCAGGTTGACATGGCGAGCAGAAAGCTTGGTCAGGATGAACGCACCCACCGAGGAAGTGAGGCCCACGACCGAGGACAGCCAGCCCAGCCAGACGATATCCACGTTGAGCACATCGCGGTAGAACAACGACTCCAGCGAATCGAACGCGCCAAACGCAAAGAACCCCAAAAAGCCTGAGATAAAGATGAGACGCAGGTCGTGGTCGTGAAACGTAAGTCGCGCACCCTCGACCATGCCGCCCAGAATACCGCCCTTCGGCTTTTCCCCTTTTGCGGGAACAACGCACTCGTGACAGCCCAAGGAGAGCACAGCCGCCACACCCATCATGCCCGCCATGAGCAGGTAGACCGATTGCGTGGCAAAGCAACTCACGATGGCACCACCGAGCAGCGGGCCAGCGGTATAGGCGATATTGCTGTAGAACACCATGAGACCGTTCACGCGGGTACGGCCCTCGGTGGTCGACTCCAGGTATCCCGGAAACGCATGCGTGCAGGTGTTGATAAAGCCGCCCGCAAGTCCCAAGACGCACGCGGCAAACACGAGTCCGGGGACAGACAACGGCGCCAACCCCACGCCAAGCGATAGCACCGCCGTAATCACGCACGTCACAAACGACGTCCGGCGCGGTCCAAAGCGGTCGATGACCGTGCCCGACACCATATTGCCCACCGACGTCATAAGATTGCGCACGAGCGTAATGGCAGCAACCAAAAAGGCCGTGCCAGCCAAATCATACGTGGCCGCACCGATAAGCCCCAAAAAGTAGACCGCGTTGTTGGCGCACCACTGCAGGGACTCAATAAGAATCAGCCTGACCTCTGCCGGCGTCAGGCGCATTGCTTCGCGATCCTTCGCGAACATACGAACTCCTTCTATACAAAAAAGGGGATGGGGGCATAGGCCTGCTCCATCCCCTTTCCAGGTTGCAACGAAAATCTATGCAGCCGGGCCCTTACGCCAGCACGCCGAAGAACGCGCCGATGATGCCCACGACCATGGTGGCCACGATCAGCACCATGGGGTTGATCTTCTTGGACAGCAGCCAGTAGTACAGCCAGAAGGCGAGCATGCCGAGCATGCCGGGCATGATGCCGTCCAGGATGTCCTGGAGGGTCTGGGCGTCGTCGCCCGAGCCGATGGCCACCGGGATGCTGGCCCAGAACATGTCCTTGCACATGGCGCCCACGACCATGACGCCCACGATTCCCACGCAGGTCATGATCTTCTGCATGAGGCCGGTCCTCTGGGCCTCGTCCAGGAAGCCCACGCCCAGCTCGTAGCCCTTGACGGCGCCCCAGATGCGCAGCGCGAAGCCGGGGACGTTGTAGATGAGCAGGAAGGCGATGGGGCCGAAGGGGTTGCCGGCCTGGCACAGGCTGATGCCCACGGCGGCGGCGACCACGCGCAGCGTCGACAGGAAGATGGAGTCGCCGATGCCGGACAGCGGGCCCATGAGGGCGGCCTTGACGTCGTTGACGCTCTCGGGCTCGATCTCGCCGCGGGCGACCTTCTCCTCCATGGCCATCGCGATGCCGCCCACGAACGGGGCGAACTGGACGGTGATGTTGAAGAACGCGCAGTGGCGGTGCAGGGCCTCGGCGTAGTCGTCGGGGCGGCCGGCGTAGATCTTCTTGAGCATGTTGGCGACCATCAGGCAGAAGGCGATGTTCATCTGCTTGTAGTAGGTCCAGGAGAACTCCATGCCCAGGGCGCCGGTGTTGACGGCGCTCTTGATGAGGTCGGAGCGCGTGATCTTGTTCTCGGGACTAGAAGTCATCGTCCTCATCCCCTTCCGCGGAGAGCTGGGGCTGGGCTCCGCCCAGGCCGAGCAGGTCGAACTTGTCGATGCCGATGATGATGGCGATCAGGGCGACGCCCAGGACGGGCACGTTGGCGTAGGAGCACAGCAGGAAGCCCAGGAAGTAGAAGGGCACGAGCTGCTTGGTGAGCACCAGGCGGCCGAGCATGGCGAAGCCCATGGCCGGCAGGATGTTGGCGGAAACGCCAAAGCCGTCGATGATGAAGGGCGGGATGAAGTCGAGCAGTCCCTGGATGGCGTCGGAACCCAAGTAGAATGCACCGCCGCACAGCAAGAAGTACTCGACGCAGCCCCAGATTCCAATTCCCCAATGAACGGCGTAGATGCCTTTGAGGTTTCCCTTGAGGGCGAACTTGTCTGCCATATCGACAAACACAGGGAACAAGGCATTGGTAATGTTGCCGATCGTCAGCGAAAGCACGGCGATGGGCATGGCGAGCGCGATGGCCGTCTCGGTACCCTGACCGAGCTGAATGGCAAACGCGCAGGCGAGCACGCCGCCGACGGTTTCGTTAGGCGGTACGTAGGCGCCGATGGAGATCGAGCCCATGAACAGCAGCTCCAGGCTTGCACCTACGGCAAGGCCAGTCTGCAGGTCCCCCAGCACCAGGCCCACGAGCGGGCACAGGACGATGGGGCGGAACGCGTAGAGGGTGCCGAGCTGGTAGTCGAGGCATCCAAACGCTCCGACTAAGCCGACGAGGATTGCTTGGACAAGCATAGTTCCTCCCAATAAGGAATCTCGAACCGTCGCCACTCCCGTCGCGCGCGTTGTTGATATCAATTCCGGGAGTTCGATTACACGGCTCGAAGCGTACCTGGTGTGCTGCTAACACCCATGCCAGGCACAAATGATTTGATACCAATTATAGGTATGCAGGTTCGAACGATTTAATACCACTCGCTCAGCGGGGTGTTTTTTCCGTAAACGGCAGACGTATCCCATCAGGCCCGCTCCTTGTTTCGATGGCGGACAAGCGCCACCAGAAAGCCGTCGCCAAAGGCATCGGATGCCAAGTTGGCTACAATCACCAAAACGATAATCGCCGCGCCCAAAAACTCGTTCCAGCGAAAGACCTCGCCAAAGAGGAGCGCCGACCAGCAGGGGGCGAGCACGACCTCACTCATGCAGACCAAGTTGGCCGCAAACGCGTTGGTGCGCGCAATCCCCTTGGCATACAGCACGCTCGCAAGGCCACTGCAAAAAGGCCATGCACCAGCATGAGACTCCACTCAAATGGTCTCACGGAGTCTAGGGCGCCGACAAAATAGACGATCGGCAGCATCGAGATACCGCAGGAGATGAGCGAGGACACCATGGGCGATGCATCGGGACGAGAGTTCAAAAAGAAACACAACCCAAAGGTGGCGCCCGAAATGACGGCAAAGCAGGTTGCCGAGCATGCCCTCGGCACTCAAATCACCTAAAAGAAAAGTCCCATACCCGTAAAAGCAACCACCACGGAGACAATCTTCGCAGGCGAGGGCAACGTGTGAGTTGCGAGCGATTGATACACGATAACGAAAATCATCGAGGTGTACTGCAGGACGATCGCGTTGCCGACCGTCGTGAGCTGGTTGGCAAAGTTGAACGTGGTGCCCGTTACGAAGTTGCAGACGGCCACAAGGACAATAAGACGGCTGACGCGGAGGACAGGCCTGCCGACGAGCAGAATAAAGAGCGCCATAAATATTGCCGTAACGGCACCAATCAAAAGGGCTGACTGCGAATTGGCGTGAACGAGGATGCCGATAAAGCTCCACAAGAGCGCCGTGCCAAATAGATACATCGCCCCGCTCACGCCATTATCGGGTGGATTGTCAGATCGAATCACGAAGCACCTCCAGCTAGCTTTTGGTAATAAAAAACGGCGACCGCAATGGGTCGCCGTTTCCCTTGGGGGCAGAATAAAACGCAGGAACCTACGCCAGCACGCCGAAGAACGCGCCGATGATGCCCACGACCATGGTGGCCACGATCAGCACCATGGGGTTGATCTTCTTGGACAGCAGCCAGTAGTACAGCCAGAAGGCGAGCATGCCGAGCATGCCGGGCATGATGCCGTCCAGGATGTCCTGGAGGGTCTGGGCGTCGTCGCCCGAGCCGATGGCCACCGGGATGCTGGCCCAGAACATGTCTCTGCACATGGCGCCCACGACCATGACGCCCACGATTCCCACGCAGGTCATGATCTTCTGCATGAGGCCCGTCCTCTGGGCCTCGTCCAGGAAGCCCACGCCCAGCTCGTAGCCCTTGACGGCGCCCCAGATGCGCAGCGCGAAGCCGGGGACGTTGTAGATGAGCAGGAAGGCGATGGGGCCGAAGGGGTTGCCGGCCTGGCACAGGCTGATGCCCACGGCGGCGGCGACCACGCGCAGCGTCGACAGGAAGATGGAGTCGCCGATGCCGGACAGCGGGCCCATGAGGGCGGCCTTGACGTCGTTGACGCTCTCGGGCTCGATCTCGCCGCGGGCGACCTTCTCCTCCATGGCCATCGCGATGCCGCCCACGAACGGGGCGAACTGGACGGTGATGTTGAAGAACGCGCAGTGGCGGTGCAGGGCCTCGGCGTAGTCGTCAGGGGCGGCCGGCGTAGATCTTCTTGAGCATGTTGGCGACCATCAGGCAGAAGGCGATGTTCATCTGCTTGTAGTAGGTCCAGGAGAACTCCATGCCCAGGGCGCCGGTGTTGACGGCGCTCTTGATGAGGTCGGAGCGCGTGATCTTGTTCTCGGGACTAGAAGTCATCGTCCTCATCCCCTTCCGCGGAGAGCTGGGGCTGGGCTCCGCCCAGGCCGAGCAGGTCGAACTTGTCGATGCCGATGATGATGGCGATCAGGGCGACGCCCAGGACGGGCACGTTGGCGTAGGAGCACAGCAGGAAGCCCAGGAAGTAGAAGGGCACGAGCCGCTTGGTGAGCACCAGGCGGCCGAGCATGGCGAAGCCCATGGCCGGCAGGATGTTGGCGGCAACGCCGAAGCCAGCAAGGACAAAGTCGGGGATAAAGTCGAGCATGCCCTGGATGACGTCAGCACCCAGATAGAACGACAGCGAGCACAGCAGGAACGCCATGATGCAACCGGTGGAACCGATCAGGAAGTGCATCGCATAGACGCCCTTAAGGTTGCCCTGGCCGGAGAAAACATCGGCGCGGTCAACCAGGATCGGCAGGGCGGCGTTGAGGATGTTCTTGATGGCAAGGCACAGCGTGGCGATGGGCATGGCAAGCGCGATGGCGGCCTCGGTGCTCTGGCCCAGCTGGATAGCGAAGGCACAGGCGAGAACGCCGCCGATCGTCTCATCAGGCGGCACGTAGGCGCCGATGGAGATCGAGCCCATGAACAGCAGCTCCAGGCTCGCACCGATCGCGAGACCAGACTGCAGGTCCCCCAGGACCAGGCCCACGAGCGGGCACAGGACGATGGGGCGGAACGCATAGAGCGTACCGAGCTGGCAGTCGAACTTACCAAATGCGGCGATAAGTCCGATGAGGATTGCTTGGGTAAGCATACATCCCCCTTTCCATATAGGACACTACGAAGAGCTCAGACTCTTCGAATTTAAACGCCTAGAGCACGCTGGCGCAGTCAACCTTGGGGTCATCGGCCAGGGGTCGAATCTCGACTTCAATGCCACGATCCAGCATCTCGCGCACATCGGCTTCCTCGGCCGCGGTCAGGAAGATCTGATGAGAGACCTGACGAGCATCGGGACGCTTCTCGTCCTTGGGTTTGGTGTTGCCCAGGTTGACCGACTTGATCTGCGGGCAGCCCTCAACAAGCTGCTTTGCCTCAGCGATGGTGGCGACGCAGATGATCATCTTGTATTTGTCAGTCACGCCCGAGTTAATGGCCTCGATGGCATTCGCCATATCCTTGATGACGAGCTTGCAGCCGGCAGGCTTGCCCATCTTGAGCGTCGTCTTCCACACCGGGTCGTTAGCAACCTTATCGCCCACGCAGAAAATGCAGTTGGAGCCGAGGCCCTGAACCCAGGAAACTGCGACCTGGCCATGAAGCAGGCGATGGTCAACGCGGAGTAGCTGAATCATAATGTGACCCCCCAAAGGTCTTGCGCCGTCTTACGGCATGTCAATAGGTGCTGCGGATTAGAACTCTTCTTCCTCGTCGTCATCGACCAACAGGTCGTTGACAAACTTCACGCGCGTATCGTCCGCAGCGACGATGGCACGAATCGTCTCCTCAACCGGCGCCGACTCGTCAGAGAACAGCAGTTGGATGAGCAGAGGAAGGTTCATGTTGGTAACGAGGTACGTGCGGGGACGCGTCTGGACGATCTTGGTGAACTCGTTGTTGACGCTGCCGCCAAAGAGGTCGGTGCAGACAACGACATCATCGTCGGCAGACATGCCCGCCAGCAGTTTTTGGGCCTCCTCGGCCACGTCCATGCGGCCATCGACGAACATCGAAAGATCGTGGACGTTGTCACGAGCGCCCGAGAGCAGCTCGACGCTCTCCTTGATGCCGGTAGCGAAGTGCGCATGGCTGGCGATGATGTACTGTCTCATTCTGTGTTCCTCTCAATAGCCCGGCACGTTCCCGCACCCGTTTTCTTTAGTAGTCGAACTGGTGATAGTAGCGACGATACTTGAGGTTGTGCTTGGTGACCGTCTCGTAGTAGCGAGCCAGGCGGTCGGTCACGAGCACCGTCAGAATCCACGGGGAGACGATGACGCGGAACTCGTCGTCAAGGCCGGGGATCGCGAACTCGGCGGTGTCGATGATGTTGATGTCGGTGTCGCCGGTCACGCCGCGGGTCAGGAACGCGCGGACGCGCTCGTCGAGCTTGCGGTTCTCGTCCTCGCCCATGAACAGGAACACCGGGACGCCGGGCTCCACGAGCTCGAGGGTGCCGTGGAAGAAGTCTGCCGAGGTGATGTAGCGGGTGCGCTTCCACTGCATCTCCTCCAGGATGCACATCGAGAACAGGATGGTCTCGCCCCACAGGGCGCCCGAGCCGATGAACATGGTGTAGGGCGCGAGGGCGTACTTCTTGGCGAGCTCCTCGGCGCGCGGCTCGAAGCGCTTGCGGATATCGAGCATGTCCTTCCAGATGTCCTTGGTCTGCTCGATGAACAGGTCGAACTTGGGGAAGCAGCCGCGGCGGTTGAGCAGGCGCAGGCCGAAGCAGTCGGCGAGGTAGTAGCCCTTCTCGCAGCCGCCCGAACCATGGTCAGAAGCCATGGCGACGCAGTTCTCGGCGCCGACAGCCTGGCCGATGAGACCCTCGGGCTTGGTCATGGCGTAGACGCGGACGCCCATGTCCTTCATCTTCTTGACGGCCTCGAGGACCTCGGGGGTGGTGCCGGACTCGGAGGCGGTGAGCACGACGGACTTCTCGGTCATGCGCTTGTGGCCCATGACGTTCCACTCGGCGGCGTGGATCAGGTAGACCTCGAGGTCGCGGTCGCCGAACTTGTTCATGAGGTACTCGAGCTGCATGAGCTCGTCCCAGGTGCCGCCGACGCCCATCAGGAACACTGCGTCGTAGCCCTCGTCGGCGACCTTGTCGGCGAGCGCGGTCATCTTCTTGCCGGTCTCGTAGAGCGCCTTGCCGTCCTCGAGGTAGCCCTCCTGGTCGAAATGCATGATCTCGATCTTCTCGGTTTCCTTCATTTGTCTCTCCTTTCTGGGGTTGTCTCCACATCCCCCATGCCAACGGGCATCAAAGCCCGCCTACATTCCGTAACACTCAGCCGCTTTGGCTTTAAGCGCATTGACTGACTCTTCGTAGCCCTCTGCCTTGACCTCCATTTGCTTGGAGACGGCATCGAGATACGGGTGCACGTCCCATGACTTCAGACGCTCGGCGATCATTGCCGCAATCGTCTGGAAGAACACAAGATTGGGAATTGCGCTGAGCAGCGGAGCCACCTGAGGCACCGCAACCTCGTGAGCCCTACCCCTGGGATGGGCCGTGAGCAACACCGTTTTTGTCGTAACGTTCGATAGCGCATCGGCGATATTCGCAAGACGTTCCGACCCTTGTGGATCGTCGACGATAAACACCAGGTAGCCTGGGGTTATCTGCATCTCGGGACCGTGAACGAACTCCTCGCCCTCGTGATGCATGGCAGGAATCTTGATGGTCTCGCTCAGCTTGAGGGCCGCCTCTTCGGCAACGCCATAGTTGGGGCCGTTGCCGACGACCATGGCGGGCATGTGCTCAGAAAGCTCAAGCATGTGGTCTTGGACATATGCCTCGGCGGTCTTGCACATCACGGCATTGCCCTGGATAGCATCGCGCAGGTCGTCAAGACGCTGGGCAACGCCCTCGGCGTCAATCGTTCCGCGCGCTTGGCCACCGTAAATGCCAAAGAGCACCAGGTACTCAATGAGAACCTCGACGCCCAGAGTTACAAAGTCCACCGACTCGACGCCCACGCCGTAGTCGAGAACGATATCAGCGTGTTCCTTAATAGGCGCTTCGACGTTTGCCGTGAGTGCAACTGCAGGCATATCGTGCGCGCGCATGTAATCGAGCGCCGCGATCGTGTTGGTCGAGTAGCCGCTCTGGGAGACGGCGATGTTGAGCGCATGCTGCGGATAGGTGTGCTCAAAATCGACAAAGGCCTCGGGCGTCACAACGGACACCTGCATCTGCAGCGCATCCTGCAGATAATCGCGGGCGCAATCGGCTGCATGGCGGGACGAACCCGAAGCAACGATGCGCAGTGCGCTAAAGGAACCGGACTGGAAAATATCTACGAGCTGGCATACAAGCTCGGACGAACGCTCGAGGTTCTCGCCCATACGCACGTGGGCAAGCTGAACGTAATCGAGCATTTTCATCGTCTCACCTCGTAACAAATCAGTAGTATTTGATACCAATGACAGTTACAGATTACGGCTTTTTGATACCTCTTTGTCGATTAATTTATCCCCATCGGCGAACGGTCGATTTTGAGCCATGTAAGGTTGTATGTACGGCTGACCCAACGATCAAAACTGGTTAGCTTCCCAGCTGTTATTCACAAAACACCAGCTAGTACGTATAGGTATATCCACCCGCATCACCGCGGTTAAACGACTTGACGTATTCGATTGCCTGCCCGCTTGCATCGAAGCTCACGCACTCCAGCGTCAAGGCAAGATCGCCCTGCTCCAGTCCAAGCAGACCGGCATCTCGCGCGCCCAGCGCTTCGATATCGAGCTTTTCCTGTGCCATGACCGGCTTTCGGCCCAGCATCTCATAGATCTCGTACAAACTGAAAACCGACACGTCGATCTCTTCGATTGTTGGGAACAGCAGGCAGGGAATCAGCGCCATCTCAATCGATACGGGATCGCCGTTAATGCAGTTCAAACGTCGAATGGAATAGAGCAGGTCGTCCTCGGCAATGCCAAATAGGTCAGCGTAGTATGGCCCCGCATAACGCTTGGAGCGCGCCAGAATGCGGACGGACGGTTCGCCGCCCGAGGCGCGAACCGATTCACGGAAGCCGCCCGTACGCTCAAACGTAACGGCACCTTCTGTGCCACGAAGGCACCCTTTCCGCGGACACGGCGAATCTGGCCGCGACGAACTAGCTCGTCCACGGCACGCCGGATAGTCAGGCGTGTCGTGCCAAACTCCTCGGCAAGCTCATTTTCGGACGGAATCATCGAGCCCGTGGGGTATATTCCGCGCTCGATACGCTCCTCAATGCGACGTCGAATGCGTATATAAACCGGGTGGCATCTACTGTTTCAGCCATTGTTCACCTGCCACGCTCCTCATGCCGTTCTTTTCGCCGTTGTCGGCAAAGCGGAACTTTGTGGGCAGAATTACCGATTTGCAATGCTCCACAAAGCGCATGTCCTTATCAAACTCAATCGTGCTTTCGTAGAACACCGGCGTTCCCTCTTCCTGCTGGAGTAGCTCGGCCTCTTCGGCGTTCAAGCGCGAGATGGAGATATGCTCACGTCCATGCTCAACACGCACGCCACCTTCTTTGAGCAAGACATCGTAAAGACTCTCACACTCAAAATCGTGCTCGGGAAGCGATGGACACAGGGACAGGTTAACGTGAGCCGTCTCGATTGATGCCGGCTCGCCCTCAATAAGTCGAACGCGCTGCATGCGAAGCAAAGGAGCGTCTACGGCAACCCCAAGCTTGTCGGCAAGTGTCTCATCCGCCTCGAGAGTCTCGGTGGAAACCAAGCGAGAAGAGGGGTGCAAGCCTGCAGTCCGCACGGCATCGGAAAAGTTATACGTCTCCTGGAAGATATTGAGCGGTTTGGGAGGACACACATACGCACCCGATCCGCGGCGGCTTTCGAGCGTTCCGCACGAAATGAGCCGCATAATACCGGCGCGCAACGCCGTACGCGAAACGCCAATCTCTTCACACAGCACGCGCTCGGCCGGCAGACGATCGCCGCCGCCGAGCTGATAGTGCTGGATATACCAAAGAATTCCCTCAACAGCACGATCTTTGGGGGGAATTGCATAAGATTCGCCTGCCATTGCACAGACTCCTCATTCAGAAACGTATGCCGCCAAAATTAGGCCAGCCCTCCCATGGCATCAAATTCGGCCTTAATCTTCTCGGCGACATTCCGATACGACTTATATAGACTTGAATCGCGTTTGACTTCGTCGGTCATAACAGGAATCTCTAATTTGGAAACCTCGTCTTTTCCCGTCTGAACCGCCACAATAACGCCCATACCAAGACACATATTACGCTTGGCAGCGTTTATTTTTGCCGCTTTAGCGGGATTTGCCAGAATACGCTGGGCAAATTCCTGTTTTGAGACCGCTTCCTCGGCCTCCGGATCGCCCGCCTCGGCTACTTCGCACTGAAGCACGTCCGCATAGTCAAAAATCTTTGGCTCTGCACCGCGCTGATGTACGGCCCACTTGCGGCGCGTGGCATCCTGGTAGATAGCCGGCAAAAATGTAAACCGCGGCGGGTCCAAAATCGTATCCGTGATGGTAAACACATCGGGATCAAAGGCATCCTGCGGGTTTTTCTTCTTGAACAGCCCCATATCAGCCTCCCGTACTAGCATTAAACAACTCAAGGCGAATATAGCACCAATTTCAAGGTACCGCCCCACCCTATCGGTGCGCGGCGTCTATGGCTCGCCCAGCGGAAAGTTTACGGACGAGGGCCGGGGTGCCTGCTTTGTTTTGAGAAGTGGGCTTCGCGAACTTCTCAAAACAAAGCAGGCACCCCGGCCCTGCCGGCAAATAGCTGACGCTCCGCATACAATCTATGCAAACAAACAAGTGCGCTTAGCTATATTCGGTAAGGTCAAGCACGCTGTCCTTAACGATAAGCGCCGGCTCCAGAACGACCTCTTCGGCACGTCTACCGCCCCTACCGGCAAGACGCTTGGACATGCAGCCAAAAGCATGCTCCGCGAGGACACCAGGATCCTGCTCAATCGCGGTCAGCGCTGGCTCAAAGAGAACGTCGGCCGCCGAGTTGTCATAGCTTACCACCGAGATATCGCCCGGAATGCTCTTCCCCATCTCGTGCAAGCGCTTAAGCAGACCGAGGGCAATGTTATCCGAGCTTGCGAACACGGCGGTGGCGTCAGTTGCGAGCACCGCCTCCGAGGCCTCGTATGCGCTCGGAATGTAGTACTCGCTCTCAAACTCCAAACGCGCGTCAATAGGCAGGCCAACCTCGCGCAGCGCACGCTCGTAGCCGGCAAGACGCTTACGACCCGTATTGGAACGGCGCGCATTAACCAAGCAGGCAATGCGACGGTGGCCCTGCTCGATCAGGTAGCGGGTGGCCATGTAGCCACCCATCTCGTGGTCGAACATCACCTTGTCGCACTCGAGCCCCTCAATGGCACGGTCGACCATTACCGCCGGGATGGGTAGATGGCTGACTTCCTCGCGCAAAGCGCGGTCGTCCGAGAACTCGTCGCCCACGACCAAGAACACACCGTCGACGCCGCGCGTCACCAGCTGGCGCAGGAGTTCCAGATCGTCCTCGGCACTTCCACCCGAGCTGGTAATAAAGAGCGCATATCCGTCCTCGCGGCAGCGCTTTTCCAAGCTGCCGGCGAGCGAAGCAAAAAAGCGGCTCTCGATGTTAGGGACGATAAGGCCCAGTGTGCGCGACTCGCGCATGACCAGGCTACGCGCAATCTGGTTAGGAACATAATGGTTGCGCGCCGCGACCTCTTTGATGAGCTTGCGGTTTTCTTCCGAGATGCGACAGGGCCGGTTGTTAAGGACAAGCGAGACCGACGAGGGGGAAAGCCCCACCTCCTGGGCAATCTGCTTGAGAGTAACTTTGTTGCCCATCTCGCTCCTTTCGAGTATTCGCGCAATCTCTTGAAAGTATAGCGACCGTCCCTCTACCTTGATGATAAACACTTTACCAATCCGGTAGACGGCTGTTTTATCGCCGCGATTGGTGCAAAGCAACCTGACCCCTTTGCACCATGTGATGCATTGGGGTCAGGTTGCTTTGCACCAAATCCATCCGGGTGGGGTATATTGCATTCGATTGATGAAAACGACCACCATAAGGCGGATATTCTTATGCACGAAAATGACTTTTTTAACGAGGACCTGCTCTGCGCGCTCGCCGGTGTTGCCGGCGAGGACAACGTGCTCATGAGCGAGCCCATGCGCGAGCACACCACGTTTAAGATCGGCGGCCCGGCCGACGTCTTTGTCACGCCCGATACCGAGCAAGGACTCGTCGCCACGCTCGATACCTGCTACCGCTGCGATCTGCCGCTCACCATCGTGGGCAACGGCTCCGACTTGCTCGTCGGCGACAAGGGCATCCGCGGTGTCGTCGTGGCACTAGGCGAAGGCCTCTCTAACATCACCGTCGACGGCACGCACTCGGCTCGGCTCGGCAGGAGCATAGCGCCGTTTTTTCAGCGTGTCAAGTCTTATTTCATAACGAACCAGTTGCCGGAGACAGGGAACCGGTTGCGTTTGCCGGAAGGATGGTGGTTTGCATTATGCCTTCAATCTTTCGGTTAAACCTTCTGCCTTTCCGCGTTTGCCGGAGGAAGTAAGTAGCAGATAGAGTTATTTGGGAGGAATGAAAATGAAGAAGAGGCTTCTAGGCATTCTGCTTGCGTTGTGTCTTGCGATGACACTTGTTCCGATGACAGCCTTTGCAGAAGAGAACGCGCAAAGCAGCAAAACATCAATCACAACAGTAGACGAGCTTTTGCAATTTGCAAAAGCTGTGGACAATGGCGAATACGACGATAAAACAGATGCTGTTGTATCTCTTGATGCAGATTTGGATTTAACAGGTATTGCGTGGACACCAATTGGTAGCACATTTGCTGCCGATGGAACCCTGCTGCATTACTTCAGCGGCAAGTTTTATGGAAACGGGCATACGATTTCCAATTTAGATTTTTCCGAAAACTATGGAAAGACAGAGTATCCGTCTTTCGGGTTATTCAGTGAGGTTTACGGCGCTGAAATTTCCGGTTTGACAATTCAAGGCAAGCTGGATGTGTCCAATTCAGAGTATGTCTTTTTTGGAACAGTTGCGGGCGTTGCAGCAGACAGCAAAATTTCTGACTGCGTTTCGGATGTATCGTTCACGGATACGGACAAATATACCAACGGCACTGCGGCTTTGTGCGGATATGCGCTAAATAGCACGATTGAACACTGCCAAAACAAGGGGAATTTTTCAGTAACGACGGATACTACCTCTTTGCAGTTGGGCGGTATCGTAGGTGTTGCTCACAACAGTACCATACAGTATTGCGCCAATACGGGCGATATGACCTCTTGGACACCCTGTACCGGCGGAATTGTTGGGCAGTTGATTCAGAACTCAAAGGTCATAAATTGTTATTCCACCGGGAAAATGGTTCCTCTTGGCAAAGGAAATACAGATTTCGGCGGCATTGCAGGCACAGTTGGTGCAGGAACAGAAATCAGACATTGCTATTTCGCCGGGGAAGTGGATCTATCTCAATATACTGCCACTACACCATATAAGCGTTTAGGTGGTATTGCAGGCGGTGTTTCTTCTGATACACCCGCTTTTGAAAACAATTATTTCGTGGAAACAGGAAATGTCCCGGCTTGCAGTAAGTACCGGAAGCTGGTACAGCAAAGACCCTTGACTCCATGGAAACGGAAGATTTCTTTAATGAGATCACTACTGCTGGCGGCAATTATCGATTTAACCCAAATGGCACGCCCCTCTACCGGCACCGAAATATGCAGTTTCTTTTGTTGTAACACCCGCTGATCTGACAAATGTAATCATCAAAGTGAACGGTCAGGTAGTAACAAACCCGGTTGATTTGGAAACGGGTACTTATCAAGTCGAAGTCAGCGCAGATAATTGCGAGGTTTTCAATTCCAGTATTACGATTACGGCTGATACAGCAACTCATACGCATACTATCGCAATGACTTATTTGCCTGCCGACTACACCAAAGTCGACGAAGCCATTGCCAAAGCAAATGCCCTGAACAAGAATGACTACAAGGATTTCTCCGGTGTGGAAGCTGCTGTCAAGGCTGTTGTCCGTGACAACGGCGCACCAGTTCAAGCCAGGCGAAGGCGTGGAGTAGCATGCGTTGACGACAGCCTGCTGCTTGCCCGAACCGGCATTCTGCTGTGGAGTGCCGCCGGCATACGAGCCGCCACCCGAACTCGAGCCGCCCGAAGAGGAATTGTTCTTGTTTGCGGCAGCCGCGGCAGCGGCAGCCTTCCTGGCAGCCTCCTCTGCCTGGGCGGCAGCGAGAATCTCGGAATCACGCTGTGCCATGAGCTCCTTGAC
>VOFE01000949.1_pt1 | contig 119036 bp, 113 predicted proteins | sample 5384071 | NCBI WGS metagenome assembly VOFE01 (sample SAMN12384724, study PRJNA508395) | human gut metagenome | isolation source: healthy gut D | host: Homo sapiens
AAGTGCTCTGCGAAAAATCTTTGTTGTAGAGGATATGCCTGCATGGAACCCAAACCTTCGCTCTAAAACTGCGATTCGTTCCTCTGACACACGTTATTATATCGATCCCTCTATCGCTGCTGCTGCATTGGGTATCGGTCCGAATGACTTAATAAACGACTTGAAGACTTTCGGTTTTCTGTTCGAAACCCTCTGCATCAGAGACCTTCGTGTTTTTGCAGACGCTCTGAACGGTGAGGTCTACCATTACTGTGATAAGGACGGGCTGGAATGTGATGCGGTCGTCCATTTAAGAAATGGCAACTACGGTCTTATTGAAATCAAACTCGGAGGTGATCGACTCATTGAGGAGGGAGCCAAAAGTCTCAAATCAATGGAAGCTAAAATTGATACCGATAAGATGAACACTCCGTCTTTCCTTATGGTTTTGACGGGCACCGGTGATTATGCCTACCGTCGGCAGGATGGCGTATATGTAGTACCCATCGGCTGCTTGAGGAACTGATTCAGTAAAACAACTATGAATGAAAAGCATCTCCGCGGAGGTGCTTTTCTTATGCTCAAATCGAAAAGGAGGATTGATGATTGCCGAGTAAATTAGATTTTTACGATCAAATGGCAGACCACACCATAAAGCAGGTCACGGGCAGTTTCGGGGAATGGACGGCGTTTCTGGAAACAATGGGACGGCCGTACAAATATCCATTCCGTCAATCTTTTTGTTTCTTGCCTGCAGCGAAGCGATCTTCACCACATTTTTTCTCACGCTCCTCACGGAGCTTGACTACTTTAGGGTTCATAAATCCTTTACGGCTGTAGTAGACGACCGAACGATAGGAAGTGCTGCTACCAATAGCTCGATGTGATGTTGGCATATTGGGCAGGGTCGCCGCTATGAAGTCTTACGCGTTTCTCTGAGCACCGCAGAACAGCCCTGCCAAAATCGGATCGAACTGATTGCCCGCCCCTTCAGAAATTGTCTGCAACGCCTGCTGGCGGGAAATCGCCTTCTGATACGGCCTGCCTGCGGTCATAGCCTCATAGACATCCGCAATGGCAACGAGGCGTGCGAGATAGGGAATGCTTTCACCGGCCAGCCCCAAGGGATATCCTGTACCATCCCATCGTTCATGATGGCACAGGCAGCAGTCCGCCATTGCAGCCCGGAACTCGAGGCCGCTTTGTGTTCTGGCTGCAGGCAGCAAGACCGTGTTGAGCAGGATTCGGGCGCCAAAAAATGTGTGCGGTCATCAGTGCATATTCCTCTGGTGCCAGGCGGCATGGCATGGTCCATATCTGCTGCGTGATTTCCACTTTTCCAACATCGTGATACAGTGCCATCTGTGCAACCTCCTCCGGGGTAAAGACTCGTACAGCATGGGGCATTCGCCGGTCAGGGGCGCCCTGCGCCAAAAGGAACAGGCATTGGGCATAGTTTGCCACCATTATGCTGTGTGCCTGCAGAAAAGCCGGCATCTTCTGGAAATCATGCTCCAACCGCTTCATTTTTCTTTGCAGGAAATTCAGTCTTCTTTTTCGACACCTTAAAATCCTCTCTTTCAAATTTGGTATTCGTGAGCGGCTATCCGCTCCATAGAAAATACCGGAGCTCGGATGGTTACTTTACACGGATACAATTATGGCTCATGGGTATAACGCTGGTACGTGACAACTAAAATAGCCGCAAGTCATCGTCTTGATGAATTACGGCTATTGTCCTTTTTGAATTCAACACTTAATTTTGTGGCAAAAAATCTGCACAACATATCGGGTTATCCCCTCACCGGATATCGATGAACTTGTAAGGATATTGGTCAGGCAGCCGAAGGGTACAGCGGCGGACAGATCAAGTCGTCCGTCTCTGCGTCTGAAAATGGATGAAGCACAAAATACACCTGCAAACACGCTCAGAACATACCCCGGTATTTTTGCAATTTCACCAACGCGCTACGATACGGCCGTAGATGTGTTTCTTCGTGTAGTCATACCGGGTGATATGTACGATGACCCGGTCGCCGGGGTTGCAGTCGTATTCGGTATAGCCGCGGCCAAACAGGCACATACAAGTCGTTGTGTCCGCCAAGCGGCAAAAAGACGCCGCCGCGATATCGGTTGGTGACGATCGCCTGCCGGTCACTTCCCACAGGATGCCGCGTATCGGCGCCGTCGAACGGATTGGGATGCTTATCATTGATGAGATCGGCTACCTTCCCATGGATATTCAGGGAGCCAATCTTTTTTTCAGCTCATTGCCAGACGCTATGAAAAGGCCTCTACCGTCTTCACCTCTAACAAAACATTCTCCCAGTAGAATGAGGTCTTTGCAGATGTCACCATCGCCTCCGCTATCCTCGACCGCGTCCTACATCACTGTACGGTCATCAATATTAAGGGCGAATCCTATCGTCTGAAGGAGCGCAAGGAATTCATGCGCCAGAAGCGGCACATTCTCAATACTCTTTTTGACCAAGGCAACGCCTGATTTTTTACATCTTTTCTCCGCCGCTATCCTACAAAAGTTCCTCGCCGTTTTCTTGCATTTTTAAATCGGCGTTGACAAGTGGAGCATGTGTTCGGTGTTGTCAAAAAGCAGCTGCGTTTTCGCAAGACGCGATACCGAGGGCTCGAAAAGCAACGGGCCAAATGCAATATGATGTTCGCGTTAGCAAATCTGCTTCTGGCTGACAGGCCCTGCCTGACGGCTTGAAGCCGTATGCTCTCGCGAAGCAATGAGCAGGGTGATCCGTGCTTTTCGCGGCTGTTGCTGTTCAGAGAAATGCCGCTTGTGAATTGTGCGGTGTTGCCTTAAAAACATAAAAAGCAGCGATTCTTAAGAATCAGCTGCTCACGTCTGAAAATCCGATTGCGGCGTTTACACTTTACGATTTTGTGGTATTCTGAAATGCCCAAAATACGAAAGTGAGCGCAAAGCCATGTTTCAACGAAAATCATGTATACAGGTTACACGCTAATCTGTTTTTCTGCAAACAGCCGATTGGATTTCTCCAATCGGCTGTCTGGCTTAATCATTTATTCTGTAATAGTATAGTGTGTATTTCGTGCTTTACCATTTTGTTTTAACAAGTTGCCCTTCACCATTCTTCGGATAACTCTGGCAGCAGTAGAAGCACTCACTTCAAGTAATCTAACCACATTATTTTTTGTAATTGAACCATAGGTTCTGACGTATTCAATATTTTTCTTCTTCATCACCTAGCTTTTTTCAGTATTGATGGTATGCTGTGTGCCTGGTCTCGATGCAGTCTCAGTTTCTATTTCGTGTTTTGCGTTAATGTTAGGCAGTATAATCTTAAAGGCATTTTTGTGGTTTCAATCACCGGTTTCTCCTGCATGCCTTCGTATGCCTTCATAATTTTGCCCATTCCGGTTCCATACGCCTCAATTAAGTGCAATCGGTAAAATACATTCGCAAGGTCCTGATTTCTGCACACAGAAATGCCAACCATAACATCTTCCAGGTCAATTCCCGGCATCAGCCCGCCAATAGACACAAATTCAATTCGGTCTGCATAAATACTAATAAAGGCACTGGCACTAAAAGAATAATCACGATGAACCAGCAAATTCAGCAATGCTTCTCTAACTGCAATTTCAGGATAATCTCTAACATCAGTCCGATACAATTTTTCTATGGTTGCACGGGTCTGATTACGGAAATCAATAAAATCATACACTTCATTCATCTGTTGCATCAACGAACCATTAAACTCCCGGCGATCCTTAAAGATTGTTTGGTCTGTCCCCTGGAAGACTGCGACCTTAATCGTATGGACGCATTGGTCGGACAGAAGCAGCCCTAAGTTGCTATAAAGTCCATCCTGATCGACCAGCTTCAAAGTACGCATTTGCTGAGATCCAAAATCAGTTTTTCGAAGTTCAAATTCTTTTTTTGTTGCCTCAAATGTAAGATTCTGATTTAAACAGCGCATTGTTTCAAAACGATCTCCGTCTGTTTCCTTTATCATGCGCCGAATTGCCGTATCAGTTGCCGGAACAGAAGAATAGCCCTGCCGAACATACACACCTTCCGGCCGCATTCCTTTACTGGCAAGATAATAAGGGCGGTCCGTTCCACGCTGAATATCCACGGCAACAACATTTTTACCATTTTCCACGATGGTTTCGTAGTGCAAAAACATTGTTACATCTGGTTTGATCGCATCCCGTACCATATTGCTGATCTGCAGAGAAACGCTGTCTGCATTATCCAATCCGATAACCGTGCCATCGTCCCTGACCCCTATATACAGTTTTCCGCCATCACAGTTTGCAAAAGCAATGATTTCTTTTTTTATATCATCAACTACAACCTCTTTTAGTTCTATGGTTTCACTTTCCTGAAAAAGCATAATGCCATCTCCTTGGATATAAATTAATATGTCTATCATACCAAATCGATTCAATCGAGTCAATTGTTCTGACTCGATTTTGACACGATCGATTAGATAAATGACACGATCGGACGTTTTAGAGGTGGCTTTTGTCGTTATTATGCTGTAACAGCACTACCGAAGTTCATTACGGCTCCAATGTCGCCAAGCCGGAGAACAGAGGGGCAATGTATGCGATAAAGGCGCCGATACCGTTGATAACCGCCCATGCGATCCATATTCTTTTCAGCCAGTCCCACGCCTGGTCAACTCTTTGCTGGCGCCCTCCCGAGAACTTACAGCCTAAAACAGCGACTGCACTCATCAGCCCTGCAAGCAACGTACTGATCCCCACGATTTTTTGATAGACGTCGGTAATAATCGAGCGTCCCACGGTCCAGATATCATCCACCGCAAAAGCAGGCGGTGTACAGACAAAGGTCAGAAGGACAACGCTCATTATCAGCACATAATATTGGGGCATTTTGCAGCATTGCCGATATACAATTTTGCCGAACACCTCGGCGGTGACGATCCAGCCGTTGTCCGTCTGTTTCTCGATTTTCGCTGTGGGCAGACGGTCCAGCACGGCCTCGATGCTCGGCCCTGTGTATGCAAAGCGGATACGCTGCAGCTCACCGCCGTACATAAACTGCACACGCTTGCGGAACTCGCCCTCCTGAAACCTGTCCTTATACGGCACGCTGAAATGCTCCGCCGTGGCTTTCAGTTTTTCGATCTTATCGATGCGGTAAATCGTCGGAGATTTATCCGCCGGATTATCAAAATATTTTTCTTTGTCGATGCCGTCGATAAACGCCGCCAGATAGAAATAATACTCTGAAAACAGCATGCCCACCGGCTGTACCCGCCGTGTGACTGTATCGTTTTTGTGCGTGCGGTGATAGGTGATCTCTATGATCCGGTGCTTTTCCACCGCTGTGCCCAGTGTCCAGAGCTGTTCCACAAAGGCTTTTCCATGATGCGGTTCGGCATAATGAAACTTTTCGTTGGCAATCAGCGACTGCACCTGCTTCAGGCTTTCTTTCGGCGTACAGCAGCGGACGAGCTTGTCCAAAATGGGGAACATCTCATCTTTGACCATGCTGCGGCTTTCCAGAAGAATCTTGGCCACCGCCAGCACTTCGCTGTTCGTCAGCGCCAACGCGCTGTCCGTCCGCAGAACATACGCCCGCTCTCTGCCGTCGTAAACGAGAACGCGGGATTCTCCAGAGCGCGTAAAAAAATCCCGAAGATCTTCGATGTCGCGCTGAATGCTTTTTTCCGTGACGCCGAACCTTTGCGCAAGCTCTTTCTTGCGCAAGGCTTCGCCGCGCGTGAGCATGGTGTGCAGTTCCAGTATGCGCGTATTTTTATCTGTTTCTGCCATCAAACCATCTCCCTATACCGCTATCATAGCAAATATCGCCGCCCAAAATCTGTCCATCTGACAAAATTCTGTAGCAATTCTCACTTTTCCTTAATGATTCTATCATATATTCGCCTTTATCATCAATACGCTCTCTTAAAATCACTCATATATTCATGATAAACTCAACAAGAGGTATGAAGTTATGAGTGAAATTACGATCGCATTGGGTAAAAAAATACGTTCGCTCCGACAAGCCCGCAATTGGACGCAGGAGCAGCTTGCGGAATACGCAGAACTGCACGTTTCGTACATTGTGCTGCTCGAAAAAGGCGCGAACCGCGCCACGATTGAAACGCTGGAGAAGCTGGCAAAGGCATTCGGCATTTCCATCTCGGATCTGGTGCAGTCTCTGGACGATGCACGGGATGATCCCATACAAAAGCAGGTGCGCGAATTGATGGAAGATTTCATCCAAAAATCGATGCAATCTACCGATAACCGCCTCTTTTGGTCTGCCTGATTGTGTCTATCTTCTATCATATATTTTCCCGCGCACAATTTGTTAAGCCGGCGGCTTAATAGTAAAAAAGGAACGGTCTGTGCCGTTCCTTTTTTACTGTTTGCAGCGGGAGCATTACTCCATTGATTCCAATATGCAGTGAATCTGTTTCACGACCGCCTGTATCTGCTCGTGCGTACGCTCGGCCTCTTTTGTTCTTTCTGCTTCTTTAACACAGAGATCCAGCAGCTGCTTTATCAGTGTCAAAAATTCTGGTGTCATTTCCACTTTTATCACCTCACGATTTTCATTTGCGGCAGAGTGTTCCAAAATATCAAATTTCCCCTTGAGCCGTTCCGGGTAAATACCCTGTATTTTTGCAATAGTTCTCTGAGCGGCGGCACAGCGCTTATTCCCCGGGCATATTCTTCGCTTGCTATTTGCAGCATGGGCAAAATGTCCAAAACATTTTGCCCATACGCTTTCTGCAGCATCTGATGCAGATCGGCTGAAACTTTTCCGTGCAGGTACAGGCTGTGGTACTCCCATTCACTCATCGGAAGCGGAAGACCGCAGCCGATGAAAAACGAGGCAACTGCTATATTATTGCATGCGATCGCTCCTTCAAAAATTTTCAGCTTTGTGTTCAGCGAGATACCCGCCTCGTCAAATGCTTTGATGTTCCCAAGAGACGCGGCCGCACCGATATCCCACAGTTTTTCGTACGCAAGCGGATGGCGCATAAGGCCGCAAAGATATTCCGGTTCCCTTTTCGCAAAGCATTGTAAAAACGCAAGACACTTTGGGTTTTCTGCATCTATCCAATACCACAATTCATTGTCCAGCCGTGTGGGTGAAGCATTCTGTTCAAGCAGCCACTGCGCCGCTGCATAACGGCGATTCATCACCGCATAATAGACGGCAACGGAAGCATTATATGCGTTATCGCACCGGCACGCTCGCCAAATCACCTTTACCATTTCATCGTTTTGGCATTGCATTGCCATCTCCAGACTTTTGCAATACCATGTGCGGATCAGTACATCATCCTCATCATTGTTATAATCTTCCTGCAAAAAATGCGGGTCGGCCCCGGCAGAGAGAAGCAGCCTGACCAGCGGAACATTGTTTTGCCGAATCGCTGCCAGCAGTACAGGATATCCCGCAAAGTTACAGCACGCTCCCTGTGCCAGCAAATACCGTACCAAAGGAAGAGACTGTGCGTAGACTGCTCCCAAAAGCAACCCGGCCTTCCATTCCTTATGCAGTTCATCTCTTGCCGCCAGCGCTTTTATTTCCGATAGGCACTGCTTTTCATCCGCAAAGTTAAGTGCTTCAAGCTCACGAAAAATGTGAAGCATTTTCTTATCCGGATCGGACGAATGTGTGTCCGCGCCGTCCGGGCAGGCCCATACTCGCAAATCGCTTCCGCCTTCGTTCCAGTACACATCTCCGACATATTGGAAGACCGTATGGCAGCAAAAGTAGTGAGTCTCTTTTTCATTGCCGCTCATGTACCCGTAAAGGATCAGATCTGCTCCTTCTTTCGGTTTAGCAATATCTTCTTCGGAAAGTATATTTTAGCTTTTATATAGAACGGCCGTTCCATTGTTCCATCGTCCAATACGATTTCCACGGTGCCAAGGCCATAATCGTAGTCCGTTGCCATGACCCTGCCCCAGACCCAGATATACCGGGGAATATCACTGTGCCAAAACGCGTCCAAATCCGCCAGCGGCACAAAATGATCCAGAATCGTTTGCTGCGCCCATTCCATATGCTGTGGAAGATCGCGCTTTGTTTCGTTTTCATTTGCAGATATCAAGCTTAAACCTCCCATATTTAGAGTCTACTGAACAACCCCAAACCCAATGAAAACACAATACATTAGCGCTCTGTTATGGTATCATAATGGCGATGAAGAGCAAAAAAGACGGGTTTTGGGGTAGAGATGATGTATCAAAAGGAATCTGAACGGGTGAAAATGACGCTGGAGGACTTCATACTGCCCTTCGGCGGGAAATTGGACGCCGGTAACCGATGGTGAAACTCGCGGCACTGATGCCTTGGGATATGATTGAGGACGTTTACGCCCGCAGCTTCAAGAACAAACGCCGGGACGGCAGGCCCGCCATTCCGGCCCGCATCGCGTTCGGCTCACTTCATATACAGGCGTCGGAGTGCTTCACGGATGAGAAGGTCGTGGAGAACATCAGTGAGAACCCGTATTTGCAGTACTTTCTCGGGCTACATGAGTTTCAGACGAAACCGTTGTTCGACACATCCATGATGACGTATTTCCGCAAGCGCTTCACAGCCGATGACGTTGCCGCCATCAACGAGGAGTTGTACCGGCGGGTGCATCCGCCCAAGGACGAGCCGCCGCAGGGCGGAGGGAATGGTGGAACATTGGTGCTGGACGCAACGGTTGCCCCGGCTGATGTGCGCTACCCGACGGATCTGTCGCTGCTGAACGAGTGCCGGGAGAATGTGGAGGAACTCATTGACACGGTCTGGGATAAGACCGAAAAACGCGGACACAAGACCTCGTATAACCGCAGGAAGGCCCGCAAGCGCTACCTGAAGATCGCGAAGTTGCGCAAGGCGAAGCGGAAAGCGGTCAAACAAGCGGTTTCAGAGCAGTTGGATTACGTGGAGCGCGGACTCTCCGATCTGGACAATTTGCTTGCAGCCCTGCCGAAGGACATGTTGAAACATCGCCAGTGGGAGCGACTGGCTACGCTCCGCAGTGTGGCCGAGCAGCAGCGAACGCATCTGGAGAATCCCCAAGCCTCCATTCCCGACAGGATCGTCAACCTGCGCCAGCCCCATGTGCGTCCAATCGTCCGGGGCAAAGCCGGGCATCCGGTGGAGTTTGGGCAAAAGCTCGGGTTTTCTGTGGTAGACGGCTACACCTTCATTGACGCGCAGAGCTTTGACAACTTCAACGAGGGCGTCACATTGATCGCAAGTGCAGAGAAATACAAAGCGCGTTTCGGGCACTATCCGGAGCGAATTCTGGCAGATACGATCTACCGAAACCGGGAAAACCGGCGCTTCTGCAAAGAGCACGGGATCCGGCTCTCGGGGCCGAGACTGGGGCGGCCCAAGGCTGACGAGTTGGAGGCTGACCGGGAGATTGCGTATCGCGACAGCTGTGACCGCAACATTGTGGAGAGCCGCAACGGCATTGCCAAGCGGCGCTACGGTTTAGACAGAATACTGACATACCTGAGTTGCACGGCAAAAACCGAGGCGGCTCTGGTTGTGCTGGCCATGAACGCCGCCCACTGCCTGAGAACACTTTTGCGCACTTTTTTGCGCGGATGTTCCGGCTGCTTCGCTGTTCTGAGGTTTTTTCGGATTTGGTGGTTATCCAGTAGGACCTATTTATTCTCGAAAAAACGTTTGTAATCACTTCTTTTTACAAATATTATAAAACGAGCACATGGACACGCCACTGTCCATGTGCTCGTTTTTATGCGTTTTATTCTCATTTTTATCGGAAATTATTTCTGTGTATATTGTTCCAGCAATCGCAGAATCGTTTTCGGCATATCATCAGCGAGCAGGCGCAACCTTCTATCGACCTCATCGGTGATCCGGGCGCCATTCTTCAGCACATACTCCAATATCGGCTCGACGTCCACTTCCAAATCATCGCTGTATACGGCCTCAGAAACCAGACTCTCTACAATATAGCAAGCGGCCTCATTCAGCTTGTCGGGAGCATCCTGCAAAAACGCAAACAGCTGTGAAACAAACGGAATTCCCAGCATCGCAAAGCCGTCGATCAAGTCGCCCCAGTCAGCATCGGCGTCTTCCTCATCATCCTCGTTTTCTTCTTCATAATCACTGTCCAGCAATTCCTCCATGCGTTCCGGCGCAAGTTCCATCAAAGCAGCGAGTGTATCAAGCGCCTTTTCGCGCTCCTCTTCAAAATCTGCTTGCTGGGCACTCTCAAGCAGGCCTACCAAAATTGAGCGGTCAATCACTTCATAATCTGCGCCATCATTCAAAGGTATCGAACCGCGAGGCGGTTGCCCCGCCAGAGCGCGTGGTACAGCGCGCGTGCACCGCTCTGGTGTTTGACTATATTCCTCATAAATGTAGTCCATTTCAGAAAGATTGGAACAGTCCTCTGCAAAATCCATCGCATAAGCAAAATATGGCGATAACTCTTTCGGATCGGCTTCATCCCATTCTGTAATAAAATGTCGGCAAAGCATTTCGAATATCTGCTCGTCTCCACTGTCTGCCGCCAGAGATATCCATTTCGCACGGTGCTTCTCTACGCCGTGCTTCACCAATTCACAAACAAGCGCCCTCTCATTTTCCGACAGCGGAGACTTTGCTTCGGCATGCGATTGCAGAACCGCCTCCAGTAAAAGGCTGTTTTGATTATGCGCCTGCCGTGGCTCTTGGGCGGATTGCTCCGCAGCCTTCAAAAGCACCTCGTCTTTCTGCTGTATTGTCAGTGAAGCGAGAAACTCCATAGAAATTTTGCCATCGGATGTTACCGGGATACCGTAAATATCACTTGCCATTTCTACTCCTCCATTCATATCCTTACGCATCCGCAAACAAAATCGACTGCTTCTATTTGCAAATGCTCGGGAAAAATAAGCGCTGTTTCTCCGTTGTTTTTAGCATAACACATCATATTGTCCAAAATCTGTCCATCTGTTAAAATTATATCCGCTTTATGTATAAGCACAGTTTTCCGGCTGTGGAATCCATCAGCCCAAATCTATTCATTTCTGCTTATACACAATGCTCAGTTTTTTGCTTGTATCTATATATCACTAGGCGTTCACCAACCGATAAAAGTGCTCTTGCTCACCCCCATCTTCCGCATGGCCTGCGCAGCCGTCAGCAGGCCCTTGTTGTATTCGTTCAATACTGGCTGCAGCCTGGCCCGGTCGATGGGCTTGCGGCCCTTGTATTTGCCCTCCTGTTTTGCCAGAGCGATACCCTCTTTCTGGCGTTGGAGAATGTATTCCCGCTCCAGCTCCGCAACCGCCGCGAATACCGTCAGCATGAATTTGCCTGTCGGCGTCCCGGTGTCGATGGCCTCCTTTTGCTGATGAAACCGATTCCCTTTGGCGGTCAGCTTTTCCATCAGCTCCAGCAGATCCTTTGTGTTTCTGGCAAAGCGGCTGATGCTCTCCACCACAATGGTATCGCCCTGCCGTGCAAACGCTAGCATCCTGTTCAGCTCCGGACGGTTCGTATCCTTGCCGCTGGCTCTGTCCACAAATACTTTTTCGACGCCCAGCTCACATCAATACTTCCTGCCGCGCAGCATTCTGCTCTACGGTACTGACGCGGACGTATCCGATCAGCATAATCTGTCCCTCCCAAAATATGTTTGCCAAATGTGTTTCCAAATTGCAAAAAAGAATGCCCGAGTTGGACATTTTTTTCGTGTTTTCAGTATTCCATCCGGGCGTATGCAGCTTCCATGAGCGCATTGTAAAACATTCCGGGGATATTCAGCATCTCCTCGATCTCCGCCTCGCAGTAGCCCTCCTCCAACAGCATGAGGACGTCTTCCTCCAGAAATCCCATATTGCAGGCTGTCTCCAACAGAGAGTCCAGCGGCGTATGGGAATCGTCTGTGAGGATGCGGTTCCGCTTTGGCTCGAAGAGATAGTAATCGCCGTAATTCCACCAGCGCAGATGCTTCTTCAGATTGGACGTATCAAAGCGGCTCATCTGCAGCCGTCCGTCCGGGCGGATACAGAGGATATCGCCCTCTGAAAGGCCGATGATCTCTTTGCTGCTGGAAATGAACCCGCACCGTTTGAGGGCTTCTTTCAAAATGTCAGCTGTGCTGGCGTAGCAGATCAGGCCGTTTTCAAAGCGGTAAATACACAAAGGGCTATTCCCCTTGATAAGATACAAATTGTTGAACTGATCCAGAACGGTCAAGGTAAATGTTCCCTCCAGCAGCGACGCGGCATTTCCAATGGTTTCCGCGTCCAGCCGTCCGTCCTGCTCCAGTAATTGTACGGCCGTATAACTGTCCGTCTGGATACTTGTCTTTGGCAGGTGATACCGCTTCTTCAGTTCGTCGTCGTTATGCAGTACACCGTTATGTGCCAGAGCAAAGCGCGTCTGTCCGCACAGACCGGGGAATGGATGGTTGTTGGCGTTGAAGGCGCCGTTGCCCTGTGTTGTCATCCGGGTGTGTCCCATTACAGCAGTCGTATGTGCGGGGACGAGCCAGGTCATTGCGTGGGCTGGTTTGGGCCGCTTGTAAATACGCAGATTTTGCCCCTGTACATATGCGATGCCGGAGGCATCTGTCCCACGCTGCTCGCTTGCCGTGGCGAGCGCTGTTGTCAGCCTGCGCATCTGTTTCTGTGTTAATGTATGATTTGGGTCGCTGAATCCAAACAATCCACACATCGATCACACCTCACCTTCCACAGAAACCGGCTCGTTGATGTACAAACGCCGTTCCTTCAGATACTGCACCAGTTCGGGATAGAGCAGGGGATCAACGCCAAGCATGATATCGCTCCAGGACAGTGCCTGCAGTTGTGTATCCGACAAAGAAATCGCCACGCTGCATAGCTTTTCAACAAGCTGCAGCGTGGCGATTAAAGTATTGTATTTCAGTGTCCCACGGAAGATACGAAATTCGATGGTGTCGGTGTTGGTGAGGTTGACGCAGGTATACCGGCCCTGGTACGACTTCTTGGCATGCTCCATGATCTCACGCCCGGTATCCTTGTACCCGTACCGGGCGGCCCACTGTTCTACCTGGCGCTGTGTGCGCCGTGAGAATCGGAGCAGCTCCTGCCAGAAGCGTTCAAACAGGTACAGGACATGGCCGATCTTTTCCTCCTGCTGGGCAGGTGTGTCCCAAAGTACGTGCGGTTCACATGGACATGCAGACCGCAGGTCGAGCTCTGGTGGGAATAGTAGCCGAGCTCTTTGAACTTTTCCAACGTTTCTTTCCACGGAACCTCATGCATATGGGCCTCCAGTGTACAGGGATGCGTGACAAGCTCCATTCCATCGTTGAGGCTGCCATCGGACTTGATGTAGCCGTACTCACCTGAACGGTTGAAGATATCGAGGACTTTCCGGGCATTTTCGGAATACTTGCCGCCCTCATCCACCTCCAGTTCAACGCCCATATACATAGGTGCGTCTCCGTGAAAAATCGGTACGGGCTTATACGAATAACAGTGGATTGCTTCGCCGCATTCGTGATAGCAATCCGAGCAATAGGGCGTTTCCTCGTCTTCGTCGTCTTCTTGGTAGTATGCTGAGGAAAAGGCAAGCAGACGATTGCAGTGGCTGCAATGGGTGTAGTGAGAATCATAACAGGACTCACACAGGTGAGTATCGCTGTCGCCAAAATCATCCTCCCGCCAGATCCGCTCACCGCAGTAGCTGCATTCCACGGTGTCTGTGTCGGCACAGGAGGGACAAACGGGCTCCCCTCCTACATGATACGCTGCTTCCGGGCGGACCTCGGCTCCGCATTGGGTACAAAGTAAGTGTTCCATTTTTCTTCCTACTCCTTTTTGTCTTTGAGAAAACAGTCGGAAGCGGCCATCAGGACGGCAACCGCGAAGGCCAGCACCGCCTCAATGACCGCTTTACTCAGGGTAGGAACATATTTTTGCGAACATATTCATTCCTCCTTTTATGATCTTCAGAGAAATGATATATGTTTCAAATATCCCGCTTTGCGGGGCTAATGAGGATAGCGATGCATAAAATTGATAAGGTCTTTTTTGCATATGCGCCACACGCCTCCCAGCTTTTGTGCCGGGAGTTGTCCCTTTTGGAGCAGACGGTATACAGTGTTTGGGTGCATATCCAGCAGCTCTGCAACTTCCGTTGGACGTAGTGTCAAGCGGGTATCCTCGACATCTTCTTGGATATCATTGTAATCGAAGGAATAGAACAGGCTCATAGTGAACACTCTCCTTGGGAATTTTAGTGAAAATCTGATTTATTAAGATGTTTCACTAATTTTCACCAAGTTTACCATTGAAGAAACAAAATAGAATCGGCTGAATTTCTCATATACCATATGCAGGCAGTTGGAGAATTTTCAGCCGATTATTGTATAGTGTTCAAAAGACAGACAGACAATACAAATTCACTTTTGTTTGCTGAAACGGTCTGATTTATAGAAATAAATGATTTTTGAGGGCCAATTCAAAAATTGTCGTCTGTCTGTCTAGGGGCTCTTATCATCTGTACAGTGATGAGCAAAACAGGAGCAAAATAAAAAAGTGAAACAGTAAAGGAACGAAAAAAGCCAGACAGAGCAACAGCTAGAGATGAGATGTGAGCCAGCGTATTAAGGGTTGCAGCGCTGAAGCATTGCGCCTCCATAAACGCTCCTACCCAGACATCTTGAAGCGGGGTAATACCTCTCGCGTTTTGAACCCAAGGCATAAGTCTTCTAGAAATAAGTGATTTCGGGGTTAGCCATACTCAGGAAACCTTTGTTATTTCTGCGTTTTCGGATTTTGCTCATGGCTAATCTGTATTATGTGGAGGGCGGGGCTTATACGGCTCAATTCCATCTAAAATAACTTTGATGCATTGATCAAGTTCAGAATAAGGGTTGAACCTTGATGTATTCGTAAGCGTTAGAGAGGATTCCTCTAGGCAATCAAAAATATACTTTTATAATACGATTGAGGCATTCAACACTTTTTTTTGGGTGAGAATTTTGTTCTTTGCTAAATAGTGTCTACTACACAAGCAGCCAGAAAAGATGTTGTAGTTTTTGCATATCGAGTAGCAATGCTAACGTTTTTGCAAAAAAGCATTTTCCACCAGATGACAGATGCCTTTTTTATGGGTGAAATTTTGTTTCTTTGCAAGATCAGGCCAAAACGGTCAAATTGCAACCCAGCTGCTGCTTGCGCCAATTTCGTTTATTTTCCCAGGAATGACGGATATTCATTCCATATTCATCAGCATCGGCATAAGCAATGATCTGATTGGTGTCATACCCACGATCGGCCAGTAATGTTTCCGCCGATATTCCATCAATCAAGTGAATAGCTTCTTTGCAATCAGCTCGGGTACCCTCTGTGATAAGTACTCGGACCGGCATACCATTTGCATCCCGGCAAGGTGAATCTTGGTATTGAGCCCCTTTTGTACGGCTCATGTCCTGATTACCGCCCCGGGCTCCTGCCGCATGTGGATGCACCTTACAGTGACTGGCATCAATCATCAGCCATTCAAAATCGGGCTCATCAACCAGAATTTCCAGCAGTTTTCCCAGATTCCCCTTGTCACGCCATCTGCGGAACCGCTGATACACGGTACCCCATTTCCCGTAGAACGGCGGTAAATCCCGCCACGGTGCTCCTGTGCGTAAAATCGTTGTTGTTGTTCATTCTTCATGGGAACACCTCTTTCCGGATCTCTTGCTCCCATTATACCATATCGACAAAACACGCCATTGATAAATCGCCGGTTATTCCTGGGCTATTTCCATCGCTCCCCACGTATTTGGTTTTGCCCTCGATATTTGTCCTGGCAGATGCGTTTTTCCAAGCATGGGCTCCCATTACCGCATCGCTGATGTCGTGGCGTTGTTGTTTCATTCTTCAAAAGTGTGCAACAGGAACACCTTCTTTTCTTTGGAACGTCCAAAATAAATCCTCTCTTGCTCCCAAATGTTCCATCCTCATTCATAGGCGAACTATGCAAAATAGCATCAATATCGTCAAACTAGAAGGCAATTGTTTTTTTGTAGCCTGGCGAAAGATGGCTGAGCGCTTGTTTCCATTGAGCAGGACTAGCAATGAAATAATTTAAAAAGTTAGTTTCAATGTCTTGATTTCATCGTTTTGCTCAGGACATGTCTCTACGGCTGCTGGCTGGGAAGAAAATGTGGGAAGAAAAGATTTTATCTGGATATTGCTGACAAATTGTGAGAAAAATCGGTTATATTTTTTCCATGTTTCATACTTGGAACCCGCGTATGCAGATTCCTCAAAATCAATGTATGCTTGTTTGATAAACTTCAATATATTTGTAACATCTGGTGTGTGCTTCAGACACTCTACAAGCTGTTGCCATATGTCATTTGGAAAAGATATTCCGAAAGGAGAAGAAGTGTGGATTAAATATAGTACGCCAATAATCAATATTTCGGGAGTTGTCCCAATGAATAATTCCTCTTGATTCCGGTTTTGTCTATCGGACAGAAGAATCTCGATAATGGAACACGTTATGGTGTTGATGCGCCTATTAGCAACCAGTTTTTTTCTTTTGTGGAGTACCCTGCGAAATCTTCGCTATCAATTTTTCAATTTTGAGCTTTGCATTGCTTTGGCCACTTGAACAGCATAAAGCTCTTTGGCTTTTATTGGCTCCTGGTGTTTGCTTAGGTAAAGGAGAATGGCATCTTCAATAAGGGCATCAATAACTCATCGGCATGCTTTTCATATGTTTTTCATTGTCTTCTTCTGTTGGAATAAACTGATAATACATAGGAGATTCAATGTTGTCTCCTATACCATCGCTAAAGAAGGTTCTAATTTTTCGTGCAAATAAAAACTCTGTCATCCACTCTGTATCAGCTAATTCATCGGGTGTAACGAGAGGATAGCCAAAAGAATCCACCTGTTCGTACACTAACTGTTTTTGAAGATACAACTCCGAAAGCTTTTTTGCATCATCCCCACAATAACGAATTGAATCGAATGCAGGTCTGCTGTGGTTGCTCAATGCCAGAACGTGCAGATATTCGGAAACAATATCCGGAAGCTCTTTTTTATTGTCTTCTGTATTTCCTGAACGGTATATTCCTGAGTTTGCATATCCGACGCAAAAAGATTCTCTTTCCAACATCCAGAACAAATAGCCGTTTCCAATTCAGACCAGAGCTGTCCGTAAACTTTATTGCCATACTTTTTTGTGAAAGACTTTTTTCTCATAAAACCCACCGGACAAGTCGGAAATTGTTGCAAATACATTTCTTCAATATAAACGCTAGGATGCCGATCTATATATAGTAAGATTATAGAGCTAACACAACAACATATTGCGAGTCAAGACCCTTTCTCTTCAAATTTTAAAATTGGCCAAAAAAATTTTTTTTGGCATACTTCTGCACGTAGGGAGCGCGCCTTACTATCCGTGTAGAGTATACACGATGTTTTAAAAAAAAAGGAAGGGATTGGCATGAAAAATTTATTCGAAGAGCTGAACGATGCTTTGACCGCCCAAAAAGTGGTGTGGCGGCGATCGTACCGCTGGCAGGTTACCTGGGTTTCTTTTCCGAGGGAAAAAATGCACCGATTTTGCAGTTAGAGGCACTTTTCTCGACCCTTAATGGCTCCCCATACCGTTTGAGCTACTCCGCTCAGAAGTGCATGGCTCCAAACTTTGAATACACTCTTCTTCTGGACTTTCGGGAAACGAAAAAGCTGGATTGTGCTCTAGAGGATGGGGATGGGAATCTACTTTTGAGCACAGCAGACCCAAACTTTTTGGGGCAGCCTGTTTTCGGCTTCAAACTTCACTGGATCACCCTAAGAGGATCGTAACTTGCTTTGCAGCGGTCGAACCCGCGCTGGGTGGGATATGGGTAGCTAGCCCCAACGAATTTCTTGGGAGGGTGGGAATGACCTATCTGAAACAGGTCGAAACAAAAGCACGGATGGAAGTACAGAGGCCTTCTGCGATACCTTTTACAGATATTTCGTATGAGCCCGAAGAGGAGGAGTACTACGATGAAAGCACTTTCTGAAATTTTGCAAAACTGGTCAGTTGGTTTTCCACGTGATAAAATTCAAACCGATTCCAAGCTGGACATGAGCGAAGCACTCTCTTGCAGTTGGACAACACTGCAGGTCAACCGCAAGAGAGGCGAGGTTTCTGTGCCAGTTTCTCATGCGGTACCAATGGACGATGCCGAAAAAGCACCGAACATACGAATCATTTTGAGCTCGCACAAAAATGAAGCCAGTAAAATCTCCTTGAGGGAGAAGCCATATTCTTTCGTAGAACAGTTGGGAACTGGACAACAGCCTGCGCACAGACAGTCATTTTCCCAAATGGTAAAGGCGAAGCAGACAACTGTCACCGACACTGCGAATGCGCTCCAAGAGCTGGAGAAGAACAAACGTCCACAGGCAGTCTACCAAGTGGCACAACTTGTAAAACGAAATCTGCAGCTCTGCATTGATGGAGGCCAGTTGTACTCTTATTCCGCGCCGTTGTGGAAAGTCATCGACCAACATGTGTTTTTTGCTCAGGTGCGCTCGCAATGCCCCGATGGCGAAAAAATCTACAGTATGCTGAGCAACAGCGACCAGAGTGCCTTACTGCGAGCGCTTTTGGAAGACGCGGAGTTGGTGCGTGCAAAAGAGGCCAAGGAACCGGACACGCGCTTCATTTGCCTGGATGATGGTGTTTACGACATTGAGGAACAGACGATACGAAAAGCATCGCCGGATTGGTTCTTCACATCGTCCCTTCCAGTCACCGCCGCAGACATTCAGAATCCGGTCAACTACGGTGTGTTCGACCAATTTTTAGATAACTGTACGGATGGACTGCCTCAAGTTCGTCAACGGCTTCTGGAAGTGATCGGCGCAATCTTATCCAATAGTATGCCACGTAATTTTTATGTTTTTCAAGGACTGACGAGCACTGGAAAATCAGTGGTGGGAGACCTAATTCGCGGTGTTCTTCTGGGGGAATCCGTATGTCTGGCTCTCAACTCTCCAGCTCAGCTTCGTGAAAACCATATTTCTGGCAGCATGGTTGACAAGAAGTTGTTGTTCTGCATGGATCTCCCTGATGGTCGCTTTGACCCTGCGACTGTAGGCATTCTGAAGCAGCTTACTGGCGACCCGAATAATGTAACTGCCAACCAAAAGCATGTTCAGCAGCGGAGTTTCAAAAGCCAATGCAAAATTTTGTTCTCCTCAAACTTTTCTATTCGTTTGCGCTCGGGAAAACAGGATGAAGCGTTTTTTGATCGGATGATTTCTGTACCATTTTTCAACTCCGTCCCAAAAGCTCAGCGGGACCTCAATCTACTGGAAAAGCTGAAAGCCGAACGAGGTTACATTTTCCGGCTGGTAATGAATGCACTACGTGATCTTCGGGGCAATAATTTCGTCTTCACCGAGATTGATCAGGAAATCATTGACTCCGCATGTCCTATGAGCGCAAGTACATCTTTGAATGCGCAGCAGGAATTGGCTCTAAATCAGTTTGTGGTACAGTGTTGTGTTATAAGGCCGGGAGCAGAAATCCTTTGTGCAGAGCTGCACCAGGCCTACCGTCAATTCTGTATTCAAATTGGCAGCACACCGTTGACTAACACTGCATTCGGAAGCAAGTTGCGCAGGCTGTACCCGTCGCTGGGAGATTCACGGCACAGTATTCACGGTAAGCAGCAGCGATTCGTGACTGGACTTACTCTGATTCAAAAGAGCAGTCCTAAATCACCGTAATGTTATATGCGTTCGATGATATATTATCATGAAAGAAGGAAGGAAAATGCAAGACCATATGAAGTATACTAGGCACAGCGAATTGCCGTTGGTTTTAGATGCGCAAACGGTGGCGGATATCTTGGGTATTTCCCTGACTGCTGCCTACCGGCTGTTCGACCGGGAGGATTTTCCCGCGATTCGCACTGGATTGCGGCGAAAACTGGTCAGTCGGGACGCCTTCTTCGACTGGCTGGAACAGCAGCAACGATAACCTAGCGAACAAAAATTCATGGAAAGGAGGTGGGCGCCGTGGCACGCCGAGTAAATGGAGAAGGGTCGATTCGTCAGCGGAAGGACGGCCTTTATGAGGTGCGGATTACTTCGAAACCCGATCCGGCGACAGGCAAGCAAAAAAGAATTTCCAAATACGCAAAAAACGCGCGATCAAGCGGTGAAAATACGCAACGAGCTGCAGCTGCAATACGGCAGCAACGCTGCGGCGCCCATTTCCCTTACGCTGGGAGAATGGCTGCCTCACTGGCTGGAACTTTACGCCCGTCCGAGTGTGCGGCACAGCACATATGTTTCGTACGAAGGGTACATGCGCAACCATCTTGTTCCGGCTTTGGGCGCTGTATCGCTGGACAAGGTCGTCCCGGCAGACCTTCAACGGTTCTACCTTCGCAAATTGAAGGAAGATCACTTGGCACCAAAAACCATTTCCAACCTGCACGCTTGCCTTCATCGAGCCTGACAGCAGGCGGTGAAGGAGCAAATGATTCCGTCCAATCCCTGCGATGCAGTCGATCTTCCGCGCAAGGAAACAGCGGAAATCTCTGTTCTGACAAGAGAGCAGCAAGCAAAGCTGATGCAGGAGAGCTATCAGCATCGGTACGGTGTCTTCATTCGGTTGGCGCTATCGACCGGAATGCGGATTGGGGAAATCGTCGGTCTCCGATGGAGCGATGTGGATCTTACAAATGGTATCCTGTTTGTGCGTTCTACGCTGAATCGGCTGCCCACGGTAGACGGAGAAAGCAAAACACAGCTATTTGTCGGTTCGCCAAAGACAAAGAACGGCAGACGTTCTATTCCTCTTTTTGATGCCATTATATCGGATTTGGAGAATTGGCGCAAGACACAGGAAACTGATGCACAGCTGGCAAAAAGTGCCTATGAAAACACGGGATATGTGGTGACGAACGAATTTGGAAAACCGATCGAACCACGTACGTTCCGAGATCACTATGACCGTATCTTGAAAGCGGCTGGGCTTCCTCACTTCACGTTTCACGCACTGCGTCATACCTTCGCCACGAGGGCAATCGAGCAGGGAATGGATGTCAAAGCGCTCTCTAAGATTCTTGGTCATGCCAGCGTCGGCTTTACATTGGATACATATGCCCATCTGTTGGATGACCACAAACGGGAAAGTATGATGCTGATGCAGGAACTGTACCCGCAGCCGATCACACAAAAGATGGAAGGAAAGCTGATTTATCTTCCGTTTGCCGCCCGCAATGTTGCAAAAGAATAGCGCGCCGAAGAAATTCGGCGTGTTATTTTTTATGAGTAGAATAAGGAAAGACATGACAGAAAGTACGTATGATGCGTAAACCTTGTGAAACATTGAAAACTGTCTACAGCGAAAATGTTTAGAATAGAGAATGCACAACATATCATTGATAATCTTTGATTTGTTGCGTATAATAAGAATAGGTGATGAGAGTGAATTTAATGATAACCACCATCCTTGAGGAAAAAGAACGCGTTGATCGGATGTTGGAAAAATATCAAGATGAATTAGAAAAAGCTTCCCAAAGGAACGCTTTCTGAAAAAAAAGAAAGTCAGACGGTCCACCTACTTCTATTTGAAGTATCGTGATGGAAAAAGGTCATCTCTCGATACATCCCTCAAAAAGGATGTGGAGGCTATCCGGGAACAAATGGAAAAACGCAGACATATCGAAACAATGATCCGGTCTTTGCAGGAAGAACGCGTAATTGCCGAGCGAGCATTGGAGGGACATATATGATTTTATATCATGGCAGTAATATAATCGTTGCCAAACCCAAACTCGTTCAGCAAAACCGCTTTCTGGATTTTGGGTATGGATTTTTTATACGACAACGAATAAGACCCAGGCGGTCAGCTTTGCCGATAAGGTTACAAAGCGTCGGAAAGCCGGTCAAAGGGCGGTAAGTATCTTCCAGATTGACGAGGCTGTTGCTTTTTCTGAATGTTCGGTCCTTCGCTTTGATGAACCGGATGAAGCGTGGCTGGACTTTGTGTCAGACAACCGCTCCGGGAATTATGAGGAGAATCCTACGATTTTATCTTTGGGCCGGTGGCCAATGATGATGTATATCGGACATTCACACTCTATACCGCTGGTATTCTGACCAAAAACAGACATTGGAGCAGCTTAAAATCAAAAAGTTGTATAACCAGTTGGTTTTAACTTCAGAGAAAGCACTGTCGTATCTGCACTTTATTGGTACAGTGCCGGAGGGGGAGTTTTGATGGCAGATAAAAATTTGAAGCAATTTTGACTCTGCTTGTTCCGCAGGTTGTCAATCTGATTTGTGAAAACAATCGGTTGGATGAAATGGCCGCGTCCAGGGAGTTTTATGAGTCGAAGGTCTATTCCCTGTTAGAGCAGGAGGATACAAAGCTGTGGCATTTCAGCCCTCTTACCCTGTTCAATATGTTTGATGAGGAAAGAGAGACAGGAGATTTTCAAATGCCGGAGGAGGCGTAATGATGAGCAGACAGGGTGATTTCCTCATTTATTGTGTGGAAACCTATAAAACCGCCAAGCATTTGACAGGCAAACAGGTAGCTGATCTTTTTACTCGCTATCGGGTATGGGAGTATGTGTACTCCTGCTTTGAAGCACTGCATACCACGGGAGCGAACTACATCGTCGAGGACATCGACTTTTATATCGAAGCAAGAAAACCGATTATGGCGTAAATCTACCGCCGGAACGGCACATTCCCAAATCACATCTGCATTTAAAGTGTAAGATGATATACCGCCATAGTCAGTAGGAAACTTCTCATTGATATGGCGGATACTGGATTCAAGATGGATGGCCTCCCAATGGAAAATGAGTACTACTGAGAAGCAGTGAATATTGTTATTCGATCTGGTCTGTACCCCTATCTTTTATTTAGGGGTAGAATTGGGGTAAACATAAAACTGTGCCCTGGAATTGCACAAAAGAAAACCCTGACGGATCATTGATCCATCAGGGTTTTTGAATGGTTGCGGGGGCCAGATTTGAACTGACGACCTTCGGGTTATGAGTGCGCCTCTGAGTTTTTATTCTGTTTTTTATGCGGTATATGAGATTTTGGAACGCCTCTGTTTCCAGAATTTAGCATAGATTCTTTTGAGTTGTATAGAGTGGTGGAAAGTTAGGGGTAGAATGGGGGTAAATGAGGCGGAAATTGGGGATGCATGTCATTTTCAAAAGATTTTTGTAGAAAGTCTGAGGATTTTAGCTTCATCAACCTTGAACTGCGTTACATATTGAATGGTGTGGTATGAAAGATAAGTGTAGAATTTTAGTTGTACTTTCTTTTTGGGACTGTGCTTTATTCAAAGAAATTTCCATTTAAGAGGGGAAAAGTTCATTACATACTTTTCCTACCAATGTACCTAAAACATCAAGTAAATCTTTTTTTGTTTTTTTGACGAGCAAACTCCTCCAAACTCATATCAAGGCGGATATTTTGTTTATGTGCAAAGTTTATTAAAAACCTTTCATATGCTTGTTTGGCTTGCGCTTGTATTACGTCGATGTGATGCCTTCTACACAATCTTTTATAAGCCCAAAAGACATCTCTATATGTTTCCATATTTGCAAGGGTTAAATAAGCCTTATAAGTATAAGAAAAATAGTTATCGAAAAGTGCTGGCTTTACAGAGACATAGCATGTATTTTGAAGCAATTTATGTGCTACTTTTTTTTTTTTTATCATCTGAGATTAACAACTTTCCTACTCCTGTTAAGCCGATATCAGCATCAGAAAGGGTAAAGGGATATTTAAAATTCTCACGTAAAAAAGTTCAAAAAATAGAATTATAACATACTATCGTACTACCTGGTTCACGTATTTCAGCGTCCGGAGGGCAGTAGTGATAGATATCCGAATCGATATGGATTGAAGGTATAGGTTCTTTCCAAACTTGTTCCAAGTAATAAAAAATTGAAACATCTGATGGCAAATCATCAGGAATTAGTTTGGTGATTTTAAATACTCTTCTATGATTTCGATATTCAATCAAAGCAAAGAAGGTTATTTCTATCGCTGTATCCGTTTGAAAGCAACGAATCCATGGATAAAAGTAATAGACACGCTCTATTACATTTTCTTTTATGCCATTTTTGTATGCTTTGGAGGTTGCATCTAGATAGTTCTGTGTGAGAATTGATGCCCTGTGAATTGAATCAAGAACGGAAAGGGTCTTTTTATAATACCACTTTGGAATGTAATTGGTTAAGTCTGGAACTCTTAATTTTTCAAACAGGATATCACTAGTTCTATTCTGGCGAAGCGTACTACATTCTAAGATATACGCAATTTTATCCGATGGGATTTTCCAAGAAGGCGTAATGGTATATGAGAGACTAATGTATTTATTGCATGCGGCATCTAAACCGTTGTAATCAAAATCTTCCATAATCTTTTTATTTCTATAAATAAGTATAGTACTATTTGCAGAGATTGTTACGTTTTCCTTTTACCTCTTCAAACGTTTAACATCTGCGGTCAACTCGTCCACATCGTCTGCGACTTCCAGTATACGGCGGTGGGCGTCGTACTGCGCATACTGTTCCAGTGCCAGTTTCTCCGCCACTTCCCGCTTTACGGTTCCGAAATTCTCAATACTTCTCGACCATTGAAACGCAGAAAATCCCCGAGCTTTTGTTCCCAATCTGCCATGTGCATGGGATGATGTCCTTTGGCCTGTAATTCTGCATAGTCAAGATACATATTTACGATGAGATTCAGCGTACTGATTTCCTCATGCGTCATATAGTTTTTGCCCACGGTCACATCGCTCCGGCGAACTTTCGCGCCTCTGAAAGAGGTGAGGCCCATATTGTCTTTCGAAGCATCTGCTCGTACGGCGATGATCTCTGGCGCGGTATGTCCCGTGGCGGCATACTCCAGCTTGTTCTGAATGGATTTGAAAAAATTTTGGGCGATCTGACTTTTGCTGTCATAGTCTACCGAGAGAGCGAAAATCTCCTTAACCTTCTGATAAATCCGTTTCTCGCTAGCACGAATGTCACGGATACGCTCCAGCAACTCGTCGAAGTAATCCGCGCCAAATTCCCTCGGATTGCGTAGCCGCTCATCATTGAGGGCAAACCCCTTTTTCATATATTCCGTCAGAATGCCGCTGGCCCACCGCCGAAAGTGTATACCGACATTGCTTCGAACCCGGTAACCAACGGCCAGAATTATGTCGAGATTATAGAAGTCTCGTTCTCTGGTTACCTGTCTAGTCCCTTCAATCTGAACTGTTCGGAATTTCCGAACAGTTGTTTTCGGCTCCAATTCTCCATCTTTGAAAATATTTCGGATGTGCTCACTAACGGAAGATTTCGCTACCTGATAAAGATCACACATTGTTTTTGAGTCATCCAGATCGAATCATCTTCGAAATAGACATCAATTTTGGTATCGCCGTTTTCGTTTTGATAAATCAGGATTTTTCCGGTATTTTCCGGTTCACCGCTCATTGCCTTCGTTCCTCTCGATTGTTCTTTGTCTGTGCCAGCATATTCATACTGTTTTTCCCTAATAGCATCGAATGTGCTTTGTTTTCATTATGGCACAATGTAGCAGTGACATCAATAATAGACAGACAATTTTCTTAATAGAAAAGTGCCAATAGAGTTCCCTTTCTCATCTGGCATATTCCAAAATAGAAAAGAAACTCTATTGGCACACTTTTTACGTTGGTTTTACCATCCCACATGGGTATAGCTATGTGGGATTCAAAAATCTTAAATACTGATTGTATTCAATTTTAAGTACTTGCAAAGCTTATTCCACCTGACTAGAGTCTGTTTTAAAACCTAGCCATTGTGTAAAAAAAACGGCGATATAATAGAATGAGAGCATGAAGAGACATGAAATAAGCGAAAAACAATGGAATAGGATCAGGGACAGGTTCCCGCCTGAGAGGAAGCCGCAAGGAGGGCGTCCAGGGAAAAGTAACCGGGAAATGCTTAACGCGATTCTATACTGGCTGAGCACGGGAATTCCATGGCGGTATCTGCCGGAGCGGTTCGGCCCATGGCAAAGCGTATACAGTCGGTTTCGGGCCTGGACAAAAGCCGGAGTATGGGAAAATATCCTCACAGTCCCGATTGAGCAGGATTTGGTGGACGAAACAACGCTGATGCTGGACAGCACGACATCAAGGTTCACCAACACGCCAGTGGGACTAAAAAGGGGGATATCACGAGGAAACCGGGCGGAGCAGGGGAGGCTTGACCACGAAGGTCCATGCGGTAACGGATGGACTTGGGAATCCATTGCGCTTTTTGCTCTCCAGTGGGAACCGTAATGATATCTGCGTGGCACAGGCACTGTTGGAACCTTTTGATTTAAACGGCAAACTCATTCTGGCGGATAAAGGCTATGACAGCGATAAATTTGTACGCTGGTTGGAAGAACGGGGCGCAATCGTGGTGATTCCCAGCCGTATCATTGCCAAACACCCCAGAAAAACAGACTGGCACACGTACAAAGAGCGTCATCTGGTGGAAAACCTTTTCCTCAAGCTGAAAAACAAACGCCGTTTTGCCACCAGGTATGAGAAGAAAGCCCTCTATTTTCACGCTGTTGTCTGTCTTGCCTGTATCCTCGTTTGGTTACTTTGATGGTTTTAAAACAGACTCTAGCGATACGCTTTATCAGTCAGGCTGAATGTACTGGAAAGAATGATGTGATTGATTGCCTGATCAGGCGCATCAATTAAACGGAGGATTTGCTCAGCCGCATTTTTCCCAAGCTCAAAGGACGGTTGGGTTATTGTCGCAAAGCGATGGCGCCATCTCAAGTAAGTAATCGTCGCTGAAATTACACGAGCGATATGGTATAATGGGAGCAAGAGATCCGAAAGAGGTGTTCCCATGAAGAATGAACAACAACGCGACGACATCAGCGATGCGGTATGGAGCCTGCTGGAACCGCATCTGCCAGGACAACGAGGGCAGTGGGGTGGAATAGCCCAGGATAACCGGCGATTTATCAATGGCGTGTTTTGGATTTTACGCACAGGAGCACCGTGGCGGGATTTACCGCCGTTCTACGGGAAATGGGGTACCGTGTATCAGCGGTTCCGCAGATGGCGTGACAAGGGATCTGGGAAAAACTGCTGGTAATTCTGGTTGATGAGCCCGATTTTGAATGGTTGATGATTGATGCCAGCCACTGTAAGGTGCATCCACATGCGGCAGGAGCCCGTGGCGGTAATCAGGACATGAGCCGTACAAAAGGGGCTCAATACCAAGATTCACCTTGCCGTGGATGCAAATGGTATGCCGGTCCGAGTACTTATCACAGAGGGTACCCGAGCTGATTGCAAAGAAGCTATTCACTTGATTGATGGAATATCGGCGGAAACATTACTGGCCGATCGTGGGTATGACACCAATCAGATCATTGCTTATGCCGCTGATGCTGGAATGAATATCGTCATTCCGGCTAAACGAAATCGCAAGCAGCAGCGGGAGTATGACCGTTACTTGTATCGGCTTCGTCATCTGGTGGAAAATGCTTTTTTGCACCTGAAACGTTGGCGAGGCATTGCTACTCGATATGCAAAAACTACAACATCTTTTCTGGCTGCTGTGCAAATTCGTTGCATTGCTATTTGGTAAGAACTCCGTTCCGACATTGACGTCTATGAAATTTATGCCGATTGGGATTCGGGCAAAGGCAATTGCCGGCGTTGAGGATGCGATTACGCTTTATGGAGACAAGATTGTCGGCGTGTTTTCTGCGTGGGACGGCGGTGCGCTGTCTGCGGTTTCAGCTCTCGATGTCGCCGGACTTTCGGATAACGTAGTCGTGTGCGGTTTTGACGGTACGCCCACTTCCATGACCTATATCCGCGAGGGCAAGCTTCAGGCCGAGCTGGGTCAGCCGCTCTATGAACTAGGCAAGGTTGGTATGGAGACGGTCAATACTGTTCTCACGGGTGGTCAGGTAGACGAGGAGCAGCTTCTGACCTGCTCCATCGTGACATCCGACAATGTGGAGGATTTTATCAAGAGTGCAGGACTTGCCGATTTTATAAGCTAAATTGTTTCAAAGCATACTGCGGCCAATTCATCCCGCCGCTATCGCCGGCGGGATGAATTGCTTGTTCACAAAAGTTTTAGGAAGGGAAGTCCCGAAAGTGGAACAAAATCACACACACAATGAGATCGCGCTGAAGGTGATAGGCGCCACAAAGTCCTTTGGCGGCGTTACGGTTCTGGACCATGTGGACTTCACGCTATATAAGGGTGAGGTCAATGTTCTGATGGGGAAAACGGCGCCGGAAAATCCACGCTCATCAAAATTATTTCGGGAGCTTATATTCCGAATGCCGGATCGATTGAACTGGATGGTGAGCCTCTTGTTGTCGTTCAGCCCATCGAGGCGCTTGAAAAAGGGATTAGTGTTGTCTATCAGGAGCTTAACCTGATTGAAACTCTGAGCGCGTATGAAAACATTTTTACAATAGATCAGCTTGTTAAGAAAAAGGGACCTGTCAAAATTTTGGATAGACAGGCCATGATCCGGCAGAGCAGAGAGTTGCTGGACATGATTGGCGCACATTTTGACGTGACGATTCCGGTGAAGAACCTAAGCGTGGCGCAAAGGCAGATGGTCGAGATCGCCAAAGCGCTGAGAATGGACTCTAAAGTGATTATTCTGGACGAGCCCTCGGCTGTCCTGACAGATTTGGAAGTTGAAAAACTGTTTCAAGTCATAAAAAATTGAGAGAAAAGGGACTCGCGATTTGTTATATTTCCCATCGCATGGAAGAGATTATGCAAATTGGTGATCGCGTCACTGTACTGCGGGACGGAAAGCTGATTGGTTGCAAAAATCTGCATACGGAAAAGGTAACAATCGACGATATTATCAGCATGATGGTCGGCCATTCGATGGAGCAACAATTTCCCAAGCAGCAGTTTGAAAAGGGAGAAGAGCTTCTGCGTGTGGAGAATCTCTCCTGTGGGGAAGCGCTTCCAAGATGTGAGCTTTTCTCTGCACAAGGGCGAAGTTCTTTGCTTTGCCGGGCTTGTGGGCGCGGGACGCACCGAGGTGGCTAAAACGATTTTTGGCGCACTCCCAAAACGGGGGGGAAGATTTATTTTCAAGGAAAGGAAACCGTTATTAAAAATCCGGCCGACGCGATTGGGATCGGTATATCTCTGGTGCCGGAGGACAGAAAAGAGGAAGGACTTTTTCTTTCGGCCTCTCTATATTCTAATCTGATGATTGCGTCGATCAAAAAATTTACCAAACACGGGATCTTCCAAAAAAATAAAATAAAAAAAATTTGCCATGATATCAGCCAAAGCCTTCATTTAAATACGAGTAACCTCGATATGAATGCCGGCAACCTGTCCGGCGGAAATCAGCAGAAAATTTCATTGGGAAAATGGCTGGTAGCGGACTCAAAACTTGTGATTTTTGATGAACCGACTCGCGGCGTGGATGTGGGCGCAAAGGTTGAAGTCTATAACCTGATTAATAAACTACTGGAAGACGGCGTGGGCGTCATTATGATTTCGTCCGAGCTTCCAGAGGTTCTCGGAATGAGCGACCGGATCCTGGTGATGCAGGAGGGTACACTCATGGGAGAATTGACGCGCGATGAGGCAACACAAAAAAATCATGCATCTAGCAACACGGTGAGGAGTTAATTGACATGAACAACAAGTCTCAAGGGCTTAGCTTTGCATATAGATACAGTTCGCAAATCAGTACGGCGATTGCACTTATTATTCTGTGTATTGTGATGTCCTTTCTGTCCGACAGTTTTTTGTCCGTAGGCAATTTGCTGACCGTCACTAACCAGGTCGTATACATCGCCCTGATGGCAATCGGCATGACCGCTCTGTTTATGCTTGGCGCCATTGACCTGTCCGTAGGCTCGACGCTGGCGTTGAGCGCCTGTATCATGGGGCACATGACCAACCAAATGGGTGTGGCTACAGTACCGGCGGTCTTGGTGGCGCTCTGCGTTTCCGTGCTCTGTGGTCTGATCAACGGTCTGCTGGTAACAAAGGTGATGTTGCCGCCCTTTGTTGCAACTTTGGGCACCAGCTACATCTACCGCGGGCTTGCCGCGATTATTACGAATGCCAAAAATGCACTGGTTATGCCCGATTGGCTGAGATGGGTTGCGGCAGGGAAGATTGGTAATCAGTTTCCCCGGGGAATTATCGTTCTGGTCCTCTTCTATATTGTCGCGTGGTTTGTGTTGGAGAAGACGCCCTTTGGCCTGAAGATCAAGAGCATCGGCGGAAATGAAAAGGCAGCGCGTCTGTCCGGCATTGCAATTGATAAAATGAAGATCAAAACCTATATGCTGACGGGATTGCTTTGCGGCGTATCGGGTATGATGCTGGCCGGGCGGCTGAATTTTACCAACTCGACTATGGCAACCGGTGCTGAGCTCAGCTGCATCGTAGCCGGTGTCGTTGGCGGCACCTCGATGAATGGCGGTTCCGGCAGCGTCTGGGGTACGTTAATCGGCTCCCTACTCATGGGTGTCATAAACAATGGACTGAACCTGCTGAATGTTAGCCAGTTCTGGCAGAGTGTTGCAATGGGTGCGCTGGTAATCCTTTGCGGTCGCGGTTGATTCGTTCCGGCAAGCAAGCCAAAACAAAGTGAAAAAGAAGCATAAATACCAAAGGAGGCGCACAAATGGAAAGATCCACTGCAATTGTTACAGGCGGAAACAGAGGCGTTGGCGAAGGCATATGCCATGTGCTTGCGAGTAAGGGCTATGACATTTTTTATGGCACATTATCAGGAGTGCGACAAAGCCGCAAAGCTTGCAAAAGAGATGAAGGAGCGCTATAGCGTGAAGGTTGTGAGCTTTGACTGCAACCAGCGCGATCCCGATATTGGAGAACAGCTTATGAAGCGGGCTCTGGCGGAGTTTCAAGAAATTTCACTCGTGATGTGCAACGCGGGCGTCGGCCTGGAGAAATATATGCACCTGATTCACCCGGAGGAGATCGACTTCGTCTATGAGGTAAATTTCCGCGGGAGCCTTCTCATTGCCAACGCTGCGGCCAAATACATGATGCAAGAAGGGGTAAAGGGGACGATCCTGTTTACATCCTCGATACGTTCGAAGACACCGACCCCGATGGATGCGATTTACGGCGGGCTTAAGGCCGGGCTGAATCGTGCCGCACAATCAATGGCACGTGAGTATGGCCGGTATGGTATCCGCGTTTCCACTATTTCTCCGGGCTGTATGTGCGTTTATCCGGAGGGGTATGCGGACAGGGACTACAGCGAAGAAATTTCGCGAATTCCGCTGCGTATCGGCGGCGACGGCTACGATATCGGATACACAGCGGCATTTCTGGCGTCCCCAGAGGCCAAATTCATTACGGGCGTCAACATCTTTGTGGACGGCGGCGTCAGTTGTGGGGAAGACTACTGGTCTGAAGCGGATGAATATACGGCCAGCCATGGACGAGGCACTTATGTTATCAACGGCCCGAAGGAAAACGGAGGAGAAAAATGATCTGCTTAGAGGCGAATGAGAAAACCCTGCAGGGGAAAAGGACCGGGCGCTGATACCGGTCCCGGTGAATGTGAATCCGGGCGAGACATATGCACGGAAGAACCGCCAGTGGCAGGGTATTCCCGGCATCGAAAGAACGCCGGGAGGACGTTTCTGGAGGTGCTTTTTCAGCGGCGGAAACGATGAAGGGCCAGACAATTATGTTGCCGTGGAAATTAGCGACGACAACGGCGAAACCTGGTCAGAGCCGATTGCGGTTGTTGACCCGCAGGGAGACGTGCGGGCGTTTGACCCTTGTCTCTGGCGTACGCCGGATGGCGAGTTGCTTCTGTTCTGGGCACAGAGCTACGGTGGGTTTGACGGACGGGCGGGCTGCTGGGTTTCGGTATGTGCCGCGCCCGACGACATGCCTGTGGTCTGGACAGATCCCCGCAGGATTGCCGATGGCGTTATGCTCAATAAACCAACCGTGCTCTCGACAGGGGAGTGGGCGTTGCCTATCGCCCTGTGGGGACATATGAAGTCAGAGCTCAACCCCAACCAGCAGGATTGCCTTGCAAAAATGTATGTAACAGGCGATGGAGGGAAGACGTTTGCCTATAGAGGCGGCGTGAATATGGAAAATCGCTGGTTTGACGAGAGTATGATCATTGAAAAAAAACGATGGAACGCTGCAGATACTCGTTCGCAGGAAGGATGGGATTGGCGAAGCCTTTTCCGATGACGGCGGCCGCACATGGGGCCGGATCGGCAAGTTTCGCTTCAGCGGACCGAATTCCCGTTTTCATATCCGCAAGTTGCATTCCGGCAACATCCTTTTTATTAATCATTGGAGCCCGGATAACCGCTTCGATACGCCGAGGGGAGACGATCCTGATTACATGGCGCGCAACAATCTGGCGGCCTTTCTTTCCCGGGACGACGGGGAGACGTGGAGCGGCCCACTACTGCTGGATGAGCGGGAACTCGTTTCTTATCCGGATGCTGTACAGACGCCGGATGATAAGATCTACATCATCTATGACCGTGAACGCAATGTGGAGAAGGAGCTTTTGCTCGCATGTATCAAAGAGGATGATATCTTGCAGGGAAAAATTGTTTCCGGCGGTTCATACCTTAAAAAAGTCATCAGCAAACTGAACTAAGGAGTAGAGAATGAAGTACGGGAAGTTGAGAGGAACGGACCTGATGGTCTCGCAATATGTGCTCGGCACGGGCGATTACGCGAGCAATGTGCCAGAGGATATCTCTCGCGATCTGCTAAAATCTTATATTGAAAACGGCGGGACGGTTATCGATACATCACACTATTACGGTAGCTGGGCGATTGGGGAAAGATCTCTGAGCGAGTGCCTGCTTGGTAGATTTTTAAAGGAAAACAAGCTGCGCGACAAGGTTGTCATTAGCACAAAGGGCTGTTGCTATGCCACGAACAGGGTTTTGAAAAGCGCATGACGCCCGCCTATCTGCGGTCGGATCTTGAAGATAGCCTGCGTAATCTTTTTTTACCGATCATATCGACCTCTATTGGCTGCATCAGGATGACCCGGATCAGCCGGTGGGCCCCATCATTGAAGAGCTGAACAAATGCGTGGATGAGGGAAAGATTCGCTATTTCGGCTGCTCAAACTGGAAGGTTGAGCGTATCCGGGAAGCGGACGCCTATGCAAGAGAACGGGGGCTGCGTTCTTTCAGTGCCAACCAGATCATGTTCAACCTGGCATTCCCCAATATGACGGCTGTGGACGAGCTCGTTCAGACGTGGCTCACGCCAGGTATGCGAAAATATCATGAAAAGACACAAATGCCTCTTTTCGCATACTGCTCGCAAGCAAGTGGGTTTTTTTATAATTGTTTCAGGGAGGACTATCTGACCGACTTACGCTACGGCTATTCGCGGAAGTACTTCTTAAACAGCGAGTCGCTCCGTCGCGCACAGCAGGCGACGAGGCTATCTGCGGAGACGGGAATGAACATGCAGGAAATTGTGCTTGGTTATACAATGTCGCAGCCTTTCCCCGTTATCCCTTTGGTAGGGCCGCAGCGGCCTGAGGAAATGCTTAGTACGCTGCAAAGCGCTGATGCACGGCTCACACTGGAACAAATCGATTTTATTTTAGATATTTAACGAAGACAGCGCAGGAGGAAATTTTTTGATTTTACACAATGGGATTATTTCTCCGGATAAGGTCGGGGAAGTTCTCCCGGACTGTTATCGGCATAGACCATCTTTTTGTGTTTCTCCGCATACGCCCGGATATTTGCTGAGGAAACCTGCGGTTATTCCCATCGATTGCGGTAGACAGCTGTTTGTCGATGATTTTCTTATAGAATATACTGATCTGCAGAGGGAATTTTTCAGTCCGCGGCCCGTGGGTAAGGGGCCGGTATTGGCGCCTGAGACCGCGTTGGAGCTGAATTCAGGCATATGTCCCGTCGCGGCGCCCTTTAAGGACGGCGCATTTTATGACGCTGCCGATCGAAAGTTCAAACTCTGGTATCAGGCAGGCTGGTTCGGAACCATTGCTTATGCCGAAAGCAGCGACGGTATTCATTGGGAAAGAATTCCGATTCGACAGGGAACGAACAGCGTATTGCCGTTCCGGAGGGACCGGGTTCGGGATGGGGCTTGTGTCTGGCTGGACCAAGAGAGCCAGGATGAACGATTTAAGATGTATCTTTTTACCCGAGATTCTGCCAAACGAGAGTATTCAGAGCTGCGGATCTCGGCGGATGGCCTTACTTGGAGTAGGCCTGTTGAATTGATGCCCGGCGGAGATACAAGTTCATTCTTTTATAATCCTTTCCGGAACAGGTGGGTGATGAGCGTCCGGCGCATTTATCAGGATGGGGCTTATTTATACCGTTACCGTTCTTACCGGGAGGCGGACAGCTTCATGGGTTTAGCTGAATGCAAGGAGGAGTTTTTCTGGCAATCGGCGGATGCGGAGGACCAAAGAGACAGCGTCTATGACTGCGATCCCCAGCTGTACAGTCTCGACTGTGTGGCCTATGAAAGTCTACTTCTGGGCATGTATCAGATTTATAAGGGACCTCACAACTTGATTGCAGAAAAGCTGGCGAGGCCGAAGCGCTGTGATCTCTACTTGGGTTTCAGCCGAGATGGGCTTCAGTTTTCCAGAGAGAACAGAACCCCCTTTCTCGCGGGAACCGGAAGTGATGGAGATTGGAACGAGGGATATATTCATCCGGCTGGCGGACTCTGCATTGTCAACGACGAGAGCCTATATTTTTATTTCGGAGCATGGTCCGGCGTTTCGCCCCGTCTAGGGCGCCATATGTATGCCGGTGGAAGCACCGGTTTGGCCGAGCTTCGACGAGACGGCTTCGCGGCGTTGACAACAAAAGGGATGGGACAAATCGTTACGCCCGTTGTGCGCTTCACCGGAGAAGATTTGTGGGTAAACGCGAGCTGCAAAGCGTTGAGAGCCGAAGTCCGAAGCTGCGAAAATCTGCCGCTTGAAGGCCTGTCATTTGAGGATTGCCTGTACGAGCCGATCGACTCCGTCAAAAAGCTTGTTAGATGGAAAAGGCAGGAACTGTTTAAAAAAGCGGCTGGACAGCCCGTGCGCATCGCCTTTGAAATCAGTGATGGAGCCCTGTATTCTTTTTGGGTCGCACACAACGCACAGGGTGCAAGTGGAGGGTATTTGGCGGCAGGCAGCACAAGAAACATGGGTATACGGGATATATGATGAAGAATAACAAACTTTGGCTGTATGCTGGCGTACGGGCGAATGATGGCGCGCTGCTTCAGTATTCCTTTGATCGGGAAAACTGCCGGCTTGATAAGAATGGGATCGTGGGCACGTTGCATAACGTTGCGTTTTTGATCTGTAGTGGAAATGCACTCTATGCTTCTTCACTGGATGAGATGGAGCGGAATCTGTTCAGCGCCTATGAAATAGCGGATGACGGCGCTGTTTGTCTGCTTAACCGAACTACCGGTACCGGCTTTGATGCCACACACATGGCGCTCAATAGGCACAAGGGCGTGTTGGTTGCGTCCGACTTTCTTGCGCATTCCCTGCTTATTTATGAAATTCGAAAAAAATGGCGCTTTGGGCGCGTGCAGAGACCTTGTGCGTTTCGATGCGGCAGGTTCTGAAATTGGTCCGCGGCAAGACTCCCCCATCCGCATTGCACCGCCATTGCAGAGGATGGAAGCTTTTTTACTTACGGCGGATCTGGGCTGTGACAGACTGTGGTGGACAAACCTTGCCGGACAGTCCTCGATCTCCGGGAGCCTTCCCCTGAAGCCGGGCTCTGGACCGAGGCATATTGCGCTGCATCCTTCCATGGACTATGCCTATCTTATTTCAGAAATCAGTTCGGATGTTTTTGTTTTCCGCATTGGGAAAGAAGCAAACAAGCTCGAGCTTATACAACAAATGAGCAACCTGCGGAAAGGACCTGGAGGCAGCATCGGCGGAGATATAACGCTTTCTCCGGATGGCCGGTTTTACTGGCCTCTAACCGTGGCGAGAACACCGTCGTGGTGTATCGAATCTGCGGCGACGGGAGGCTTGAGTACAGTTCTTATGCGGAAACCGACGGATGGGTAAGAATACTCCATTTTGATTCCCGGTCGGAATATCTTTTGCAGGGTTGGAGGAGTTTTTGGATGTCGGAGCCTACACCTTTTCTGAAGAACGGTGCAGGGGAGACGGCGGACTTCAGGTATTCAAATTAGACGAGACAGCAGGCGCGTTACTTAATACCGGTATCCGCGAGTATATTTCCAGAGCGTATGCCTTTGCCATCTCAGAAGGAGAAAATTAAGTGAAATTAGAAAAATATGTTTTGGGATTGCAGCACCTTGGGCTGCCAACAACTTGCTACGATGAAACGCTGAAATTTATACCCGCTGGGGCTTTAATAAGAAACTTGAAACATACAATGGAGACCATCGCGTTTGTTTTTTGGAAATGGCCGGCATGGTTATCGAGGTTTATGAAGTTGAGGAAAGCCAGAAAAAATCTGAGCGTGGGACCACATTGCAATCAATGTGAGCGATGTTTACGCGGTTTGTGACCACTTAAACAGTTCTGGCCTGGTTAAAGAAGATGTAAAAATTCAGACGCTGCCGTTCTTTCAAAATGGCGTTAGCTTTTTCGAGATTACCGGGCCGAACGGAGAAACGGTCGAATTTAATCAATATCTGTAAACAAAAACAAAGAAGGGAAAAGTATGTTCGATATCGTAGCGCTTGGCGAACTATTAATTGATTTCACTGAAAGTGGGCTTTCGCCGTCTGGAATGAGACTATTTGAACAGAACGCGGGAGGAGCGCCCTGTAATATGCTGGCTGCCGCAACACGGCTTGGAATGTCCACCGCGTTTATTGGAAAGGTCGGCGAGGATTCGCATGGACGGTTTTTGAAAAAGACAATCAGGGATGCCGGGATCTGTACTGACGGGTTACTTCTTGACGAGAAGGTCTTTACAACACTCGCCTTTGTTTCTCTGGATGAAAAAGGGGAAAGAGAGTTCTCGTTTGCCAGAAAGCCGGGCGCGGACACCCGTCTGAAAAGCGAGGAACTTAACCCAGAGATCGTAAACAACTGCCGTATATTTCATTTCGGTTCTCTGTCGCTTACAGATGACCCCGCGCGCAGTGCAACCTTTGCCGCTCTGAGGGGAGCGCGAGCCTCAAAGGCGCTTGTTTCTTATGATCCCATTACCGTAAGGGACTTTGAAGAGCCCGGAGCTTGCGCAAAAGTGGATACAGGCTCCTTTGGAGACTGTGGACATTATTAAAGTGTCCGAAGAGGAACTGGAAATCGTAACAGGCTTCTCTGATCTCCGAGATGCGTGCGCCTATCTTCATGGGAAAAATATCCAATGCGTTGTGATTACCTTGGGTAAGGAAGGCGCATATGTCAGTTTGCGGGGTAAGGGCGCAGCGCTCGTTGAGGGTGCGCCAGATGGAGAGCTAGTGGATAAAACGGGTGCAGGAGACGCCTTTTGGGGAGCCTTCCTTTCCGAATATATAAAAATCGGTAAGACTTTGGATGAATTGCTTTTAGAGGATGCGGTTCACTGCGCACGAACAGCGAATGTTGTTGCGACACTCAGCATTTCAAAACGTGGAGGAATCCCTGCAATGCCGTATCGCAGAGAGGTTCAGGCGGCGTTGCTACAGTTCAATAAGGAGATATGAGCCAATGAATTTGTTGGATGGACTGAAGGAAACGGTGAATAAATAAGGATGAAAGATTGGATGGCGATGAAAATAATCGGACATCCAATCCTTCTGCATATGTATATGTGGGCACCAATTCGCTCAGAGGCTCTCAGGGAATCTATACCCTGTCTCTGGATACGCAAAGCGGCATAATGGAAGTGATCGACACGGCGGCTGCACGGGATTCGGCATATCTTTGCCTCAGCAGGGACGGCAGAAGACTTTATGCGGTGATGGAATCCCTGGAGTACGAGGGAAAAAGGGCGGAGGAGTTGCCTCCTATCAAATTGAGGACGGGCATTTGACCCGAAACGGGCAAGCCTATGCGGGAGGGGGATGGCCCTGTCACATCAGCTTTGGGCCGGCAGAACGGGAGGTTTACGTTTCGGTCTTCCGCAACGGAAGCTGGATGATCTTCCCGGTGGACCGGGCCGGACGCCTGTTGGAAGCGGCGGGGGAATTTCATTACAGCGACCCCAATGGGCGGCCGTCCCATGTCCATGCGGCGATGCTTGATCCCGCAGGAAAATACATTGCTGTCGCGGACTGCGGTCTGGACGCCGTCTATCTGTACGGGGCCACATCGCACGACCAGGTGTGGAGGGAGGAATTCCCGGAGGATACCGGCCCGCGGCAGCTGGCATTCAGCCGGGATAGGAAATACCTTTATCTGGTTACAGAAACCAGCTGCGAACTGTATGTCATGCGGTACACACCCGAAGAAAAAGAAAAACTTCACGTGGTTCAGGTGGTCAGCACGCAGCGCTGCGACGGATACGAGGGCAGAAACTATGCGGGAGGACTGCATTTTCATCCGTCCGGAAAATATCTGCTCGCGACGAACAGGGGACACAATTCCTTCGCCGTCTTTGGTGTGGACCGGGAAAACGGGATGGTCAGGCTGCTCGGCCACAAGATGCTGGCGGGCGATCACTGCAGAGAATTCGCGTTTACTTCAGATGGAAAAATGCTGGTGGCCGGACTGCAGCATACGGATAAGATGCAAAGTTTCTTTTTTGACGAAAAGACTGGGCGAATCTTTGACACAGGATGTACTCTGGACATCCCTTCTCCTTCGGCAGTGGTTATTTTTGAGAAAGAAATGGAAGAATAACAGCAAGAAAGCAAGAAATTTGTGAGGATGGAGGGTGTAATAGCTAATGCAAACGAAGCCTTCCTGACAAGAAAACAGTTAGCAGAAAGTATGCGAGATAGCGGCCGCTGGGTCTTACCCCTTTTACTGGCAGGAATGTCGGGACAGCTGGGACTGGACAACTAGCAATGTGCTCAATGGTGGCATTGATCCATGTTGGCCGTTTCGGTGTGGCGCACTGATCTCGGATGACGAAGGAAAAACTTTTTTGATCTGAGAGGTTATCTGACTGCAGACTTCTATGTCAAAGGCAATGGTCAAGGGAAAATAACGTGTGTGAGTACGCCCCCGGAAGATTGGTGATGTTGATGCGCGCTGAAAATACACCGGCCGCCTGTATCGATCCTTCAGCGATGACGCTGGCCTGACGTGGAGTACCGCTCAGCCAACAGATATTCCGAATCCTGCTTCTAAGATCACACTTCTGAAGATCGAGAACAAAACGATCCTCATCCACAATCCTACAGTCAGCACTGCTTTTTGCGATTGGAGCAAACGTACCCCCCGCTGTCTCTGTGGGTGAGTTTAGATGCAACACGAACTTGGTCCAAGAAAGTGGATCTGTGCGAGACGGAGAGAGTTTCTTTTATCCGCACGGATTTTGGGACCCAGCTGTGCGGCAGATCTACCTCGCATGCGAAAATGGACAGGAGCATTATCTGATGAAAATTCCAGGGAGGTTCTAAACTAAGCGCACACCAACCCCGTTTGAAACATCACAGGAGGTAAGCAGTTTGAAAAAAGAGATTCATCCGCGCCCTGATATTGATGAAAGACTTGTACGCCCATTTCGAGAGATGGAAGATGTGTTGTCTTTATCATGTGTAGTAGGGGATGCAATGGAACGTTGCAATATCATGCATCCCGACATCAAGCCGCGTGCTGCGGATAAAAAGATTATCGGGCCAGCAATCACCGTGAAACTGACCGCCGGCGATATTGTGGACTGTTTGGCTGTGTACCAGGTGGCGCGCCCCGGCGATGTGATCGTCATCGACGCTTTCGGCGAGATAGAAACTTCTATCTGGGGGGCTGATGTCCGGCCTGGCGCATAGCGGGGAATTGCGGGTGCCGTAATCGATGGCAGCTGCCGCGACACCGATGAAGCGCGTCTTCTGGGATTCCCTATCAGTGCAAAGTCGGTGGGACCCCGTGCGTCCCACACCGCCTACTCTGGCCGCCAGGAACCCATAGAGATCAATGCTCCGGTAGTATGCGGTGGGGTCCTTGTTCGCCCGGGTGACCTGGTGATTGCTGATGAGATCGGTGTTGTGGTGGTTCCCTGCGATCGGCTGACTGAAGTATACAAGCTGGCACGGGAACAGGCAGACCGGGAGGAGGAGACCCGGCGTGCAATCATGGCCGGTGCCACCGTGGAGGATTTGCTGGCCCGTTTCGGCCGGATATAAGGAAAAGGAGATGTGTCGTTTGAGAAAATGCCTACTGCTGCTGGACGGTGGAACCACCAACACCCGCTTTACGCTGGTGGAGAACAACCAGATTCTGGCGCAGAGCCAATGCCGTACCGGTGCTGTTGACGCAGCGCGGGAAGGCCAAAATCATCTTTTACAGGCAGCGGTGCGCCGAGAAATGAATGCCTTGCAGAACCGATGGGATTGCTCCATCGGGGAAATATACGCTGCAGGGATGATCACTTCAGATACCGGCCTGTGCGAAATCAAACACATCGAAGCACCGGTGGACTTATTTAGGCTGGCCGCAAGTGTGCAGGTACGTACCCTCCCGGAGATCTCAAATGTTCCGTTTTGCTTTGTGCCGGGCATCCGGTTCGAAACTGGCGGCCCGGATGACACTGATATGCTGCGCGGTGAAGAAGCGGAGGTCTTTGGAGCACTTGACTCTGAAGATGACGGAAAACAGCTGTTTATCCATTTCGGCTCTCACAACAAAATCATCTACGTGGAGAATGGCAGCATCACACAGGCGGCTACGACCTTGAGTGGAGAACTGCTGTGGGCTGTCTGCAATCACACTATTTTAAAAAGTTCAGTGCCGCGACCCGGTACTATCGGATGGAAGATGGACGTGGCCAGTGTGCAGCAGGGTTTCCGCACCGCCGAACAATACGGCCTCAGCCGTGCGCTATTCTGTGCACGAGTACATCAGAAGATGCACGGCATTACACAGCAACAGATACTTTCCCGGGTACTGGGTGCTCTCACCTACGCGGATTGGCAAATGTTCCGACATCTTTTGAATTGGAATACAAAAGTTGACCCTGTACGGGCGTCAGGTCTTTGCGGATGCTTTCTTGCTCTGTCTGCCGTTAATGGGGATTCCCTTGAGTCTGGGGCAAAATCTGCGCGTTATTCGATACGAAGAGAGTGGCAGCCTCAGTGTCCGTGGCTTGTTGAAAATTCGCCGGCTGCACGGGGCGTCTGTCTCAAATGGTTAAAAGGGTCTGTTTTGTATTGAAAGGAGAAAATTATGCAAACGTATCATGCGCTGCAGGAAACTGGAACTATCGCCATTTTGCGTGGGTGGTCTTGCATACAGGCAATGCCTTTGGTGCAGGCACTGTACGCGGGCGGCATCCGCATGGCTGAAGTGGCGGTGGACAACTTGGACGCATTTGAAACAGTTGCAAAATTGCGCAAAATCTGGGACGGAAAGTTGTACATTGGTGCGGGAACGATCATCGATGAGGAACGATGTGCCTGTGCGTTGAAGGCGGGTGCACAGTTTATCGTCGCGCCAAATTATCACTCGGGGGTTGTATCTTTGTGCCAAAGGAACGGCATCCAGGTGCAAAAAAGCATTTTCCACCAGATGACGAAGCCGATACAAGTAACGGTCATACTCCCGCTGCTGCTTGCGATTTCGTTTAGCCGGAATGACGATATTCATTCCAGCATCAGCGGCATAAGCAATGATCTGATTGGTGTCATACCCACGATCGGCCAGTAATGTTTCCGCCGATATTCCATCAATCAAGTGAATAGCTTCTTTGCAATCAGCTCAGGTACCCTCTGTGATAAGTACTCGGACCGGCATACCATTTGCATCCACGGCAAGGTGAATCTTGGTATTGAGCCCCTTTTGTACGGCTCATGTCCTGATTACCGCCACGGGCTCCTGCCGCATGTGGATGCACCTTACAGTGGCTGGCATCAATCATCAACCATTCAAAATCGGGCTCATCAGCCAGAATTTCCAGCAGTTTTTCCCAGATCCCCTTGTCACGCCATCTGCGGAACCGCTGATACACGGTACCCCATTTCCCGTAGAACGGCGGTAAATCCCGCCACGGTGCTCCTGTGCGTAAAATCCAAAACACGCCATTGATAAAGCGCCGGTTATCCTGGGCTATTCCACCCCACTGCCCTCGTTGTCCTGGCAGATGCGGTTCCAGCAGGCTCCATACCGCATCGCTGATGTCGTGGCGTTGTTGTTCATTCTTCATGGGAACTATGTGCTGTTGTGCTCAGTCCGGGAAAAGGGACAAAATATCCCGCATTTCCGCACCATCCTTGTGAATGCATCGTAGCTTTTCTTCATGTCCTCTTCGCTTTCTTCATGGCAGGCAGAATTTTCAATCTCCTGCTTGATTGCGTCAAGGAATTTCCGCAGCATCTTACGGTTGGCCTGGAAGAACTTGCTTTTCCGCATAACATTTTTAAAGGCCTGTTCGAGTATCTGGTCGATCTCTTCATGAATCATGTCCAGTCACGCTCCTGTAAAATATGTAAAGTATGTGCCTTACATATCTGTTGAGCCAACCCAAACACATATCACCTAGCAGCCAGCAGCCAGCAGCCGATAGAACGTGCTCCTGCTGACCCCATTTTGCGCATCGCCTGTGCAGCAGTCAGTAACCCCTTATGGTATTCCTCCAGCACAGGCTGCAGCCCGGCCCGGTCGATGGGCTTGCGGCCCTTGTACTTGCCGGCCTGCTTTGCCACGGCAATGCCCTCCCTCTGCCGCTGGAGGATGTATTCACGCTCCAGCTCCGCCACGGCTGCAAACACTGTCAGCATAAATTTACCCGTCGGCGTCCCGGTGTCGATCGCTTTTTTTTTTGCTGATGAACCCGACGCCTTTGGCCGTCAGCTTTTCCATCAGCTCCAGCAGATCTTTTTGTGTTCCGGGCAAAGCGGCTGATGCCTCCACCACGATGGTATCGCCCTGCCGGGCAAAGGCCAGCATCTCATTCAACTGCGGCCTGTTCACGTTTTTGCCGCTGGCCTTGTCCACAAATACCTTTTCAGCCCCTAACTCCTGCATCAATACTTCCTGCCTCGCAGCATTCTGCTCGGCTGTACTGACCCGGACGTATCCTATCAGCATAATCTGTCCCTCCTACATGTTTGAAAATAAAGGCATGATAAGCCGGCGTCACCCAGGCATTGTCCGGCGCTTTCAAAACATCCCTGTCAACGGTTCGGAAAGCGAATCTCCGATCACGACATAGCCCGGACACCCGGCCAGCAACAATTGAACATAGGCCATCAGCCCGATGCCGGTTTCGATGTCCTGCCCTACAAACAACACGTTGCTTTCAACCCCGATTTTCTGCCGGCGCAGACAGTTCGCCCCAGCAAGCAGCATGACCCCAGACCCGCATGCTGGATCATTGACCGTGATGTACCCCTTCCGCTTTATCGCCGCACCGGCCGTCCCAAGCGTGATCCGGCTCATCATATCGGCCACATCATATGGTGTAAAATACTGGCCCCTTCGAGGGTTGCCCAACCGTTCCGCCATATAGAATCCGCCAAGAAAATCCTGTTCCGGATCACACGCCATATCGGCAGCCACGATCGCCAGCATCTCCGCGATCCGCTCCTGCTCATCCCTTGTATATTTCTGAATAATTGCGAGGTAAGCATCCTCGATTTTTTGTTTGTAATGGACGCGGTTGTTGATTGCCGCTGCCCATAGGAGCACAATGTCCCTCCACACCTCCGCGCGGTCTCTCGTAACGCTCATCCTATAGAATAAACCGGCAAATTCTTTTTTTCAAATTTTTCATTGTCTGCGTATCCTCCCAGCCATGATCCGGCCCTCTTTTTTCGTTATCATTGAAGACTCCCCCTTTACATCCTGTAAAAAAGAAAGCCCAAAACCTTGGACTTTCTTTTTACTTTCAGTATTCCATTGGCGCGTAAATCTCTTCCATCAAGGTTCTGTAGAACAGGCCGGGGCTGTTCAGCATCGCCTCGATCTCCTCCTCACAGAAGCCCCCTCCAGCAGCATGAGGATATCATCCTCGATGAATCCCATATTGCAGGCTGTTTCCAGCAGCCCGTCCAGCGGCGTCCGCGTGTCGTCCGTGAGAATGCGGTTTTGTTTCGGCTCGAAAAATAGTAATCGCCGCAGTTCCACCAGCGCAGACGCTTGTTGAGGTTGGTGGTATCGAACCGGCTCATCTGCAGCCGTCCGTCCGGGCGGATACAGAGGATATCGCCCTCGGATATGCCGATGATCTCCTTACTGCCGGAAAGGAATCCGCATCGGCTCAGGGCTTCTTTCAAAATATCCGCTGTGCTTGCAGAACAGAGCAGCCCGTTTTCAAAGCGGTAGATGCACAGCGGGCTGTTTCCTTTATGAGATAAAGGTTGTTGAACTGGTCCAGGACGGACAGCGAGAAGGTCCCCTCCAGCAGTGACGCGGCATTTCCGATGGTCTCTGCGTCCAGCCGTCCGTCCTGTTCCAAAAGTTGTACGGCCACATAGCTGTCCGTCCGGATATTGGTTTTTGGCAAATGATACCGCTCTTTCAGCTCATCGTCGTTGTGCAGCACACCGTTATGTGCCAGGGCAAAGCGTGTCTGGCCGGATACGCCGGGGAAGGGATGGTTATTCGGGTTGAACGTGCCATCTCCCTGTGTTGTCATCCGGGTGTGTCCCATTACGGCAGTCGTATGGAGCGGGACAAGCCATGTCATCTCATGGGCAGGCCTGGGGCGCTTGTAGATGCGTAAGGACTGCCCCTGTATGTATGCGATACCGGAGGCGTCCGTACCGCGCTGCTCGCTTGCCGTGGCGAGAGCGGTTGTCAGCCTGCGTATCTGCTTCTGCGTGAGCGTATGCTTCGGGTCGCTGAATCCAAACAATCCGCACATGGCTTACACCTCGCATTCCGCAGAAACAGGGGCGTTGATGTACAGTCGGAGTTCTTTTAAGTACTGTACCAGCTCGGGATAGCGCTGAGGATCGATGCCAAGCATGATATCGCTCCAGGACAGTGCCTGCAGACGTTCTTCAGACAAAGAAACCGCCACATTGCACAGCTTCTCAACCAGCTGCAATGTGGCGATCAATGTATTGCATTTCAGCGTACCCCGGAAGATCCGGAATTCGATGGTATCGGTGTTTGTGAGATTTACGCAGGTATACCGGCCCTGGTATGCTTTCTTGGCATGCTCCATGATCTCGCGCCCGGTATCCTTGTATCCGTATCTTGCGGCCCATTGAGCCACCTGCCGCTGTGTGCGCCGGGAGAACCGCAGCAGCTCCTGCCAGAACCGCTCGAACAGATACAGGACGTGGCCGATCTTTTCATCCTGCTCTGCCTGCGCGGTTCCGAAAAATGTACGGTTCACATGCACGTGCAGCCCGCAGGTCGAGCTCTGGTGGGAATAGTAACCGAGTGCTTTGAATTTTTCCAATGCTTCCCTCCACGGGACTTCACGCATGTGGGCCTCCAGCGTACAGGGATGGGTGACAAGCTCCAATCCATCGTCGAGGCTGCCGTCGGATTTGATGTATCCGAACTCGCCCGTCTGGTTGAAGATGCTGAGGATCTTTTTGGCCTTGACGGGATCCTTTCCTCCGTCATCCACCTCCAGCTCCACCCCCATGTACATGGGGGCATCCCCGTGAAAGATCGGCACGGGCTTGTAGCTGTAGCAGTGGATGGCCTCGCCGCACTCGTGATAGCAGGCTGAACAATAGGGCGTTTCCTCATCCTCGTCCTCATCCTGGTAGTATGCTGCGGAAAAGGAGATCAGTCTGCCGCATTGGTTGCAGCGCGTGTAGTGATTGGTATAGCATGCCTCACACAACGCGGTATCGCTGTCCCCAAAATCGTTTTCACGCCAAATGCGCTCGCCGCAGTAACTGCACACCACAGTGTCCGCTTCTGCGCAGGATGGACAAACCGCCTCCTCTGCTACATGGTATGCTTCTTCCGGGCGGACCTCGGCTCCGCACTGGATACAAATCAAATGTTCCATTCTTTTTCCTCTCCTTTACGATTCATTGTTGTTGACAAAACAGTCAGCAAAAGCCATCAGCACAGTGACTGCAAAGGCCAGTATCGTGCTGATGGTTTTCTTCGTTAAGGTAGGAATAGCTGAATCTTACCCATGGGATCATCTCCTTTTTTATTATTCGTGGAGATGATATATTTTTGAGATTGGGGTTGGTGCGGCTAATACTCCCAGTTACCACCCTAAATAATGTATCCTGAATAATAGAAAACGTCTTGTAGTACAAGTTCAAGAAGGACATTGAAGTACAATAAGTACAAGAAAGCCCACAGGAATCAAGTGAAAACCTTGCACCTGGAGGGCAACTATGTATCGTTACAGCAATGGCCAGATCAGCTTGGCGGATTTCAAACAGCCAGTTACTACAAATCTAAAGGAATGCAATCGATGGGGAAGAAATCCTAAATAATTTCCCTGTCAAATGCACTCCGATGTGGATGTCTAATGGCCTGTGGTCTTGGTGTCTTTTTAGGCGCTATATTCAGATTTCGAACAAGTGATGGCCTGGATGTGGAAAGCGATGCTTCAAGAGCTGAAGAAGAGTTCGATGGTTCCGTCAATCTGGATGGTCAGAACGAATAAAACGCAGGATTTTCCGGACGGAGTTTGGAAAATCCTGCGTTAGAGCTCTTCATTCAGTTTTGCAGCATTACGGTTCCAGAGAGAAGGCGGGACGCATATATTCGATTGCACCTCGGCTGAATCCATACCGCTCTGCGAGCTTGACCCAGTTCTGCTTCACAGTTCCACAGATGTCAGCGGAACTTTTAAGCGCTTCTTTTTTGGTTAGTCCGAAGTATCCGGAAACTTCAATCGCAAGCTGCACATCGATGCTGTTGTCATACTCACTGACATTGAGGGAAAGGCTGTCGCCGGATGGCACAGGGTTCACATCGAAGAGCGGTGACAACCGCCAGCCGGTCGTCGTCAGGATAAAGCCATGATTGCGAAGGTGATCGTCGGTGTTGGAAACCGCCATATTAAATACGATTCGCTTCCAGAGTTCTGCCAGATCCTTCTTCGGCTCTGCACCGTTGGCGCGAATGTATGCCGCAAGGTCGAGATAGCTGGTGCCATCCGCGGCAGATGCACCATCTGTTTTGCCCAGTAAGGTCATTGCAGAGGCAAAGTGTATCCGCTTTTTGCCGATGCGATCGAATCGCTTGACAAGAAAGGTGCTGCCTGTTTTTGAGAAGGTTTCCAGTTTGGACTCGGGGACAGTCAGCCCACAAAGTCTCGCCAGATCATGTACGACCTTTTCCCACGCTCCGCTGTTATATTCATCGTGCTTAGATGGGAACTTGGCAATCCACAAAGCACCATCGGCGGCCTGCACAGTTGCTTTGGGCCTAGCCCCCAGCGATGAGCCGGGCGCAAGCAGTTCCTTCAGCCATCTCTCATTGAGGCCGCTGTCATCGTTTTCAAATGAAATAGAGGCGTTTTCAAGGGTCCGCAGATTGACCCAAGGCGGGGTGGCAAAGGCTTTCTCATTGGACAGAAAATCACCGCCTTCTTCTAGCGTAAACCGGAGCGCGCCCATACGGGACTCATCGTAGACACCGAGGAGAAAATCGCTTTCCGTCAGCTTGCGAGGTTTGCGATCTTCTTTCCGGGCATCAATGGCTTCCTTACGATTCATGAGCATACGGCCCCATCGGTCCGGGCAGGAATCAGCGAATAAGCCAAACAAGTTTTATCCAGCGGAGTGTACTGACGTCCGCGGTAGAGGGAGAGGTCGGGGTCAAGAGAGTAAGAACTCTCGAAGCTATTCAGCCACCGATCGTCATATTCGAAAGAGAAGTTCTCCTGCCCCCTGACGAAAGAGGTTCGCAGTTTGCCAATTAGGGTGGGCACATCGCTGCGCCAGTTTTCATAGACATATATGGTTTTCCCAGTTTGCGCCATTTACAACTTTCCTTTCTTAGGAGCTCTTTTTCTGGTGGGCAATTCTAAATCCTGTAATTTTCTCCCGAACTCATCGTCTTTTGCAATCAGGAGCAGTTCGGTATCAAGGTTATTGAGGGAGTGAAGCACAGCCGCATAGGAGCCGATGGCTACGGTAGACGAGCCCTTTTCAATAGCGTTGAGGGTCTGCCTGCTGATTCCGGCTCGCTCAGCGATGAGTTGTGCTGACAGTTTTCGCCGAAGCCGTGCGAGTTTGATCTGCTCTCCCATCTGCTCGAGTATCTCTCGGGTCTTGGGCATAATGATTGCCGCTTTCTTACTCACGATATCATCACCATCCTGTTAATGCATAATATAATATACAAAACAGCATGAAATGTCAAGTATATTGCTTGCTAAATCATGCGGGCGTGATGATACTATCTTCAATCATGTACCCGCATCCGAAAATGATCTCTAACTTTCCATCCGGATACACCTTGATGCATCCGGTCATTTGTCGGATGATGGAATCGTCATATTCGAACCGCTTTGGACGCTCTTGCCGACGAGCTCGAACATATTGTGATTTAGCACTTCGATTTTCCGTCTTGAGATGCTCCACTTCATCTGAGCCACCGTTCAATCCGATTGCATCCCCAATGGTGGCTTTCATCAGTGCAAGGTAGTGGCAATTCAGTTCAATGATGTTTTGTGCCTTGAAACGCAAGGAATGGTCATAATGATGGCACAATGCAGGGTTATCTCATCGACGGTTAGGGAGATTTTGCGATAATAATTTGTAAATCCGTTTTACAGATGACTGAATTCCCATGCGATAGAAAGTGGCTTTAGGAATGAGTTTGGTTGCAGCTGATTATTGCAGTCCCTGCTGCCATGAGCGAAAGAGTTACCAAATTGATACGCCAGCCCTTTATGGGGTGGCGTATTTTATGGGTCTCGGATGATTATGGAGCGCTTATGTGGCTAAGACTGCCTGTTAATGAAATGGATCAGATCTTTTTGTACACACGCCAGCTGCCGCGTAGTTTAAAGGCAGGGATGATGCCATCCTGAAATAGTCGATACACGGTATTAATGTGGAGATCCAGCAGGTCGGCAACTTCGATTGGACGCAGCATAGCCCTGGGATCGTCGGTCTCTTCACGGACTTGTTCAGCGTCCGCGTCATAAATGATCGGCATATTGCTCAGCTCCTTGTGAATTTTTTAGTGGTTGAGAAAAAACACGAATTTCACCAATAACCACACGATGCACTTTGAAATCGCAGTAAAAAAAGAGCTCAATTTACTCAGCGTACAAATAGTGTATGCTGAAAAACAACCGGGCGTAATATGTGCTTTCATAATATTTGAGTGAAACATAGGAATCATGTCTCGGAAACGGTATTTTCGTGTGCACAGATAAGAAGATCGGCAGGCGATGGAAGCATTGGAAAGTCTTCCTTAGCCAATGGAGCAGGCTGCACACCAAGTGATTTAAAACGCTGCATGAGCTCATAGTAATATCGTTCGGTGGAAGGATGGGAAAGCCGAAGCAGAGATGTGATCCTGTCATACGCTTTCCCTGCGACGCGGCAATGACTTAGAGAATCAACGATGAAAACATGTCCTCCTTGACCTCCCGGTTAAAAAGGAGCATTTCGTATCTTATCCATTAGCGCTTGCTTGGGAAGATAAATGCCACTGGGGAAGACCTTCTCCAATTTTTTTAACATGATGTAATAGGAGTTTTCAAAGAGAACGGACAGTTGCCGATGTATTTCATTCAGTTTATTGATGTCAATACCAAATGAAGAAAAGGTGTCTACAATTGCAGAACGAGAAAGACTGACCTCTAAACGCATCAGTTCGATAAGTCCGTCTGGTGCGGCATTTCTTCTTAACATCTGCTCGAATTTCTTATCGTATATCTTGATACCTTCTTCTTCAGAAGCAATCATAAAGCTATGAGCGTTCCTCTTGTGTGTTTCTTTATCATTCCCTTGGAATGTTATCGAGTGGAATGATGTTTTCCATGGAGTTTTCTTCAACGCCTTAATCAGAGTTCGAGTGACATTAGGAATTGAAAACGAAAGATTTGCACACAGATCAACACGAGAGAGTGAAAAACCATTTAAGGAAAATGGAAATCCAAATCGTTTGAAAATACTGTCGAGTGTGTCTTGCAGCAGAGCACATTCATCTGGATTTAATGCGGAGTTCCCAAAGAGATTACTATCACCAATCAGCGTACGTGGATTGATAATAAGCGTGAGCCATTGATATGGTTTACTGCAAAAATATCCTCGAAAGGCATCTCCAAATGTAAAGCGATATTTTTCCCCGTTGACAATTTTGTCATCCGACCAGATATGTACAATTCCACATTCGGTATCTGTACCACTCATTTTAAAAAAAAAAAAGATCTCGCAGCTGTTTAAAGTTCTCTTGGCTGCCAAGTTTGAATTTCAGTTCAAAGGTATGGATTCCCACACCACCTTCATACAGGCTGGGTGAAATAAGTGCGGAAAGAGTATTGTTGCTTTTATCATACATTGCAAAATCCCTCCAAATCCCCTGTTAATTGCCTATTAAATTAATGCCCATTTTCACGTGTCTGATAGTATGCTGATGACACTCATCGTATGCTGGGGATGATGCTGAGATAATTTACTAGAAGGGGATATCTTAATTCATGATTATATTGAATCTGATTTAGTTGTTTGATGACGTTGTTATGAGATGGTGACGATTGTGGAATTCTTTTACATTAATGTTGGGTGTGTATAAAAATAAATTTTTTGAAATAATATTGTATAAAATTGAAAAACAGGAGTTTTGTGAGGAACTGGGGAAGCTGAAGCAGTCATGCGAAAATATTAGCCTCTCATCTCCGAAAAAGAGGTGTAGATCTTGAAAAATCTACACCTCTACACCTGCTCCACGTATACTGGAGAGAGGGTAAGAAAATGTTTATATGCTGTTAGTCCTTATGCGAAGGAGTAAAAAAAGGATGCCAGGGTTTTCTTCCGAACCCGAATATATATGCGTTTTGCTAATGAACTTGTTACCGAATCCAAGGGGAATAATGCATCTAGCAATAAGAATTAATTTTGAGCTTTATATAAAGGGGAATCGCAGTGTTTTATAAGGCTTAGTTTTTTACCATGATTCGGCCTTTTCCACTGAGTACATACAGAAACAGAAATTTTTATAAATCACCTGCATGAAAAATTTGCCATTCTGTCTAAATCGCATCTGTACATTATAAACTGTGTTGCCTTCTGATAAAATTTTAATTTAAAAGTGACAAACAGGTTAATAGAAACAAACTGATGTATATTGTGCTGGGATGAATAATTTGATTAGTAAATGTGTGACACTCCAGACGCGGATTCACTTAATCCATTTGGAATGTAAAGATATATTATTTGTAAAATTAGACATGATGAAGTAAATACCCATTAATTATTTAAAAGATAAAGCAGATATAGTGAGATTGAAAAGTGAAAAAAAATGATTTTATGTTATGTGGATATATTTCTGGTTCTGGTTTGTTAAGCTCGATGATAAAATAGAAACAGTGTTAAAACCGTCGATGTTTGTCGGAGAATGCTTGCTGCAATAACAGGTGATCGTTCAATTCTATGTAGAGGATATAGGTGTGCTCAAATTCATACTGTACTTAGTGTGGACAGTTACATGCCGGATGAGAAAAATGGCTGGGAATAACTACCCAGCCATTTAAGTTATATGAGATGACAACTATAAATCACTGCTTCTGAAACACATAATTGTCTAGCAGTTTTAAAATGCATCAGGCGACAGACAATCAGATTGTCCTACAATATAAAAAACGACAAAAAAGAGATGCTGCAAAGAGCATACAAAATAGTTGGCAAACCCTACTAGCTGACCCGTAAGAATATATTCGTTGTGTCCTCCTATATGATTATAAAGATCACATATTGTGCTTTCCCACAGTCTTCTGCAGTCGGTGGTTGGAAGAGACTCTAGCCATTCAAATATAGTGACTCCTTCAATTTTAAGAGAATCAGACTTGAATTTCTTTCGCCATACCGAGCGTTCCTCTAAAGGTAAGGTATCTGTTATCTCGCTAAACTGATCTTGTTCAAGCAGCATGGTGTATTTGTAGTACGTATTTTTCCACAGATACTTATATCGAAATTCCTCCCACTGCTGTAAATCGTGGGAAAAGCATTTTTTGGAGAGCACTTCTGATGGGGGAAGACCGTTTTTAGGGCGGATTTATATGCATGCCATCTTTTACGTGCATAAGTCAAGAGCAGTGATGCTTTTGAAAGAGCTTCCTGTTCGTCATGTATGTCATACACCTGTTGTACCAGTTTTGAGAAGGAATGCAAAATATATTCATCGCGAAATTTTTGATAAGACCGACGTTCAGATGCTACTTGATCGGAATCATTTTTCTCTATGTTTGAATCATTTCGCTTCTCGGCGGGCTTAATCATTGGTGTAGATTCGTAATAAAAAGGACATTGGTATGATAAGCGAACCTTGAAATAATCTTTGGACTTTCGCCTTTTACCAGTTTGCTGTGCTGTTCCTTTGAATAATCACTCGGTAATTTCTCTTGAAATGTAGGATTTAGTTCATGATTTGCAACCCCTTCTAAAAATATTTGGTCTTTCCGTAATTTAGCATATGAGGTGAAAACATCCCTAAAGCGATGCGCTTCCTTCTCGATTAAATATAGCACATCATAGGGATCGCTTCTGGAATCAGAACCATCTAATGATTTGCTTCTTTGATGGAAAAGATTTATATTCTTGCGGAACTGCGTAAAAATTTCTTCCGAAGAATTCAGCACAGGTTTGAATATCTCAAAGCAGAATTGATTATATCCTATTGTCCATCGCTCGGCCGTAGCAGCTGGAGCTGCAGAAAGAAGCGCTTCTCCGGTTCCGCGTATACAGTACCACAGGTTCTCTTCATACGTTTTTTGAAGAAGATCAGCAATTTCGTCTTTCGTTTTCCACGAGAGAATAACACCAATACCCTTGACTGCGTTACGAAGCGAAAATGATGTATCATCCATCATCCAATTCCAAATCACCGGGCTTAAACTTTCTACCCAATTCATGAGTTCTCGTTCATTTTTTTATATTTAAGTAGGTCTGCTCAGCGTAAGAAAGGACAAGGTTCGCCACATCATTGCCCCAATATCTGCGCAGACCGTTGAGTAAATTGTCCATCTTGGGTACCACCATGAAAAAACCTCTTTTTTTCGCTCTAAAAATTTTCGAAAGCTGGGTGTATGATGAAGCAAACTCATGAAGGAAGGATGAATCACATGAAGGCAGGCAAATACTGCAACATGCTGGAGGAACTTGAGGCGAAAAGCGATAGGGTAATCGCCGCTGGCTCTGAAGGCGACGGCACAGTTCGGGAAGCGGATGTGGAAGAACACGCGGACAGCGATCGGCTGGCGCTCTATCAGGAGGATGACGTGTACGTCGATGTCGAAGAGGATATACCGTCACCGAGCGACTGGGATGGGGACTGCTATTTTACCATCGCCGAGAAGGAAGCTTCCTGTCGAGAGGTCGCGTGGGCAGAGTACCTCGCGACAAGAAGCGGCTATGGAGAGGCGGGACTGGCGTATATGGCGCTGCATGGAAGTAAAGCGTTCGTCCAGCGGTGCCGCGACAGTATTCTTTTTGCGGTTTGACCAGGTCATCGACCCGCAGCTGCCGCAGGGGATGTTACCGGCATCGTTTGAGGAGAAGGAATAACAATGAGTGGAAAAGATAAGTTGCCTTTCATACGTGAGGCTGGGGATGGGAGTTTCTTTCGCTTTACCGCCAGTGGCGTAGAAAGCAAGTCGGCAGAGGGGACGGAATGGCAGCTGCTCAGCAATTTCTGTCTGCTTGTGACGGACTTTTTCCTTCTTCACGAAGGCAATGGGACAGTCGGAACCGCGTTGTTCCGGTTATCCATCATCAGGGGAAGCGAAATGGCTGTTTTGCCGGAGGCTTTTTACAGTGCGGACGCTGCATAGCTGGCTCAAAACTCTACCGGACCCACGACTAAAGGTTTTTTCTGCGTGTAAAGCTACGCTCAAAATTGTCGAGAGCGTTCGTATCCAGCTTGGGAATCCGAGGAAAATTTTTGCGGTATCTCACGATGGATGGAGTCGGGTCGGCAGCAGATGGATATACATTTTGGGAAATCAGGCCTATCTTCCTCAAGACCTCGACTTCGACGCGATCCATTGGTGCGGCACAGGGGAGTCTCCAACCACGAATCGACTGTGATCCGTCGACTGAAAAAATACAAGAGGCAACTGCGTGGTTCCTCATTCGGGCACATTCCATTCCGCACGTCACAGCACCGCTTTGCCTTTTTTTTGATTCTCAGCCTACAGTATAGCCGCTTATCTCAGTTGGGGATGCCTCCGCAGTTCTGGCTTTGGGTTACGGGGCGTTCCGGATGCGGAAAAACGAGCATCTGTGAGCAGACGTTGTGTTTTCTCCCGGACACAGAGCGAAACGCGTTTACCATCGGCTTGACGGGCACGTGCGCAGGAATCAGTGATGCACTTGATATGCGGTATGATTTACCAATCCTGCTCGACGACTTTTCCACCAGCGAGGGCGCGAGACAACAGCGGGCGTACAGCGATCTGATCGACCAAATTATGCGTCCGAGCACCAATGGAGTCGGGAGGCGTTCGCAAAATGGTGTCCGGAAGGCGCATTCTCTGGCGATCGTAACGGCAGAAAAGCCCCTCAGGAGCTACTCGCTAGCCTCACGATCCTTATGTATATTCGTGCCCACAAGCGTAGACTTTTCCCTATTTGATGTGGGGCAAGGCGACTCGGGTTGCTTTCAGTGTTCGTTGATCATTTTCTAGCGTGGGTAGTTAAAAATCCCGATATATTCGCAAGATTGGAAGAAAAAAAAAACGGTGGGTCTTGACTCCAGGGGACGATCGCTCCTTTGAGGATGCACGCCTCACCTCCCACACGCGCTTTTTGTATGTGGCGATGGCGATGTTCTTGGAATATATGGGAGCCGTGGGATTGCCGGATCGGCATATAGAAAAAGGCAGCTGATTTTTCTCCGCTGAGATTCACTTTCTTGGACGAACTCATGAGGCTTTTTCTGCACGAACTCAGACAGACAGAAACAATCGGGAAAGATGATGGCTGGATCACTTCATTGTGCCGTTTTCTGTTGGATCAGACGAGGTTAACAGTTGGTGAGAACGCGAATTCGCTGAAGGCGGAGGATATTGATGCGTGCTGGCACAAGGGGAATTTGGTCGTGAAACCCAAAGCAGTTTTCCGCTTTTTGCAGCATATGTTCCCCGAGTCTCGCTGGAATGAACAAACCGTATATCCGAAACTTCGCGACAGGGGGCATCATCGTTGTAGGGCGAGACGGAAAATCGACCACGGTTATCGGCAAGAGCGGGCGGCAGCTTGTTTTCCGTGCTGACAAGCTGAGCATGGCTGCGGCTGACTACCACGGGAGCCCCTGAACCGCAAGGATCACGCAGACAAACGTATATTATTGAGGAGGAGAAGATATGGCGAAATATACCAGTTCTGAAGAACTCCCGCTGGTGTTAGGTGTGCGGGATGTGGCGGATATCCTCGGGATCTCGGAGTCTGCTGCCTATCAGCTTTTCAAGCAGGCAGATTTTCCGCGTATCAAAGTCGAAATGAGAAGGAAGCTTATCGCGCGGGATGCATTTTTTGCTTGGTTGAGTCAACAGAGCTGAGTCCCGGTACAGAGATAATTTATAAGGAAAGGAGGCGGGCACTGTGGCGCGACGAATCGTTGGCGAGGGCTCCATTCGGGAGCGAAAGGACGGGCTGTTCGAGGTTAGGTTGTGGACAAAGGCAGACCCTGCAACAGGAAAGCGCAAGCGCATTTCAAGGTACGGACACTCCCATAAGGAAGCAGTGCAGCTGTTGACGCAGTTACAGCTGCAGTATGGCATAGGAAATGCAGTGCCCGTTTCCTATACCGTAGGGGCGTGGCTCACTCATTGGCTTGGGTTGTATGCACGTCCCAGTGTAAAACATAGTACATTCGTATCTTACGAGGGGTATGTACGGAACCACTTAATACCATCGCTGGGAGGAATCAAACTGGATAAACTTCTGCCATCCGATATCCAGCGGCTGTATGTTTACAAACTGGAAAAGGAAGGCCTGTCCTCGAAAAGTATTTCGAATTTACATGCTTGTCTGCATCGAGCACTTCAACAAGCAGTGAAGGAACAGTTGCTACCGGGAAACCCAGATTTGAACTGACGACCTTCGGGTTATGAGCCCGACGAGCTACCGGACTGCTCCACCCCGCGATATAAATTGTCTGCGCCTCTTTAAGGTGCTTATCTAGTATATCCAATAATAACGCCGTTGTCAATACTTTTGCGCTTTTTATTTTTAAATATCGCGTTGGGTTCGAAACACCTTTGCCTGGACAAGGTCCCGGAACATTCTGTCCCAAGCGGCCTGCTGATTTTTGCCGCCCCCTTGCAGATTCGAACAGACGATATTCAGAATGTGCCGGATCGTTTCCTCGTCATACCGGGCGGCGGTTTTCCAGCGGCCTTCCGCATAATGCTGTGTGTAGTCCTTGTAAAACTGTTCCGCAACCGGCTTCAGTTCCCGGTTGGTGGGCAGGCCGCGCGCCAGCCTCCGTGCGTCCCAAAGCGACTCCTGTGCCTGTTCGAAAATCTCCCGGGAGATTTTTTGAATACGGTCCAGCTTTTCCCAAACGTCATCCGCACTTAAAGCCGCCGGCTCCAGATCCAGTGTGTACAGCACGCCGGAACGGGATACGCTGTAAAAGGTATACGTTCCGTCCGGCTCCTCAAGGGAAAAGTACCCGTTTGGCAGGATGTTTTGCTGCGCAGAAACTGCAGCAAATCAGACGACGGCTCGTGTTTCATTGCCGGCTCCTTTCTTAACGCACGAATGCGGTCTCCGCATCTATCATACTTTGCCCTGCGGCGGATGTAAAGAGGAGCGGTGTGACAAAATCCTGTCTGGCAGCCGCCGTTCCGCGCAAGGAAGAACTTTCCACCTCGTACACCTTTTTCAATGAATATCCGCGGCAAAGATGTCCATATAAGTTATAAAGGGCTCAGGCAGCGTATCCGGCCGCAGGAGCATGAGCGGGACGGAGGGGGAGTGCGGGATGACTATCTGGGATACGATCTTCAAAGCGGTATTCGTGGTAGCAGTGCCCATCACGCTGGCAGTATATGCCTGTGTGTATGTGGGGGAGCGGGCCGAACATGACGTTGCCCGTCCGCGTCCGCCGCGCCGCCGCCCGCCGGGGCGCTGACGCAGAGGGAGGATCTGTTTCTGGGAATTTGGAAAACGGCGCCGGGATTTGAATATCCCGGTGCCGTTTTCCCTTTATAATACATATTATATAAAGCTACTGTGCAGGATAGCTCCGCGCGCCGAACAGTGCGGTCCCGACGCGGACCAGATTTGCCCCTTCCAAAATAGCGTCTGCAAAATCGGCGCTCATGCCCATGGAAAGGTACTCCATGCTCACGTTGCCGCCCTGCGCGGCCTGCGCCCGCTCGAACAGGCCGCGCATCTGTGCAAAGTAGGGGCGGCTCGCGCCCGGCGCATCCGCAGCAGGCGGGATGGACATCAGGCCGCGCACCCGCAGGGAGGGCAAAGCATGGGCGCATTCCAGAAGCCCGGGCAGCTCTTCGGGCGCGATGCCGCTTTTGCTTGCCTCGGCCCCAATGTTGATCTCGACCAGGATATCCTGCCGGATGCCCTGCTTCTGAGCTTCGGCAGCCACACATTCCAGCAGCCTGTGCGAGCCGACGGATTCTATCATGCACGCACGCCCCACCACCTGGCGCACCTTGTTGGTCTGCAGATGGCCGATAAAATGCAGCGGCTTGCCGCTGTATGCGCCGGCGGCGTATTTTTCACAAAGCTCCTGCACGCGGTTTTCTCCAAACAGGTCGATATCCAGCGCAGCCGCCGCGCGCACGGTCTCGGAATTCTGCGTTTTGCTGGCGGCGCACAGAAGAACCTCCCCGGGGGCGCGCCCGGCTGCGCGGCACGCCCGCTCCATTTCCGCGCGCACCTGTGCGACGCGTTCCTCCATCCGCCTGATCTCTTCTGCCGTCATTTAACGCGGCACCTCCAATTCGTCTGTTTGATATACGGCGCGGCTGCCGCCGATGTATTTCGGCCGCGTGCGCGCGCAAAGAATGCCGGCCTCGCCGATGCGGGCCAGACTGAGCCGCACGGGGACGGCCACAGGCCGCAGATGCATGCCGATGAGTGTGCCGCCGATGTCAATGCCCGCGCCCGCGCGGATGTTCTCCACCAGTACGGGGTCCGCCATGTGCGCATATGCGGCGGTGGCAAAGGAACCGCCCGCGTGGGGCTGAGGCACGGCGTTTACCGTTTCCGCCCACGGCGGAAGCGCCGCCCGTTCCACAACGATGGCGCGGTTCAGGTGCTCACAGCACTGCGCGGCCAGATAGAATCCGCTTTCCGCAAGCAGGGGCGCGGCGCCTTCCCACACAGCTTGCGCGGCCTCCATGCTGGAGCCGCGCCCAATGCGCTGGCCCACGACCTCGCTGGACGAACAGCCGATGATAAAAATATCTCCCGCGCGCATCCGGGCTGCCGCCAGAAGCTCCGCCACGGCCTGTCGCGTTTGGGCGCGCACGGTCTCCGTCAAAGTCATTTCAATTCCCTCCCGGCCCGCGTGTCGCAGCACACCGGGCGTTTTTCTTTATTGTAATCCTTTTGCGCCCTCCAATACAAGTGCCGCTGGAAATGAGGTGGTTTTAAACACAGTAAAATCATAGGATAACACAGGAAAAGTCTTTTAAAAGATAAAATCACGTAAAAAATAGACTGTTTTATGAAATACTCTTGACGGTCAAAATTTATGAATCTATAATAAAAAAATAAGAGGGGAAGGTGCGCCTCCGACCGTCCGGGACACGCGGAAAATCCGGGAACATTCCCGGAGAAATGCCCGGCGGCCGCAGGGCGCATGTGAAATGGGGGGATGCTGGTGGACCAGGAGCTTGACATGCTGAAGGACGAAAACACCCGTCTGCGCGTGCTGGCGGAGCACGACTGGCTCACCGGCCTGTACAACCGCCGTGCTGCGGAAGCGCATGTAGATGAAGCGCTGCTGAAAAACGGCGGCGGGATGCTTTTGGTTTTGGATATCGACCATTTCAAACAAGTGAACGACCGCTACGGCCATCTCATCGGCGACGCTCTTTTGTGCGAGGCGGCGCGCACGCTGCGGGATATCTTTTTTCCGCGGGATATCATCGGCCGCGTGGGCGGCGATGAGTTCATCATCTACATTCTGGGCGGATGCTCTCAGGAGGCGGTGGACGGCCGTGCGGCGCAATTGGCCGAGCGCCTGCGAAAGGCGGGCCGGCGTTACGGCATGCAGTGGAACCTTTCCTTTACGCTGGGCCTTGCGGAAAAGCAGGCGGGGGACGATTATATTTCCCTGTTTGACCGTGCCGACCAGATGCTCCTGGCCCGCAAAAAAGCCCGCCGCGCCCGCCGTGCAGACAGCGCGGATGCCGGAGGAGAGCGCAGCATCTGCACAGACATGGCGCTCATCCGGCGTGAACTGCGGGAAAAAGACCCGCCCAAAGGCGCGTTCTGTCAGGATTACGAGACCTTCAAACAGATCTACCGTTTTGTGGAGCGCGGCCTCAAGCGCAGCGGGCAGAGCGCATATATTATCCTGATGACCCTTACGGACGCACAGGGGCAGTTTGTGCCGCTGGCCGCGCGCGAGGAGTATATGAGCCGCCTCAGCGACGACCTGCAGGCCAGCCTGCGCAGCGGCGACCTGTTCGCGCCGTACAGCGGCTGCCAATATCTGCTGATGGTGCTGGGCGCGTCCAGCGAGAACGCGGCCGTCATCGCCGGGCGCATCCACACGCGGTTTATGTCGCGCGTTGCGCCCGATGCGGGGCTGCTGCTGCGGTATGACGTTTACCCCATGGGGAGCTTCCCCTGCAGCCGAAGGGGTGAAAAAGCCATGGTTTTACGCGGTGAAGGGCTGCTGCTTAAAATATTTTCAAAAAAAGTCAGCAAAAAATCGTTTTGTGACCAAGTTGTGACCGGCGACCGTTATACTGAGTATGTAAGATACATTTCCCGCCCCAAGTGGACGATCAACACGCATTCCAAAAGGAGGAAAAACGCATGAAAAACACATCCAACGCTCTGCGTCGCGTCATGAGTGTGGTTCTGGTGTTCGCGATGATGTTCACCAGCATGCCCACAGGCGCGCTCGCTGAGGATGTTGTCGACCCGGCCCCGTCTACGACGGCGGCCGAGCCGGCTGCGCCCTCGACGTCTGAAACGACAGAGGCCAGAGCCCGCCCGCAGCTGCGTCCTCGACAGAGCCTGCAAGCTCGGAGGCTGCGTCCTCAGACGCTGCGTCCTCGACACGCTGCATCCTCGTCACGCATGTACGGTGAATCACGCAGACTGAATTGGTACGTTTGCCGACCAGAACGTGGCGGTTGCACTTTCTGAAAAGGATTTTGCAGAGGGCATCTATGATGCTGCTGCGCTGGCGTACCAGCGCACGGGCATCCAGCTTGTTGAATCTGCCCGGGTCTCGCTGGACGATTTTGTGAACGGCGAGGCGTATGTCCGTCTGACCTATCAGGTGGCCGAGGGCTACAAGGCCGTGCGGAAATCCGCGGCAGGCGGCGCATCGGGCATGCTGCGCGCCCGCGCCATCTACGTTGGCTCTTTTGACGATGTAGAGGTTGTTCCTGTGGGGCAGAAGGCTGTCAGGCTGACGTTTGTCGATGAAGACGGTGTAACTGCTTTGCCTTCTGAAACCATTATGGTGGACGAAAAGGACGGCGCGTATCCGTTCAGTTACACAGTGGCTCTTCCTGCCGGATACACAATGACCATCAGCGATCCGGACTTTGCGGTAGCGGCAGACGGGAAGACCATCACGGGCATGCTGGGTGAAGCAGACCGGTATGAGCTTACAGTAACATTCACCGCGGGTATGGTAGATTATACCGTTGTGCATAAATACCCGAACCTGGATGGTACATACACAGAGGAAGCCGAAACCAAAAGCGGCAAATACGGTGCGCTTACCGAAGCCGTGGAAAAGGCAAAAGAAGGTTTTACCGTGCAGCCCGTCGAGCAGAAGCTGCTGGACGGCGACGCGGTGACGGTGGAGGTGCTGTATGAGCGCAACACCTATAACCTGACGTACAACACCAACGGCGGCAGCTACGTGCCGGGTAAAAGTGGCAAGTATGAGGAAACAGTTGTTGTGCACGATATCGTTACAGTACCGGGCACTGAAGAACAGATTTGTGGATACACCTACGAACATACGCATAGTGATGCATGCTGTGAATATGGCGGTACAGGTATGTTTCATTGGCGGCATAACGACAGCTGCTGTAAGTTGGGATTGAAAGAGCATACGCATACATGGGCTGGCTACAAACAGAATCCTGATACAACAACAGGCGGTCCACTCCCCACCCGGCAAGGCTACACCTTTGACGGATGGTATCTGGACGCCGAGTGCACCCAGCCTGCGGAGACCACTGTTGTAATGACCGAAGATAAAACGGTTTATGCCAAGTGGACTGCGCAGGACGTGAATTACACGGTCGTATATATGAAGCAGGTGTGGGACAACAGCGCCAACGCCGCTCACTATGTGTATGATTCTTCCGTGGTGCGTTCGGCAAAAGCGGGCGAGACCGTTACGGCGGCGGGTACTGGAAAGTCGATTGCAAACTGCACGTTTGTCAATGGCACCAGTGCGTCCGTGAAAGCGGACGGTTCCACGGTTGTGTACGCGTATTATGACCTGATTAAATACACGATTGTGTTTGATCTCGATGATTCCAATGCGAAAATTGAGATCAATGGAAGCACATATACGGGCAAAAAACTACAAAATTGAAGATGTAGTAATCGGACAGGATATTTCCACACTGTGGCCGGTCGATGAGAATATTTCTACGACCAGTACCACAGGTGGACGTAATCCGAAGCCATATATTTTTGACACATGGGGCAGCAGCTATAAGACAAAGCGGTTTGAACTGACGGCCGACCTTGTGAGCGATGCGAATGCCGGTAACGACTACACGGTGACGTACAAGGCGCAATGGACCACGAACAGCTACAACAGACGCGTGGAATATTGGCTGGAAAACGCGGACGGCACCGGCTACGCAATTGAAGCAAGATACAGCCAGAATGTAAATAGTAACAATCTGAGTGCGAAGACGATTTACGGTTATACCAAGATCAATACGCCCAGCGGGTATCATGGCAGCGGTGAAGAGAACGGCCAGTATGTCTACCGCTTCTACTACAACCGGACGAAATACAGCATCGAATACCGTTACAACGATACGGTATTGGAGACCAAAACCAACATCCGATTCGGCTCGTCCATCAACAGCTCCCAGTATAATTATACTCCGGAGCGTCCTGCCGGCTTGGACAGCGAGTATACGTTTGCGGGCTGGTACGACAACGCCGAGCTGGCGGGCGACCCGTACAGCTTCACAACAATGCCCGGCTCTAACCTAGTGCTTTACGCCAAGTGGGCCGCGCCGGAAAAGACAGTAACGCTGGTTTACAACGACGGCACAGAGAATAGCTCCGTTACCGTGAAAAAGGGCGAGACGGCGCAGATCCCCACGCCCCAGCGCGAGGGCTATACGTTCAAGGGCTGGTACGCGGACGAGGCCGGAACCACGCCGTTTGACGTGAACGCTCCGATCGTTTCGGATACTACGATTTACGCAAAGTGGGAAGCAAATCGGAACACGACCTATACCGTCCGTTACATCTATACGGACGCGGACGGCGCGGTGCATGATGTTGCACCGTCTGTGACACGCAACGGCATCGTGGGCAGCACGGTGTTGGAAAAAGCCGTTGCTGCGGCGGGCGAGTATGCCGGGTACGCGGTGGACGCGCTTTCCAAGAGCCTTACGCTCCAGCCAGCGGCGTCCCAGAATGTGATTACATTCGTTTACACCTCTTTGGCCGATATGCAGTATACGGTGCAGTACGTTTACAACGGCACAGCGCTGCATACCACCGCCCCCATTGCGGCGGAGGCGCAGTCCTTTACCGTAACGGCGGATGAAAACGTGCTGAACAGCCTGTTGCAGGCGAACGGCGTTGAACTGCCGGAGGCAGATCGCAGCCAGCGCGTGACGCTGACTCCGGGCGGGGAAAATATTGTTACGTTCACGCTGGTGGACGCAGGCTTTACCATTACATATCATGGCTTGGAGGGCTCGACGGGCGCGGAAAACAACCCCACGAGCTACACCGTCAACAGCGATGATATTACGTTGGCGAACCCCAGCAAAACAGGCTATGAATTCCTTGGCTGGACGACGACGGCCTCCTCCGACGGCGCGCACGTAGGCGCTGATAAAGAGGTAGTCATCCAGAAGGGCTCGCGCGGGAACCTGGAGTTCACGGCGACCTGGCAATTGTGCACCTATACCCTGACGACGGTCGCGGATGCAAATTCCGTAATCGATGCGGGCGGAAGTTACAGCTACGATACACAGGCAGCCACGACCGTTAACTTTTCGGCGAACCGCGGTTACAAAATTGCAACTGTAACGGTAGACGGAACGGCCCTGGCGGGCGACGCGCTGGCGGCGGCTCTTGAAGCGGGCAGTGTGACGGTGGACCATACAGGAAACCACCGCGTCGAGGTCACCGCGGAAGTTGACGCAAGCCAGACGCAGTCGACGAGCTACGCGGTGAAGTACACGATCGAAGGCGTGGAGCAAGCAGCTGACACGCTGACGGTGACCGGCACAGCATGGGTGAACGACGACCCGGCGCAGATCGCGATCGCGGAAGGCGGAATCCCGGCTCCGGCAGACAAGTATGTAGGCTACAAGCTGGACGAAGCGAATCCTGAATATCCGGCAGCGGGCACGCTGGTAAACAGCGGCGCGGAGTATGTCGTCAACTATGTGAAGGACGACAGCCAGAAGCAGGATACAAGCTACACGGTGAAGTACACGATCGAAGGCGTGGAGCAAGCAGCTGACACGCTGACGGTGACCGGCACAGCATGGGTGAACGACGACCCGGCGCAGATTGCGATCGCGGAAGGTGGAATCCCGGCTCCGGCAGACAAGTATGTAGGCTACAAGCTGGACGAAGCGAATCCTGAATATCCGGCAGCGGGCACGCTGGTAAACAGCGGCGCGGAGTATGTCGTCAACTATGTGAAGGACGACAACCAGAAGCAGGATACAAGCTACACGGTGAAGTACACGATCGAAGGCGTGGAGCAAGCAGCTGACACGCTGACGGTGACCGGCACAGCATGGGTGAACGACGACCCGGCGCAGATTGCGATCGCGGAAGGCGGAATCCCGGCTCCGGCAGACAAGTATGTAGGCTACAAGGGACGAAGCGAATCCTGAATATCCGGCAGCGGGCACGCTGGTAAACAGCGGCGCGGAGTATGTCGTCAACTATGTGAAGGACGACAGCCAGAAGCAGGATACAATCCACGGTGGATCGAAGGCGTGGAGCAAGGCTGACACGCTGACGGTGACCGGCACAGCATGGGTGAACGACGACCCGGCGCAGATTGCGATCGCGGAAGGTGGAATCCCGGTCCGGCAAGTATGTAGGCTGAAGGACGACAGAATATCCGGCAGCGGGCACGCTGGTAAACAGGATATGTCGTCAACTATGTGAAGGACGACAACCAGAAGCAGGATACAAGCTACACGGTGAAGTACACGATCGAAGGCGTGGAGCAAGCAGCTGACACGCTGACGGTGACCGGCACAGCATGGGTGAACGACGACCCGGCGCAGATTGCGATCGCGGAAGGCGGAATCCCGGCTCCGGCAGACAAGTATGTAGGCTACAAGCTGGACGAAGCGAATCCTGAATATCCGGCGGCGGGCACGCTGGTAAACAGCGGCGCGGAGTATGTCGTCAACTATGTGAAGGACGACAGCCAGAAGCAGGATACAAGCTACACGGTGAAATACACGATCGAAGGCGTGGAGCAAGCAGCTGACACGCTGACGGTGACCGGCACAGCATGGGTGAATGGGTGAACGACGACCCGGCGCAGAATATCCGGCGGCGGGATCGCTGGGAAGGCGCGGAATCAACTATGTGAAGGACCCAGCCAGAAGCAGGATACAAGCTACACGGTGAAGTACACGATCGAAGGCGTGGGCAAGAGCTGAAGCTGATGTGACCGGCACAGCATGGGTGAACGACGAACCCGGCGCAGATTGCGATCGCTGAATATCTGGACGGCGAATCCTGGGCACGGGCACGCTGGTAAACAGCGGCGCGGAGTATGTCGTCAACTATGTGAAGGACGACAGCCAGAAGCAGGATACAAGCTACACGGTGAAATACACGATCGAAGGCGTGGAGCAAGCAGCTGACACGCTGACGGTGACCGGCACAGCATGGGTGAACGACGACCCGGCGCAGATTGCGATCGCGGAAGGTGGAATCCCGGCTCCGGCAGACAAGTATGTAGGCTACAAGCTGGACGAAGCGAATCCTGAATATCCGGCAGCGGGCACGCTGGTAAACAGCGGCGCGGAGTATGTAGTTAACTATGTCATCGACGAGACCCAGAAGAAGACACTGCGCTACACAGTGAATTATTTCAAGGACGGGGAATTCGCAGAAGGCATTCCCGTTGAACAAACCGTGCAGGTGCTGCAGCCGGATACGCTGACCGTGCAGCTGGTGGATACCTCTGCCGACCGCTACGAAGGTTTTACGTTCGACTATACATCTCCTGCAGAGATCCCGGCGGTAATTGCGCACGAGGGTGAGATCAACGTCTATTATGCCACCGATGAAAAGGGCGGCGAGGATGGACCGGACGACATCCCTGATTATGCGCAGATCGTATTTACCTATCAGAGTGCGGACGTTCGGAAAGGCACGGTTGATAAGAGCGTGGAAATCCACACCTTTGAACGGCTGAACGGCGAACTGCTCGAAGAGAAGAAAGCCAGCCCGGCCGGTGCAAATGCGGCGGGACGTGAGGGCTATGCATTCGATTACTGGACCGATGGAACCAAGCGCGATGTGACCTCCGGTATGGAGACGCTGAAGAGCGAGGTATACATGGACAATGCAGAATTCACCGCATATTTCGACGTTGATACAAAGGGCACTGACCCCGAAGACCCGGATAAGCCGGACAATGTGCCCGACAAGTATCAGGCGAAAGTGACCTATCAGGCTGTCAATGGCGCAGTTACGCTGGGCGGCAGCATGGGCACTGAGCTGGTCACCTATGTGACTCTGTTCGACGCGGACGGCAAGTGGGCCGAGAACGGCACAGGCAAGCTGGCTGAGGCTCAGGTCCCGACTGCAGCCGCAGCCGCGGATTACGACCCGGCCACCGAACGCTGGACACCGGCCGTACCGGCCGAAGGGGCTGAGATCACGGCTGACGGCGCTGTCTTTACAGTGACGTGGGAGCTGGCGATCTCCGGTTACCAGGTACACTACTACTACGACGGCGTTGAGGATACCGCTTCTGCTGTGAATGCCACCGGCAAGATCGGCGACGCGATTCCCTACGACACCGGCAAGACCACTTTTGACGGCGCGAACTACGTGCTGGAGAATGTGGACGGCGCGGGCAAGCTCATCTCGAAGGATGCGGCTGCGAATATCGTGAACGTCAACTTCACAAAGGATGAGAAGTCCGACCCGACCAAAGACCCCGACCCGGAGGTCCCGGGTGACAACATCCCGGATAAGTATCAGGCAACTGTCACGTTTGAAGCGATCAACGGCGTACTGCAGCCCAAGGGCGGCACGGACGCCCAGAATACGAAGCAGATGACCACGGTCGTGACACTGCTGAACGAGAACGGCGAACCCGCTGAGAACGGTACCGGTTATCTGACTGAAGCACAGATCCCGACAGCGCTGGCGAATCTGGGATACATCGCCAACACGCTGTTCTGGGGCCCGGCGACTCCGACGACCTCTTACGCCATCACAGGCGACATCACCTTTGTGGCGGACTTCAATGCGGAAGGCGTCATTCCGGAAGAACCCCCGGTGCCTCCGGTGACCCCGGTAGGTCCGACGGCGCCGGAAGAAGGCCCGGAGGAAACCATCGACGAGCCTGAAACCCCGCTTGCTCCGGCTGAACCCGAAGCACCCGCGGAAGAGCCCGCCGAAGAGGAGATCGAGGAAGCCGATACGCCGCTCGCTTCCGGCGCCGCATGGGCGCTGCTCAACCTCATCCTGATGCTCTGCACGGCCCTTGTCAGCATCCTGCTGCTCATCGGCTTCCTGGGCAAAAAGAAGAAAGAGGATGAGAACGAGAACGTGGAGTACACGGTGAAGCGCAAAGGTGTGACTCGTGTGCTGAGCCTCATCCCGGCCATTGGCTCCATCATCGCCTTCCTCCTCACGGAGAATATGCGCAATCCGATGGTGTTCGTGGACCGCTGGACATGGCTCATGGTGCTCATCGCTCTGGTGCAGGTCATTGTGTGCATCTTTGCCCGCAAGGGAAAAAAGAAGAGCCCGATGACAACGCGCAGACCCCGGCTCAGGCGTAAGCACGGAACGCGAACCTCAGGCAAATCCATAACGAAAGCCCCCGAAGGATAATCCCTTCGGGGGCTTTTTTGTACATCCTGTAAATTTTGCGGAAAATACGGGACGCGGCGGCAGAGGCTGTGATACAATGAAAAAAACACGTCCTTCGTCCGCATACGGACGGAGGCGAAAGCGGCGGGAAGGGCCGCGGAAAAGGGAGATGCAAAAGCCATGAAGGTAACGTTTATCGGCGCCACGCATGAGGTTACGGGGAGCTGCTCCCTGCTGGAGGTGGGGAACAGCGCTTTCCTGGTGGACTGCGGGATGGAGCAGGGGGAAAACCGGTTCGAGAATATCCCGCTGCCTGTGAACCCGGCAGAACTGAGCTGCGTGCTGCTGACGCACGCCCATATCGACCATTCTGGATATCTGCCCCTGCTGTACAAAAACGGCTTTCGGGGCACCGTGTATGCTACGGAATCCACTGCCAGCCTGTGCCAGATCATGCTGCGCGACAGCGCGCATATTCAGGAGAGCGAGGCGGAGTGGAAAAACCGAAAGGCGCGCAGGGCCGGACGCCCGGAGGCGGAGGCGCTGTACACGATGGCGGACGCAGAGGGCGTTTTATCCCGCTTCCGTCCGTGCCCGTACAACAAGCTGACGGCCGTTGGCGAAGGCGTTGCGGTGCGCTTTACGGATATCGGGCATCTGCTTGGCTCCGCCGCCATTGAGATATGGATGAGCGAGGGCGGCGTTACCAAAAAGATGGTGTTCAGCGGTGACGTGGGGAATACGCATCAGCCCATCCTCAACGACCCGCAGCGGGTGGAGCAGGCAGATTATCTGGTGCTGGAATCCACCTACGGCAACCGGCTGCACGGTGAGCGCCCGGATTATGTGGGCGCGTTGACGGAGATCCTGCAGCAGACCTTTGACCGGGGCGGCACGGTGGTCATTCCCTCCTTTGCTGTGGGCCGCACGCAGGAAATGCTGTATTTTATCCGGGAGATCAAGGAGCAGGACCGGGTGCACGGGCACGACGGATTCCCTGTTTATGTGGACAGTCCGCTGGCCAATGAGGCAACGAGCATTTTCCTGCAATGCCCCACGGAAAATCTGGACCCTGAGGCGCGGGAACTGGTGCGGAGCGGGGTAAATCCGCTCTGGTTTGAAGGGCTTAGGACCAGCGTGACGAAGGAGGATTCCCAAGCCATCAATGCGAATGCCGTGCCGAAGGTCATCCTTTCTGCCAGCGGAATGTGCGATGCGGGGCGTATCCGGCATCATTTAAAGCATAATCTGTGGCACAGCGACAATACGGTGCTGTTTGTTGGTTATCAGGCAGAGGGCACGCTGGGGCGCGCGCTGGTGGACGGCGCGCCATCGGTAAAAATATTCGACGAAGCGATCGCAGTCAACGCAGAAATCCGCGTGCTGGCGGGCGTGAGCGGGCACGCGGATAAAAACGGGCTCATCCGCTGGCTCCAGGGTGTTTCACCGAAGCCGGCGCAGATATTCGTCAATCATGGCGACGATGAAGCATGTACGGATTTTACCCAGTGCCTGAGAGAAGAATACGGTTACAATGCGATGGCCCCGTACAGCGGAACGTGTTATGATCTGGCCGCCGGGGCGTTTCTGGCCCAGCCCGCCGGAGTGCTGCGCAAAAAGCCGGAGGAGGCCGCGCGCGACCCGCGCGCAATGGCGGCCTTCAGTGAGCTGCAGCGGGCCGTCAAGCAGCTTTCCGCATTGGCCCAGGGGGCGGGAGGAAGACCCAACAAGGAACTCAAGCGCATGGCTGCGCAGGTACAGGCCTTGTACGACGCCTGGCGCGCATGAGCGTATCCTTTGGGGTGTAAAGAGAAAAGAAGTGTCCGCAGAGCCTCAGGAGGCTCTGCGGACGTTTTTTGCCGGAAGCGAGGTCTCACGGCTGCGGCCGCTGCTTTGCGCGGCGCGTACTCCGTTCCGCGCGAGCGGGAGAGGTTGTCAGGCGATAGCTGTCGGAGATCATTTCGCAAAGGTCCTCCGGCGGGACGCCGGCGTTCACCTCCACGGTGTTCCAGTGGGTATGGTTCATATGCCAGCCCGGCGTAACGGCGGGGTAGGCCGCCCGCCAGAAATCGGCTTTCATTGGTTCACATTTCAAATTTACGCATAATTTTCCGTCGCGTTCAAAAACAAGAGCAAACCATTTGCGCCCGGCGGCGTGACGTACCACGACATTGCCGCCGTCCTCAAACGGGCAGTCCACAGCAGCGCCGGGATATGCGGCGCACAGGGCAAGCAGCTCATCCTTTGTCATTTCCCGGTTCCTCCTTATTCTCAAAGCCCTGCGCGCCGGCACAGGGGCTTGTGCAATGCACACGCGCAGCCGCGCAAGCGGCGGGTTTGAGGCTATTATACCATGCAGCAAAACCGCACCTGCTGCGGTTTTGCATGGTTCAATGTTCTCAAAGCTCTGTGCGCCAGCACAGGGGCGTGTGCAATGCACACGCGCAGCCGCGCAAGCGGCGGCTTTGAGGTTATTATACCATATTTCTAAGCTCACACTTCGCGTACCGCTCGTGTTCACTAAGAAACATGGTATCTATGCCGCCAGGCTCATGCTTCGCCTGCGGCTCGCATTCACCAACCGGACATATTATACCATGACGCCGTGAAACGGCTACAACAAAACCGCACCTGCTGCGGTTTTGCATGGTTCAATGTTCTCAAAGCTCTGTGCGCCAGCACAGGAGCGTGTGCAGCGCACACGCGCAGCCGCGTAAACGGCAGCTTTGGGAGTTATTATACCATAAAATATCCCACCGAGAGAAGTTTGTGCTATACTGGAGAAAAAGAGCGGTTCGCGCCGCGCCAATACAGGGAGGACACGGGAATGGAATATGAGATCGACGAGGTCCGGAAAATATCCATCGGCGGAGTGGGACAGAAAATTCAATCTCCGACGCTGCGGAGCTGGTGGAGTATCTGTGCGCCGCTCTGGAAAAAGAAAAGCTGTTCGTCTGGGGCGGAAGCTGGGGCACGGAACTGGGAACGTATCTCTGCTTCCGGTATCCTGAACACATCGCGGGCTATGTAGGCAGCGGCCAGCTGGTAAACGGCGTACTGAATGAAGAGCTGAGCTATGATTTCGCCATGGATGAAGCCAAAAAAGCCGGGGACACAAAGGCCGTCTCCACGCTGGAGCGTATCGGACGCCCGGTGGATGGATGCTACCGCGAGGTGTTTAAAGGCATGATGGCCCAGCGGCGCATCATGAAAAAATACGGCGGACACTCCATGAACAAGGGGACCTACTGGACGGATACCGCCCTGCCGCTGCTGAGGAGCCGTGAGTTTTCGTTCACAGACAAGCTCGGCCTTGCATTGGGGTATAAAAGGTGCCTGACATATATGTGGCCCACGACGTCCAAATGTGACTTCCCGCGGGAGTGCACGCGCTTTGCCATGCCCTATTATATCTTTCAGGGAGCTCATGACAACAACACGCCCAGCGCGTTGGTGCAGGCCTATTATGACGCAATTGAAGCGCCGGATAAGGATCTGATCTGGTTCGAGCACTCGGCTCACGGCCCTCTGCGGGAGGAGCCGGAAACGTACAAAAGACTGCTGCGAGAAAAGCTGCTGCAATGGATATGAGCTGCAGTGTGCACGCGGACAGGCGGGGCCGAAACAGGCGGTGATGCGGCCACGGCGGCTGTTTCCGCGCATTTTGCCCCGAATGGGCAGGAACACGCCCTGCCGCAGACAGGCAAAAACCGCATTGCAGGCCGTCGAAGCGGCGCAATGCGGTTTTTGGGGCCGCTGCTGCGGCTTGGGGCGGGACGTCAGTCTGCCTGGATGTCGATGACGCTTACCGGGCAGCCGTCACGGGCCTCGGCGGCCGCAGGCAGCTCTTCCTCGGGAATGTCCCCGGCCATGGCGACGGCGACACCGTCCTCCAGCGTGAATACAGCGGGGCAGGTGGAGGCACACAGGCCGCAGCCGATGCACCCTTCGTTGACAATGGCTTTCATAATGCTTCCTCCTTCTGGTAGTTCATAAACGGTGCCCTGCACGGCACAGAGGCCGGAGACCGCTTTCGCGGCGGACCGCCGCCCTGCAGAGCCGCATGTGGAAAGGATAGGCGCTTTCGTGCCGTTTTATGCGTGGAAGCACTGTTTTCCTGCCGCACGGTGGAAGGAAAGCGGAAAACAAAACGCGCGCGGCAGAAAAGCCGAGCGCGCAACGTGCAGGAAAAAGATGGCCTTACAGTGTCAACCCGGCCACGGTCATACAGCCCAGCTCGCCAATGATATACGCTGTAATGCGCGTGCCGGCGGGCATAGCGGCGGTGTCCAGCAGGACGTTGCCGGCCTGGGACACGTTGGTGTAATAGAAGCGTTTGTGCGCCGTGGTGGCATAGGCATGGCCGTCCTGTACGGTGTAACATACCGTGCCCGTGCACAGGCCGTCCTTTTCGCAGAAATCCGTGGCAAGGCTTTTGCGTTCGCCGCGGAGGAACAGCGCGTATTCCCCGGCAATCTCTGTGCGGCGCAGTTCGCCGGTCACACGCTCGGGCGGGGCGACGGCGCGCGCGCCGTCCTTGCCGTGAATGAAATACGCCACGCCGTCCCAGGCGTGGGCGAACTGGTCCAGCCGGTAGCGCCGCTGGGCTGCGGCGTCGCCCGGCGCGTAAGGGTCATTGACAAGCACGTACTCTGTGCCGTCCTCGCCGGTTTCAAAGCCGCGCACCACCATCAGATGGCCGTCGGTACAGCCCGTCGTGCCCTCCAGCAGAGGTAGGCCGCGTTCTTCAGCATGCTCCGGCGTATCCGCGTAATGCACGCTCACCCCACACGCAAACCCGTTTTTTATCTCTTTCTTCAGTCCGGCGATATCCGCAAAGGCGACATAGCACTCATATCCGTAGCAGCCCGCAATGGCGGTGGTAAAACTCCAGTTGCCGTTGCCCGCGTATGTATAATCGTAGTTGGCGTGGGCCACCTCTTCGGGCAGCAGGTCCTCGCCCCAACGGTTCATCAGCATGGTGACCGTGGTGGGGCTGCAGATGACAGAGCCGATGCGCGGGTCCCGGATGAGCTGAGAATAAGCGGGAACAGGGACGCACCGGTGCTGAAGCGCTTCGCCCGTTTCCCGCTGCCAGCCCGTGGGACGTACGGAGGCGGCAAGCAGATATACGGAGGGGGAACGGCGCACGTCGTCTGTATAAAGGCTGGCCCGGAGCTGGAACAGAGAAGCACCGCCGGGCGCACGTACATTGACCATGTCGGTATCCAGATAAGCTGCGGCGTCTTCCGGGTGCTGCACAGGCAGGCTGGCGCGGCGCAGGAACGGACTCCATTTGCCGTAGGGCATCCAGGGCGTCCACGCCCCGGCCGCAAATACGCGCACGGCGAGCTCCACCGCGGTGCCGGCGGGCGTGGCCGCATTCCACGAAGCGACCAGCGCATTGAACGCGGGGGCCGAAATTTCCGGTGTGGTGTAGCAGCCAGCCTGTACGTAACGCCCGGCATACTGTTCCAGGCGCAGCGCTCCGTCTGCGTAGGCGGTATTTTCAAACGCGCCGGACGCAAAGGCTTTTTCGTCTTTCAAAACGAACGTATGGTTCGTCATATACAAGCTCCCTCACACAAAACCGCCGGGGACACGTTATATGAAGCGGTTCCGGCGGCGTTTTCACAATTTTATCACAAAGTATCTATAATACCAAATATTATCGCACAAGCGGTCAAAAGTCAAGTTACAAAACGCTTTCCTTTTCGCCGTGTTTCGTGTATAATGATATAAAATATCAATAAGAACCGGATACCGCAACATGCGGCACCCGGTTGAAGGAGTGACAAAAATGAATGCACTGACGCTTGCCGCGCTGGGTACGGGCTTTACCTTTTTGATGACGGCTGCCGGGGCGGCGGTCGTGTTTCTGTTCAAGAATGAGATCAAGCCCTCGTTCCAGCGTGTGTTTCTGGGGTTTGCCGCCGGCGTGATGATCGCGGCCAGTGTGTGGAGCCTGCTGATCCCCTCCATTGAGATGGCCGGGGAACAGGGCGTACCGGGATGGCTGCCTGCGGCCGGAGGCTTCGCACTGGGCGCATTGTTCCTGATGGTGCTGGATGCCTTAATGCCCCATCTGCACCCCGGCTCCAGCGAGGCGGAGGGCGTACATACCAGCTTCAAACGCACCACGCTGCTGGTGCTGGCTGTAACACTGCACAACATTCCCGAGGGCATGGCCGTGGGCCTGGCCTGTGCGCTGGCGGCAGGCGGCGGCTCATCCAGTGTGACGCTGGCGGGCGCGATGGCGCTGTGTTTGGGCATGGGGCTGCAAAATTTCCCTGAGGGTGCGGCCATTTCGCTGCCGCTGCGGCGCGAGGGGCTTTCCCGTCCAAAGAGCTTTGTCTATGGTGCGCTCTCGGGTATCGTGGAGCCCATCGGCGGCATCCTGGCCGTGCTTATCGCGGGCAGCGTTACGCCGCTGATGCCCTGGTTTCTCAGCTTTGCTGCGGGCGCGATGATCTATGTGGTGGTAGAGGAGCTGATTCCCGAGGCGCATTTGGGCGAGCATTCCCACCCGGGTACACTGGGTGTGCTGGCGGGCTTTCTGGTGATGATGGTGCTGGATGTGGCACTGGGGTGACCGATGGAACGGAGGTATATATTCCGCCGGGCACGGCCCGAGGACGCGGGGGACATTGTCCGGCTTTACAATTCCAATCCCTGTTTTTTGGAGCGTCATTTGGGATGCCGGGCAGTGGACGGCACGTTCGTTCTCCAAGAATGGCGGCAGATGAAAAAGGAAGGGTTTTCCACTACGGTCATCGCGGATGCGCAGACCGGAGCGGCCGTTGGATTCATAGATTGCCGGGATTCGGAGCCTGTTTATCTTTCGCTGTTCCTGTTGGATGCGGCGCTTCAGGGGAAAGGCTTGGGAACGGAACTGTACCGGGAGTTTGAGGAAATGCAGCGCCGCAGGGGGCGCAAAGGCATCCGAATCGACGTGGTGGACGATTATGAAGGGAACCTTGTTCCGTTTTGGAAACGGCGGGGCTTTGAAGAAGGAGAAGAAATCACGCTGGAATGGGGCGGCAAGGCTTCCCGTGCCCGTGTGATGTACCGTGATTTGATATGAGTGGACCGCGCAGAGTACCGCGCGATCTTCCGGCAAAACGAACGCCCCGCCCGAAAGTCTTCGGCGGGGCGTTTGTTTTATTTCTGAGACACTTATTTTGCGTAATCTACTGCCCGGGATTCACGGATGACGTTTACCTTGATTTGGCCGGGGTAATCCAGCTCTTCCTCAATTTTCCGGGAGATGCTGTGAGCCAAAAGGATTAGAGCGTCGTCGTTGATGGCGTCCGGCTTCACCATAATGCGCACCTCGCGGCCCGCCTGAATGGCGAAGCTGCGCTCTACGCCCTCGAACCCGCTGGCGATCTCCTCCAGGCTTTCCAGGCGCTTGATATAGCTTTCCAGATTCTCACGGCGCGCACCGGGCCGTGCGGCAGAGATGGCGTCGGCCGCCATGACGATGAACGCCAGCGGCGTTTTGGCCTCCACGTCGCCGTGGTGGGCCTCTATGGCATGGATAATGGCCGGGTTCTCCTTATACTTTTTGGCGATGTCTACGCCGATGCTGATATGGCTGCCCTCTATCTCGTGGTCCAGCGCCTTGCCGATGTCATGCAGCAGGCCGGCACGGCGGGCCTGCGTGACGTTCACGCCGAGCTCTGCGGCCAGGATACCGGAGAGATAGGCCACTTCCAGCGAGTGGTTTAGCACGTTCTGGCCGTAGCTGGTGCGGTAGTGCAGGCGGCCCAGCAGCTTTACAACATCGGGGTGCAGGCCGTGCAGGCCCACGTCCATCACTGCTTTTTCGCCCTCGCGCTTCATGGCAAGCTCCAGCTCGCGGCGGCATTTTTCAACCGTCTCCTCAATGCGGGCCGGGTGGATACGGCCGTCGCTGATGAGCTTTTCCAGCGTCATGCGGGCAACCTCGCGGCGCACAGGGTCAAAGCTGGAAAGCGTGATGGCCTCGGGCGTATCGTCAATGATAAGGTCAACCCCCGTGGCTGTCTCCAGCGCGCGGATGTTGCGGCCCTCCCGGCCGATGATGCGGCCTTTCATTTCGTCACTGGGCAGCGGCACCACGGATACCGTGGCTTCGCTGGAATGGTCGGCGGCACAGCGCGCCACGGCCTGGCTGATGAGCTCGCGGGCCATTGTGTCGCACTCGTCCTTGGTCTGCGTCTCGAACGCGGCGATGTGCATTGCCTTTTCGTGGGTGAGCTGCTCGTCCAGACGGTTGAGCAGCAGCTGCTTTGCGTCCTCCGCCGTCAGGCCGGCGATGGTTTCCATCTTGTCCAGTTCGCGGGCCTTGATCTGTTCGATTTCGTCCAAGCGGGCCTCCACAAGCTCGGAGCGCTTGGCAAGGTCAGTTTCTTTCTGCTCCAGAACGGCCGTTTTGCGGTCCATGGCCTCTTCCTTTTGGTCGAGGCGGCGCTCCTGGCGGCTCAGCTCCGAACGGCGTTCCTTGATTTCTTTGTCGGCCTCAGCCTTCAATTGAAAAGCTTCGTCCTTTGCTTCGATCAGCGCTTCCTTGCGCTTTTGCTGTGCGGCTTTCATAGCGTCGTTGATCAGGCGCTTGGCCTCTTCCTCCGCGCTGCCGATCTTTGCCTCGGCAGTTTTGCGGCGGTAAGAAACCCCGGCGAAAAATGCAATGGCGGCAGCCACTACGCCTGCGACAACGGCGATCACAGCGGCGATGACCGGTGATACCATTTTCAGGGTTCAACTCCTATTCGCTTTTATTATGAATGAAAGTAATCTCCGGGGCGGCTGCCGCGTCACATTTTGATTTCAAAAAAGGTTAAAAAGGCAAACGGCAGGTCCGTCCGCCCCTAAAAATTACATTAAATCATCATTCATATTGTAAAGCGCGGTTTCACACTTGTCAAGAAATTGTTACATTTCCATGAATAAATCCTTACGCTTACACGAAAGGTTGTGCAAGTTTTTCGCCCGTGCGAAAGCGGCGGAATGCGCTTTGTGCTTGACTTTTGGACGCGCGCGTTGTAAGATAACGGTGTACACCATCCCGCCAAAGCGATGAAGCGGATAATGCATGCGCCGGCGCGCAAAAGAGAGGGCCGCCGCGGCCCGCCGTTCCCCAAACGGCATGCCGCGCGCTGCAAGCGGCTTTGCACCGCCGCCGTATGTTACCACCGCGGAGCGCGGGGGAGAACGGGCGCATTGCCCTGCAACTCCCGCCGGGCACGGCCCGTTACAGCCGGCAAAGAGTGACACGCGCCGGGCGCGCCCGCCGTGTGTAATTCGGGTGGAACCATGGGCATTCTGCGCTCATCCCGTATCAGTTTTACGGGATGGGCTTTTTTGTTTTCCGGCATATGCCGGAAGAAGGAGGATTTTGAAATGATCAACGTGACATTGAAGGGCGGCGCCGTGAAGGAATTTGAGCCGGGCGTTTCGCCAGCGGACGTTGCAAAGAGCATCGGCATGGGCCTGTACAAAAGCGCCTGCGCCGCCAGGGTGGACGGCGAGGCCGTGGACCTGCGCACTCCTTTGGAAAAGGACTGCGAGCTGGAGATCCTGACGTTCGATTCCCCGGAAGGCAAGCACGCCTTCTGGCACACGGGCGCGCACATTATGGCGCAGGCCATCCAGCACCTGTTCCCGGATGCCCAGTTCGGCATCGGCCCGGCGCTGGACGACGGCTGGTATTACGACATCGGCGGCACGGAGCCCTTTACGCCGGACCAGTTCGAGGCCATCGAGGCTGAGATGAAGAAGATCGTCAAGGCGGACCTTCCTGTGGAAAAACGGTTCATCACCGTGGAGGAGGGCCGCGAGATCTTCAAGGGGCAGACCTACAAGCTGGAGCTGCTGGAGGAATACGCCGAAAAGGGCTGGCAGCTTTCGGTTTACCGGCAGGGGGATTTTACGGATCTGTGCGCCGGCCCGCACCTGATGAGCACGGGCGCGGTGAAGGCTGTAAAGCTGTTGAGCACAGCCAGCGCCTACTGGCGCGGCGACGCTGCGCGGGACAGCCTGTGCCGTGTGTACGGTACGGCATACCCCAAGGCCGCCGAACTGGAGGCCTATCTGAACATGCTAGAAGAGGCCAAAAAGCGCGACCACCGCAAGCTGGGCAAGGAGCTGGGGCTGTTTGCACTGCTGGAGGAAGGCCCGGGCTTCCCGTTCTTCCTGCCCAAGGGCATGCTGCTGAAAAACACCCTCATCGACTACTGGCGCGAAATCCATAAGCGCGCGGGCTATCAGGAGATCAGCACGCCCATCATCCTCAGCAGGGCGCTGTGGGAGCGCAGCGGCCACTGGGACCATTACAAGGATAATATGTACACCACGCTCATCGACGGCGAGGACTTTTCCATTAAGCCCATGAACTGCCCGGGCGGCATGCTGGTATACAAAACGCAGCCCCACAGCTACCGGGACCTGCCCCTGCGTATGGGTGAGCTGGGCCTTGTGCACCGGCACGAGCTGTCCGGTGCGCTGCATGGCCTGATGCGCGTGCGCTGCTTTACACAGGACGACGCGCATATCTTCATGACGCCGGAGCAGGTGAAGGACGAGATAAAGGGTGTGGTAAAGCTCATCGACGAGGTGTATTCCCTGTTCGGCTTTGAGTACCACATCGAGCTTTCTACCATGCCCGAGGATCACATCGGTGAGCTGGAGGACTGGGAGACGGCCACGGATGCCCTGCGCGAGGCCATCGAGGAGCTGGGCCGCACTTACGAGATCAACGAGGGTGACGGCGCGTTCTACGGCCCGAAGCTGGATTTCCACCTGGTGGACGCCATCGGCCGCACCTGGCAGTGCGGCACCATCCAGCTGGATATGCAGATGCCCGAGCGGTTTGAGCTGGAATACACCGGCGCAGACGGACAGAAGCACCGCCCGGTGATGATCCACCGCGTGGTGTTCGGCAGCATCGAGCGCTTCATCGGCATTCTCATCGAGCACTTTGCGGGCGCATTCCCCGTGTGGCTGGCGCCTGTGCAGGTGAAGGTCATCCCCATCAGCGAGGCGCACCATGCCTATGCCAAACAGGTGGAGCGGGAGCTGCGGGACGCAGGGCTGCGTGTGGAGGGCGACTACCGCGCCGAGAAGATGGGATACAAGATCCGCGAAGCCCAGCTGGAGAAGATCCCCTACATGCTCGTTGTGGGCGCGCAGGAGATGGAAAACGGTACGGTGAGCGTGCGTGCGCGCAAGGAGGAAAAGGGCGGCACAAAAACCGTGGAGGAATTCAAGGCGCAGGTGTTGGCAGAGGTTGCCAGCCGGGAGCGCTGAACGCAAAAGGCAGACGGCAAAGGCCGCGCGACCCCATTGGGGACGCGCGGCCTTTTCTGTCGTGTTTTTGCGGCGGCCCGCCGCAGAACGGTCAAAATTCCAGCTGCATAAGGCGGGCGATGGCCAGGATATAGATCTTCAGTGCCTTGAACAGCAGCGCCTCGCTCACGCCCTCGTCCGGGCCGTGCATGGGCCCGACCCATTCGGGCGCGGGTTCGCCGGTCTCTTCCATACCGAAGCTGACGGCGCATTTGAAGTGGCGCGCATAGGTGCCGCCGCCCATAGTGAAAGGCTGGGCGTTTTTGCCCGTTACATCGTTGTACGTCCGGATGAGCGTCTGGATGACCGGGGTATTGGGGTCGATATAGAACGGAACACGGGCGCTGTCCGGCAGGAAGCTGCCGCCCGCGTCCTGCGCCAGCTTCGACAGCGCGGCGCACAGCGTCTCGGCATTGGTGCTGGTGGGGAAACGGATGTCGATGCTTTGGCGCAGCGCGCCGTTTTCCAGCTTGATGACGCCGCCCACACAGGTGAGCGGGTCGAACACGTCGTCCTGCGCGGCGATGCCCACGCTGCTGCCGTCTGTGGAGGCGTGCAGCCGGCGCAGCATTTCCAGCGCGCGGGCTTCCTCCTCGCTACACAGGCGGTTGTCCAGCAGGTAGTCCACCACAAGAGCAATGGCGTTCACCGTACCGGCGGGCATGGCCGCATGGCCACCCTTGCCGAAAGCGGAAATACGAGCTACGCCGTCCGCCTCGGCTGTAACTTTCACATTTTCGGTGTCCTTCAGCGCGGAGGCGTCCGCGCGTACCAGTGCATAAGCACGGTCCGGCACCACATTGTGGGCCACGCCGCCCTGAAAGTCGATGAGGCTGCCGTGCAGCGGTGCGCTCACCAGCCAGCCGCCGTAGCCGCCCTTTTCCCCGTAGCACACCGGGAACTCGGCGTCCGGCGTGAAGCAGAATGCGGGCTGGGGATAGTGTTCCAGGTAGTAATCCACGTCTTTCATGCCGGTCTCCTCGTTGGCGCCCAGCAGGATGCGCAGCGTATAGGGCAGCGTGGCGCCCTGCTGCTTGAAGAATTTGGCAGCATACAGCGTCAGTACAGCGGGGCCTTTGTCGTCGGCCACGCCGCGTCCCACGACATAGCCGTCGCGGCGCACCATATCAAACGGGGAGCCTGTCCAGCCGTTGCCCTCGGGCACCACGTCCAGATGCGTAATGGTGGCGATCTGCGTGGGGCTTGCGCCGGGCAGGTCGGCGTAGCCGATGTACCCTTCGCAGTTGTGTGCGTCCAGACCCATGCCGGCGGCGATGTCCAGCGCAGCCTCCAGGGCTTTCCTGGGGCCGGGGCCGAAAGGTGCGCCCGGCTGGGGTTGGCCTTCCACGCTGTTGATGTCCACCAGCGTCTTCAGGTCCCGCAGGACATTTTCCCTGTTTTCCGCCACAAAAGCATCGATCTGTTCCAGAAGAAGTTTTTCGTCCATAAACAATCTCCTTGCATAGTTGATACCTTTTATTATAGTATATTAAAAGGACAACACAAGACATAAAAAGGCGTAAAAAGGAGAAACCATGAAAAAAAACATATTGTTCGCACTTGCGGTCATTTTGCTGGCGGGCGTGATTGCCGTGACAAGAGTTATGACGCGTACAGAGGGGACGACGGCCCGCGTGGAGATCACGGACGCGGAGACGATCACCCTGCCGCTGGACAAGGACGGCACCTATGAAATCAGCGAAGGCAAGCTCCCCGTGACGCTGGAGGTGTCTGAGGGCCGCATCCGCTTTATCAACAGCCGGTGCCCGGACCATATCTGCGAGGGCTACGGCTGGCTTTCAAAAGAGCACGACCAGGCCGTCTGTATGCCCGCGGGCGTTGTGGTATCGGTGGAAAAAGGCGCCTGACGGCCATCCTGCGCGCCGCAGGGGAAATGTACAGTTTTTGTAAAGTGGGAAAAACGCATTGCGCACGGGCCGGCTACACAGTATAATTGTATTGTTACTGTAAAAAAACTGTCAAAATTTCGTGAAGACCACGGGCGTGTATGGAAGGCCCGTTGGGAGAGACCGGAGGCCATGTATGACCATTTTCAACGTTATCAGTCTGGCGGGCGGCCTCGCGCTGTTTTTGTACGGCATGACCATTATGGGCACAGGGCTGGAGAAATACGCCGGAGGCAGGATGGAGAGCATCCTGCAGAAGCTCACTTCGTCCACCTGGCGCGCCGTGGCTCTTGGGGCCGTCATCACCGCGCTCATCCAGTCCAGCTCGGGTACCACGGTCATTGTGGTGGGCCTTGTCAACTCGGGCATCATGCAGCTTTCCCAGGCCATCGGCATCATCATGGGCGCCAACATCGGCACCACGGTCACCGGCCAGCTCATCCGGCTTTCCGATATTTCGGGCGGCGGCATGCTGATGGAATTCCTTAAGCCCGCCACGTTCGCGCCCATTCTGGCGTTTGTGGGCGCGGTGCTGTTCGTGTTCATCAAGTCGCCGCGCAAGCGCGACATCGGCCAGATTTTCATGGGCTTCGGCTTGCTGTTCATCGGCATGGGCATGATGACGGATTCTGTGAGCACACTGCGGGAATCCGAACTGTTCGTCCGCCTGTTCACCACGCTGCAGAATCCCATTCTGGGCGTTCTGGCGGGTACGCTCGTCACGGTGGCGGTGCAGAGCTCCTCGGCGTCCGTGGGCATTTTGCAGGCGCTTTCCAGCACCGGCCTGGTCACCTGGGGCAGCGCCATCCCCATTATTATGGGTCAGAACATCGGCACCACGTCCACATCTCTCATCGCGTCCATCGGCACATCCAAGGCGGCCAAGCGCAGCGCGATGGTACACGTTTATTTCAACATTATCGGTACGGTCATATTTATGGCGGCCATCTACGGCGTGAAAGCCGCGGTTGGGTTCTCGTGGTGGAACGACACGATGAATATGGGCGATATTGCAAACTTCCACACATTGTTCAACGTGGTGGTAACGCTGCTGTTCCTGCCGTTCACGAAGCTGCTGGCCAAACTGGCGGAAATGACCATCCCGGACAAGCCCGGAGAAAAGCAGGACATCGAGATCCCCGTGCTGGACGAGCGTCTGTTCAATTCTCCCGCGGTTGCCATCCAGCAGGCCAAAAGCGCCGTGGAGACCATGGCCCGCAACGCCCGCGCCAATTACGGCGAGGCCGTGCCCGTGCTGTACAGCCATAACACCGAGGTGCTCAATCTCATTCAGCAGCGCGAAAGCGTCATCGATAAGCTGGAGGTCAATATCAGCAACTATCTGGTAAAGGTGACTGATCGTGAACTGAACGAGAGTGAAAGCCATGCGGTAAACGAGCTGATCAATTTCATTGTGGAATACGAACGCATCGGCGACTACGCCATCAATGTGGTGGAGCGCAGCGGCGAGATGTTCGACAAGGAGATCACCTTCTCCGAAAGCGCCCGGCGGGAGCTTTCGCTGGTGGACAACGCCATCAAAGAGATCATGGATATCACGCTGGCGGCCTTCCAGGCGGACGATACGGTGCTGGCCGAGCAGGTGGAGCCGCTGGAGGAGACCATCGACTTGATGATTGACACGCTTCGGGAACGGCATATTCTGCGCCTGAAAAACGGTGTGTGCGCCATCGAGAGCGGCATCATTTTCCTGGAGATCCTGACGAACCTGGAGCGCATCTCCGACCATTGCTCCAACATTGCCGCGCGCATCGTGGGCAAGGAATCCGAGGACGACCACTTCGACGCCCACGAGTTCCGCCGCAACATGCACGACGGGTATGTGCCAAATTTCAACGAGATGCTGGCGCAGTATAAGCTGAAGTATTATACACCGCTGCTGGAAAGCCAGGAGACGGCCTGAGCCGCTCATATGAAAACAAAAAGACCGCCCCGCGCCGGATGCTGGAATGCATCCGTGCGGGGCGGTTTTCTGCGGAAAAGAGACGGCGCACCGCGAACACGGCGCTGTACGCTGCGAAACGTTTTCTAAAACGCGTCCTCGTCGTCGGAATAGATTTCGATATACTCGGGGGTGCCGGCTTTGTCGAACCAAGACAGCGCCGCCAGCGCCGCTGCGACGGCGGCAGCCACGGCGAATACCTTCAGGATAAATTTGAACATAGCAATACGCCTCCTGCAATTATATGCCGGCATTTGCCGGCAGATGCGGAATAAGGGGATGCGGCGGTGAAAAAAGGGAACACTGCGAAAGGACACGCGCCGGTCAATAAGGCACCACGACGAAGGTGCCGAACCCGGCTGCGGTGGGAACGCCCGCACCTGCGGGCACAGGAAACGCCGCGCCGAACGCCGGTTCGGAAACGTCATACAAAAAGGCGTTCCCGGGCAGGATGCCGCCCACCCTGGGCACACGGCCGAACGCCGTGCGGAACGCCTGAGCGGGGAGCACACCTTCGGCGCTCCAGTAAAAGCCCTGCTCGTCACTGCCGGCCAGATGCCGCATGGGCGGCATTTCCAGCCGGCGCAGCGGTACGTCCGCCGGTTCCCCGGTACGGTACAGCCACAGCGCATCACCCTGCTGCTTTGTACAGGACGCGAACAGATAAGTGCCGGCAGCGTCGTCCGGCGTGACGGCAAAGCCGAAGCGGGCGTGTGGGGCGGCGTTTCATCAAATACCGTGACGCTGAAAGGGATTTCGCCATCCCGCACATAGCAGCGCAGATACGCATATACCTGCCCGCGGGCAGGCTCGCCGTTGAAATGTGTGATTTTCAATGCGGGCAGCGTTTCCATGGGCAGCGCGTCCCGGCTGTTTGTGATAAGAAAGGACAACGTGTTTCCTCCCCGCGGGCGGCAGGCCCGCGTTGCTGAATGTATGTTTTGAACGATATACCGCCATGCGGCCGTACGCGGCAAACCGCATAAGACGCGGCTGTTTTGTTATTACAGTATACTACTGTTAGTATAGCACAATCGTGCATAAAAACGCAACCGTTCCGCGCCGGGGCGCGCGGCGGCACAGGGAAAAAGCTGCCGCCGCGCAGGCCGCGCCGGATATTGTGAAAAAATTATCCGTTGTTGACTACGCCCGGCCCAGTGTTTACAATAGAAGATGGATTATTTTGCGTACTGGCGTTGTATCTGCGCCCCGGGTGGATACGGCGGCAACCGTAAAAAATACAAAAGGAGAAACGAGGGATCATATTTTCATGTCATCCAAATTCAAACGCAGCGCCCTCGGCGCGCGCGTGCCGCATGAAAAGAAAACATCCGGTATGGCCACTGTCGCCATGCCCCTGCCCGAAAAGATCGTGCTGCCCATGCAGCAGCATATCGGCGCGCCGTGCACCCCCACGGTGAAAAAGGGCGATGCGGTGCTGGTGGGTACCGTTGTGGGCGCGGCGGGCGGTTTCGTCGGCGCAGCCATCCACAGCGGCGTGTCCGGCACCGTGGAGGCCGTGGAGACCGTGCATATGCCCAACGGCCGTTCGGTACCGGCTGTCGTCATCAGGGCCGACGGCGAGCAGACGCCGGACCCGGCCAGTGTTCCGCCCGAGGTGACGGACCACGCTTCGCTCATTGCGGCGGTGCAGGCGTGCGGCCTGGTGGGCCTGGGCGGCGCGGGTTTCCCCACGGCGGTCAAGCTCTCGCCCAAGGATCTTTCGGCCATCGACACCCTCGTCATCAACGGCGCGGAATGCGAGCCGTACATTACCTCGGACAACCGGGAATTTCTGGAATGCTCCGAGAGCGTGATGCGCGGTATTGCGGCCGTCAAGCAGCATCTGGGCATCAAAAAGGTCGTCATCGGCATTGAGCGCAACAAGCCTGAGGCCATCGACCTTATGTTCAGCCTTGTGAAGAACGACCCGGATTATTCCGTTATGCCCCTGCAGAGCCGTTATCCCCAAGGGGCGGAAAAGGTGCTCATTGAAAAGACCACGGGGCGCGAAGTACCCCGGGGCGGTCTGCCCGCGGACGCAGGCGTTATCGTGCTGAACGTCACCACGGTGTCCACACTGGGCAAATACCTGGCCACGGGCATGCCTCTCACGACCAAGCGCCTGACCGTGGACGGCGACGCCATCGGCGAAGCGAAGAACGTAGAGGTCGTCATCGGCACGCCCATCGGCGACGTGCTGGACTTCTGCGGCGTAAAGGACGATGTTTCCAAGATCCTGATGGGCGGCCCGATGATGGGGACTGCCGTAGCGGACCCGGCTTTCCCCGTGCTGAAGCAGAACAATGCGCTGGTGGCTTTCGGCCCGGCGGCGGCCGCTCTGCCCGCTCCCGGCCCGTGTATCCGCTGCGGCAACTGCATCAATGCCTGCCCCATGGGCCTTTCGCCTGTGGAGATCGCGGGCGCGTACACCAAGAACGACGGCGAGATGCTGGACAAGCTGATGGTGGACCTGTGCATCGGCTGCGGAACATGCAGCTATGTGTGCCCGGCCAAGCGGCCCGTCACCCAGACGATGAATCTGGCCAAGGCCGTGTGGCAGAAAAATAAGAACGGAGGGAAGAAATAACGATGGAAAGCAAAAAACTGATCGTTACCGCATCCCCCCATATCACCAACCATACCAGCACGCGGGGGCTTATGCTCAACGTGTGTATCGCGCTGCTGCCCGCACTGGTGGCCAGCACGCTTATTTTCGGCGCGCGGGCACTGCTGGTCACGGGCGTTACTGTGGCGGCCTGTGTGGGCTTCGAAGCGCTGTACTGCGTCGTGATGAAAAAGCCGGTTCCGGTGGGGACTTCTCCGCCGTTGTCACAGGCATGATCCTGGCTTTCAACCTGCCCGCGACCATTCCGCTGTGGATCGCCATCATCGGCGCTTTCGTCGCCATCGTGGTGGCAAAGCAGCTGTTCGGCGGTCTGGGCTTCAATTTTGCAAATCCCGCCCTGTTGGGACGCATCGTGCTGTTCATCGGCTTTGCGGGCCGCATGACGGCTTATGCCTTTCCCCAGACGGACATTGATGCGCTGGCCAGCGCCACGCCTCTCGTGGCGGGCAACAGCATGGCAGGCAAGGACATGCTGTTGCAGCTGCTGCTGGGCGCCCACGGCGGCGTATTGGGCGAGACCTGCGCCGTGGCGCTTATTCTGGGCGGCATTTACCTGATCGCCACCAAAACGATCAGCGCGGCCATTCCGCTGTCCTACATCGGTACCGTGGCAGTGCTCAGCTTGGTGCTGGGGCAGGATGTGGTGCTGCAGCTCTTTTCCGGCGGGCTTTTGCTGGGCGCGTTCTTCATGGCGACGGATTACGTCACCAGCCCGTTCACCTTCACGGGCCGTATCGTTTACGGCGTATGCCTGGGCGTCATCACCTGCATCATCCGGTTCTACGGCAACATGGCCGAAGGTGTCAGCTTTGCGTTGCTGCTGATGAACCTGCTGGTGCCTTATATCAATGACCTCACGCGCCAGAAACCGCTGGGAGGTGCCAAAGCCAAATGAAAAACACCTGGAATGATTTTGTAAAACCCATCGTGGTGCTGGGCGTCATCTGCCTGGTCACAAGCCTTCTGCTGGCTGTGACAAACAATGTGACGGCCCCCATCATCGCGGAAAACGTCGTCAAAACGGCAAACGCCACGCGGCAGGCTCTGCTGCCGTCGGCAGACACCTTTACGGAGGTGGCGCCGGAAACCCCTACCGAGGGCGTGACGGCCATTTATAAGGCGGACAACGACAGCGGCTACGTCATTACCGCGCAGGCAAAGGGCTACGGCGGCGAGGTGCCCGTCATGGTGGCGTTCAACGCCGAAGGCACGATCGAAGCCGTTCAATTCCTGGACAACGACGAAACGCCGGGCCTTGGCCAGAAGGTCAAGAGCGAAGCGTTCCAGAGCCAGTTTGCCGGTATGCCCGCTGAAGAATTCGGCCTCTCCGACATCGATGCCATCACGGGCGCGACGATTTCCTCCGGCGCGGCTGCCTCGGCCATCAACGCGGCTATCGCGGCGTATAATCAGGAAGCCGGCGTGGCAGGAGAGGACCTTTCGGCCCTTTCGCCCGAAGAGCTGCGCGCGGCGTTGCTGCCCGACGCAGGCGCCATCACGCCTGTGGACGTCTCCGCCGACGGTGTGACGGAGGCTTACAAAGGCGAAGCTTACGGCGTTGTGATCTATGCGCAGGCGGAGGGCTTTTACAAAAAGCCGGTGACCGCGGCGGTTGGATTCGACGACGGCGGCGTGATCACGGGCGTATACATCGACGCCTCCAATGAAACGGCGGATGTGGGCGGACAGGTGGGCCGTCCGCGGTTTGCCGGACAATTCGTGGGCAAGACGAGCCTGGACGGCGTAGACGCCGTGGCGGGCGCGACGATCTCCTCGAACGCGGCGATGGATGCGGTGCAGAAGGCCATTGACGCGTTCAGCACAGTGAAAGGGGCGTGAGCGGAATGAAGGAAAAACTGAAGGTATTCTCCAACGGCCTTTTGAAGGAGAACCCGTCGCTGCGCCTGGTGCTGGGCACCTGCCCCACGCTGGCCGTCACCACGCTGGCCGTCAACGGTCTGGGCATGGGCCTTGCGGCCACGTTTGTGCTGGTGTGCTCCAACATCGCCATTTCGGCGCTGCGCAAGATCATCCCCGATAAGGTTCGTCTGCCGGCCTACATCACGGTCATCGCCACGTTTGTGACGGTACTGCAGATGCTGGTGAAGGCGTTTGTGCCTGCGCTGGATTCGGCGCTGGGCATCTTCCTGCCGCTCATCGTGGTGAACTGCATCATCCTGGGCCGTGCCGAGATGTTCGCTTCCAAGAACAGCATCGGCCTTTCGGCGCTGGACGGCCTGGGCATGGGTCTGGGCTTTACGGGAACTCTGGTGGTGATGGGCTCCGTCCGCGAGGTGCTGGGCGCCGGTACGCTGTTCGGCATACAGGTCATGCCCGCGGCAGTGGACCCCATGACTGTGTTCATTACCCCTCCCGGCGGCTTCTTCGTGTTCGGCTGCCTGATGGCGCTGGTGATCTGGATCGAGATCAAGACAAACAACCGCAAGGTGCGCAGCATCGGCTGCGAGGGCTGCCCCTCGGCCAGCGTATGCGGCGGCAAATGCGCGGATAAAGCGGAAGGAGGCGAGGCGTAATGGCTGTTAAGCTGGCAATGATCTTCTTCAGCATGATCCTCGTGAACAACTATGTGCTGGTGCAGTTCCTGGGCATCTGCCCGTTCCTGGGCGTTTCCAAAAAGCTGGATTCCGCCGTGGGCATGTCTGCCGCCGTCATCTTTGTCATGGCGCTGGCCACCAGTGTTACCTGGCCCATCTACACCTATTTGCTGGAGCCAAACGGCATGGCTTATCTGCAGACCATTGTGTTTATCCTCATCATCGCGGTGCTGGTGCAGCTGGTTGAGATCATCCTCAAAAAGTTCATGCCCCCGCTGTACAAGGCGCTGGGTGTGTATCTGCCGCTCATCACCACCAACTGCGCGGTGCTGGGCGTGACAATTTCCGTGCTGGACGAGGGCTACAACTTTGCCGAGAGCCTGGTGTGCGCTGTGGGCGCGGGCGTGGGCTTCATGGTGGCCATGGTGCTGTTCTCCGGCGTACGCAAACGGCTGGAGGATGCCCAGCCTCCCAAGTGCTTTGAGGGCCTGCCCATCACGCTTGTGGCGGCAAGCGTCACCAGCCTGTCCTTCATGGGCTTCGGCGGCGTCATCGAAAATATCTTCGCGGGCCATTAAGGAAGGGAGAGAGCATGAGTATCGTAACAGCGGTGGCGGTTGTCACCGTCATCGGCCTTCTGGGCGCCGCGATCCTGGTTGTGGCGGCACATTTTATGCACGTAGAGGAAGACCCCCGCGTGGGCGAGGTGCTGGGCGTGCTGCCCGGCGCTAACTGCGGCGCCTGCGGCTACGCCGGCTGTGCCGACTATGCAAAAGCCATTGTCGAGGGCGCGCCGGTGAACAAATGTGTGCCCGGCGGTGCAAAATGTGCGGCCGCGGCTGCAGCCATCATGGGCGTGGAAGCGGGCGAAGTTGTGAAGCGCAAGGCTATCGTAGCCTGCCAGGGCAGCTACGACCACACGCAGGATAAGTATGAGTACGAAGGCATTGAAAGCTGTGCCGCCTGCGCCGCGCTGTATTCCGGCCGCGCCGCCTGTGAATACGGCTGTTTGGGCTACGGGGACTGTGTCAAGGCCTGCAAGTTCGACGCCATCACGGTGTCAAACGGGCTTGCCCGTGTGAATCCGGAAAAATGCACAGGCTGCGGCGCCTGCGAGCAGGCGTGCCCCAAAAAGGTGATCTGGATTCGGCCGGAGAGCGAAAAGCCTGTTGTCATGTGCGCCAATCACGACCGCGGCGCCCTGACGCGCAAGGCCTGCACGGCAGGCTGCATCGGCTGCATGAAGTGCGAAAAGAGCTGCCCGGAGGGCGCCATCAAGGTGACCAATAACGTGGCCCGTGTAGACTATGAAAAGTGTACGGGCTGCCGCACCTGTATGAATGTGTGCCCGGTGCATGCCATCACCATCCCAAAGATCGTTTGACCGGTAGGTTCCCGGCTTTGCTGACCCGCCCTGCTGCTTTTGCAGCGGGGCGGGTTTCTGCATACATGGCGCGATGCAAAATACCGTGCCCGTTTCCCCAAAAGGATGCGTTTTGCAAAAATTTGTTTTATAATACAATTATAAGATATTTATTTTAGTATATAAACCATGGGAAATGCTCTCACGGCAGTGTATAATACGGGCAGGGCGGTGCGGCACAGTTTCAGTGCGGCCGGCTTGGGACGGAAGGCGGGAGCCATGTGCCGCAGGGCGCTGAGGAAAGGAGAACGAATGTGGAGCTTTCGGTACAGAGCGCCCAGCGTATCGTGGACGAGATCAGCGGCATCGTGGGGCAGCACATCAACATGATGGACGAACGGGGAAATATCATTGCCAGCACGGACGGCACACGGGTGGGCCACTTCCACGCAGGGGCAAAACGCATTGTAGAGGAGGGCTTGCCGGAGCTGTACGTCCGTCCGGAGGATGCCACGCCTACCGTGCGGGCGGGGCTGAACCTGCCCATCACACACGGGGGCCGTACCGTGGGCGTCATCGGCATCACAGGCGCGTACGAGCAGGTCATCGGATACGGCCAGGTCGTGAAAAAGATGACGGAGATCCTTATCCGCGAGGGCAATGAACAGGATGAAAAGCGGCTGGACCAGCGTGTGCGCAGCCGTTTTCTGGAGGACTGGGTGTTGGGCGGCGGCTTGCTGCAGCCGCAGGTGCTGGCGGAACGCGGGCTGGCATTGGGTGTGGACATTACAGTGCCGCGCCGGGTAATGGTGGTGAGTGTGCGGGACCTTGCCCCTCTACACCGACACCGCCGCCGGACAAAAACGCATCGACCAGCTGGAGACGGCGGTCTCCGGACTTGTGGAGGGCGAGGCGGGCGGTATCATTCTGCGGAATGCAGCGCGGCAGATTCTGCTGCTGCGTGCGCGGCCGGACGCTCAGATGCAGGCCATGGCACAGCGTTTGTGCGTCATGGCGCGGGAACGCTTTGGTCTGCGGCTGGCAGTGGGGATCGACGGCGGCGCGCCGGATGTGCACCGGGCTTATGCCCAGGCAAATAAGGCGTGGCGTTCGGCTCGCATGGCGCCGAAAGGCGTGCTGCCTTACGACAGTGTGACGCTGGAGCTGTTCACAGGCGATGTGCCGCGCCAGACCAAGGAAGAATATCTGCGTAAGGTATTTCGGGGCTGCACTTACGAGGAGCTGCGCCGATGGATTGGACTTCTGGAGGCATACTTTGCGGCGGAGGGTTCCATCCAGGCAGCGGCGGATGCATTGTATATCCACAAAAACACTCTGCAGTACCGTTTGAAGCGGCTGGAGGAGCTGACGGGCTGCGATGTGCGCCGGCCCAGCCAAGCACCGGTATTCTATATGGCAGTGCTTTTTTTCAAGGAAGTGGAAGGCAGCCTGCTTTTTGATGGGAAGCTGAAACTGGACAATTAAACCAAATCTGTCGCGCGGCCTTGCGCGGTATTGGCATGAGGAACAGAGATCTCGCTTGAAATACGGCTTGAAAGACGGGCGCAAAACATCATAAAACAGCGTGCGGCCCGGTACACTGTATCAACAGGCGGCACCCGGCAGCAGCGGGTGCGCAAAGCCGATTCAAAAGGAGGTTTCATCATGTCAGGTTTTCCGCTTATCCTTGCGTTCGTGGCGGCCATTGTCCTTATGATCCTGGCCATCTCGAAATGGAAGATCCACCCATTCCTTTCCATCATGGGCATCTCGCTGGTGCTGGGGCTTGTGGCGGGCGTGCCGCTGGTGAACAGGATAGCCGCGGACGGCGCTGTCACGCCGGGGCTTGCCAACGTCATCGGCGCGGGTTTTTCCGGCACGTTCACCAGCATCGGCATTGTCATCATCCTGGGTGCGCTCATCGGCACGATCCTGGAGGCCACAGGCGCGGCATTGAAGCTGGCGGATATGGTCATCCATGTGGTGGGGAAAAAACGGCCGGAGCTGGCTGTGCTGCTCATGGGCTGGGTGGTTTCCATCCCCGTGTTCTGTGATTCAGGGTTTGTTATCCTCAACCCCATCCGCAAGGCGCTGGTAAAGCGCACAATGACGTCCAGCGTGGCCATGACAGTGGCGCTTTCGGCCGGGCTGTATATCTCTCACGTATTCATTCCGCCTACGCCGGGGCCCATTGCCGCGGCCAGCACGCTGGGCATCGGCGACAACCTGCTGCTCGTTATGGGCATGGGCGCGCTGTGCTCCATCATTCCCCTGTTTGTGGGCTACTTCTTCGCAAAGTACATCGGCAAAAAGGTAAAAGCGGGCGATGAGGCATGCGACGGCGAAACGGCCAGGACATACGAGGAACTGGTGGCGGAGTTCGGCAAGCTGCCCGGCGGGGCGGCGGCGCTGGCGCCCATTGTCGTGCCCATCCTGCTGATGGCGCTGGGCTCCATCGCGGCCATGGCGGGCTGGACGGGCTTTGCCTATGATCTGTGTGCATTTTTGGGCGCACCCATCATCGCGCTGGCGGTGGGCACGCTGTTCGGTGTAGCACTGCTTGCGGGTGCGAAACGGCTGAACAAATTCTACGAGCTCACCAACGAGACGCTTAAGACCGTCGGCCCCATCCTGTTCGTCACGGCAGCGGGCGGAGTGCTGGGAAAAGTGATCGCGGTGTCCGGCATGGTGGAGACCATTACGGCCAACGCGTCTATTCTGGAGGCCGTGGGCATCTTCTTCCCGTTCCTGCTGTCCGCCATCCTAAAGACGGCGCAGGGGTCCTCCACGGTAGCGCTTACCACCACGGCGGGCATCATGGCTCCGCTGATGGATGTGATGGGACTGGGCACGCCCGTGCGCGCCGCGCTGACGGTGATGGCCATTGCCGCGGGCGCGATGACGGTATCCCACGCCAACGATTCCTATTTCTGGGTGGTGACGAACTTCGGCGAAATGAAGCCGGAGCAGGGCTATAAAACGCAGACGCTGTGCACGCTGCTGCTGGGGCTTTCGTCGATGGCCGGCGTTTTCGTGCTCTCTCTTATTTTCCGGTAACGGCGTTTTCAGCGTCAAAAAAGCGCCGTGCCGAATGTCTTACCCGACCGTGCAGGAGCCGGGGCCCTGCCCCGGCTCCTGTAAAGCTGAAACCCGGACTTTTTTGACAAGGAGCGTAAATCATGAAAAAAGTGATCCTCATCCCCGATTCCTTCAAGGGAACCATGTCCTCGGCCGAGATCTGTACCGTAATGGCACAGGCGGTGCAGGAATATTATCCGGATGCCCAGGTGCACAGCGTGCCTGTGGCAGACGGCGGCGAAGGAAGTGTGGATTCGTTTCTGCAGGCCGTGGGCGGGGAAAAGGTCTCCGTGACTGTAAAAGGCCCGTACTTCGAGGAAGTGCCCGCGTTCTACGGCATGCTGCCGGACGGTGTGGCCGTCATCGAGATGGCGGCGGCGGCGGGCCTGCCGCTGGTGGGCGAGCGCCTGCACGCCGAACAGACTACTACCTACGGCGTGGGTGAACTGATGGCCCATGCGTTGGAGCGCGGCTGCAAACGGCTGGTGGTGGGGCTGGGAGGCAGCGCCACAAACGACGGAGGCTGCGGCGCTGCGGCAGCGCTGGGTGCAGTGTTCCGCAACGCGGCAGGCGAGGCCTTTGTGCCTGTGGGGGCAACGCTGGCGGAGGTTACGGAGATCGACCTTTCCGGCCTGCATCCCGCACTTGCGAGCGCGGAGCTGGTGACCATGTGCGATATCGACAACCCACTGTGCGGCCCGCTGGGCGCGGCGCATGTGTTCGCGCCCCAGAAAGGCGCGGACCCGGCCATGGTGGAGCTTCTGGACGCGGGCCTGGCGCACTTGGCGGATGTTGTGGAGCGCTGTACCGGGCGAGACATCCGGCAGCTCCATGGTGCGGGCGCGGCAGGCGGCATGGGCGGCGGCATGGTGGCCTTTTTCGGCAGCACGCTGCAAATGGGCATTGAGACCGTGCTGGATACCGTGGGCTTTGACAAGTTGCTGGAGGGGGCAGATATGGTGTTCTCCGGGGAAGGGAAGCTGGATGCCCAGTCGCTGCTGGGCAAGGTGGTCATCGGCGTGGCGCGGCGGGCAAAGCGCGCGGGCGTTCCGCTGGTGGCCGTGGTGGGCGACATTGGAGACAACATTGAAGCGGCTTACGATATGGGTGTGTCGGCGGTGTTCAGCATCAACCGTGTGGCCGTACCCTTCCGGGAAGCAAAGCCCCGCAGCAAAAGTGACCTTGCACTGACGATGGATAATCTGATGCGCTTCTGCCGCCGGATGGGCTGGTAGCTTCGCGTTCCCATCCTCGGGGTCCGGCTGCTGTCGTAAGCTTTTGTGATGAAACGAGCAAACCCGCCTTCTCCGGGCCATCCGGTCCGAGAAGGCGGGTTTGCCGTTTTATTCCATGATGTCGTGCGGGATGCACGGCGCGGGCGCGTTTTCCGGCAGCGACGTTTTGCGCGCAATGAGCGCCTTGGTGGGGATGCCCATTTCCGTGAACATCTGTTCGTGTTCAGTACGGATGTTCCACGACGGTTCATCAGCGTGCAGGTCCCTCGTCTGCCAGGTCACCTCGAACCCGGCCTCGGCCATATAGCGCAGCGTATCTTTAAAAAGATCGTCGTCGTCACATTTGAACCAGATCTCCGCGCCGTCTGCAAGGAACGGACGGTACAGCAGAAGCTGGCGGGTATGCGTCAGACGGTGCTTTTTGTGGTTGGCCTTTTTGTTCCATGGGTTGCAGAAATTGATGTAGATGCGCTCCACGCGGTCCGCTTTGTCCAACAGTGTGGGAATACGTTCGATGTCGTGAGCCAGGGTCTTCACGTTGTCGATGGGAAGCCCCTGTTCGGCGTAGATGCGTTCGATGTTGCGTTTGGCAAGAATGAGCACCTTGTCGGTGATGTCCACGCCGATGTAATTGACGTCCGGATTGCGGGAGGCAAGCCGGGCGAGAAATCCGCCCTTGCCGCAGCCTAACTCCAAGTGAAGCGGCTGCCCGGGCCGGGCAAAGGTCTCTCGCCAGCGGCCCTTGTACCGGGTGGCGTCGTTCATGTGAAAAGGGCAGGCCGCAAGCTCCGGCCCGGCATAGGGTTTGAAACGCATGCGCATGAGTGGTCTTCATTCCTTTACTGGTCTTGTGATGAACGTACCTATTATAGCAAAAAGTATCTTTACGCGCAATGCGGCTGAGGCTGCCGGCAAAGCCGTCAACCGCTGAGAGACGCCAGACGCTTTGTGCTGTGCAGACGCTTTCCGGTTTCCCTCAGCGCTCCTTTCCGGCGCGCAAAAGGGCAATTTTGCGCACTTCGCACACAAAATTGCCCTTTTTCGACAAGCAGAGCCGCGCCCGCATGAGATGGGCGCGGCTAAAGTTTCGGTTGTGCCGCGGGGACGCAGTGCACGCTTATGCCTGCCGTTCTCCCACCCAGCGCGCCGCCGTACACCATACGGCTCTGCCCTGGGCAAGGCTCTGGGGTACGTCCAGGATGCGCTGGTTTTCGCTGCCGCGAAACCGCAGGTCCAGATTGCGCTGTGCCAAAACGAATTCTCCGTCCACCAGAATGTCCAGCGTGGCCAGCAGCTGCTTCTGGGCCGGCGTTCCGTTTTCCAGAAGTTCTTCAAAGGTGTAGCCTGTATAGCTGGCAACCTCGTAACCATTGGCCTTCAGCAGCTTTGCCAGTTCAGTAAAAGGCTCCGCCTGGCTGAACGGCTCGCCGCCGGAAAAGGTGACGCCGCGCACCAGTGGATTTTTCTTCACACGCCAGAACAGGTCCTGCACTGTCATATCCGTGCCCGTGCCGAACGCCCAGCTTTCCGGGTTGTGGCAGCCCTCGCACCGGCGCGGGCAGCCCTGCGCAAAAATAGCTGTGCGCAGGCCCGGGCCGTCTACAATGGAATCCTCCATGATGCCTGCGATATTGATCGTTTGCTGTATCAAAACAAAAGCGCTCCTTAATGCTGCATGCCGTGCTTCACACGGTCGTGCTCTTCGGCACGCTTGGCGTCGTTGAAGCGGTCCAGAGTGCCCACAAGGTAGCCGGTGATGCGGCGGATGCGCTCAAAGCCCACACCCTTGCCGTTTTTTGCCTCAATGTTGGTTTCGATCTGTGCCATAAGTCAAGTCCTCCTTCAAAAGACGAAAAGATGTTGAAAAATTGTGCTATTGCTTCGGCGCGGATGAGATCATTCGCAGCCGCAGTAGGTAAAGGTGCCGGGATACAGCTTGCGCAGCTCCTTGATGCGTTCGGGAGAAACGGCCTCGCCCTCGCGGCGGCCGCAGCGGGACATACCTCCCCGATGACGCCCACATACCCGCAGATGGGGTCGCGGTCCACCGGGTGATTGATGCTGCCGTAGCCGATGCCGCAGTCGTGCATGCAGCGCACGATACTCTCGAACGCTTCCAGGTTGTTGGCGGTGTCGCCGTCCAGCTCCACATAGCTGATATGGCCCGCGTTGGTCAGCGCATGATAGGGCGCTTCCTTCCGGATCTTCTCATAGGCCGAGATATTGTAGTACACAGGGATGTGGAAAGAATTGGTGTAATAATCCTTGTCCGTCACGCCGGGAATCAGCCCGTAGCGCTTTTTGTCCATGCGTACAAAACGGCCGGAAAGACCCTCCGCCGGGGTGGCCAGCAAGCTGTAGTTCATATGGGTGCGTTCGCTGCGCGCATCCAGATACCGGCGCATGTACTGGACGATGGCAAGGCCTTTTTCCTGCATTGCGTCGCTCTCGCCGTGGTGGTGTCCGTACAGAGAGATCAGCGTCTCGGCCAGGCCGATGAAGCCGATGCTCAATGTTCCGTGCTTGAGTACCTCGCCCACCTCGTCGCTGGGGCCCAGCTTTTCGCTGTCCAGCCAGACACCCTGGCCCATCAGGAACGGGAAGTTGTATACGCGCTTTTTGCTCTGGATGGCGAAACGGTCGTCCAGCTGGCCGATGACAAGCTCCATCATATCCTTGAGCTTTTCATAGAACAGCGCTTCATCGCCGTGGCTCTCAATGGCCAGGCGCGGAAGGTTGATGGAGGTGAAGCTGAGATTGCCGCGGCCGTTGGCGATCTCCTGTGAGGGATCGTAGACGTTGCCCATCACACGGGTGCGGCAGCCCATGTACGAGACCTCGGTCTCAGGATGGCCGGGCTTGTAATACTGCAGGTTGAACGGGCTGTCGATAAAGCTGAAGTTGGGGAACAGCCGCTTGGCGCTCACCTTGCAGGAAAGCTGGAACAAATCATAGTTGGGGTCGCCAGGGTTGTAGTTGACGCCTTCCTTCACGCGGAAGATCTGAATGGGGAAGATAGGCGTTTCACCGTGGCCCAGGCCCGCGTCCGTGGCCAGCAGTACGTTGCGCATCACCATACGGCCCTCGGGGCTGATGTCTGTGCCGTAGTTGATGGACGAGAACGGCGTCTGCGCACCGGCGCGGGAATGCATGGTATTCAGGTTGTGAATGAGCGCCTCCATGGCCTGATAGGTAGCCTTTTCGGTCTCCTTTTCCGTCTCTTTCAGCGCGAATGCCTGGGCTTTTTTTGCAATGTCTCCGCCCACGAGCGGAGTGAGGGCTTCCGTCTCGGCGCGCAGGTAATCCATATCAGTGGCGAGCTGGGGCCGCAGGCCCTGTTCAGCCTCAATGGCGCGCAGTGTGTCCTTCACCTGCTGCAGCGTCACGCCCGCCTCGGGAGCCAGCAGCTCGAGACTCTTGAAAATATTGACGGCATACTGCTTTTTGTATGTTTTGGCAACGCCCGGCGCCAGGCCGTAGTCAAAGTTTACGATGCTCTGGCCGCCGTGCTGGTCGTTCTGATTGGACTGGATGGCGATACATGCCAGGGCGGAATAACTCTGGATGTCGTTGGGCTCGCGCAGAAAACCGTGGCCCGTGGAGAAACCGCCTTTGAACAGCTTGAGCAGGTCGATTTGGCAGCAGGTGGTGGTGAGGGCGTAAAAATCAAAGTCATGGATATGGATCCAGCCCTCCCGGTGCGCCCGGCTCTGCTCGGGTGTCAGCAGGTATTTGTCATAATAGTCCTTGGCGGCCTCGCTGCCGTACTGAAGCATGGTGCCCATGGGCGTGTCGCCGTCGATGTTGGCGTTGCTGCGCTTCATGTCGCTGGCCGTGGCGTCGGCATGGGTCAGCTCGTCGAACACTTTCATCAAACGGGTGTTCATCTCGCGCACGCGGGTGCGGGACGCGCGGTACAAAATATATTTTTTGGCGGCGTTGTCGAAGCCCATCTGCATCAGCTGGCTTTCCACTTCGTCCTGGATCTGCTCGATTTGGGGCGGCTGGGCGCCGCAACGCTCCTCCAGAGCCGCTTCCACTGCATTGGCGACAGCCGCAGCCTGTGAAGCGTCGCCCTCCTGGGCTGCCTCCATGGCCTTCAAAATGGCCGAAGCGATCTTTCCTTCGTCGTACAAAACGACGCGTCCATCGCGCTTGATGATGCTTTTGATCATGGTTTTCCTCCGATTCCGCGCACACTCACACTCTTTGGTATGCTCGCTAAATATTGATGCCGGGTATAATTATCGCACTAGATATAGTATCATGTCAAGCAGAATCCATGCTAAATTTCCGCGGCATTTTTGGCGGATTTGCCAATTGCATTTGTGTGGGGGTATAATGTTCCAGGGCCCTTGTGCGCAAAGGCCCTGGAACACGGAAGCATAAAAAGCCGCCGCCCCTGCGGGCGGCGGCGGGGAAACTGCAGGAGGAGCCGGTCGGATGAAAAACAAAGAACCCGTGCAGTATCGCGCCGCAGGCGGTGTGCGGTATGAGTTTAAGCGAAAACGGGTCAAAAATATCAACCTGCGCGTGCGGGCTGACGGAAGCGTTGCCGTGTCGGCGCCCCTGGGCGCGCCGCTGGCACAGGTGGATGCATTCGTGGCCGGACGGGCTCGATGGATCGAGGCGGCGCGCGTGCGCGCTCTTGCGCGCGGCGAGGAAGAGCAGCGCCCCTGTTCCGTGTCCAGGGAGGATGCGCTGGCTCTGTTCACACAGGTAAGCGATGCGGTATTTCCGTTGTTTGCACAGGTGCTGAACGGGCAGCGCCCCGTTCTGAAGGTACGTCAGATGAAAACGCGCTGGGGCGTGTGTGTGCCGGCAAAACGGCAGATCACGTTCAGTCTGCGCCTGGCGGAAAAGCCTCGCGCGGCTGTCGAATATGTGGTGCTGCACGAATATGCACATTTTGTCCGGGCAGACCACAGCCCCGCTTTTTGGGCTGTGGTAGCGCGGTACATGCCGGACTATAAGGCGCGCCGCAGGCTGCTGGCGCCGTCTGTGCAAGGCGGAATGGAAAGCCCGGAGGGACCGCCGCCTACATATTAAAAAGGAAAAACGGCGCTTTGTTCGCAGTTTTGGTTCTGCCGGCACAGGGCCGTGGTTTTAAAATGGCAGGATGTATGATATACTATTATAATTAGAGTAAAAATTTTCCGGAAGCCGGAGGTGCTGCATGGATAAATACAAGCGCCTTGTTTCAAACACGATGTTGTTTGCAATCAGTACGTTTTCGTCCAAGCTGCTGAGCTTTGTGATGGCCCCGCTGTTCAGCTACTGGTTTGAAACGCAGGAAATGAACGGCATCAAGGAGCTGCTGAACCAGTGCGCCAGCCTGCTGATCCCGCTGGTGAGCCTGGGTATCGCCAACGCCGTTATCCGTTTTGGGTTGGAAAAGGGCATCCGCAAGAGCGCCATTTATATGAACGGCCTTGTATCCATTGGTATGGGGTTCGTACTGCTGCTGCTGTTGTATCCGCTGCTGTCCCGTATTGCACTGTTCCGGGACTATATTGCTCTGTTGTATGTGTACCTGCTGGTGAGCTGCCTGCGCACGCTGAACTGCCAGTTCTGCCGTGCACGCCAGCTCAACCGCCTGTATGCCATTGACGGTATTCTGTGTACCATAACCACATGCGGGTTCTATGTGCTGTTTCTGCGGGTGCTGAATATGGGCCCCACAGGCTATTTGCTTGCGATCATCTGCGCCGATGGTCTCAGTGCGCTGTTCCTGTTTGCAGTGACAAAGACCTGGCGTTTTCTGGATTTCAAGCGCTTTGATACCAAGCTGCTGAAAAAAATGCTGCGCTATGCGCTGCCGTTGGTGCCTGCGTCCATCTTCTGGTGGATCACCAACGCCAGCGACCAGTTTTTCGTGGCCGCCATGCTGGAGGACGGCACTTCCTGGACGGCGGTGCTGGGGGCCAGTTATAAGCTGCCCACCATCCTGTCCATCGTTTCCACTATTTTTACCGAAGCGTGGCAGATCTCTGCGTTCACAGACGGAACGGATTCACAGCGCGAACAGTTTTTTTCCCGCGTGTTCAGCGCCTACCAGAGCCTGATTTTTCTGGCGGCGGCGGGCATCGTGCTGATGGCGCAGCCCTTTATGGCCATTTATCGCGACGACTATTTTATCGGCTGGAAATTCATCCCGCTTTTGACGATGGCAACGGCATTTGCCAGCTTCGACAATTTTTTAAATAGTATTTATATGGTTGAAAAGCGCTCGACGCTTTCGTTCACCACCATGGCTGTGGGCGCGGGCATCAACGTTGCGCTCAACTTCACACTCATCCCCGTCTGGGGCGTCAACGGCGCAGCGCTGGCCACGTTCGTCAGCTATTTTGTCGTGTTTTTGCTGCGGGCAGTGAACACGCGCGGGCTCATCCGCGTGGATTTCGCACCCGAAAAGCTGTGCTGCAACTTCGGCCTGCTGGTGCTGGAATCGGCGCTGATGATGTGGCAGGTAAAACTTTGGCCGGTGTGGTGTTCACTGGTTGTGGTGCTCATCGCAGCCATCAATTTCCGTGATTTGTGGAGCACGGTGCAGCAGCTGCTGGGCCGGGGCAAAAAGAAAAGGGCATAAATAAAACGGAAAAGGTGCGGCTCATTTTAAACCGCCCCAGATTGTACGGACAGCACAAAAAGGCCTCTATGTAGGGGAAATATGAAGTATTAAGCGGAGTGGCGTAGTGTGAGCGGCGCCACTCCAGTTTTTAACTGGATGCGCTCGTAGTTGTAAAAATTGATGTAGCGGTCAATCATCTCATTGGCCTCGCAGAATGAGGCCGGTTTATGGCGGTAGATACACTCTGTCTTGAGAATGGGAAAAGAATTTTTCTGCCATAGCGTTATCATATGGGTTTGCTCGTCTTGACATGGAGGGCGTAATGCCATAAGATTTTGTCAGGTTGAAGTATGCTTGCGAGGTGTACTGGAACCCCTGGTCGCTGTGGAGCTGCAACTTCGCTTTTCCCGGACATAGTAAGACCCCCTAATGTAGCTTTATTTTCCTACATTAGGGGGCCTTTTGTCTATTGTACGGTTTTACTGGAGTGGTTCATTTTCAGAGCCGCGCCTTTTCTGAACGGAATAAAAACAGATGCGGTCGGTGGAAACAGCTGCTCAAAAATTTCTGAAGCATCCGCGGGCAGCTCACACACCCGGTACAGATAACGCAGGCTTCCTTCGGCCTCCGCTTCGTTGACCGGGAGAGCCAGCGCCTCGGCAGTCTGATGCGCCGCGTCCAAAAACAGGGTGGCCGCTGCAAATACCGTGGCCCACACATGGCCGGGTTCTGCGTCCGCATAGGTGGAAAGGTAACGCTCCCAACAGCCGGCGGGCAGGTAAGCGGGCAGGTCCGCACCGCTTTTGCCTGCGCTGACGGCAAAGCCCGTGCGCGTGCCGGCCAGCCAGGACAGCATGTGCAGAAGCTGGGGCCGGACGCAGGCATTCAGGGTGTCCAGCGCATAAGTGACGCGGCCGCGCCACAGGCCCTTGGCCACATAGGGAAGCGTCCACCAGAACTCGTTGCAGCAGCCCGCGAACGCAGTCTGGTCCGGCCTGCGGATGTGGTAGGCCGTGTCCGAGGGCAGCGGCAGGGGCGGCAGAATGCCGTCCTTGTCCAGCAGAACAATGGTCTGGGAATCGCTTTGGCATTCTTCCAGCGCACGGGGGAGCGTCATCAGCCGGAGGTCGATGCGGTTTCCGTCCGCGAACTGCATCAGATAACCATAACAGCGCGCAAGATCTGTGGGCTGTCCCGCCGCATGGTCCATCTCGTCGGGCGTCTGCATGACGAGCCGCTCCCCAAACACGTCGACCCAGCCCGGCTGCGCCCGGAAGGATGCGGTTTCCTCCACTACATACACGATGTCGTAGTCCTGAAAAATATCCCGGGGCGCGTTGGGGTTGGCGCGCGAGCCGTTCATAAAAACAGCGCGTACGCGCGAATCCCGTTCGGCTACGCCCAAAATGAGCGCCGTCATTTCGCGCTCTGTACGCATATACATCCTCCTCTTTTCGCTGCGCCTGTCAATAGGCCATTGCAAAGCCGGCAAAGCGCCAGCCGTTTTCGGTGTTTACCAGCTTAACCTCGCAGGTCTCGGTGTAGGGGCTGCTGCTGGCGGAGCCGCCCGGCCCCGCCTCGTCATAATGGCCGATGAGCTGGAAGCGGATTTCATCCGCCGTCTCGCTGATTAGTGAAAATTCGCTGCTTTTGTAGAAAATATTGCCGCCCCGGTCGCCAAAGCTGAAATAAAGCAGGCCGTCATCGCCCTTGATATAGTTTTGATATTTGTCAATAAGGCTGTCGGCAAAGTTTGACGTAAACACGCAATCCAGTGCTGTGCGAAAGGCGGAATAATTGGCAAACCCGGTATCTTGATAGTAGCTCCGTCCGGTATCTCCGACAATAAAGGGAGAGTTTTCATCGATCGTATCAAAAGCAAATCCACTGGATACATCAAAATGATAATACAGATAATAGGCCGCGCGGTAAAGCTCCTGTTGGTCTGCGGTGAGAAATTCAGGCACAGCATCCGGCTGGATATTCGCCGCGTCCGCGGGCAGAAGCGAAAGCGCCTGTGCACCCTCACTCGATGCGCTTTCAGGGGCGGGAATACTTTGCGCCGTGCTTTCAGAGGAAACGCCTTCCGTCGCGGAGGAGGATACCGGGGAGGATGTACCGTCTGGCGCGCAGGCGCACAGCGCGAGGAGCAGCACCGTACAGGCGGCTGCTGCAAAAAAGCGGAAAAAATGCTTTATCCCTAAGCTCCCTTCCATAAAAAGGATATGCCTCCGGCTCATTGTATGTACAACGAGAGGAAAAATTGAAAAATTACACCCGCGCGGAAATTTCCACGCGGGCGCAGGCGTTTGCTTAATACAATTTTTCGCGTGCTACATAGGAGGTGTGGAGGATATGATGCGCCTTGTGGCCGCCCGGCTCGCCCAGATACTCGGCGTACACTTTCTTGAGCAGCGGGTTCTCGTGGCTCTTGCGGATGGCCTTCGCGTCATCCTCGCCGTACAGGGCTGCGGCGCGCAGGGCCTTCAGGTCCGTAAAGTTGCGCACACTGGCCGGCTGCGTGGGCTGGCCGCCGCCGTTTACACAGCCGCCCGGGCATGCCATGAATTCGATGAAGTCGTAGTGCTTCTCGCCGCTCTGCACAGCCTTCAGCACTGCGTCGCAGTTGGTGAGGCCGCTGGCCACGCACACGTTCAGGTGCAGGCCACCCACATCGTAGCTGGCCTCCTTGATGCCGTCGGTGCCGCGCACGTCGTGAAATTCCACTTTCTCCAGCGTCTCGCCCGTCACAAGCTCCACAGCCGTGCGCAGGGCCGCTTCCATCACGCCGCCGGTAGCGCCGAAGATGGTGGCCGCGCCGGTGCTCTCGCCCAGCGCCGGGTCGAAATCCTCGTCGGGCAGCTCGGTAAACTTGATGCCCGCGCGCTCGATCATACGGCCCAGTTCACGGGTGGTGATGGAGATATCCACGTCGGGGATATTGTCGCCCGCTGCGCTCATGTCGTCGCGGCCGATCTCGAACTTCTTCGCGGTGCAGGGCATTACGGACACACACACGATGTCGTGGGGGTCCAGGCCCATCTTTTCGGCATAGTAGGTCTTGGTCAGCGCGCCGAACATCTGCTGCGGAGATTTGCAGCTGGACAGGTTGGGAATCATGTCCGGATAATAGGTTTCGCAGAATTTTACCCAGCCCGGGCTGCAGCTTGTGATCAGGGGCAGCGTGCCGCCGTTTTTCACGCGCTGAACAAACTCGGTGGCCTCCTCCATGATGGTGAAGTCGGCCGCGGTGTCGGTGTCGAACACGCCGTCAAAGCCCAGGCGGCGCAGCGCGGCGACCATTTTGCCCTCCACGTTGGTGCCGATGGGCATGCCGAAGCATTCGCCCAAGGTGGCGCGCACGCTGGGCGCGGGCTGCACCACAACATGCTTGGACGGGTCGCGCAGCGCGGCCCACACCTTGGCGGTGTCGTCTTTTTCCGTCAGCGCGCCGGTGGGACACACGGTGATGCACTGGCCGCAGGAAACGCAGGGGGAATCGCCCAAAGGCGCTTCAAACGCGCAGCCGATGTGCGTGGAGAAGCCGCGCTCGTTGGCGCCGATCACACCCACGGCCTGGTTGGCCTTGCAGGCGGCCACACAGCGGCGGCACAGGATGCACTTGTTGTCGTCGCGCACCATATGCGGCGCGGAATCGTCGATGGCGTAGCGCTCGCGGCTGCCGATGAAGCGCATGCCGTTGACGCCGTAGTCGCGGCAGAGCTTCTGCAGCTCACAGCCGGTGCTGCGCACGCAGGACAGACAGTTCTGGTCGTGAGGTGGAAAGCAGCAGCTCCAGGTTCGTCTTGCGGGACGCCTGCACTTTTTCGCTGTTTGTCACGATCTCCATGCCTTCATTGACGGGGTACACACACGCGGTGACCAGGCTGCGCGCGCCTTTGACCTCCACAACGCAGATACGGCACGCACCGATCTCGTTGATCTCTTTCAGATAGCACAGGGTCGGAATCTCAATGCCCACGCTGTGGGCCGCTTCCAGGATGGTAGAGCCGGCAGCGACTTCGTAGGGCACGTTATTGATCTTGATATGTACGGTTTCCATTCGTTGTCACTCCCTCTCTTAACCTTTGCTGATGGCGCCGAATTTGCACTTCTCGATGCAGGCGCCGCACTTAACACACTTGGCGGTATCGATGGTATGCGGCTGGCGCACGGTGCCGCTGATGGCGCCGGCCGGGCAGGTGCGCGCGCACAGCGTGCAGCCCTTGCACTTGACGGGGTCGATCTTGTAGTTCAGCAGCGCCTTGCACACGCCCGCCGGGCAGCGCTTGTTGACGATGTGCTCTACATATTCGTCGCGGAAGTAGCGCAGTGTGGAGAGGACGGGGTTCGGGGCTGTCTGGCCCAGGCCGCACAGGCTGTTGGATTTGATGAATTCGGCCAGCTCTGTGATCTTGTCCAGATCCTCCATGGTGCCCTTGCCGTCCGTGATCTTGTTCAGCAGCTCCAGCAGACGCTTGGTGCCCACGCGGCACGGCGTGCACTTGCCGCAGCTTTCGTCTACGGTGAATTCCAGGAAGAACTTGGCGATATCCACCATGCAGGTGTCCTCGTCCATGACGATGAGGCCGCCAGAGCCCATCATGCTGCCGATGGCAAGCAGGTTGTCGTAGTCGATGGGTGTGTCGATGAGACTGGCCGGGATGCAGCCGCCGGAGGGGCCGCCCGTCTGCGCGGCTTTGAACTTTTTGCCGCCCGGGATGCCGCCGCCGATCTCCTCGACGATGGTGCGCAGCGTGGTGCCCATAGGAATCTCTACAAGGCCGGTATTCTTGATCTTGCCGCCCAGCGCGAACACCTTGGTGCCCTTGCTCTTCTCGGTGCCCATGCTGGCGAACCAGTCCGCGCCCTTCAGGATGATCTGCGGCACGTTGGCGTAGGTCTCCACGTTGTTCAGGATGGTGGGCTTGCCGAACAGGCCCTTGACCGCCGGGAACGGGGGACGGGGACGCGGCTCGCCGCGCTTGCCCTCGATGGAGGTCATCAAAGCGGTCTCCTCGCCGCACACAAAGGCGCCGGCGCCCAGCTTGATGTCCAGGTCAAAGCAGAAATCGGTGCCAAAGATGTTGTTGCCCAGCAGGCCGTATTCGCGCGCCTGGTCGATGGCGACCTGCAGACGGTGCACGGCGATGGGGTACTCGGCGCGGATGTACACATAACCCTGCGAGGCGCCGATGGCATAGCCCGCGATGGCCATGGCTTCGATGACAACGTGGGGGTCGCCCTCCAGCACGCTGCGGTCCATAAATGCGCCGGGGTCGCCCTCGTCGGCGTTGCAGCATACATATTTCTGCACATTGCCGCGGTTGCCCGAGGCAAGCTGCCATTTGCGGCCGGTGGGGAAACCTGCGCCGCCGCGGCCGCGCAGGCCGGAGTCCAGGATCGTCTGGATGACGTCGTCCGGCGTCATTTCAGTGAGCACCTTGCCCAGCGCCTGATAGCCGTCGAAGGCGATGTATTCGTCGATGTTCTCGGGGTTGATAACGCCGCAGTTGCGCAGCGCGATGCGCTTCTGTTTTTTGTAGAACGCGGTGTCGTCCAGGCTCTTGACGGTGTTGTCCTCAGCGACAGTCTCGTCGTACAGGAGGCGTGTGACGGGGCGGCCCTTCAGCAGGTGCTCGTCCACGATCTCCTTGACGTCTTCCTCTTTGACCATGCTGTAAAAGCTGCCCTCGGGATAAATGACCACAATGGGGCCCAGCGCGCAAAGGCCGAAACAGCCCGTGCGGATGACCTTGACTTCATTTTCCAGGCCGGTGGCAAGGATCTCGTCCTCGAAGGCCTTCGCGATCTTGTCGCTGCCGGAGGAGGTGCAGCCGGTGCCGCCGCAGACCATTACATGGCTTCTAAACATTGCTTCTCCTCCTTACCGTACGTTGCCGATGGTGTACTCGGTGACGGGATGCCCGCCCACAAGATGCTCGGACACGACGCGCGCGACTTTCTCGGGCGTCATTTTTACATAGGTGACCTTTTCCTGGCCGGGGCAGGTGATCTCCACCACCGGCTCGTACTGGCAGATGCCGATGCAGCCCGTCTGGGTGACGAGCACGCCGTGCAGGTCGCGCCGGGCGACCTCTTCGGTAAAGGCGTTCAGCACAGGGCGCGCGCCTGCGGCGATGCCGCAGGTGGCCATGCCGACCACGACGCGCGTGGAATCGTGCGCCGCTTCCCGCGTATTCACGGTCTGTTTCATCTTGTCGCGGATGGCGGCAAGTTCTTCTAAGCTTTTCATACAGCGTTCTCCTTTTGTAAAAGTTGTTCGGTGTTCTCGGCAAGATATTCCCGCAGCCAAAGCGCTACGGACGGCTCGCTCAGGGGCACGCCGTCCAGCACCGCACGCAACTCGCGCGTGTCTGCGGCGAACTGCTCGCCGTCGGCCTGCACGGTGTACACAAAGTCGATGTCCGGGCTGCACTGGATGAGCCCCGCCACCGTGGCGGACATATCGCCCAACGGAGCAAGGTCGATGTGGCCCAGTGTGAACCAGGCCGTTACACAGGTACCTTTTCCAACTGTGCTTTCGATGGAAAGCGCGCCCTCCCGTCATCTCGGCCGCCATTTTCAAAAGCGGAAGGCCCAGCCCGACCTTGCGCGTTTTGCGCGTGGTGCAGAACGGGTCTGTCACACGGGCCGCCATCTCCGGCGGCATACCCTTGCCGTTGTCCGTGATGGTCAGCGTCATGCGTTTTGCTGCGGTATCAATGGAAAGCGTGATGGCGACCAGCGTAGCCCCGGCTGCGACGGAATTTTCCGCCACGTCCAGAACGTTCATTGAAAGTTCCTGCATATCGGCGCCCGCCTTTCGTGTCCGGTGTGGTGCGGTAAATGGTGTGCTTACCTCATCCTAACATAAGTATAAGCTCAATATTTTGCCAGGATCTCGTCGAGTTCGTCGCCCGTCAGGCGGCCGTATACATCGTCGTTGATCGTCATGACAGGGGCCAGGCCGCACGCGCCGATGCAGCGGCATGCGTCCAGGCTGAACTTGCCGTCTTCCGTGCATTCGCCGCCCGAAATATGCAGTTTTTCCTGCAGCTTCTCGTAGATCTTGCCGCTGCCCTTTACATAGCACGCCGTGCCCAGACAAACGCTGATTTTGTATTCACCCTTCGGACAAAGGCTGAACTGCGAATAAAACGTGGAAATTCCATAAATTTCCGCCAGAGGTTTGCCCAGCGTATTGGCCACGATACGCTGCACCTCGATGGGTAGATACCCATAGATCTCCTGAGCCTTCTGCAGCGCCGGCATGGCCACGCCGGGCGTCGCTTTGTGCTCCTCGAGCCAGGCCACCAGTTCGGCTTCCTGCTCTTTTGTGCCCTTGAAGGGCACAGTGGAAAAGCGCCTCATATATAGTCCTCCCGTTTGTAAGTTGGGCCAGGTACGGGCAAACAAACCGTGCTTTGGCCCAGTTGTATTTGATTATAACAGAAATTTGTTAAAAAAACGACAAGTTAGCGGCTGCTACTTTATAGCGCAGATGTAGAATTTATGCGTAAAAACTGTGCAGAAACACAACGGCAAAGCGGCCCGGCGCGCTTGTTTTCGGAACGGGTTTCCCGTATACTTAAGGTGAGCCCCTGTCACCGGGGCTGCTTATGCCGCCGCGCAGCCGCGCGGGCAGAAATGGAGTGGAAGCGCAATGACCATCAAGCAAGTAATGGAAACGCTGGACGCCGAGCTGCTGACGCCGGAGGCGGACCTCACCCGTGAGGTGCACGCGGCCTGCGGCAGCGACATGATGAGCGACGTGCTGGCCTATGTGAAAGACCAGGCCGTGCTTGTCACAGGCCTGAACAACCCGCAGGTGGTGCGCACCGCGGACATGATGGACATGATCTGCATCGTCTTTGTGCGCGGCAAAAGCCGGACGGCGCCATCCTGCAGCTGGCGGTGGATCGGGGCATCGCCGTGTTGGCTACAAAGCTGCCCATGTTCGCGGCGTGCGGCCTGCTGTACGAAAAAGGGCTGCGCGGGGGGATGGCGTGATGGACGCGATCCGCCTGCATTATACCGTGCCCGGGGACGATTTCACCCGTGCGGGGGAGGCCAGCGCCGATTTGAAGGCACGGCTGAAGAAACTGGGGATCCCTGCGGACGCTGTGCGTAAGGTTGCCATCGCACTGTATGAGGGCGAGATCAACCTGGCCATCCACGCGGGCGGCGGCGAGATCGACGTGGCCGTTACCGATGAGAGAGTGGATATGACGCTGACGGATCAGGGCCCAGGCATCCCGGACATTGCCCTGGCCATGAGCGAAGGGTGGAGCACCGCGCCCGACGAGGTGCGCAGCCTGGGCTTCGGCGCCGGCATGGGCCTGCCCAACATGAAAAAATATTCAGATGAATTTGACATCCAGTCCACCGTAGGCGTGGGCACCACGGTGAAGATGCTTGTGAACATCGACTGAGGGACGTTTTTCGTTGCGGGGTGAAACGCAGCCGTGTCTCCAGGCGTTATTCTGTGTGTGGGGCTGCGGTGCTGCCGGCCGCTGCTGCGGGAGCAGCCGTGCCTTGATGCGGCGCTCTGTGCGAAGACGCGGGAAAGAAACGTTTCAAAGCGGACGGCCGTATGATACGGCCCGGCCGAAAGGAGGATGCCTTATGTTGTGGATTATGGTATTGGGAGCCGCGTGCGTTGTACTTGGCATATTCAATGCCGTCTGGGGCTTTGTGGAGGCGCTGATGCTTCGCCGCGCCCGCCGGGCGCCGGCCAAAGCGGAGGGCGTGGTGTGCGGCCTTGTGCGCCACCGCCTGCCGATGCGTTATGAAAAGCAGGGCGATGTTCCCAAAGTGGCGTACCAGTACTGGGGCCGCACTACAGCCAACGGTGCACATGGCTTTCTCAGTATCCCGCAGGCGATGACGCAGTAGAACTGGTACCCCTGCGTCCGGTTCACCGTGAACGGCGGGGAGACGGAATGGATCGCCACCGGAGGCAGCCGGGAAGGAGCGTGGCGCATCGGCCAGCGTGTGCAGGTGCTGTATGACCCTGCGCACCCCGGCGAATATGCGCTGGACGGAGACGCCGCTCCGATGCACGCTGTGCGTGCCGATTTCATATGGGCTGTGGTGCTTACCGCGGCAGGCGTCGCGCTGCTGGCGTTGTGTTTTATTTGAGGCCCGCCGCCGCGCGCGGCGGAGCACCTGAGGAAAGGAGGCGGCACGCTTGGAAAAATTCATTCACTCGGTCACCCTGGACAAGGACCTGTGCAAAGGGTGCATCAACTGCATCAAGCGCTGCCCCACCGAGGCCATCCGCGTGCGCGACGGCAAGGCGCATATCCTGGCCGAGCGCTGCATCGACTGCGGCGAGTGCATCCGCATCTGTCCGCATCATGCAAAGAAGCCGCTGTATGACCCGTTGACGATTTTGGATGATTTCAAATATACAATTGCTTTACCTCCGCCGAGTTTATACGGACAGTATAACAATTTGGAGGAGCAGGATGTGGTGCTGGCAGCACTTTTGGATATGGGCTTCGACGATGTGTACGAGGTGGCAAAGGCCGCGGAGCTTGTCAGCGACGCCACACGGCGCATTCTGCAGACAGGCAGCATCGAACGGCCTGTGATCAGTTCGGCCTGTCCGGCGGTGACGCGGCTCATCCGCGTGCGCTTTCCACAGCTCATCGACCATGTGCTGCCGCTGGTCGCGCCCATCGAGCTGGCCGCGCGCCTGGCCAAAAAAGAGGCCGTGCGCAGAACCGGCCTGCCGAAGGAGGACATTGGCTGCATTTTCATCACGCCGTGCCCGGCCAAGGTGACGGCCATCCATTCGCCCATCGGCTCGTCCCGCAGCGAGGTGGATGGCGCGGTGGCCATCAAGGAGGTGTACCCGCGTCTGCTGGCGTCCATGAAGCGTATCTCGCAGATGGATTATCTGGCCAGCGCCGGACGCATCGGCCTGGGTTGGGCCGAGAGCGGCGGCGAGGCCGCGGGCCTGATCTCCACCGACAGCTATCTTGCGGCGGACGGCATCGAGAACGTCATCCGCGTGCTGGAGGATCTGGAGGATGAAAAATACCGGGACCTGGACTTTGTAGAGCTGGACGCCTGTGCGGGCGGCTGCGTGGGCGGCGTGCTGCAGGTGGAAAACCCGTACATTGCAAAAGCGAAGATCAAACGCCTGCGGCGTTACGTGCCTGTGAGCAAGAACCATCTTTCGGGCAGCATTCCCACGGAGATGCTGTGGGACACAGACCTTACCTATGCTCCCGTACTGGAGCTGGGCGGTACGCGTACCGAACGGTTTGAGCGCTACAACCAGATGGAGGAGATCCTGGCCGAGCTGCCGGGGCTGGACTGCGGCAGCTGCGGGGCGCCCACCTGTGCCGCGCTGGCCGAGGACGTAGTGCGGGGCAAGGCTGCCGTAAACGACTGCACTGTTTTGATGCGCCGCCGCATGGAGGCCGTGCTCAAGGCGCTGGGAAAAGGGGAGTGACGGGATGACGACAAAAGAGCTTTCCGCTGCGTGCGGCTTCGCGCCCGCTGTGGAGGCAGAGACGCGGGAGATCGCGGGCATTTTTACGGGCGACCTGCTGAGCTGGGCGATGGGCCGGGCCAAGGAAGGCGACGCTTGGTTCACGGTGATGGGCAATGTAAATGCGGTTGCCGTGGCTGCCCTGGCGGACTGCGCCTGCATCGTTCTATGCCATGGCGCGGCGCTGGACGCGGTGGCGAAAACGCGGGCGGAAGAACAGGGAATCAATATTTTCACCACAGATCTGCCCGAGTTTGAGGCCGGCTTTGCGCTGGCCAGGGCAATGAAGCTGTGAAGAAAGAAGGAAAAAGCATGCGCTCGGTCAAAGTGATGCTGCTGGGCATCGGTCTCATCCTGGTGGGGATATTTTTCCGCCTTTGGAGCATCAGCTATGTATACAGTGAATTTGTCGTCCATCATCTGCCCATTGCGGCAGTGGCGGCCGGCGTGATCGCACTGGCGGCGGGAATGTTTTTCGTGGAGGACGGAGAAGGCTGACAGCGCTTTTACTCCGACTGTGAAAGAAAGCGGGGGATGGGGTTTTGCTGTATGACCTGCATATGCATTCCTGTCTTTCGCCCTGCGCCGAGGACGATATGACGCCCGCGAACATCGCCGGGCTGGCCAAGCTGGCGGGCGCGGAGCTGATTGCTGTGACAGACCACAACGCCGCGGACAATCTGCCGGCGGTACAGTGCTGCTGCAACGCATACGGCCTGCGCCTGCTGCCGGGCGTCGAGGTAAATACCGCCGAAGAAATTCATGTTTTGTGTTACTTCAAAACCGTGGATACAGCGCTGGAATTCGGCCGCTTGCTGTATGCCGCGCTGCCGGAGTTCCCGTATGATCCCGCCGTATGGGGCCGTCAGCTGGTGATGGATGAAAACGACGAAGTGCTGCGCACTGTGGACAAACTGCTGACGGGCGCGGTGTCGATGGATATTTACGAGGTAAAGGCCGCCTGCGAGGCACTTGGGGGCGTTGCTGTGCCCGCGCATGTGGAAAAGGACAGCTACGCGCTGCTTTCAGTACTTGGTTTTTTGCCGGAGGATCTGCCCTTTGCAGCCGTTGAGCTGCACGACGCTTCCCGTTTGGGCGGCCTGGTGGAGAAAGGGCTGCTGCCCGCTGGGCTGGAGGTGCTGTCCTCGTCGGACGCGCACCGCATGGAGGATGTGGCGTGCAGCCTGCATGCGCTGGCGGCGGATTCTGTGCTGCGCAGGCTGCTGTAACGTGGGATTTGACACCTGTCCCGATGGAATGGAATAGGGATTTGCTTGTATTTGAAATGCTTTTGCCGTACCTTAAAAGGGGTAGGGAGGCGGTAAAATGAAGCCTGCACAGAAACTGAAGGGCGCGCGGCTGGAGGCGGGCCAGACACAGGAAAGAGACGACGCGTCTTTGCTGGCGCACCGGGAGGAAAGCAAGGATGCGGTGAAAAGCCGCCGGGCGTTTTTACGGTTTGTTTTGGTTACGGTGTATCTTGTGGTCTGGGGGGTGTCTGTTCTTGCGTTTTGGATGGGCGGCAGAACGGATGCAATGGGGTACTCGCTGGTGGTGTTTTATGCCGTTCTCCCGTTGAGCACGCTGGTGCTGTCCTTTTTCATCGGATGCGGCCGGGCGTGGGACGGCTGCAAACGGACAATGCTGTTCTTTTTTGGAGCGATGAGCATGCTGGGGCCTTATGTGACGTTCGGCCTGAGCAATATGGCCTCGTTTCAAAAATTCAATCTGCCGGAGCTGTCCGCCTTTCTGCCCGGATTGCTGTGCGCGGTTGCCGGTATGGCGGTGGGTGCGGCAGTGCGGGCTGCCAAAAGGAAACGGGCAAAGCGGTAGAGCCGCCGTGCCCGCGTTATCCGGGCATGAAAAAACCGCAGCGCCAACAGGCGCTGCGGCTCCATGTTTTGTTGTGTTCTCAATGCAACTTACGTTTTTGGAAGCATTTGGGGTATACACCCCGCTTTAAAACTGCATGGGTCTTGGTTCCTTTCCCGTATTTCCGAAACACAGGCTTCTGTATCTCTTACTTTTGAAAAAGTTCCCGAGAACGCTTGCTTAGTGCATTGGGTCCAATACCTTTCGTCGTATTTATTTTGTTTTACCAGATCGTTTGCTTGGTTGAAACCGTATTCCTTGGAAAGAATTCGCTTTGCTTCCGGAATGCCGTCTTTTTAAAAGGCGCCTTTCGTAGGATCATTGCTGTTTCTTTTGCCGGGATCTCAAAACCTGCATAGAGCTCTTTCTTTACAAAGCCGCTTTGCGCAAAGCCACTGGCTGTGCTTTTTATCCGTGCAAGGCGCATATCCTCTTGAGACGAAACCTTGCTAAAAACGTTTGGCTGCCGCATCTCCTGCGGTTTCTCGTCCCGCAACACCGGGCACCAAACTGCATCTAATCGAATCTGACTTTAGCGGTTCGTCCGAGTTACACGCCCTGCACCGACTGCACGGGTTCTTCAGTCGAGTACATGGGACTCACTCCTTTCCTTCTGTCTTTATTATAACCGCTTGCACCGTGTTTTTCTATTGGCAAAGTGCATGGAGTTTTGTGCTGCTTTATTGACAAATCGCTCAAAATAGACATTGACGAAGGCAAAGAAAACCAGCATAATAGATAATAAGAAAGAAAAGAAACAAAATAAACGGCGGAGGCGGGAAGATGATCACAGTAAACGGGGACTGGTTCGCGCTGGAAACGGCCAACACGGGCTATTATCTGGGCGTGCGCGGCGGCCTTGTGGAAAACCTGCATTACGGCGCGCGGGTACGCGTGGAAAATTCCGTGCCCCTGCGGGAAAAAACGGATATCGGATATGGCGGCGACGTGGTGTACCGGGCTGAGAGCGCACCGCTTTCGCTGGAGCATCTGTGTCTGGAGCTGTCGCCGCTGCAAAAGGGAGATTATCGTGCCCAGAGCCTTTCGCTCGTGATGCCGGGCGGCGCGCGTACGGCGGATTTTTCCTTTGTATGCGCCCGCAGGCTGGAGGGAAGTGTCCCGCCGGAGGGCATGCCTGCGGCCCGGGGCGGAGCAGAGACGCTGGCGCTGGACTTTTCCACGCCGGAGGGCGTGGCTGTCACGTTGTTTTATACCGTGTACCCGGACTGCGACGTCATCACGCGGCGCCTTTGTATAAAAAACGGCGCAGACGCGCCTGTCACGCTGGAAAAGGCGCTCAGCTATCAGCTGGACCTGCCCGGCTGCGATTATGTGCTCTCCACATTTCCGGGCGCGTGGGCGCGGGAGCGCCACGAAGCGTGCGTTCCGCTTACGCCCGGAGCGCATGTGTTCGGCAGCACCACCGGTGCGTCGTCGGCATTTTGCAACCCGTTTTTCATGCTGTGCGCGCCGGACGCGACGGAATTCAACGGCGACGCATATGGCTTCAACCTTGTTTATTCCGGGAGCCATATGGGCTGTGTGGAGGTGAGCCCCTGGGGGAAAACGCGCGTGGCCGCGGGCATTCAGCCCGAAGGCTTTGCATGGACGCTGGCGCCCGGTGAACGGTTTGAAACGCCCGAAGCCGTGCTCACCTTCAGCCGGGCGGGCAAAAACGGCATGAGCGCAAACCTGCATGCTTTTGTGCAGGAGCACATCGTGCGCGGCAAATGGGCAAAAAAGACCGCCCCGTGCTGCTGAACAACTGGGAGGCCACCTATTTCGATTTTAACGAGCGCAAACTGCTCTCACTGGCAAAGGACGCGGCGAAGCTGGGGGCGGAGCTGTTCGTGCTGGACGACGGATGGTTTGGCGCACGGGACAATGACGCAAAGGGCCTGGGCGATTACACCGTCAACCGCAAAAAGCTGCCCGGCGGCCTTGCAGGCCTGGCGGAAAAGGTACACGCTCTGGGGCTGCTGTTTGGTTTGTGGTTCGAGCCGGAGATGGTGAACGCAGATTCCGGCCTGTTCCGCGCCCATCCGGACTGGATCGTCCAAACGCCGGGCAATGTTCCCGCCACGGGCCGCAACCAGTATGTGCTGGATCTGTGCCGCGCCGAGGTGCAGGACTATATCATTGCGAACGTGAACGCCACGCTGGCAAGCGCGCCCATCGACTATGTCAAATGGGATATGAACCGTCATATCTCTGACAATTACAGCCCCGCTCTGGCGGAGCAGGGACGCTTTTCCCACAGCTATATCCTGGGGCTTTACCGCGTGCTGCAAAGCATCGTGGAGCAAAACCCGGATGCGCTGTTCGAGGGCTGCTCCTCGGGCGGCAACCGGTTCGATCTGGGCATCCTGTGTTATATGCCGCAGATCTGGACCAGCGACGATACAGACGCTTACGAGCGGCAGCTCATTCAGGCGGGCACCAGTTATGGCTACCCACCCAGCGTGATGGGCTGTCATGTCTCGGCTTCGCCCAACCACCAGACGGCGCGCACCAGCCCCATCGAGAGCCGGTTTAATGTGGCGGCTTTCGGTGTGCTGGGCTATGAGCTGGATCTTGGCCGGCTCACACCGGCCGAGCAGAAGGCCGTGGCGGCGCAGATCGCTTATTATAAGGCGCACCGCCGCCTGTTCCAGTACGGCCGTTTTTTGCGGCTGTGCCCGCCGTTCGGAAAAAACAAATGCGAGTGGATGATGCTTGCGCCGGATGGAAGCGAGGCCGTGGTGGGCGCGTACCTGCGTCTGCTGCGGCCCAACGCGGAAAAGCCGCCCCTGCGGCTGGCAGGCCTTGCGCAGGATGCTCTGTACGAACTGGAGGTTCGGCCGCAGGTCGTCGACGTGCGTACCTTCGGCAGCCTTATCAACCAGATACTGCCCGTGAAGGTGAATGCGGGCGGCCATTTGATGCACGCGGTGGCCGACCGCTACATGATGCCCTGCGAGACGGAACACTATGCTGCTTACGGCGATCTGCTCATGTACGCGGGCATCCGGCAGAAGCAGGCGTTCACCGGCACGGGCTACAATGAAAACGTGCGCCTGATGCCGGATTTCTCGTCCCGCGTTTATTATTTGCGCCGGGTGGACGCCGCGCTGCGGACGAACGGGGAGGAGGGCGCGCTGTGACGGTGCTGGTGGATGCGGACGCCTGCCCGGTGAAGCGGATCATCGTGGAGGAGGCCAGGCGGCGCGGCGTGCCGGTGACCATGCTCACCGACACGAGCCATGTGCTGCGCGAGGATTACGCCGCTGTGGTCACGGTGGAAAAAGGCCGGGACAGCGTGGACTTCAAGCTTGTAACGCTGTGCGGGGCCGGGGATGTGGTGGTAACGCAGGACTACGGCGTGGCGGCCATGGCTCTGGGCCGCGGCGCGCGATGTTTTAATCAGAACGGCCTTCTTTATACAAACGGTAATATGGAACAACTGTTATACACACGGCATGAAAACGGAAAAGCGCGGCGGCGCGGGCATTATACGCCCGTGCCAAAGCGTACGCCGGTCGACGACGAAGCTTTCCGCCGCGCGTTGAGCGCAATGCTGGACGAAGGGAAGAAAAACGAATGAAAGCACACATCAACCAACAGGCGGCCCGGCCGCTGGCGCTGCTGTACGGTCTGCCCGAATCCACGGAAACGGGCCGGGGCGTGCGCGCGGCGTTGGAGGAACAGGGCTTTTCATCCAAGGAGATCGCGCCGGAGCAGCTGCTCCAGCCGGTGGGCGCTTTGGCGGGCCTGGGCGGGAAAGCCGCTCCGCTTTACAGTGGGGAAGCGCCGGATGCGCAGCTCCTTCTCATGAGCAATTTTACCAGCCCTCAGCTCAATGCGGTGCTGGACGCACTGCGGGAAGCGGGCGTGCACGTTCCGCTGAAAGCTGTTGTGACGAAGCACAACAAGACATGGAGCGTGCTGGCACTGCTGGAAGAGCTGCAGCGCGAGCGCGAAGCCACGCGCCGTTTTGAAAACGCACCCCCGCAGGGGCGGCAACAGGAAGGGGAAATATAGTATGGATTTTGCACCCATCATCGCCGATGTGAAGGCCGCGAAGTGCGCGGGCTTCCGGTACCAGCGCGCCGGGCACCAGCGCTACCGCGACCGCGTCACGGTATACCGGGACGGCCGCCTGCTGTTCGAGCGCTTCTGTTATGGCGAAGCAGCGGGCCTGGTGTTCAAGCTGTGGGCGCCGGGCGCGGACGATACCGGCGTGCCTCAATGGGATTTTTCAAAATGCAATGTCACCAACGCCCGGGACGAGGTGCCGCACCAGCTGACGGGCGCGGGGCAGGGGGCTTGTGTTTGACGGCAGGCCCGCGCGCTGGGAGTGTGTGGACAAGCTGAAAAACGATAAGGCCAACGGCTATGGCGGCCCGGTGAATTTCTTCAAAAATCTGTTCGGCGGCCGGAAATAGAGCGGCGGCGCGGCTGGATGGCCGCATCCATACTGTGAAAAAAGGAGTGTCCCGATGGACGGGAACGCGCAAAAGGAAACATGCCGTGCGCCTGCGCCGGGCCCCGACGGCTTTGTACCCGCACGCCCGCGTGTGGTTCTGGCACTGGCTGTTCTGGTGCTGGCGGGCATGGCGGGCTTTTGTCTGGCGCTGTACCATTCGCTGACGGCGGTGAGGCCGGTGGACCCGGCGGATTATCCAGGCGCGGCGCCGGAGGGGTTCCGCTGGGAAGCGGCGGTGTCGAGGGAGGATGGCCGCGCCGTGTTCACAGGCTGGGCCTGTGTGGAGGGAGAGCCGTTTCCAGATGTGGATATCCGTGTGGTACTGTATCATGCGGAAGACGGCGCTTATTACAGTATTCCCACGCAGATGACGCCGGATGAAGCGGCCACCGCGGCAGTGGCGGACGGGCGCGGCTATGCCCTGGGCGGTTTCACGGCGGTCGTTCCGGAAAAGGTGCTGGCACATCCGCTTGCGGAATATGAGATCTGTATCGCCTACCGCGTCGGCGGCTTTGACTTTTTGGCCTCCACGGGCAAAACAGCGGAGGTGACGGGATGAACATGCTTCGGCGGTCGGTGGGCCGCGCTGTGCGCAGCCGAATCGTTCCGTATGTGGCGCTGTATGCGGTATTGCTGGCACTGCACCTGCAATTTACGCTGGGCACCGGTGACGATCCTATGTATGCCGCTATGCTGGACCAATACTCGCTGGCGTATTTTTCGCTGTGGCATTACTATACTTGGTCAGCCCGGACGCTGATCGAGGCGGTGGTGTGCATCGTGGAGGCGCTGCCCGCAATAGTGTGGCGCCTGGCGGACCCTCTGTGCATCACGCTGTGCGCCGCGTGCATCGTGCGCCTTGCGCGGTTGGAAGACCGCCCTGCGGGCCGCTGGGCCGTTTGCGGGCTGACGCTGTGCTATCCGTGGCAGGATATGAGCAGCGCAGGCTGGGTGTGTACCACGCTGGTGTTCGTGTGGCCTTTGCTGGCGGCATTGGCGGCGCTGCTGCCGCTGGGGGAATCTCTGCGGGGAAACAGGCCGCGGGCATGGCAGTGTGCCGCGGCGCTGCCGCTTACCCTGTACGCCGCCAACATGGAGCTGCTGGCGGGTCTGCTGACGCTTCTGCTGCTGGCATACCTGGCCTGGTGCCTGTGGGCGCATCGGCGGCCCCATTGGCTGGCGTGGGCGCAGCTTGGGCTGTGCGCGGCCAATATCGTTTATGCACTCACCTGTCCGGGCACAGCGCTGCGGTACGGCAATGAGGTGACATCCTGGTTTCAGGATTACGGCATGCGTTCCCTGTGGCAGAATTTTGAGCTGGGGATCTCTGCTGCCATGTCCCGGATGGTGCTGGAGCCGCATCTTCTGTTCTTTGTATTCTTCGTGCTTCTGGCGTGCGCCGTCTGGGCACGGTACCGCCAGCCGCTTTACCGGCTGTTCAGCCTGTTCCCGGTAAGTGCCGCGCTGGTGCTGGGTGTGCTGGGCGGGCCGCTGCGTGCGCTGGCGCCGCGTCTATCGTTTTTTGCCGATGCGGTGACGGAAAAGGGGACGCTCACACCGCTCAACGCGTGGACGCTGAAACGCTGGCTGCCGTTTTTACTGTTGTGCGCTGTGCTGTTCGCCTGCGCGCTGGAGCTGTACCTAGCGCTGGGGCATGGGGCGGCGGCTTACGCGGGCGTTGCGGTCTATCTGTCGGGGTTCGCGTCTTACGGCGCCATGGGCTTTTCGCCGTCCATCTGGGCGTCGGGCGCGCGTTCGGGTTTCTTCTTTGCCTTCGCTTTGGTGGCCGCGGGCGCGCTGGTGCTGCGCGCGCTGCCGGAGAAACGGATGCCGTGGCGGGTGTTCGGTTGTACGGCAGCCGTGTGCGCGCTGGCGCAA